>ERZ1034928.269-NODE-269-length-30469-cov-12.432465_pt1 | contig 30469 bp, 45 predicted proteins | sample MGYA00520627_ERZ1034928 | MGnify/ENA primary metagenome ERZ1034928 (study PRJEB33766, sample SAMN09781755) | gut metagenome | biome: gut microbiome | host: Homo sapiens | place: Madagascar | study: EMG produced TPA metagenomics assembly of the PRJNA485056 data... | reverse complement strand
GCTGCTTCTGCGAAACGACAGACCCGCTGCTGAATTGCTATCAGAGAAAGGATGAATCCTGTGAATGAATTGACCTATATGGACTGCTGGCACTACGTCGCGCCTCTTATCCCCGTCGGAAGCGACGAAACGTCGCAAAAAGTTTATGTCATGGTTTTTAATGCGCTGAAAGAGGCGGAGAAACGCAGAAAGGCTGGTGACAGCGATGCATAAACCCTGCTACGGCAAATGTCACCGCTGTGTGTGGCGGTGGAATGGGGGGTGTAGTGAATGGCAATGACGGATTTGGAACAGACCGCAATGAAGCGTCTGCGTCTTGCGTCGTCAATGTCGTTGAAACTGTACAAGCAACCGCTACTGCTGACCGACAGCGGCGGAAAAGACAGCGCAGTGATATGCAGATTGGCTGAGAATGCCGGAATCCCGTTTGAAATATGCCATTCGCATACGACAGCAGACGCGCCAGAGACAGTATATCATGTCAGAAAACGAGCCAAAGAGTACGAAAAAAAGGGCGTTGAGTACACGATAATTCTTCCGACATATCAAGGCAAACGCACTTCAATGTGGGATTTGATACCGAAGAAACTCATGCCGCCTACGCGAATTGCGCGGTACTGCTGCGCGATCTTGAAAGAAACGGCAGGCAAAGACCGATTCGTCGTTACAGGGGTTCGATGGGCAGAATCTGTCAAAAGAGCGGCAAACCATGGGGCGTTGGAAGTACAAGCCTCTGACCAGAAGAAAAAGCTCATTTTGAACAACGACAACGAGGAAGACCGACAGCTTTTTGAAAATTGCCAGATGAAAGGCAAACGGGTCTGCAATCCAATCATCGACTGGACGGATCGGGATGTGTGGGATTACCTTACCGATCAAAAGGTTGAGACGAACCCGCTTTACAACGAGGGATTCTGCCGCGTCGGTTGTGTTGGCTGTCCGATAGCTTCCAAAGCCCGTTACGCCGAGTTCGCCCGATGGCCGGGTTTTCAGCGCAATTACATCCGAGCGTTTGACCGAATGCTCGAAGCACGAAAGGCCCGCGGGAAGACCGAAGACCCACGCTGGGGGACGACCGGCGAAGATGTGTTCCACTGGTGGATGGAAGACGGCGTTCTTCCGGGGCAAATCGATATTTGGGAGGATTACGAAAATGCGCTTGATTGATGCAAAAGCCGAAGAATCGCAGGTCAAGACCGCATTCAAATACAATCCGGTCATTATGGGGCAGTTCTTACGTTGGATAAGGATGCAGGACACAGTTGCCGCCGTCCCCGTCTCCGAACTTCTTTCACTCCGCGACAACCTGTACGAAGATGATCTTATCACAATGCGAGGACTGCGCGATCTCAACATGCTGATCGCCAAATACGAAGGAGGAACAGAAAAATGCGGAGCCGCGCGAATGGTAATTGTCGGCCCGTATGACTTTTGCAGCTGCGGAGAAAGGAAAGAAAATGATGACGCTTGAAAATGCAATCAAAACGCTTGACGATGTTATCCCGCCGCACACGCATAGAACGGTAGACCGGGAACATATGCCGATTGCCCTTGCGTGGGAAGCGGTAAAGGTCGAACTCGAAAACTGTGAGCCTGTTGTGCATTGCAAGGACTGCTTACATTACTGTGAATGCGTATGCGACTATCACGCGGCGGCGGTTTGCGCAGACTGGTTTTGCTGGGGCGGAGAAAAGAGAACCGATTTTGTTGACAATAACAAAATCAGAGAGGAGAGCCGATGCGGATGAACCATCTGGAACATGAACTTTGGAAAATGGCAGCGTGGATAGTTTGCCCATGGTGCGACGAGACGAAATGTGTTGGGCGCGAAAACTGTGTACAGCTCGCCGAGTGGATCGTAAAGAAGAAGGAGAAGATACGCAATGAGCGCTGAATGGACACTTTTCTATTCCCTTCGTCAGAGGGTGTTTGATGCGATCAAAAAGGCGATTGCTATTGATCCGGCACACAAGAGCTACGAGGGGACATTCGAACTGACACGCATATTCCCCGGTTACTTTGAGGACGAGAACGACACAGCATGGCGTGTTTCGCTTCATTGCTACGTTCTCGGTGATGCACGGCATTACTCATGGACGGGCAACACCTTTTTCGCCGCGCTTGATAAGGCCGCAAAGGACATAGACCGGATGATAGGAGAGCTTGAAGATGAGCAGTAAATCCAAACGCAAGCCGAAAGACGTCTCCATGCACAAGGCCGTGTCCATCGCCATGACGATCTTCGTCTGGGCGTGGATGGAGTGCTTCCATCCCTCGCAGGAGGACGTGAATCGCATGTCGGACGAGGTTCGCAACATCCGCGAGAGCGTGAACAGTAAGAACCTCAACATCTGGGAAGTCAAAGACGCCATAAAGGACGAGTTCGGGTGGGAGATATGACAAACTGCTCGAACTGCGGAGCGCCGATCACGGGGAGCGTGTGTGAGTATTGCGGGACAAGGCACGATACGGGGTTTACCGTTCGAATGGATATCTATCCACGCTGTTCTCCGTCGGAGTTGCTCAGTGCAATCGAGCGGCATTCGCGGTATATGCAGCAATGCAGCCGAGCGGAGCTTGAAAAGTTACGGGAACGGAACGCAAGAGAGGCCGTGAACGTTTTCGCAGATCGCAATGTTGCAACCGCGGCGTTCCAAAGGTGCAGCGCAGAGCACGTTATACCGGCACTTCGGCCGTGGCCGGTTTCTGAAAAAGGAGGATAGCCAATGTTCCGAATAACCGGTGAGCGCGTCTGCCCGCTGTGCGGAAGCACATTTGTTCTCGACGGAAATTACCGGAAATACTGCTCGCCGAAGTGTCAGCGGCAGGCGGAAAGGGAGGCCGCGGCAGAGCGCAAACGGCAGGCGCGGAAAAATGAGGCAAAGTCGAAGCCGCCCGAGCCGTCCCCTCTCTCTGTGATCGCGCGGGAGGCGAACGAAGCCGGAATGACATACGGGCGCTACGTCGCACAGAAAGCCGCATGTGCGCCCTCTGTTGATCGGACGGGAAAACATACGGCTCGCCATGAAAAATGCGGCACGGAGTGTTAAACAAAGAATGCAGCCCGGCGCATACCGGGCTGCATTCTTATCATGCCGCCATGTGAACGATAAACAGGTAAATGACCTTCAATTCCTCTGCCGTTGCCGTCTCCAGGATCCGGATGATCGCGTCTTTGAGCTCCTCCACCTTGCCCCTCCTTGTCATTGTGTTGTATTTCTGGCTATACCATTGTATATTTCAACAAAGTTTCATATTTTTTGCGCCGCACCGCGGAGGAAGTGGTATATTGGTGGTGAAAGCGCCCGGAGCTGTCGTGCCACCGGCAGCCCCGGACTACAGCCGCCGAGCGCTGCCGCTCTTTGTCTGTACCGGTATCGTAGCATACGCCGTCGGAAACGTATATCCGGCGGAGGCCAACCGATGGAGCAGAACGCCGTTCGTCCGCGCCTGTATTCCAATCCGTGGGAATCGTATCCAAAAAGGGAAAGGAAGGGGTTTCTTTGACAGAAGAGAAAACCGGAACGTACTATGAACGATTGCAGGAGGCATGGAGAGCCGGTCGCGGAGACCGCTCCAATCAGGAGATCGCCGACGCCGCCGGGCTTGCGAAAAGCACGGTGGACTATCTCTTCTCTGTGAAATCCTCCGATCCGAAGCTGTCCACGGCTGCGGCCATGTCGCGGGAACTGTGCGCCTCCATAGACCGGGCGTTCAACGTCGTTTCTGCGGAGGACAAGCGGGAGGAATCGGAGCTTATTCTTGAAGCAAAACTGCGCGCCGCAGAGCGGGAAACGGAACGGATAGGGAATATCAATATATTCCTTTGTGTTCTCGTCCTCGCTATGGCGGCGCGTATCATATTGTTTGACCTCTCCTGCACGGAAATGGGATCGTTTCGCGGTGAGTGGGATTTCGGCGCCGTTTTCGCCATGGTCTGCCTCGCCGCCGCCGCCGTTTTTGCCGTGTGCCTCGCGGTGCATACAGCCATGCGGCGCTGGAAGAGATAGCGGCGTTATTTCATGTCGTTATACATGCTGAGCTTGATCTGAATTTCCATCTTTCTCTCTATGAGCTTTTCATGCTCATATTCCCAGATGGCGCGCATGCCCTCCGGTGCGGTCTTGCCGGACTCCTCGATCATGCGCACGGCGGCAGCGTGGAACAGCTCCATGTGGTTCAGCTCCTCCCGCGCCACGTGGGCGTAGGTCTCGGCCAGCTCCGGATGATTTTCCTTGTTTTTTATCGCGTGCTTGGCGTAGTGCTCAGCAGCATCCAGCTCGTAGCACATGTCCTTGATAAGGCGTTTGATCTCCTGCATCTCAAATTTCTCCTTTCAGGTAGTGATAGAGCTTTTCCCAGTCCACCCGGTCAAACCGGAAGTCCCCGATGATCGGGAACGAGATCGTCACCGGCTCGTTGATGTACGGGCTTACGGCGGAGAAAAGCGCGTCCACGTCGACGCCCTCTTCGGATACCGCGCCGGTCATCGCGACAAGGGGCTTGTCCTTCGCCGCTTGCAGCACCCCGGCGGCGTTTTTCGTCGCGAGCGCCGTATACCCGCCGAGCAGGATCCGCTTCCCGCCGGTCATGTGCGGCAGCATCTCCGCATCAACGAACCGCGCGAGGCGTGTCTGAAGCTCTGTATATGAAACCATAGTTGAATCCTCCTCATAAGATCAGGCAGGGGAGGGAATGTCACCTCCCCCGCCCGGCGATGGGTCAGGCGGTCGCGGTCGTGGTCGCGGGGGTGATGTTCACGTTGCCCCAGCCCGGACAGACGGAGCTGTTCGGCACGACCATTTTCGTCAGGCTCTGGAGCTGCGCGATCTGCCCCTGGATGCAGCCGACGGCAGCGGTGTTCGTGCCGTTGTAGACGGCCTGCTGCAGATTGATGCCGTTCTGCTCCTCCTTGTTTGCGCGCACCTCACCGGCAAGGCCGAGAATGCGGCTCTCAAGCTTGGTGTAGGCGTCCGTGATCTTGCGGTTCGTCTCGTCCTGTCCGCGCCAGTAGGCGATCTCCATGTCCTTCTGCGCGATGGTCTGCGTCTGGTTGAGCTCGTAGCGGGAGACGTTGGCGTCGTCGCCGCACTTCTGACTCGCCATGCCCGCGGCGAGACCGGCGACAGCGGGAGCTACCACGCCGTTACTGCCGAGACCGCCGAAGAGATTGCCGAGACCGCCGTTGAGCAGCCAGCCGGCCGTGCCGGCGATGCCGAGCCCCAGCGCGGTGCCGCCCGTAGCTTTGGATGCGTATTCCATGATGATTCCTCCTTAAAATTTTCCACCGTAGCGCTCCGGTGTCTGAGATAATCATCGCAGAAAAAACGAGGGTCAACCTATCGGCTAACCCTCGGAAAACGCTCACAAAACCCTCACGATCTTGTGTTTGATTTTTTGTATCTCCCGTCCCGCCGTTGCTTCGGATATGTGGAGGCGGTCGCATATTTCGATGATCGAATGATCGCTCACGCGAAGATCGAAAATGGCTCTCTGCTGCCGGGTGAAGTTGCATTGTTCCCGTAAGTATTCAACCTCCGGCGCGGTGAAATCTGTCCTTATGTTCATGGATGCCCCTTACTATGAGCGTCCCTGCGGTGGCACACGCGAAAAGCGTCACAAGGTACAGCGTTCGTATTTTTTTCTTCTGCGCGGTGATGATCTCGCTCGCGAGCGTCATTTCGTTTTGTTGTACTCCGCGGTGGAAATGCCGAGCAGCGCGCCGCAGAGCGTACACACCGCCATGACCGTCTTGCTGATCTCCTCGGCGTAGGGGAAGCCCCACACACCGGCGAGCGCGACATACGCCGTGCCGAGCGCGGGGAGACAGATAAGCGTGAGCCACTTGAGAATTGTGTAGAGCTTGTCGTTGAGCTTCATGATTCTTTCCTCCTAAAAATTATTTGTTTTCGAGAATACCGATACGGCGCTCGTGGTCGGACACGCGCTCGTCCAGCTCCTCGTTTTCCTTCTTGCGGTGATTGATGCGCTCGTGCAGCTGCTTATGTGCAGCGTCGTTGTCCTTGTCCATTTTGCTGTGCGCCGCGTTGAGATTGTCTACAGCGACAGTCAAACGGACAATGTTGGTGTTGAGCTTGATGATCGGCGTAATGATGGCAACGCCCAATCCGACAAGTGTTACAATCACCCCGATCACCTGATACTCGGTCATTGTGTGCTCCTCCTTTATTTGTTTGACGCGAACAGCTTGTAAAGCCATTCGGCGCTCTTCCTGCTCGCGCCCTGCTCCATCATCGCGGCGATGAACGCCTCCTTCTTCGTGCCGGAATCGTTCCTGCCGTCGCCGTTCTTGTCCACGCCCTCGGAAAGCTGATACGTCTGATACGCGACCGCAACGGAATACGGGGAGTACCCGGCCTCGCGCGCCGCTGTGTATTTGTCCTTTGTGCTCCCCTCAAAATAGTTCATGACAAAGTAGTCCTTCTCCGTGTCGGGGGTGTTCATGGAGCATACCGCGTCGATCTTCTGCCATGTGGCAACGTTGGTGTACCCGTCTGCCGGAGTAAGCGCCTTTACGGTGTCGTATACATTATAATATTGTCTCGCGGTATAACCGTTTTCCTTGGCGTCAAGCAGCTTGGCAAACCCGGCGTTCCCATCGGTAACGGCATCCCGCACATCTGTGGGCAGGCGGTTGAACGAAGCCGTGAGAGAATCCAGCTCCCCATAGTTCCGGTTTTCGCTGTCCTTGGACGCGGTGTTGAAGGAGGCGTTCGCTGCGTAGTACGCCGCCGGGTTGGAGAGCTTCGAAACATCGGTCTTTTCTCCGAATTTCGCGCTCGGCTCCACGGCCATCGCCGCCATCCGCTTGGCGTAGCCGTAGATTTCCGAAATGGCAGAGGCCTTGGCCTCGTCGCTCATGCCCTGATATACCGGGGATTTCATAAGGTCTTTGACAAGCTCCAGAGAAGTCTGCCCCATGACCTTCTGATACTGGACGTATTCGTCCTTCGTGAGACGGCGCTCATCAAGCTTGCGACCGTCGTTCCGGTATACGTTCACGGTCTGCGTCATGGAAATGCGGGACGGAAACACATTCGTCTGCCCGGCATCATAGAGCCGCTGAAGCTCATTGTCTACCTCCGTGCTTCGGTTCTTCCCGATGTAGCCGGGGGAGAGGAGGTTGGAAAACGCCCGCTCCGCAGCGCTGCCGTTGCTCTGCGTCCGTCCCCACGCGTCCACATACTCCACCTGGTTGTACTCAAGACCGGGGATCTTATTCAGAACTTTGCCGAGCGTTCTTTCCCACGTCCGACCTTCTGGTGTGTCGGATGCCGTGTAGGTCGTTTCCCGGTTCTTCTCTGTAATCCGCTCAATCTGCCCGAACAAACTGTTCCCGATGCCCTGCGACACATAATTGACCATCTGGTTCAGAGCAAAATTGACAAGCGCATTGTCGGCATATTTGATCTGATCCAGCGCATCGTTCACGCCCTGCAGCATAGACATATCGATCATTGGCTCGGTAAGCGTGTCGATCGCCTTGAGAAATTCGCCGATGGTGATATCCCCGTCCGCCATGGCGTCCGAAAAGGCGACGCCCATGAAGAACGGCACGGCAGCCGGGGAAAGCCAGTCGATGGTGTAGCTCGACCCGTCCGGCAAAACAACGGAAAAGTCCTGCTTGCCCTGCATCTTGTCGAACGCGGCCTGCTCCTCATCGTCCTCCTTGCCCCGGGCAAGCCCGGCCTTCGCAAGCAGCGCGCCGAGCGCAAAGAGGGAACTGCCGGTGGCAGTCTTGGAAAAGGAATTGATAGCATCCGCCGCCGTTTTCCCGTTCAGACCCTTTGCCGCCTGATACGCGTTCACCGCCGTGTTGACAACGCCGAGTGGAGAATACTCCTCCGCGCGCACAAGAACATTGGCCGGGGTCTTTCGGAACGGGAGAATGCCCTCGAAGATCGCGCGAACGGGCGCAGGCCAATTCTTGCCAACCTTGGAAACCGCGTCGGAAATCGCGTTGCTGTCGTGGAACGTAGCCTCCTGTGCTTCCCGCGCGGCGTATTCCGTGGCATTGTGGATCAGATTCTGCTGCTCGGTCGTGGCCTGTATGTCGCCGTTCACGATCTGCGTAAATGTGTTCGCGTCCATGCCCCGCGCCTTGAGATACCCGGAGAGAGACCGCGCAAACTGCGGGCGGATGAACAGCACGTCGCCCTGCGTCATCGCCCATTGGGTAGCCTTGCGGTACGCCTCCAGCGGCTTGAAGCCGAAGATCTGCCGTGCGTCCTGTATGCCGCGGGAGAACGAATCATTCAGGTTCGATTCCATGTATTTAGAATCGCCGTTGACGTAATCGTTTACCGTCGCATAGTACTTCTTGGCCGCGTCCATGTAGTCGCGCACGCCGAACGCCGTGTTTCGCTCATACTTTCCGCCGGAAAGTTTGTTCGCGAGGTATTCAACCCCGGTGAGCATCGTGTTTTTCGCGCCGGTCAAGCCCATCATGGCCGTGTTGCCGAGAAGGTTTCGCACCTGCGTTTTCACGTTGCCGAGCATGTTCAGATACCGCAGCGCTCGCCACTTCTCCGCGAAGGACGCGGGGATTTGCGATGCAATGTCCTGCTGAATGGCGGTAACCGCGGCGTCTCTGGCTGCTGCGTCCTTGGCGTTGATAAATGCGTCCGCAAGCTCCGGGTCAATCTTATATCCCTCTGGGCGCTTGCGCTTCGCCGTCTCGCTGCGGCTGTCGTTCAGCTTTTTCACGTCCTGCTGCATGATATAAAGCTGGCCGTCCGGGGTAAGGTTTTTAATAATGCTCGCCGCCTGCAGGCCCTGCGCGGTGTTCGTGCCGAGCATCTGGTAATCGGTGAGAATGTCCAGCGCGAGCCTTGTATTGCCGGACTGTACCGCCTCGTTGTAGAGGACAGCGCCGGTGGCGAAAAGATCGTTGCTCGTTTTTCCGCGCGCTACCTCCGCCGTCCAGCTTCGCAGCACGGAATCGTATCCGTTCTCTTTGATGCTGGCGCGCGCAGAGGCCACCGCATCCGCGTTGGATTCCGGGATATACCGATACCCTCCGTTTTCGATATTCTCGTTTATGGACTGTTTAACCGCGTCCGGCGTGATACCGGCATCGCGTACCGTCTCCGCGGTCTGCGAAAGCCGCGTTTCTACGCCTTCCGGGTTGACATTCGCCGCCGCCTGTGATACATTTTGAGTACCAACGGGAAGGTCGGCTTCGGGTTTGGCCGTTTGCGCCGGGGCGAAAGCATCGGGGGACTGGACGCTCGTTGGCTTATTTTTTGTCATATAAGCCGTGACGATATATGTTGTATGCTTTGTCGTATCGGGAACGGCTTCTACAACGTAATATGTGCCGTTTACCGCTTTGCTGAACAACACTGTTTTAGCAGGGCGGTTTTTGCCATCTACGTTTGTTACGTATGACTGCGTCGTTCCACCATCCACAACAGAATCGTAATTGTCAAGCACATACTGGATCCTGCCGAGATCGTTCAGGTCTCGCATGCTGTGATCCGCCGCACCATTTTCGCCGTGCCGCTGAAGAATGTGCTCTGCCATCCTTGATTCAAGAACCGTCTGATTACCGGCTGTATCTACACCGGTAATATTTTTTATGTCGGCAGCGGCGCGGTCGGAGACAGGATTCAGAGTATACCGCTCTTTGCCGCCGGGGTTCTGCGCAGCTCTCTGCACGAAATCGACAAGCCCGGTGTCCGTGGAGTTCTGGTATTCATCGATCACACGCTGCTCCACGGGCGTGTGTTCCGCGGGGTTCGTATTCACCGAAGTGCTTTCAGCGTCCGTATTCTTCCCGGTCAGCACATCCGCCATCGTCCGCGCTGCCGGGGAAATGTCCGTCTGCGCCGGGGCGGTCTCCTGCACGGAGCCTTGCGTCGCCGCTCTCGCCATGGCCTGCGCTGCCGGTGATACCTGCTCCGTGGGGGAAATACCGGCTTCTGCCGCCGTCTCGTCCACGCCCTGCCGGATCGCCTCCTTCGGAGGAACGCCCCTCTGCATGAGCTGCGTAATGTTCAGCAGGGAGGACATCATAGCGCCCTGATAGAACGATTCCTTGGAATCGCCCCATACGTCCTTCAGCGTTCGGTCGTCGTATCCGACAAGCAGGCGGTTGGCCGCATAGTCGCCCCATTCGGAAAGCCATTCCTCAAAGCCCTCGCCGACTACGCCGCCGACGTAGATAATGGCGTTCTGCACGTTCGGATCGGAGGATGCCTTTTTCGCGAGCGCTTCCACAAAATCATCCGTGACGCCGCCTGTGCCGATCTTCCTTCCGCCGATCTTGCCGAGACCGGAGGAAAACGCCTCTGTGGCAAGCTCAATCGCGCCCACCGTCGCGGCGTAGGTCATGGCCTGATCGTCGTCGATGCCGTGCGCCTTGGCGTCCTCGTAAGCGCCTCCGGCGGCGGAGGTGAACGTAGCGGCGGAGGAGAGAACGCGCCCGATGGTATACGCGTATTTCGCCGCCTCCCCTGCGCCGAGCAGCGTCATACCGCCGCCGGCAAGGTTGCCCGTGGCGGAAATCGCGATAGCCGGAGCCATGCGTCCCAGCGCCTGGCCGAACTGATAGTCCCTCCGGGCTTCTTCGTTCACATTGAGCTCCTGCGCGATCCGCTCGGATTCCTGATCGTAAGCCTCGCCCCAGTCTACGGTTTTCCGAAGCGGCTCTTCCTTAAATTTGCCCTGAAACTCCTTTAGATACTGGCTGTAAAGCTCCTCATAGGTCTTGCCGCCGGTGTTCCCGCTGGCCATGGCCTGGGCAACGGCGTTTTCCACGGCGCTTTCCCGCTGAAACCGCTGACTGCCCTGCTGCACGGTGTTTCCCAGGTAGTTCACGGTATCCCGTGCCGCGCCGACAAGGCCGCTTTTGAGACCTCTTGATGTATAGTCTCTGGCAATGCGTCCATAGTCGTAGGCGTTATCCACGCCCATGCGCCTCCACTCGCTGCGCACCACATCGGCATACGGCGTCCCGTCCAGCCCGTCGTTTTTGACCTCCGGCGTGGGAAGAATGCCCATGAACTCCTCAAGACTGGAAGCTGGGGAGAACGCCTGCCTTGCGCCCGGTTTTACGGCGTTATCCAGAACAGGCGTCTCAACGGCGGGTGTGCTGCCGCGCTGCGTGTTGTCGTTGTACGCTTTTACCAGGCGTTCGACGGTGGTCGGGGGCTTTTTATTCGCTCTTTCTACAGCGGCCTGAAAAAAGCTGTTGTTTGCCATAAAACGCCTCCGTTACCCGTTGTTATATCTCCAAATCTGCCAGTTGAGATTTGCCTGATTGATGCCCGTGGACACAAGCGATTCGTCCACGCGCTTGGCCTCTTCATACAGCGCCTGCGCCTTTTCCAGCTCATTCTTCGCGATGGCCTCGCGGATCGCGTTCTGATATTCCAGCGTGAGCTGGCTTCTCTGGTAGTCAAGCTCAGCCTGCGCGTCCGCCTGCGCCTTGCGGATGGCGGAAATGTTCGCCGCCTCTGCGTTCCGCATGGAAAGCTCGGCTTGACCTCCGGCACCGGTGTTCAGCCCGGAGGCGTTGGCGCTCTCGTTGAAGTTCGCCCGCTGGATCGCGGCCTGCGCTCCGGCGTTGTTTGCCGCGGCGTCATACGTCGGGGCAAGCTTGCCCTGCTGATAATCCAGCGCCCCGGTGTTCTTCTCATACGATGCGCGAAGCGCCTCCTCCTGTGCTTTCAGACTTGCTTCATACATCGCCTTTATGTACGCCTCCTGCGACGTGGCGGAAGGGAGCGTCGGGGCGGTGTACTGGGCTCTGGCGGGGGAGGAATAGTACCCGCCGCTGCTGCCTCCGCTTCCGCCGCTCGACCCTCCGGAAGCCGCCGTCGGATCCTGAAACGTATTCGGCGAGCTGCCGGGAGAACTGGCACTACCGCCGCGGTCAGGATCGATCGTTCCCTGTAGGGAAGAGCTGTTCGCGTTGGGGTATTGGCTTCCGGAGTTTGTGCCGGGGGCGCCGGAGCTTTTTCCAAATTGGCCAAACGCATTAAGATAGTCCTGCGCGGTATTCCCGCGGAGCTCGTTAACAGCTTCCTGCGCGACAGAGGCGTCGCCTTTCTTCGAGGAAGAACCGTTAGCCAAAATCGGAACAGTTTTCATTGCCATAAGATCACACTCCCAACATTTGGTTTACTTTTTCCGCCGTTCTGCATCGATCTCGTTGACGCGATTTTGCACCGTACGGTAGTCATACCCTGCGGCGGTCAGTCTCCGGCGGCGCGTAGCGCCGTTGCCCCAGTCACCGTGCAGGACTTCCAATGCAATCTTGTTGATTTCCGCCGCCGTTGGAGCGGTTTTCTCCGGCTCCGCGGGCGCCTCTGCGGGCTTTTCGGGCTCGGCGGGCTTGTCCGTATTGCCGAGCAGCGCCGACACCTTGGCGAGCACCGCCGCGGCGTCAAGGCCGCTGTCGTTGATCTCCGTCACAATCTTCCGGGCGAGATCGTCCGTCTTGTCGGCGGGCTTCTCTTCCTCCGTAGCCTTGCTGGCAAAGTCAGGGACGCCGAACCCGCGGATGTACCGCCCGTTGACCACCAGCACGCGCGTGCCGACCTCGTTGGAGACGTTGCCCTCGATAACGCGGATCGTAATGCCGTCGCACGAGGTGACAATGCCGACGTGGTCGGGCGTGCCGGTGTTGTCGGTGGCGGCGTAGTTCGTTCCGTCCTGCCAGTCGTAAAAGATAACGTCACCCTGAGACGGGACATAGGCGTCGTTCTCGATCCAGCGTCCCAGCTGTTTGTAGAGCAGAATCATCTGATGGCAGCTCATCTCCGTCGGCATGATGTCGCGATAGCCGAGCTTGAGAGCCACCGCGCTCACAAACACCGCGCACCATGGCCAGCTTTCCTGCATCTGCGTGCCGCGGGGAAGCGGACGCTGCGCGTTGTAAAGCTTGAGGATCTCCTTGTGCTGCGCCGAGCCGGTCTTAGCGCCGAGCCACGCCTCGGCGGTAGCAACGACCTGTGCTCTGATCTGTTTCTCTGTCATGGTATTCTTCTCCTTATCTTCAAAATGTTTTTAAGCCTCAAGCCAGACCTGGGCTACTGTCGCCGTGCAAGTGCTTCCGACGCCGATCACGATGTAGCAGCTGTCGTCAACTGCGGAAACGTCTAAGCGGAATTGACTTGACGTGCCATCAATATTTGCCTGTGCAAGGACATTTGAGTTTTTGTATCCCATCTCACCGCCGAGGCTTTTCATTACCGAAACGGTGATCTGACGGCTCGATACAGGGACATTGACATACAAGGAATTAAAAGCCGACAAATCTTGAGGCCAGTCGGTCGTCATGATGGATGTCGCGCTCGGGAACACGAGGCCGTTTTCGTTGGCCGTCGCCGCGGCGGCGCTGTATTCGCCCCAGAGCTTCGTGACCGTTGTTTGCACCCATCCGCCGGTGTTGTTGGGATATTTGTTGCCGTAGCTGAGCAGATTTCTGATATAAGCCAGCGTGACGCCCACGCTCTGACCGTAGGATGTGATGCTCACGGTTTTTGTGACCGGCGTGGGGTGCGCCGTGCTCGAAGCGCTCACCGTCCAGCTTCCCGCGGAGGGAATGGGGAACACATAGACGCCGCTTGTGTCCTTGGCCTTCATCGTCCGGCTGCCCTTTGAGCAGGTGCAGACGCTCCCTGCCGGATAATTCACAACGATGAATGCGTAGATTTTCATGCCGCCGACATTCGTTTTTCCGATCATGCTCTCACCTCCATGCAAGGATCGTCGGGATGGTGATCGCCGCGTCCGGCACGGCGGCAGCATAGAGATAGATGCCGCCGTCATACGCTTCGGCAACCGGCGCAAAATTGCCGCTCATGGCGTCCGAGACGCCAAAAACGATTTCCGGGATCATGCTTGAAGAAACGCCGGTCAGTGCCACCGCTGCGCGGTACGGGAAGTCCGTATAGGTCGAATCCGAAACGAACGATGCCGCCGGTACGCTCGTGTTCGTGAATGTAAGCTTTACCGCGTCAGCGGCAAGCTTCTGTGCCGTCACCGCCCCCTGCGCGATGTGCGTTGCGAGCACCGCGAGCGCTGCGAGCTTTTCGCCTGTCACCGACGCCGGAGCCAGCTGCTCCGTCCCCACGCTCCCCGCGCCGAGCTTCGCTGCGTCCAGCACCGGGATACGCGCCTCGTCCAGCACGCCGGAGGTCACGTCTCCCGCGCCGTGGGTATGGCTCGCCGCCGCACCGCCGAGGGCAATGGCCGTTACCTCCGCGGCGAGCTTTGCGAGCGTAATGCTCCCATCTGCCACGCTGCCCTGCGTGATCTCCTGCATCGCCGTTACGATCTGCTCGAGCGCCGCCTGGATGTTGTCCGCCGAAAAGCCGGGGATTGTCGTAATGCCGAGACTGGCGGCGGCTGCGGCGCTTTCCAGAAAGGGGATAAGGGTATCATTTAAATAGGCTTTCAGCGTTCCGGCGTCTGCATCGAATTTGGCTTTCAGCTCCGCAGCGGTAAGCCCGCTTGTGTCGTTGGGGCGATCGTCCAGCGTGGAAACCGTCCCAAGATCGCTTGTTACTCTCGGTATCATCGTATCCCTCACTTTACATATCCGTTGTACCGGACGCGCATATCCAGCGCCACGACCGTAGCCCCGGTGGTATCGCTCCGGCTCTTGAAGATCATCTTGTAGTACGTGACCTTTTTCGCCTTGATTTTCAGCCGCTGCATGAACGGCTTGTAGTTCGTCTCGAAAGACCAGTCGGAAAAGTCGGCATTTTCAAATGTCGCCATTTTCCGCTGTACGATCTTTTCGGTATAAACGCTTTTCCGGTCGGTCTGCACCGTAACGGTGACCTCGGAATTTTCCGTCGGTTTCAATCCAACCCAGATCTGCGCAATGTATTTTCGCCGGTAGTCCTCGCCGAAGTCCATGCTCCCGCTTTCCCAGTAAGCGTCAATGTCTTCCCCGGCAATGCTGCGCTCTCCATCTTCCAGCTTTCGGAGATCGCCGGTAGATGTACCGAAATAGAGCGCGCCCTTGAACGAGAGAAAACATACCGCATCAAAGTTGCTGAAATAATACCAGGCGTCGGCGGCGTAGTTGTGGACAAGCGCCGCTTTCCCGTAGGCAATGAAATACTGCTGTGAATAGTCATCGTCCCAGCACACGCATTTTTCTGCGTCCATCCCGGAGAGCGTCTTATAAACCCTGTCCGAAATGCGTTTCGCCTGCCGCTCATCCGAAGACAGGTTCGAGGAGTACCGGGAAACATTGCTCCATTCGTAGCAGTCCTGTCCGTGCAGCGTCCGAGGGCTGTTGGATACAAGCATCACTTGCCCCATGGCCGCGTTGCCAATTGTTCGGTTGACCGGCGTGATGTAGAATCCTGCCGTCACCCGACCGTCCTCGAGTGTAATCGTGCTGTAGGAAATGGAATAGGTGCTGTCCGTCTTGAACGCAATAAGTCGAGAGTAGTGACGGATAAGCCCGGTTACCGGGGTGTTGGCCTCCCCGATGCTTGCAACGTTCAGGTCGGGGAAGTAGTCGGCTCTTGCATTGCCGTCTGTATCCAGACCGGAATAGAAAACCTGATTGCTTCCGTCGCCGTACAGGAACACTCGCGTATCCTGCGCGCCGTTATACAGCTCCGAAAACCGCATCTTCTCCACCTGAGAACGGAAGCTGATACCGGTGGAATAGGCGATCTCCACCGTGTTCGTTCCTGCCGCCGGGGCTTCGGAGAATGTCACGGTTCCTTTCTCTGCGTCCGCCGTCCAGCCGGTAGTTACGGCCTGCGCATTCACCTTTACGCTGTCTACAGATACGAGCCCGGTTTCCGGGAGCTGAAAAACGGCAGCCTCTCCATCGGGGGAATACTGCACTCTGCGCTTGCCGGAAAGCTTGTTGATCTGCTCCAGCTCTGTGCCGCTCCCGTCGGGAAGCGCAGAAACGAGGATCAGCGGAATATACCCTTCAACTTCGCTGTAGGTCGTTCCGTCCCACTTCCGGTATTTCTTTCCGTCCAGAATGTAGGCGTTTTCGGAGAATCCGAAGATGCGGACGGTCTGCGTCGTGTCCACATTGCCGAGCTCTTCCTTCTTCCACTCTCCGTCGTACAGCTTCCAGAGCTTTCCGTCGCACGCGCCGAGAACATATTCCGTGCCGTTTACGATCCCCTGCCACAATCCGGAAACCTTGGGATTCGCGGAAGCGGCAACGGCGCGGACGCGCTTCATCTTCCAGAAATGCTGTCCGTCCTCCGTATCGCAGGAAACCAACTGCCAGAACTTGAACGGCGATTCCTGCCAGTAGTACCCGGCGTACTGCGGCGCATTGTCTGCATTCACAAAAACCGCGTCGCCGGAGAGGACTACTTTGCCGTCTGCGGTAGCTGCCGCTGTTGGGAACATCTTTAAGGTGGAGGAAACCTCGCTGTCGATTCGGGCGTTCTCTACGGTGGAAGCAACAACGATCGTATAGGTCTGACACAAACCGGAGATAACATCCTCGCCGGGGCGAATTTTAAGATTTCGGTCTCGCGTGATGACCCAATTTCGCATACTGGCGGCTTCGCCGAATTTCAGTTTGGTATCGCCGTCCGGGCTTTCGTGCAGGCCAAGCCACGCTTTGCAGGAGAAAATCTTCTCGCGGGATGCCGCCTGGATCGTTGCCATGTCACCACCGCCCCCATTGGCCGTATTCGATCACAGCGCCGTATACGTCCGTGATGGATTCCCACGAAGCGGGAATCTTTGCGCCGAGCTTTCGCAAAAGCTCTTCATATCTCTGCTGGAAGAACGCCGCCATAGCGTCGTTTTCGTCCAAAAGAAGATGTGCGGCCAGACCGTAGGGCAGAACGGTCTGCGCCAGAACATCATCAATTCCAATCTCATCGTCGAGGCTTTCGAGAACGGGGCATACGGGGCGTCTGCCGCGTTCTGCCTCCGGGTCGTTATATGTGTCGGAGTATTGATAAACTTCGCCCCGAAGCGTATTCAGAATGTTTAACGCTCGATTTTTGTACTCCCTGGTGTCGGCATAGTCTGTCTTGCCGTTATCGTCCATTTCGCCCATCAGGGTAATGGCTTTGTCGAATATGTCTTTGCCGGTCGTTGCCATGGTGACCCTCCCTGTGAAAAAGGGGAGGCGGGGTATCCGCCTCCCCTAAGGTATCAGCCTTCGTAAATGCCGATGGGGCTGTTGACTTTTCCGGAAACCTCGGCGTAGAAAAGGACTTTCTTGCCGGTGATATTTTCCAGAGCCGCAGAGTAGGTCTGCGCCGTGGTGCTCTGCTTCGGGTTCGTGCCGTCCGTGGTGTACTTGATGACGGCGGTGGAATCCGTAGACGCGAGCGTAAGCTTGCTGGAGGCATACGTCGCCGTCGGCGTCGCGGCCATGCCGGATTCAAAGTAGACGTAAATACCGTCCGCCTTGATCGCGTCCACAAAGGAATCGTAACGGCAGAGACCTTCCATGAGCGTACCGGCGTAGCCGGGCGCGTTGTCGTTCGCGCGGAGCATACGCAGCTTCATGGGGTCGGCGGTGGCCTGCTTGTGCTTGATCATGAACTCCATGCCGGAGGGGAAAAGACCCTTGGGAACAGAGATGATCGGGCTGCCGTTCACTTCGCCGATCTTGCCCTTGATGACGGTCTTGTCGATCCAGTTCTGCTGGTTCTTCATCTCGTCGGCGAGCTTCAGATTGACGGCGATATCGGAGCGGACGAACGTAGCGCGGTTCTCTTCGGGAACATACTTGTCGTCCAGCGCGACGTGAGCGAGGAGGATCTTCTCCATGATCGTGCTCTTGGTGAGCTTCGTAGCGTTCAGTTCGCCCTGACCGGCACCGTTTGCCCAAACACCGAAGCGGTATTTGTCGATCTCCGGGACATACTTCTCGTCCCATACCTGCTTGAGATACGCGGCGGCGCGGCGCACCATCATCGTATCCTGCACGTTGGTGATGTCGAATACCTTGGAGAAGCTGCGCTTCTTGGTGAGCGCGTAGGTGTTGACCTCGTCGTCAACTTCGCTCGGCGTGCCGAAACGGTTGGCGGAAGCGGTGTTGTTGTAGTCGTTGAGATCGGCGGCGATGAGCGTCCACATCTTGATAGCGTTCACGCCGTTCCATTCCCAGTTGTTGCCGGTGAACGCCTCGGTGCGGCTGCGGAGCTTATAACGTTCGTCGAGTTTTGCGGAAAACTTGGTTGCGAGATTGACAGTAGCCATGATAAATTCCTTTCATATCATCACGTCCCGTCATACCAGATCGCATCAAATTCCGCGTCAGCGGTGCTTTTCCCGCTCGTGGATAGGGATCCGGTAGAACGGGCTCTGTTTTTTTCTTCCTGCGCTTTGCGCGCGGCCTCTATTTTCTGTTGTTCCAGCTGAGCCTTGACTTCTTTCAGCTCATAGGCACGGTAAGCGTTTACAAGGGTCTCGCCCTTGTTCACCGCTGCCCATACTTCTTTAGGCAAGGCTTCCGGGGCTTTTGCCTGTTCGGGGTACTCCCGGATGAAGTCCTGAATGTCCCGCTGCTTTCTCGCCTCGGGCGTATCCATCCTTGCCTTTTCCGTCTCCAGCTCGGCAGCCTTGCGCTCGTTGGCGACGATCCCGCGGCATACGGCAAGAGACTGGTTTGTCTCCTCCGCCATGATCTGCGCTCTCGTCTGATCGACAAGCTCTTCAAACGTGATGCCCTGCTTCTGGGCGATGGCTTCCATCCACTTCACGCTGGTGGCGTTCTTTGCGTACCATTCGATCTGCGGCTTGGCCTCGTCGTACTTACCGCGGACACGGTCATAGTCCATGCCCTTCTGCGCAAGCTGGATGACTTCGTCGCGGTTCACCGTCCGCACCTCATCGAGATGCTTCAGCTCAAAAGACTGGTCTGCCTCCTTCTGCTCCGGCTCCGCTGGTGTTTCCTCCGCTTCGGCTTCCGGCTGGTCTGCCGGTTCCTCAGCTTCGGGCGCTTCCTCGTCTTCGGCGGGTTCGGCTCCCTCTTCCAGATCGTCATCCGTCAGAGTGATGTCGTCCCAATCGTCGTTGTAGGAAGCGTTGACTTCGTTCTCGTTCATAAAAGTGCCTTTCCCCCGCTATGGTCGGCGGGTTGTATGTCAGTTACCTGCCCGGTTTAACTGCCTTTGAAGTTCGGAGTACCCGCGGCTCGTGGGGACAGTCTCCTGCGCCCCGGTGTCTACGAGCTGCCCGCCGCCGCGAGGCGGCATGTTCATATCCCCCGGCGCTTCCTGCGGCAATGCCGGTGGAAGCTGCGGCGCGCCGTACTTGGCAAGCAGCTCCGCGCGCTTGGAGATATACCCCTCCGGGATGCGTTCAAGGTAATCCACCAGCTCGATCTTGCCCTGCATGAGAAGGTTGTCGAGCGTCTGCACGGACGCAATCTCCGACCAGTAGGCCGAAGCGCCAACGTCCAGCTTCATGCACATCGGGATGTCTTTAAGAATCGAAAAGTCGAAATCGACAAGCGTTGTCTGGTCGCTCGGCACCCTGGCAAATTGCGCCAGCTCCGGTACCACCTGCGCCGCCGGAACATCCACCGGGCGGTTGCCGTAGTACTCCGCCATAAATTCGAGGTAGATGCGTCCCAAATCCTCCACCGACTGGTAGAGATTCTGCTTTGTAATCTCGCTCGGGATGCTCGCGGCTCGCTGCAGGGCGATGATGGCGCTGGTGTTGTCCGGGCGCGTATCGCCGAGCGCGGCGCTCGTTGCACCGGTAAAGGTCTGCGTGTAGTTCACGGCGGATTCGATAAACTGCGAAATCTGCGGGGAAATCTGCGCCGGGTCAACGATCTTGACCACCTGGTTCATGTCGCCGCCATTGACGCCGATCGCCGCGCCGACCTGGCTTGTCCAGCTCGAAATGCGGGTCTTGTCGTATACGACCTTCGGATACGCCGTCGTCATCAGCGAGATCATGCTCATGGCGAAGCACTTGTTCACAAAGATCTGGTTCGGGATAAGCCCCGTAACAAGGCTCTGCCCGTGGTAGGAATTCTGCACATAATCCCAGTTCAGCCACGTCACGGGATACAGGCGGATGCCGAGATCCCACGGCTCGCGGACAACAACATCCTTCGTACACTCCGCCGCCCAAATCGTTTTTGTCTCGTCGTTCTTCCACAGCTTCAAAAGAACCGTGCAGCGGTTATCGACATACGATTCCGGCAGGGAATTGTTCTCGTCGGTATCCGGACGGATCAGCTCGGCATTCTCTTCCGAGATCTTGTTTTCTCTGGCGTACTTCTTTACGGCCTTTACGAAATCGCGCCGGGAAATGATGATCCACGGCTGCGCCTGCACATCCCGGCTGTTCGGGTTTCCGAAGAATACGCGAGTGTTCTCAATGACCGTCGTGCGGATCGTCCCTCGAATATCCTTGGAGACAACAGCGTCGGGATCCCAGTAGGTGTATGTACATCCGTCTCCATCCACGGCGGCGTTGCGCATAAACTCACGCGTCATGTTCGGGATGCGGTTGTGCTCCATAAGAGCGGTGAACTCTTCGTTCACGATGGAGACAACGCGCTCCATTTCCTGATCATTCGGAGCCGCCGCCAGAGGCTTGGCATTCATCGTGATGTTGTCGGAGGTGATGTTTGCCACCTGGTGCAGCACAATGCGCTTGAGGAAGTTAAACACCGGGGTAGGGAGGCCGTTTGCCTGTACCCCCTCCCATTGCCGGCCAATGAAGAAGTTCTCCGACGTTTCTACGTTGTCGTTCAGGTCGATTCGGCTGTTGAAGTCCAAACCCTTCTGAAACTGCTTGTAGATTTTCTCGTTCAGAGCTTCATTCGATGTCTTCATCGTTTACCTCGGTCGGCTTTTTCACGCCGTAGCTCAAAATGTTTTCCAGCCCCTTCTGGAATTTCTTCTCCGAGTCGTCCGGTTCCGACGGCGTTGCCGCCGGAGCCCCAGCCTCCAACGCCGAGACGCGCCCGGCAAGCTCCGCATACAGAACGGCCAGCCGCGTAAGCTGCTTTGCAATTTCAAGAAGCGTCTTGATAAGTCTCATAAGCTCCTCCTAATACCCGATGTACTCAGCGGTGGCCGCACCACCAGTCATGGTGTTTTCGTAATCTTCCTCCGGCTCGTCGTCCGGCTCTTCCGCCACGGCCTTTTCCGGCTCCCCCGGCAGAGACCGGGAAACGCAGAAGTACCGGATCGCGTCGTTCGAGTGCGTGATGTCGTGCGGATCCTTGGCGCAGTCGTTTGGGTTCTTCTCATCGGCCTGTATGGCCTGAATGTCCTCAATGATCCCCGTACAGTTTCGGAAGAAGATCAGCCCCGGCTTGCCGTCGGGTGCATCTTTCAGAAACTCCTTCATTTGAAGCCAGCCCTGTACGCGGTTGTTGCTCGCCTTTACCAGAGGAACGCCGTTCGTCATGAACAGCTCCGCCATGCTCTTGCCGGAATCCTTTGTCCGAGACCAGAGATCGGGAGGGGCAAACGTGATGTCGATATGCTCGTTGATCCCCGTGTTTTCCAGGATCATTCTGGCCGCGTCCGACACAACAAGATCCTTCTGCTTCAATTCCCGGTAACACCAAACACGCCCGGTCTCGTCCACCGCGAACCAGTAGCACGCCAGCATATCAAGACCGTAGTCCAGCGCCCGGTACCGTCTCCACCACCGGGGAATGAGAAACGCCTCGCACGTATGCTTTCCTTCGGAGAACTCTGGGAAGTAGTTCCCGGAAAGCCCGTCCCAATCACCGTAGCGGTGAGCGGCGCGGATGTTCTCCGGCAGCTGCGAAAGCTGCTTCAGATAATCCCGCCCGCCCTCGGACTTCATCAGCGCCGTGTTGTCGTCTACGGTCGCCTGAATGAATTCGTAGTCGTTCGGGTCTTCGTTCTCCTCCGGGTTCTCGCAATCGGTTTTGAAATCACGGTCTACGAACAGTCTCTTTACCCACCGGTGACCAACGCCGCCGGGGTTGCACGTCAGGAACATCTTCTTGGGGAATTGGTTGACGCCACGCAGACAGCCGCCCAGCAAGCGGAATTCCTGCTCCGTGAACTGCGTCGCCTCGTCAATGAAGATCCAGTCGTATTCCTGACCCTGATATTCCTGAAACGCCGAGTTGTAGGAGTTGAAGTGCCCGAAGATGATCGTTGACCCGTTTGTGAAATAGATTTGATGGAGCTGGATGTTGTAAACGCCAACCTCCGGCTGCGGGATCATCTTCAAGATCGGCTCTATGTGGTTGTGCTGCAGCTCGCTGTACGTCCGGCGGATAATCAAAATCCGTATCCCCGGATAAAACAGCGCGCCCGATATCGCTTTCACGCGGACGGCATGCGTTTTTCCGCCGCCTCTCGCTCCGCCGTATCCGACGTACTTCGCAGGTGAGTTGTAGAACCTTTCCTGCTTCGGATTCAGCGTCCCGAGATCAACGGTAGCCGACCCGCCTCTTCTGACCTTTGCCATTCCAAACCTCGCAAAAAGAAAAGAGCCCATCCCTTTCGGAATGGACTCTATGGTCTCTCTTGCTTATTCTCTTTCGAGCATCACGCTCTTCTTGCACCGTGGGCAGTACAGCTCAATTCCGGCTGCCATCCATATCTCATGAACCCGGCACAGCTTTTTCCGGCACCCCGGGCACTCTGCCCAGCTGCCATTTATTCTGGCTTTTCCTGTATTGTATTCCATTTTTCCCTCACTTTTCGAGAGTTTATTTCGGGAAGTTTAACTTTGGTCTGTGTGCTCTATACAGCGCTATACCTCTCCCGTGAGACCGCCCCCGTTTTTCCGGGTGGGGGAGGGGGTACTACCACAATTTAGGGACCCGATCCAGAAACCCACCACCACACCACGCCCGGGAAATAGCCCAGGCGCGCAGCCCGTGAGCCATCTATTGCATATGCTGTATAAACATTCGCAAAGCTTCGCGGAATCTACGCTGCAATTAAACAAAATAAGTATTTTGCTTATATCGGAAAATCCGGAAACCATTGAAAATCAAGGCTTTTCTGATTATGCATAATATTCAAGGCTGAAATTCGCTTGATAGGCGAAATCTCTATTCTCTTTAGCCCCCTAATATTAATATTTATATTAATATTAGGGGGCGTAAGAGAATGCAAATTTCAGTGCAAATCGCGCCCATCTGCGCCCTTGAGTGTGACGGTGATCTCCTGCTTGCCGCTGGTCTCCTGCTTCTGCACGTCGGAGAATCCGCCCCATCTGGGTTGCTTGCTAAGAAATATCCATCCGGTGGGCTGTCTCTCGGTGGTAATGTGCTGGATGCACTCGGCAGAGCGGTACAGCTTGAGCCTTTTTAACTCCCCCTCGTAAGTCCGTTTTATTGGACTCCCATCATCATTCGCGTCGTTATCCTCAACATCGCTCTGCGTCTTGTCGGCAGTCCGTGCAATAGCTGCGTCGATCTCACCGCTGTAATATCTGTCCAACTGCTGCGGGGATATCTTGAGCCGAGAGAGCAAAACACTATCGGAAAGATCGCGAGGGTTGCCGCTCTCCTCATAGGCAGCAATACACGCATCAATCGCCGCGGCGAATCCATCTATAGAATTTCGGCGGGGTCGTCCAGTCCTGGCCATGTCGCCGCCTCCTATCTTGTCTTGATACTTTAATTAAAATTTTCCTCAGAATCGGGACATTTGTCAAGACGCTGGCAAAAACTACAAATATTTGTGGCTGAGCTTGTGCAAGTATACAAAGCTGCAAAATGGGGGTTGACATACTGCGCAAGTATGCGTTACACTCAAAGCGTCCCAAGGGCAAACAACAACGAAAGGAGGCGCGACGATGGGACAGACGGACAGCCAGTTTAAAGCCTTTCTCCGCTTCGTTCTTGACGCTCTGCGCGATGCCCAGAGCGAGCCGGACGAGCAGAAGCGCAACGCCAAGCTAAAGCGAATCCTTGAGAACCTGCAACAGTCGTTAGAAGATTAAACCAACGGGGCGGGCAACCGCCCCAACTCAAAGGGGTGAGCCTCACGGCCAGAAAGACCACCACGAGCACGGAAGTAAAAAACCGGTGGAACGCCAAGACCTACCGCCGCGTAACGGTAAACCTCCGGCAAGAGGAGGACGCGGAAATCATCCGTTTCATGGATGAGCACCGCGAGCAGATCGGGCCAACAGAAATCTTCCGCGCCGGATACGAAAAACTAAAAACCGAGGGCAAGTAATTGCCCTCTAAAATATGACATACTTACAAAGTATGATATAAGGAGAAACAACCATGAAATACTTTACCACTTGCAAAACCCTTGACGAGCTGAAAGCCGAATACCGCCGCCTGGCAATGGCGAACCATCCCGACCGGGGCGGGGACGTGGAGACAATGAAGCAGATCAACGCCGATCACGACGCCATGTTTGAGATCCTGAAGAAGCGCCACAACGAGAGCGCGGACGAGTTCCACCAGACGACGGAGACGGCGGAGGAGTTCCGCGACATCATCGAAACGCTCTTGAAGCTGGACGGCCTGACGGTGGAGCTGTGCGGCTGCTGGCTGTGGATCTCCGGCAACACCCGCGAGCACAAGGAAGCCTTAAAGGCGGCGGGCTGCCGCTGGAGCAAGCCGAAAGCCATGTGGTATTGGAGACACCCGGAGGACGGGCGCAGCTGCTACCGGAGCAAATCGACCATGTCCGACATCCGCACGAAATACGGCTCGCAGGTGTTCCGCGGATCGTCGGAAGAAACCGGATTTGATAGACTGGGGGCGACGGCGTAAGCCGTCCCCCGGATGAAAGGAGAAAGTAAAATGTATTTCGTTCGCTTGTTAAACATCTACACGGATCGAGCCGAAGCAATTATTGTTTATTCACCGCTCCCTGTGGGGTCTGTAATTGGTTGGGGACGCGACGAGAACCGCAGCGACAAGATAGCCCGCTGGGTAGTGCAAAGCTGCGAAGAGTATCACGGCTGATAAATCAGCACCCGCCCCGGAGGTCACGAGGGCAGAAAGGAACACGGATTATGAATTATCAAACGATTTTAGAAAATCTGTCTGAAATGGAAGAAGCGTTTTTCTATGCTTCTGTCGCAGAAGATCGGTTAAACATGACATATGAGGAGATGCACGATCTTATGAAAAAGGCGCTTCTTCTCTGGGGAGAATACACCGGCTGCAAGCTCGGCGGGGAAGACCCCCGCGAACTGTAAGGAGGATGCAACATGAAAAATTATATTTATATCGCGTACACGGCAGAGCAGGACAAGAACAGCACGACATTTACAGAGCGGAAAAACAAAGAGTATTGCCCCGGATATTACGCCGACGTGCTGCGGGTCAGTTCGGATGACAACATTTTGTCGGCGCTGTCCGCTATCGGCGGGCTAAAGGCGGCAAACGCTTTCCCGAGCAAAAAGCAGGCAGAGGAAATCGCCGCGTTTTGGAATGATTGCTACAAGCGAAACAAAACATACCTTTTCGGATGATTCAGGAGGGTTAAACAAATGAGCTATACCGACCTTTTCCAGCGCTACGGCTCGCCGAGCAAAGAGGCAGAAATTAGAATCTGGTATTGCCTCCAGCGCCCGGAAGCCCTGGACACGTTCGACAGAATAAAGCACTACGACAGCCAGGCGGCGCAGCTTGTAGCGCAGTGTAAGAAGCTGATCGAGGACATGAGCGAATACCGGCAAGACCTTGCCGCGAGATATAACCAGCTCGCCACCATGCCGAGCCGCCAGCGGATCAAGCTGGAACGGTATGTAAAATATGACAATCGGAAATTCTACTATATCCACCATTTCACCGACTACGAGGACGGAACGAGCGTAGAGACGAAAACGGAAACTTTCCCAGGCACAGAACGCCGCGCAGCTCTGGCGAAATTTGCCGAGTTGAAGAAAAATTTTCCCGGCATCGTGGCCGAAATGGACATAGAAAAGAAATCATGGGAGAAATAAAGCAAGCCGCCCGGAGAGATCCGAGCGGCTTTTTGATGTAGAATATGTAACCAATAGGTGACCAATAGACAGAAATAAATAAAAATAGCCACTAACAAAAACGGGGGCAAAAATAAAGAAAAAGTACCGAAATCGTTAAATTTCGGTACTTTTTGGTGGAGATAAGCGGGATCGAACCGCTGACCTCTTGAATGCCATTCAATAAAAAACCTTGATTTTTCAATGGTTTCAGGCGTTTTGTAACCAATAAGTGACCAATAAACAAACACAAAATATACCGACGCCGCAATGCTCCATTCAAGAGCTTTTCAAGGTCAAAGGGCGTCGGTTATTTTCCGCAGATCGGCATAGTTCACATCCTGATAATGCCGCAGCATTTCGTCGCTTGTGTGGCCGATCAGCGCCAATTTGTCTTTGTCGGCTCCCTCTACGCGCTTCATCAGCGTGGCGAACGTATGGCGGCAGCTGTGCGGTGTGTAAGTGTAAAATTTTTTCCCGTCTCGCTCAATAATGGGGTTTTCGATCCCGCACTTTTCGAGCACAGAGTAAAAGAGATCGCGGTATCGTGCCGTTGTGAACGGTTTCCCTTCTTCGTCGGTGAACACCGCACCGCCGATCTTGTCCTTTACCGCCGCGTCGATGTACGGCTGGATTTTAGGCGATACGGTAACGGTTCTGTCCATTCCTGCGTCGGTCTTTGCGCCGCCGATAAACGCCCGTTCCGCCCGGTTGTAGTTGGACGCATCCAGCGCAACAAATTCCGCCGGGCGGAAACCGAGATAGCATTGGCACAGAATAAGCGACGCGCCGAAGATATCGTCAACATGCTTTTCGAGCTTCGGTATAGCATCGCCGGGAAGCCCCGTTTTCGTGCCGCTGCTTCCGCTTACAAGAAGATACTGCCCCATATTCAGCTCGGCATAACGCCGGGGTATGGCGAACTTATAAAGCAGCCCGCAAAGGGCTTTCATGTTTTCCTTTGTGCGCTTACCCTTGGGGCACTCGTCCATGCAGTCTTGCAGATCTTCAATCTCAATTTCTGCGATGTTCAGGGGGTAGACCGGCTGAAAATATTTGTACGCCGCTTTATAGCACCCCATTGTATCCTTCCCTGCGCGGTGCGTAGGAAACCACAGCTCATAGATTTGCCGGAAAGTGGCCTGCTTGGGCTTTTTGCGCGGCGCCGCTTTCAGTATCGGCAAGTAGTTTACCGCATCTTTCTTTGTTTTGAATCCGGCTTTTGTCCGGCGGGTTATACGCTTATTCCCGTTTTCATCAATATAACATTCGATCGTTACCTTGGCCGTCCACGTTTTGCCCCGCTTGTATACGCTTCCGGTTCCGTTGCCGCGGCTCTTCGGCGCACTTTTTGGAGCGTTCTGCTTCGCCCCGCAGAAGAGGCAGAACGCGCTTTCCTCTGGTATTTCTTTCTGGCATTTTCGGCAAATCATGATAGTTTCTCGTACTCATAGTACCCTTTGATCTCTTTGTTAAGAAAACGGCCGAGCGAATCCGCAGCGGTGAAGCGCTCCCACATATACGCCGGGAAATCGTAATAGGCATACTTTGCCCCTTTACCGCCGTTGTTGCGCCGGAAAATGACAACAAGTGTTTCCGTTTCCTCGTCGTAGCCGATAGCGGAAAAGCAATCGCTGTCCGGCGTATCCTGTAACGGTATGTTCTCCGGCGCTACCGGCGTAGGCGCAACGGTTACGACCGGCGCGGCGGTGGGCGTCGCTGTCGCTTCCGGCGCTGCCGTCTGACCGCAGGAGGTGAGAAGCAGGAGAGCGGCGAGGAGTAGTAGAATCTTCTTCATTTCGCTTTTAGCTCATCTCTTACAGCTTTTCTTCCGTATAGAATAACAGAAACAGCGCATATCAGCCAGGTAATATATAACGATGCCGGGATAAACGGATATTGTGTTACGTATATTCCCGTTGCCAATGTGAACAGACTATACAGCGCATAGCAACCAAGTACGGCAGCGCATACGTAATACCTTACACCTTTTTTCGAGGCCGAAATCTTCTGCGAAAGAGCCACAAACACACCGCACAACCCAATGACAAAACACAACGCCACTCCGAAAACACCTGTACCGCCAAAGATGACTTTCGCAATGGAATCTACACCCTTTATACCGTATCTTACGTATAACAACCCTACATACGTAATAGCGAAAGAAAGAGCAGCGAACAGTAAAAGTATAAGCAAAAACAGAACTACCCATGAAAGAAATCTTTTCATGTTATTTTCCCTCCTTTTTCCCAATAATACACCATTTCCCGCCCCTGTGGAGTAGAAAATCCTCTATTTTAATTGTATATAATGCCAAATGCCCCGTCCTTTGCCGGGGCGTCTCTTTTATCGGAAAATTCGCCTGATAAGCGAAAGTCCGATTTATAGGACACAGACCGTGTTATATTAAGCCCATCAAGAACAAAACAGAGAGTGAGGGCTTTTGAAATGACACGAAACGAGAATCCTTTGATCGCGGAGATCGTCCGTCTCCTTCGGCTCATGGACGAAAAGCGGCTCCGAGAAATTTACATTTTCCTCCTTCACCGGCGATAAAAAACCCGGCACGGTCATTCCGTGTCGGGTTTTTCTGTTTCGGTGAAGCTGTCCACGATCTTCTCGAACACTTCCCACATGGCTGGTGTCCATTTGGCCTGCGCGGCAAGAAATCTCTTGCGGATATCGTCCGGCGCAGCGGCGAGCACATCCCCGGCATACGCGGAAAGCTCTTCGTTCTCCGTCATCGCCTGGAACATCTCGCCCTCGCCCGTGCGCAGCCAGATCTCATTTACGCCGTACTCACGGCACAGCAGCGAGAAAATGGCATCAACCGGGGCATTGCGTCCGATCTCGTAAGTAGCAATCGTATTGCCCTTAACGCCGATCCTTTCGCCAAATTCTGCTTGCGTCAGCTTAAAGTGCTTTCGCACAGCTTTAATGCGTTCTCCTATTTCCATAAGGTTGTCCTCCTTTCAATGACAATATAACCGCGGCAATCATTTTTGTCAATAAAAAAATTCGCAAAATCACAAAAGCCATTGACAAATATGACTCTACGATGTAGTATAGTCGCGTAATCACAAAGCCCCGACAAATCGCCGCGGCGGTTGTCCCACCGCAGCGAAGCCGAAACGCCCTCGGGCGTCTGCCGGGATTGGTCACCCGGCACTGACGAGGCAGACCAACAGAGCCGCAAACCGCCGCGGCGGATGTCCCGCCGCGCACGGTTCGCCGCATTTTCCCCGTGTCGGATGCAGCCGCTTGTCCACACTGGTCTGTGTGGGCGGCGGATGGGAATCCATCCTTCTTGTCAATGACGCCGTCACTCCCTGTCGCAGTTCAGGGTATCCACACATCGGGCAGTCACACCGTTTAACTTTGGTTGGTTCATACGGTGAGCAAGACCACGGGCACGGGAAGCGGAAACGCCGCGGTGAACATGGATGCAACCAGTTCGCTCAAGGCGTCCACCCCCTTTCTTCGGCGCGTTAACGCCGGGATGATCGGAGCCGTTCAGCCGTCCGGATCGGTTGACGGTCTCCGCTCACAGCATACCGCATCCCGAAAGGAAATGCAAAAGTTTTGTTGTCCCGTCCCAAAGCCGGGAGCCGTCATCCGGGCGGCTCCTGCTGCGGAAAACGAAAGGAGTTGAAATTATGTCCGTATCCGAAAAGAAGGAAGCCGTCAAAAAGCTTGCCAAGCTTCCCCCGGAAGTGCAGCGGCGAATCTTAAACCAGATCGACGGCGCACAGATCATGGCCGAGTACATCGAGCAGAAGAAAGAGGAGACCGCCAATGACCATTGAAGACATAGAGGCGATGGATCGCGGCTGCATCACTCCCGCCATCGCCGGGGCGTATCTGAACATGACGCCTTACACGATTTCCCTTATGGCGCGTGACTGCCCGGAGCGCTTGCCGTTCCCGACGTTCCGCAGCGGCAACCGGACGAAGATTCCCCGCCTCGCGTTCATCAAATGGGCAAAGGGGGAAGCGGTCAATGCCGATGATCGCCCCGTGTAAGGACTGCGCCGGGCGCTTCGTCGGCTGCCACGCATCCTGCCCCCGGTACGCGGAATTCAAGGCCGGATGCGAAGCCCGGCGGGACGCACGGACAAAGCAGCACCCGATTGCCGATTACACCATCGACATCAAAAAGAGAGTACAAAAAGCGGCGCACCGCCGCAGAAAGTAGGGATAACGAATGACAAAACGAAAGGCGACGTTCGCCACCACCGCGATCATGACGCTTTTAGCCGCCGTGATCTTCTTCGTCTGGAAATTCGGAAACGGCCTCGGCTTCGCGGTCATCGAGGGCATCTTCGCGGTCTATGGCTTTGCGAGCCTCGCGGATGACTGCTGCCGCTGGCTGCAAATGCCGGACATGCTGCTGCAGAGAGGAGGACGGCATTGAACGACACACGCTATACGGCCATCGCCGCCGCCCTCCGGGAAGAGTTCCCGAAGGCCAATAAAGGCACGGTGAGCATGGCGCTGCACACGAACGATTACGGTGTAAAGTTCTGCACCAGAGCGCAGGAGATTTACGACACGGTTACGCAGCAGAAGCCACGCAGAC
>ERZ1034928.268-NODE-268-length-30476-cov-24.665691_pt1 | contig 30476 bp, 60 predicted proteins | sample MGYA00520627_ERZ1034928 | MGnify/ENA primary metagenome ERZ1034928 (study PRJEB33766, sample SAMN09781755) | gut metagenome | biome: gut microbiome | host: Homo sapiens | place: Madagascar | study: EMG produced TPA metagenomics assembly of the PRJNA485056 data... | reverse complement strand
CTTTATGATATAATATGACCATAATGTAAAATAGACTTTATAATAGATTTACAAGGAGTAATATTATGAGCGAAGATAATAATTGTTCTTATTCTGTAGTAGACAATCCTAAATTTTATATAAAAGATGAATATGGAAACTTAAAAGAATTTGGTAAATTTGCAAGTGCTGATACTGATTTAATTACTTGTGGTGAGGGTTCAAATTTCTTTGAAGAGATTAAGCCTCTTGAATTTGTTCCACCAGAAAAAATGACTAATATTATTCAAATAATTAAAAATGATACCGCAATTTTTAATTGTGATATTGATAATGTTGATTTAAGTTTCATTTGGGGTAATAAAAAGTCTATTCAGATTGCTGAACTTAAATACCATTTGTCAATGGAAGCTAAAAATGGTAATCTATTAAGCAATGTTGTTCTTGAAGGTCTTAATAGAGGGCTGATTAGTGTTGATGAAGCTTTGTATTTCGTTAGTAACAATTGGAAAAGATTGCACGGATTTCCTGTTACAAGATATAGAGGGCTTGGAATCTGTAATAAAATGCGCAAGAAAGTTGTTAAACAGGAAATTATTTGCGATATTTTTAATAAAAAACTTGGGTATCTTTGTCAGTTTATGTATAACTATCAAACTATAATCTATAAGCCTGATTATTTGAATGATGCTGTAAGTTTTAATGATTTTTATAATGGTGTTATTAAAGGGTTTAATAAAATATGGTAAATTGGGTGGACTATATGTATTATAGAGTTGATAACACTAAAATTATAGAGCGAATTAAACAAAACGAAATGCTTGATATGATTGCTGATAAGGCTTATATTGAGCATCTTAAAAGTGAAAATAAACGTCTTGCAGACGAAAATAAACGTCTTAGAGACGTAATTGAACATTTGGAAAATGAAAAACAAACATCTTAAAGAATTATTAGAAAATTAATTGAAGTTTGTAAGAATGTATAGGAGTTTAATTATGGCATTTGAATATAAATTCGGAAAAAAGAAATCTGATGCTCTTGAATCTATAATTAGTCAGGAACAAATGGGAAAAATTAAAAAACAGGTAAGAGAACAAGGTTGGTTTCCTGAGTTTACCCTTGAAAAGCAATTTGAGGAACTTACTAAACAGTTAGAAAAAAAAGATGAAATGATTCTTCATGATTGTGAAAGAATAAGTGGGCTGGAACAACAGATTGAAATGCTTCAATGTTTAATTGAAACTAAAGATAAAGTAATTGCAAATCTAAACAAGCAAATTGAATTACAGAACAATTTAAATGACTTGATTAAAAAGTTGCAAAAGAATCGAGAAAAGAAAGATTAATTAAAGAGGATAAAATATGCTTAGACTATTGGTTGATGATAAGGCAGAGTGTAATGCTTTCTTAGAAGAAAATAAACATAAGTATCATATAACAAAGATTAAATCTGATTCAAATTTGAGTACGGGGGAATTTGAAATAGAATTTCTTGGGGTTGATAAAAAAGGAAATGAAATTTATCGAGGAAATAAAGACAGTTGGCAAAATTTTGTAAAATATTCACATAAATTATACAAAGATTATTTTTCTGTCGTTGTTGATGAGAATAATAAAGACAGGTTGACATTTTCAAATAAGCAGAATTTAAAAAACGAAGAGGAAAATAAAATGAATGAAGTTAGGACCGTTACTATTGATGCTAAGGATTATGATTCTATGGAAGCTAAGGCTGAAGCTTTTGATAAACTGATTGATATTGTTTGTCATGACGGTGTTGAGTTCTATCAGGAATGGAATAAGCAAGATGTTAGAAAAGCTTGTAAGGGTGGAAGTGTTAAGGTCGGAGAGATTATTGGGAAATGGCATGGCGAAATTAAGTTTACTGGTGATAATGGACAAAAGGATTTCGGAGAATTTGTTAGAACTATGATTGAGGGAATGGATGAAAAACAGTTGAGGAAGATTGTTGGAGAATAAAAATTGAATAGATTAAAAGATTGAATAAAGATTTAGACAGAGCTTCGAAAGTGAGGCTCTGTCTTTTTTGTTGTAAATTGAATTGGGCGGACAAAAAAATTTTAAAATTTTTTTAAAAATTTTTGTCCCGACTTACTTCCTCCACATATGAGAATGAATACAGAAGTTTGTAAGTAATGAAATGTAAATTCACTTGCTTTCATTCTCAATAAAACTGAAGAGAAAAATGACAAGCTCATTTGCCAGTCGTTCATCTCTTTCGTCACATTCAGTTCTCAATTCCCAGTTAAATCCAAACTAATTGGAAATTAAGAAGCATGAATTCCTAATGAATTCGAAAATCGAATTTCATAGAAATTCATGTAATATTTAAATCGTCAGGTCATAAGACGTTAAAACCAGAAAGGAGCCAGATATGGCTAACAACACTATTTCTCTTTTCAGTCACACCGTAATTGTTGCGGAAGAGGGCTTAGTCGTCCTTGACTCCAACAACAGTGTCATGGGTGTTGCCATGGACACAGCGGAGGTGGAAGAAATTATCTTCCATCACTAATCCCGAAACAGGGAGAGAGGGTAAAACCTCTCTCCCTGTCTGTCGTAGCTGGTTACTACGGCACTGATGATGGGAAACCAACACAGATTCTTCACACCAGAAAGGAGAACAATAAAATGTTCGGTCTTGTCTTCATCTCTATTGTTTTCAGCATTATTGGTATTCTCAGTATTATCTCCATTTTGGGGATGTATGCCATTTATCGCTTCACAGGAGGTAAAAAGAGCTTCCTGTGGTACATTCGCCACATCTAAGCCATTAATCAGGTGCTATTTCCATAATAGGTCAAGGAAAAGACAATAAAACCAGAAAGGATAGAAACCATGCTTACTAACGAATTATTTAAGCGTATCAACCATATTTTTGCTATCTCTCGTCTTTATTGTGAAGACGGTGACTTCGAGAAGATGGACCATGAGCGAAATAAACTCAAAGAGATGGTCAGGGATGGATTAATTGACCAAGGCATCCTCGATAATTATGATACTGATATGAAGTATGTCTATAATCAGCATCATTCTCTTTAAGCATTGTTAGAGCCCACTATCCGCCCCGTAAAGGAGTCGATAGTGAGCTCAATAGAGTGCTTAGCAGAACAAATCGCACTCGGAGAGGAGGTAGCCTCTATGCGCATTACCTTAGAAGTAGTCCAACGGTTAAAGGGTTTCCACACAACTCTTTAACTGTCTCTGATTATAACACACTTGGTAGAGAATGTCAAGTGTTTTATATAAAGTTCCTTCTAACAATTTTATATGGCTATAAGCCGAAAGGAGAACAGAAATGAATAATCAGAATATCATGACCAAGCAGTGTAAGTACAACTGCAATCTTGGACTTTGCAACAGCAAGTCTTGTAAGACTTGTCATTACAATGAAGAATCTTCTAAAAAGGAGATTGCGCAAAGCACCATTAACTATGGCGCAGTTAAGCGCTATAACCAGTCTAAGACTGGCAAGATTTACCGCACCGAAGTGATGCGGTTCTAATAAGCATTGTTCGAGGGACAGAGCTTAATAGTTCTGTCCCTCCATAGAGTGCTTATTTGTGCTCTAAATATTTTATTTAGACAAGGAAAAAGTCTATAACACCAGAAAGGAACCAGAATTATGAAGAAGAAGGTCAACATGAACAGCATCAACAGCAAGAACACTCTCGGTATTGAACAGATTAAAGTGGATATGAATTCCACTTGGGCTAAGACTGTTCTTATTCCTGCTCTTAAGGAAATTCGGGAAAATCCTTCCCGTCCTTGGACGATGGTAAGGGTTCCTCTCAACCTTGTGAATCTTTTTGAAGGTCAAAGAGACCTTAAACATTCCTATCTATCCATTCTCCGTAATTTTGATTATAAGCGGAGCGAAGTCAAATCCTTAAACTTCCGTGATGGCTATCTTGAATGTTGGGATGGGCATCACACCATTGAATCTCTTATTGCAAAGGGATATAAATGGGCTTGGTTTAGACTTTTCGATAATCTTACTATTGAGGAAGAAGCATATCTTTTCACTCATCAGAACGATGGCGTAACTCGCGTTTCTCCCGCAGATATGTTCAACTGTGCTCGGAAATTAAATCTTGAACCTGCCATTTCCATTCTGAAAATTTGTGACAAATACAATGTCACAGTTGGAGGTAAGAAGGGCAGTCTTCGTAATATCACTGCTCCCAGAAAGCTTCTTCAGATTCATGATGAATTTGGAGATGAAGGCGTTAATTATGCACTCGCACTCATTGATTTAAGTGGCTGGGCTGACCACGATAGTAAAGCTTTCGTGGAAGCCAGTCTCAACATTGGCTATCAGGCTTATAAGCGTTATGGAAATGATATGCTTAAGACAATTAAGCTTGTTAAAGCTCTTGAACAATACGCAACTTCAACTGAATTCATTGACGCACAGCGTAAGGAATTCAAAGATGTTTCCACGAAGCATCCTGAAGGTTGTATGGGCCTTTTCGTTGAGAAAGTCATTGAAGGCAAGTAAAAAAAGAAAGAACGACTCCCGCAACGAGTCGTTCAATCTTTCAATAATTCTAATAACTAAGATAAGTGCTCATTTGCATTTATTTTTAGCTATATTATCCCAAATGAAAGGAGGAACTATTGATGTAGTTTGTTAAAGAAATAAACTATCAATTCAATATCACCGCAGTAAGTCACGTTCTCGGTGGTAAGATTATGGTTCAGTAAGCGTAAGCTCAACCAAATCTCAGTTAAGAAGCTCTGGGTTTCATTAGCCTATCTTCTTAACTGTTGAGTATTATACCATAGCATTCAACACTTGTCAAGCATTATTTTGAAAATTTTGGAGGTTTAAGTAAAATGAAAAATCAGGTTAAGGAAAATATCGGTCTTATCGTTGCTTTGGTTGCAACAATTTGTTGCATTTTCATGTTCTGGCTTGGCTGGGACATGGGAGAAAAGTCCTATCAGATTAAGGATACAACCTTGTATTCTGAAGAGGATTTGACTGGCTCTTATAACGTGGGCTATGAAGATGGCTTACATGAAGCCGAAGAAGCTTCCATGGCATCTCATATCGAAATTATCGAAGCATGGATGAGCAATCTCAAATCTGTTACTATTAATGGTGAAGTTATTCACATCATTGATGGCAATGGCGAAGAATGGATTATCACAGGGGAATAAAAGGAGGTGAAAACAATGACAACAAAAGAGAAGCAGGAATATCTCCGCGAAAATGCTAATCTCTGTGTTACTTGCCGTAGCAAGGAGATTTGTATGTACTACAAGCAATTCAATGCCAAGCGCGCAGAATATTGGTATAATCATGGTGTGTACTTCAAAGTTGAATTATGCAACCACTATAAAGAAAAGGAGGTGGAATAATGGGACTTCGTTGTAAGTACCACGTCAAAGCCTACGTCGCACAGCTTGGAGGTCAATCTAAGCTATACGAAGGCGACGTGGTAGCAAGGTCAGAGAAAGACGCTTATGCCCGTTTTGGATATATCATTAAGACAACCAAGATGGGTTTAGCTTCTTCCGCTAAAGTGACAGTCAAACCTGTTGACTGTTATTTTAAGTATTATTTCTAATCATTGCTTATTCCCCATTTAACAATTTTATTTAAATTAAAGGAGATAAAAGTTATGTATCTTTATGTTGATTGCCTTGAGCGTGAAATCAATGTTCCACAAGTTTGTGGGGCCAATGCCGACGAAGCAAGAAAGTTACTGTTCACCGATTTCCTTGATGCTAAAGGAATTGATAATGAAGTAGTTACCAACTATGTTGAAATGTACTACTTTGACGAGGCGTGGGAATGGTTAAACGACAATGATTTCATGGATGATGAAAACAACATCTCCTATGAGAATCCCGATAATATGTTCGCTTATTGCGAAACTCGCAACCACGATAACTGGGATGCGAAAGTATTCAAGTTCGAACTCGAAACAACAGAGTTTAGCATTTCTATCAAGGCTTAAACACCAAGGGAGATGAGTTTAATGCTCATCTCCCTCAATTTAAACTTAAAGGAGTGTATCAGATGAAATTCACCGCATTTTGCCCTAACCCAAATTGCATCTCTCATAAGTTTGTGGTGATGCAGAACGGCATTGTCCAATGCAAGAAATGCCAACAGCTTTGGTATCAAAAGGAGCTCAAAATTTGTTCTCAATTTGATGAGGATGAAATGAATCTTATGTCCAAAATTAAAAAGGAGGCTAAGTAGAATGACTGCGATGACGGGAAGGTACATGAATGAGGCTATCAATAACATAGATAGCAACAACAAGCTCAATCTTTTGATTGATACTCTTGAGCAAGCCGACATCAAAGCTCTGCTCAAGGGTGAAACCATCACGGTGTTTCGCAAATTTCAACTAAAAAGGATTGAAGACTATTGTGCTTCAATTCATTTTCCTATCCATGTTCAACCCTGTATTGATACCAGCCTGAATAATATTTGGGCTTATAATATCAGCAAAGTATTTGATTACAAAAGGAAGGAGGATAATCCCCAAGGCGGCAGATACCATTATTAATAACAAGACAAAAGGAGGTGAAATAATATGGGCATGAATGAACATGAAATCCTACAAGCCCAAAAGCACAACAAGATGGTAAAGGGGCATGGCAAGTTCCGATACTACACAAACCGAGCCTTTAAGGATTCACACCTTAAAGAGAAACCCGCAAAAATCAGTCAACCTTTAAGGGATTTGACTGAAAAATATCTTCATCATGATGATGATGAATATTATATGTACTAAAACAAAAACAATTTTAAGGAGGATAAGTAAAATGAAGCATTTTTATGAAAAGGACATCTTTATCAGCAAGGATATTGCCGCCAAAATTAATAAGGCGTGTTCTTTAAGCTATCCTGAAGATTGGTTTTCGGAACATGAGGCTCCATATACAATTACCGTTGGCTTTGCTGACGGAATGATTATGGACATTCGCTGTTGTGGTTCTCAAGATGGCCCGTCTTGGTGTGAATCAATTCTTTGGGCTCCTGATGAAAAAGGAGGATTGCATGAAGTAAACTGCTCTGATGCAGTTTATGATTCTATCCTTGGTCATTGGAAAATGATTAATCCTGTTACCAAAGATGAATATATCGTCAACGTCAAAATTGAGGAAGAGAATGAAATGAACAACAACACCAAACGTTTCAACGAAATGCTTTTTTATTCTGAAAAGAAGAATGAAAATGCTTATGTTTCCATTGACACACCTAACGGTCAGTTCAGGATTTACCCTGAACAGGAAGAAGGTTATCATGGAGCATTTATTACGTTTATCCGTGATGGACAGACTGTTGAGCAGGACATTTGCATGGCAGAGATTGACCCCGATGATAAATCTGGTAACACTTTCTCTGTCAAAGTTTGGAGTGAACCACAGTCTGAAGAGTATCAGGAAGATATTCACTTTAGTCAGTATCGTGTACCTCATTGTCCTTATTGTGGAGATGAGAATGTGCATGAAGTGGATGATTTTGGACACGAAATCAAGTTTCTTTGTAAAAAATGCAGTCAAGATTTCTTGATGGATATTAACACAGGCGAATATTACACTCGAAATCGTGTTCCGCTCAAGCCTTTTGAAGAAAAAGAAAAGGAACAGGGTTAAACCTGTTCCCAATCTAAAATTCCAGCCCCGTAAGCTGTTCATATAAATGAAACCCTTGTCTAAGGTAGAAAGGAGATGAAAGCCATGTAGAAAATGAAAACTATCAATTACATTTTCGGCATCTATTACTATGTGATAGTGCTTACTGGTTTCCTTGAGCTCTAATCAAGGAATCCCAACAACATCCTACAGAGTTGAGAGATTACGGGTCTCTTGACTCTGTAGGTATTATAACACACAAAGAACCATTTGTCAAGAACTTTTTGAAATTTTTATTTAGAAAGGAATTCTGCTATGTCTAATATGCCTAAAAAGTATGATTCCCCTATTATCCTTTTCCATCCTGAAGATTATGATGACAATAAAATTCCTGCTATCAAAGCCATTGCTCAGATGTGGGAAGACCTTTGTAGGATGTCTGAGGATAAAGGATGCTGTGCAATCGGTTATGGCATGACCTTCAAATATGAAGGTCAGAAATACAAAATGATTCCCCGTTCCAATAAACAGGGAGAATGGAGTTGGGAACAGTGGGTTGACAAAATCAAGTACTATCTCTCCATTGTTGGTTGTACTGACATTGTTTGGCACTGCGGTCGGTTAGACTAAAAATAAAATAAACTAAAATGAAAACAGAAAGGAAATTTGTTATGGAAAACACTTCTAATCTCTATGCTCCCTATGATGGCACTTGTCTTGATGATACTTTTGTTGGTATCAAAAGAGCAAAACAGTACATCTCTAATTGGGATGGTTGGACAGAATGTTTCTCTCCTGAAACTCTTTTGTGGTTGGTTGAAAATAGAATTAAAATGAAAAATGCTTGCTCTATTAAATATATTCCTTGTAATAGTCAATCCAATGCCTATTACGAGAAAAATTATGAGCGGCTTCCCAATATCAAAGAGAACTTTATTTTCAAAGAAAGAAGAGGTGAATGGACAAGAGACCAGATTGAAGATGCTTATCAGTATGTTATTCCAAGTCAATTTCAAGATGTAGAACTCAAGGAATTTTTCTATGATGCTATTTATAGAGATTATCCTTATTTGAGGGATTATAAGTTTGATGCTTATGTCCCAACTTATTCAACGAAGACTCATGACATCTACATTAAATTCGTTTACGAGTTTGAAGGACTGGAAACAACACATTCACTTTATTGTCCTCTTGAAGCACTCAAAGCAAAAGACCCTGAGATGATTTATAATCATCATCATAGCTACAATTCGGAATATTACGAAAATCGAATCAATATGCGTAATAGCGTCCTTGCTGTTTTAAACAGTGAAGCATACAAAGAATTCTGTGAAAAGGTTAAGGGGAATTAATTCCCTTTTCCTATATATCAATCAAATTTATTTTAAAGAGGAAATTATCATGGAAAAGATTTACACTGTCACATTTGCCCATTATGGATTTGTTCAGGTTGAAGCTGAATCTGAACTCGACGCTTACCGTAAGGTTGAAGGTTATGGTAAAGAAGATATTTCTTGGTCTGATGACTTTGAAGCCACTGACGTTCAGGAGGAGGAATAAACAATATGGGTAACAAAATTTTGAGCTTCTGTCTCAGTGAAGAGGATGGTCCTTTTATCTTCTGTGAAACTCGTGAAGAATTTCTTCAGTGCATCAATAAAAAGATTGATGAGGCTGAAGCTCGTGGGCAAGAACATTTCGATATGATTATCGAAAAAACTGAGTGCTAACAACAACATTTGATTAAAAAAAGGAGATAAAAATTATGAAGACTCTTAATGTTACTGTCAACTGCCTCGGCGTGTACAACTCTTCCATTCAAGTTCCCGATGGAATGACAATCGAGGAAGCTATCAAATATGCTTCTCAGCACTTAGATGAAATTCCTATGCGTGAGGTTGAATGGGTTGGTGATGCTAACCTTGATGAAGAGAACTGTGACTTTGATGAATAAGGAGGCGAAAAAACAATGGTAAAAATGGTTCAGGATTTATCCCGTGACGAGCTCAATGAGCTTAAGTCCAATTTCTTCTATCAAGATGAAACTCAGGATATTAACGAGGGTACATTTAGTACCCCCGAAGATATTCCTGATGAAATCATCTTTCAACACTACGATGGTGTGTGTTTCGTAGAAGAAGATTTCTTTTGCAATATTCATTAAAATAAGTTTAAAACCCCTTGACAAATCATCTCAGATGGTTTAAAATAAACTCAAATAAAATTATGGAGGTATGAACAATGAAATCCAGAGAACCTATCCACCACATTTGGCAAAACTATGAGCTTGACCTCGATGATTGGAGGGAAGGCTTACTTGAAAATAGGGAGGCTAATGGTCTCCCTACCGACGTTGACGATGACACGCTCAGAGAAGAGATGTATGAACTCAATAACCATTATCTCGACGATGAGCGTATGAATCTCAACATTTATACTCAAGGGCGTATCGTCTGCATTGCAGAAGTCGGTCTTTGGAATGGCAAACGCAGTGGTTATAAGCTCTATGACCACAATATAAAAGATTGCCTTGAGTTCTTCAGCGACTGCGACTATGCCGATTTCTATGTGGACAGATATGACTTTAGATGCGACCAGTCGCATCATGACGGAAGTCATTTTTGCATCTTTAGAGAATTTAAGCCGAGCATTAGTTCTGACCAAGCCGACAATTTCCTCTGGAAGATTTACAACGGCACAGTCACCAAGAAAGACATTACCAGATATACTCGGTCTCTCGCTCCATATATAAAGAGGGTATATGGGTGGAAGTAATTCTTCCACTCTTACCCTCAAAAAGATTTTAGATTATTTTATTTAAAGTCCTTGACAAATCCGAGATTCTATGATATAATTATCTCAATAAAAACAAAAAGCTGGCGAGCTTAAACGCAGAAAGGAAATATTATGGGTATTCTTCAGTTCAATAGTGAGAAAGTTGCTCCTATCGCCTCTCGTTTTGACAATGTTCAGCGCACTGTTTTCACTGATGGCGTAGGTAAGGACATCACCTCTGCTGGGAATCTTGCTCAGGCTCTCGAACTTTCTGGACTCAACTATAAGGTTGAGAAGTTCCCGTTGCAGTTTACCCAGCCTGTTGTTCAGGTGATGGGAGATAAGCAAATTATGGTTCAGACTCCTTATGCAATCAAGGATAAGGTTGCAACGGTTCGCACTGATACCATGCAGTCCCTTGGCATTGTTTCTCCCAACTATGAGATTCTGAATAACGAGGATGCCTTTGACTTCCTCGACTCTCTTGTGGAAGAAGGTGCTCACTTTGAAACCGCAGGAAGTTATGGAACCAATGGAGCTAAGAACATCATTACCATGAGTACGGAAGGAATGAATATTCTTGGCGATGATTATAAGCCTTATCTCCTGCTTCAAAACTCCCACGATGGAAGTAGGGCAATCTCCATTTCCTATGTCAGCATTCGCATCTTCTGTTCCAATTGCCTTGCTCGTGCTCGTAAGGGCATGGTAAATGAAATCAGTATTCGTCATAGTTCTTCTATGAATCATAAGCTTGAGGCGGCACGTCTCACTCTTATGGGACAGAAGCAGTATCTTGAGGAGTTCAAGAAGGAGTGTGAGGAATATGCAAAGATTGATTTCAGTGAAAATCAGTTCTTTGAGATGGCAAAGGAACTGTTCCCTGTTCATGCTGAGGATAAGGACATTATCCAGATTCGTAACCTTTGTCAGATTGATTATCTGATGAAGTGCTATAAGGCTAATGACCTTAATAATTTTACCAATAGTGGAATTCGTGCCTTGCAAGCTGTAGCAGACTTTGAAAGCCATCCTGTCGCGCTTCGCACTGCGAAGACTCCTATGGGCTTTACCGCTGTTATCAACGGTATGCCTCTTCTCAATCGTGTGTATGATATTGTAGGTGAGGCGGCGTAAGCCTCACCTACTTATCAAATAAAAAATCTATTTTAATTTAAAGGAGAACAAAATCATGACCAGAATCATTAACAAAGAAGAGTCCAAAAAGCAGTTTTTAAAAGCGGTTGATGTTGTTTGCATGGACTGCGCTTTCTTATCTGAAGAAGTGTGTGAAACTTGCCCTGTTCGAAAAACTGTTGACCTTATAAATAAGGAATCTTAATTTTAATCTTTCTAACAAATATTTTATTTTAAAGGAGAATTATCATGAACAAGAATGAAGCCATGACCATTATCAACGCTATCCACAAGGGGACATTCGTAAGCATCGGATGGACTACTGACCTTCCTCTGACTGCCGCAGCAAAGAAGGCTGGTCATGTAGCCTACAAGAAGACTCTCGCAACTGTCCGCTTCGGCATCAATCGTACAAACAAGGCTTCCATCAAGGCAAAGATGGAACAGGGCTATGTTCCTCAGCAGAGGACTTGGGGAACTTATCTCGCTGGTTCTGACCGTTTTATCGAGCACACCAACAAGGCTGGTGAGCATAACCTCTATGTTGTTGCTCACAGCACTCCCAATAAGTCTAAGGTTAAGTATTTCCTTGATGGCAAGGAAATCAAGAAAACTGACCTTCAGACCACTGGTCTTGTTCAGGCATCGTATTTCAATAAGCTTGATGAAAAGCCTGATGTTTTGACCATCAAGCTTGAAAATCTTGCTTTTGTCGGCAAGAAGAATTTTTAATTAACAAAAAAAGAAAGGAGAATGAACATGACTATTAAAGAAAGAGCCCAAGTTCTGTATGATTTTTCAACTTGTCCCAGTGGAAAAGAATGTAAAGAATGTGCCGCTTCTGGGGTAATGTGTGATGTACCTAACATAAGAGACGCAAGAGATGCTTTTTTCAGGGAGTTGGCAGTTGTTCTCATGGCACTCCCCGAAAACGAATAATCATACCTAAAATAAAAGGACGGGTAGTTCACAGCTACTCGTCCTTTTTATTAAGCTCCTGCAAAGCTTAACTTTCCCTATAGAGGGAGAAAAGAGGTGATTTCACATGAGTAAAATCATACACGTTGATTATACTTATAACACCTGTTAGGTTGTTATTATTAAGCATAGAAATTAATCCCATTTGATTTCTTGCACAAGTCGCAATCTATTTGAGGTTGCAGGTCTCTTTTAGATTGTGACTTAATTATAGCATATTTCTTTTCTTTTGTCAAGTCTTTTATTAAAACATTCTAAAAAATATTTGGAGGTATTTAAAATGGTTAGAGAGTTTAGAAACGATAATGGAACTACCTACGAAATCATTGCTGAAAACAAGAACCTTGACCGTACTCTTCTTTGTGAGTGGACTAAGGAAGGCAACCCCCTATACATCGTGGCATGGGGGATTAATTATCAGCGTCATTATTGGGCTCAGGGACACTATTTCCTTGAGGATTTCAAGGCAGCTTGCGACTACTTAAATGGAGAGGAGAACAAGACTGTAAGTCCTGACCACTACGTTTCCATTAAGGATTTCATTCGAACCCTCTCCAAAGATACCCAAATCGCAGTCTACAATACATCTAAGAGTGAATGGATGGTTGGATGTGATTACACATATGACACCGTTGGCTTTTGGGATTGGAGTAGCCTTCCTGATGATGTGTTTGTTGAAAATGTTGAACTTCATCATGACCCTGATGCAGGAGATGGTCTTTGGATTGATGTTTTCTTTGGCCCTCGTAACTAAAAACAAAAGAGAGCAGTAAAACCACTCTCTAATGTTTCCAGAGTCCCACAACTCTGTTTACATATCATCTTAATTGAAAGGAGACGATAGTATGTAGAAAATCATCTACGTCGATTACACCACTTAATTACGCACAGTAGAAGAGGATGTGGGTCAACTTCTTCTACTGTGGACAGTATAACACACCTTAACTTATTTGTCAAGTATTATTTTACAGAATTTTAAAAATCTTAGGAGGTTTGTATTATGTCTTACACTCTTTATCATGGTTGCATCAAATCGGCGGTCAAGCCAATCACGCATGGCGAATATGGTTTTGAACACGGCAACGATAAAATTGTTCATCCTTGGGCTTGTGCAAATGGAGACACAATCTTCTTTTATGATGCCACTCTCATGAAAGAATCTGAGTGTATTTATGATAACGATAATGAAACGGCGATTCAGTATTGTATTGAACGTTGTAATGAAGCGGCTCAGATTCAGAACGCTTGTTTACCTCATCCTTTTAACACAACCTGTGTTCTTGAGGTCACAATTTATTCTGATAGTTGCAATAATCCCGTCAATTCATGGGACGATATTTGCATTCCTGATGATAGTTGTCCCAATATGAATTCTGCTGTCTGTATGTGGGCTGATACCTTTAATCAGCTTGTCGAGGAAGGAAGGGTTAAATTTAAAGTTCACGAATTTGAATTTTTCCCTAAACTTGCTCTTTGCTATATCGCAGGTCTTACTACTACAAGTCCACTCTTCAATAAAAACTGTCTTTCAAAGAACGAACTTAAAGCTTGCGAACTTATTTCCAATGAAGGATTTTATTCTGAGGATTTGTTCATGCCTGAAGAAGTGAACAATTATGAAATTTTACCCGTCAACTTTAAAGAAAATTAAGGAGGATTATTTCAATGAAAAACAAAATCTATCCCGTCAAGTATGCCAAGAAGTCCAGCATTTCCCCTTTTCTTAAGTCTCATATTGAATCTTTTCCCAATGCAGGTCCTAATCCCAATATTACGGGAATGCGTCGTGTTTGGGGAGAGTCAAACCAGCGTAAACTCTTTCTCATTATGATGGGCTCTTATCTTTACAATGTGAATTGGGATACCTATTCTCAGGTTTAACCAAACCATAACCTAACCATAACCATAAACAATAATAATTTTAAGGAGGATTTCAAAATGGTTAAGGACAATACTTACAAAACTATCGGTCACAGCGGTCTGTGGAGCGTTATTGATTCTCAGCAAGTCAATGACAAGCTTTATTGTCTCCTTGAACATAATGTTTTTGGAGATGAAACTCCTTGCGTTGTTGTGGATGGAAGTGAGGTGAAAATGCTTAAGCGCAGGATTGGTGCTGTTCCTGAGTTTCAAAAGGAAATCTGTGAAACTTATGACGGACTTCTCTTCGCTCTTAATGAAAACGAAATCATCACCGATGATGAAAAGGAGTTCCTTGAGAATGGAGGTGAGGAATGTAACCCCGTAAAGAAATGCCCTAAGTGTGGACGGAATCTTTATCCTTCTACTGTTGAAGGCTACACCTATCAGTGTTTCCACTGTGACGAAGATTTCTATACTATTGAAGTGGCTGACTAAGAAAGGAGAATTATCATGGACAAAAATTATCAGGATTTAATTCAGGCCATCAAAAATCACGAGCTTTATGATTTCATTGGAAACAATGGTCATAACTACAGCAAGACAGACCTCATTAACGTTATTAAGGAACTGGACTACGCTTTTTATCGCCTTTCCAATGCTCACGCAGAGTATTCTATGGGCATGGACGATTGTGCTGACAATCTTAGCGACCTGTGGGCGGAGGATTAATTCCTCTGCCACTTTCCTCTAACTAATCCAAAACAAACTTACTAAAATTTATTTAAAGGAGAATTATTATGGAAATCAAGAACACTATCAATAACATCAAGGTCACTGTCGAGTATGATACTCAGGAAGATTTAGAACTCACTATGGCTCTTAAGAAGCTTAGTGAAACCAAAACCAACTACAAAACCACCGACAGTTTTTACACTCCCAAAATTAATGCGATTGGCAAGGCTAAGTGGGACGCTATTTGTGAACAGCTTAAGCCTTTGGTCGAAGCTATGAAGGAGGCAAAAATTGCTGTAATTCGCGCTTTTTATATTGATGATAAAACAGGAGAAGAGATTAGAATTTCCATTAATGGAAGTAATCGTATGTATGCCTTCTGTTCTTGGTTTAACGAAAATCATGACCTTAGCACTCCTCTTTCTGTTACTTCTCGCTTTGGCACATTTGGTATGTCTCCTGCGGGCTTCATCTCCCGTTGGGAAGAATATAACATTTACAACAATCTTCGTTTTAATCTCTTCAAAGAAATCGAAAAGGAAACCAAGCGCATTCAGAAAGACACAAACCTTATCATTGACCATTTCGCTGATGTTCGTGACCACAATTAATCAATATGTCTAATATGTCCAATATCTATATCTTAATGGAGGAAAGTTTTATGCCTACTGTTCGCACTCTTATCCCCGCTTCTTTCTCTCGCACCGACACCGCAACTTATACTCTTGACGACATTAGAAAGGAGGTGAATGAAATTTGTATCTGGCTGGATTATATTTGGGGACACGAAAAGAAAATGCAGGACATTCAGTTCCGTGTTGATTGGAACGAAAAACCCAGACCTAAATCTCTGGGTCTTTGCCACAAGGACAGTGACTATAAATATGTCCTCACATTTTCTCATCGGTACTTTGAGGTAGCCCTTCCCAGAGGAGTTCATGAGGTCATTCTTCATGAGGTTCTTCATGCTACTAAAAATGGCATGAAACACACTGGTGAATGGAAATATAAAGCCAATTATGTTTCCAATTTCACAGAGTTCAAGGTAACTCGGTGTGTGAATCCTGATGATGCTCCTGCGTGGTATACTCAGGAAACGGCTGCTCGACTTGGAGGGGCAAAATATCAAGTGTTTTGTCCCGTTTGTAACAAGGTGATTGCTACAAGAACAAGGTCATGCAATATTGTCCAACATCCTGAGCGTTATCGCTGCGGTATCTGCTATTGCAACAAGCTTGAGGTTAGAACTTTATTTTAATCTATTAAATTTAAGGAGGGACAAAAAATGAAAAAGTATATGTCTACTGGTTACGCTTGGATTCCTGATACAGAAGCTACAGCAAAGACTCAGCTTCATATCTACACCTTCGACAATGAAGATGAATGGTTTGAAGCTGATGCTATCCTTGAAAATTTCAAGGAAAAACAAGAGTATCTAAGCAATCTGGGTTATGTCAGCGACCCGATTCCTGTTGAATCCATTGCTGGCGCGACTTATACCCATTATGATATGCACCTTGCTGGTGATTTCCTCATTGTTGAGGAATCTGTTATCATTGATGTTTAAGTCTGTTTAAGGAGGTTACTATGTTTAATAAAGAAGAGAAAAGGGAATGGTTTTCAGACTTTCTTGAAAGCCTAAGAGACTTTCCAGATGGAGAAATTTGGTCCAATGGCTGTGAAATTCTTTGTAAGTCTGAAGAAATTGCAGAAGCCATTTCCGACTTTTTAACACAGCTTTATATGTCCCAAAACGAAGAAGTGACACCCGTAACGGGTTATTATGACCCAGAAGAAGATAAGCGCAACAATGAAGAAAATTATTGCACTGGTTGGTATTATGTAACAGTTGATTGAAAAAATGAGAGACAGAACTCACACTTCTGTCTCTCTTACTCGCTACCCGTATAGCTATCTTATGTTCTTAGGAATAGAATTGAGGTGATAATATGTAGAAAATAATCTATGTTGATTATTACTATGCGGTTTCAGCTATCCGTGTACTTCACCATCGTAACTAATTTTAATTGATTGGTTATGCCAAAAAGAGAAATAGGAAATACGGGTTTTTTATTTCTCTATGGTGAAGATTATAACACAGAAATTTTTGTTTGTCAAGTGTTTTCAAAAATATTTTTTAAAGAGGTTATAACTATGGCTAAGACTAAGTACAACGTTATCTATGGAGATTATTTCTATCTCAAGACACTCCATGACGAGTCTGGACGGGAGTTAAAAATCTTTGCCCCTGTTGTTGAAACAGGAAAGTATATCATTGAGTGGAAGGTAAATACTCCTACAGAACATTTTGATTATGTCTCTGTGCTCATTCAATTCAATACTCCCTATACGCTTCGTTCTACAGATGATACCTATAATATCATCAATGTTTTTCGTCATGGACGCAATTATAGGTCTCCTAAAATGACAAACAAGTATCGTCTTGTCATTGACAAAATCGCAGCACAAATTCGCTCTTGAACAAAATTATTTTATTTAAGGAGGTATTACAATGTACGCTATTCAGTCTGACATCACTTCTAAGAACACTTCCATCAACATCAAAAAGCTTCCTGCTATCTATAACAAGATTGATTGGAACAAACTTTGGATGGAATGGGTGACTCAGAATAAAGGACTAAATCCTATCGGTATCGTTCTCGATTATGGCTGTGGTCGTTATACCCAGCATATTCAGGATTTTGTGAACTCTAAGGGTTTCTACTATATTGGCTATGACCCTTATTGGAATAATATTGATTTCATGCTTGAAATCGAACAGATTTCTAAAATTAACGGAGGAGGCGTTGTTGCTATTATTTGCTCCAACGTGTTGAACGTTATTCCTTCTTGGACTGTAGTAAAAGGAGTAAACGCAATTCTTAAATCTCTTGCGTTTAATTATGCAAATAAGAGATTGTTCACTACCGTTTACGAAGGAGATAAATCTCACATCGGAAGAGAAACCAAAAAGGATTGTTGGCAATGGAATCGCCCTACTAAGTCCTACTTGTTTTCTTCTCAACAGATTATTCGTAAGAACGTTATTACGTTCAAAGGAAGTGAACAATTTATTAAGTAGTTAATTTCACCCCTGTCAAAACAAATTCTAAAAAACATTTGGAGGTATTTATTATGGGTCAGCGTTCTCAGATTTATGTCATTTACAAGGACAATCAGAATCGTGATTGCATTAGCGCCATTTATTTCCAGTGGAATTACGGTGAGCGCATGGTTAGCCGTGCTCGTTATCTTATGGGTTGGCTTAAAGACCAAGATTCCTTTTATGTTACGGATTCTTATAATATCTTTTCTCTTTCATACGTCGCGTATAAAATCCGTTACATTGCCAGTGTGAATTTTGATTACAAAGATGTAGTCATTGGTCAAGACTTAATTGAAGAATGGAAAGCTTATAAACAAGGCGTTCCTAATGCTAACCTAAATGACTACATCTTCAATGCTGACAACAATGATGGTTGTCTTTTCATTGACGCTCGTATTCCTTCTAATTTGCGCTATGCCTTTACAACATATAATTACAAAGACGGTGTTATGGGGCCTGAAGCTTATCTTAAATGGGATAAAACTCCTCAGAAGATTCGGGACACCAAGTTTACTAAGCGTAACATTAATTGGATTACTCATAATGCCAAGCTTATGAAAAAGGATGAACTTGAAGCTATTTTGAGAGCAACTTATTATACGTTTTAAACAAAAAGACAGAGGCTATTAACAACCTCTGTCAATCTGTAAATCAGTTTTTACACTATTTGTCCAATACACAAATAGTAACCTTACGCTTAGAGCAGAAAGGAGTTGATTCTATGTAGAAAATCACTTTTGTAGATTACGTTACTAACGTAATTTAGGTGTGTATCCTCAAGCACCGTAACTAACATTAGTTACACGGGAGACAGAGACGAGTGTTCCCGCACCCTCTGTCTCCCATTGAGGACATTATAGCATACTCTATTCTATTTGTCAAGCAAAATTTCTCAAATTCTAAAATTTATTTTTATTAGGAGGACTTATCAATGGACGCTTACAATAAATTTCAGCTTGAATGGTTAATTTCCCACAATCATTCTCTTCCTGAACTCATTGAAGAATTAAATAAGAGACAGCTTGATTCTTCCGACCTTTCTGTTTCAGACCTTTTTAAAGAATGGGAAATGGATAGTGGCTTTGGAGGAGAAATTTATCCTTGCCGTGCTGAATTTGAAGATTGCGGTTGTTAAATTCTAAATTCTAAAATTTTATTTTAAGGAGTTGTAAATATTATGTCCAAGAAAAGCAGTCAGGTTGCCCAGAAAAAGGAATTCGCCCTGTCTCGTGAGGATTATATCCAGCACCTTTCCATGAGAACCAACGAAATCCATGTCACAAACAAGAACTCTAAGACTGGTATGGGGGTTCTTGACATTGCAGTTCCTACTTGCTGTTGTCGCGAGGACGCTCCTTGCAAAAAGGATGGTTGCTACTGCATGAAGGGATGCCAGACAATTACCACAGTTCAGGCAGCGTATCTTCGGAATCTTCGCATCTACAACGATGACCCTGAAGACTTCTGGGCTCAGGTTGACTTCAAACTGAAACATTCTGGCTTGAGCCTTTGCAGATTCTTTGATGCAGGGGATATTCCTGATTATGATTTCTTTGAAGGCATGGTCAAAATTGCCTTGAGAAATCCTAAGATTAAGTTCATGGCATTTACGAAGAAATATTTCATCGTGAATGAATGGCTTTCTGAAAATGAGAAGCTTCCCAAGAACTTGAATATCATCTTCTCCGCATGGGATAAGGATTGGATTGTTCCTAATCCGTATAGCCTTCCTGTGGCTTATGTGGATTTTAAGGATAAGTCTAAGAATCCTGAATTTCCTAAGTCTTATTCCACCTGTCCTAATCAGCATGATAAAACTGTCACTTGTACGGTTTGTCAGAAATGTTGGAATAAGAAAATTAAAACTGTTGTATTTCAGCAGCACTGATGCTATAATACAAACATCAACAATGAAAGGAGGTGGTTCTATCTGAATGTAGCTATTCTCTTTGTTGTTTTCCTTTATGCTGTCTGTGGCAATATCCTTAATAATATTTATGGTATCAATTTCATAGATGCTTTTGTTATCATAAACATATTCGTGGGATTTGTTTACGGATTCATAGCATCAAAGCGAAAACGAAAATAAAAAAATGAAAGGATGTGATTATGTATCAGTATTGTTGGTTGGGTTTTAGTCTTGGAATTTACTGTGTTCTTGTGGCTCATTCACATTATCAATTAAATTGAGTTCAAAGCTGACCTATCGGCTATACGGGGAGATTGGAGTTTATCATGATTACTATTGTCCAAAATAAATGTCGTGCGACTCTCAAAATTACCAATGATGAAACTTTTGAAGAGGCTACCGTCATGCTTCAAACTGATGAAGAAGCAAACACTCTAATGTATAACTTACTTCGTAGTATTATGAAAGGAGAAAACTAATATGTCTATTATGTCTAAGAAGGAATTTTTCGCTCAGAATATGTCCAATCTTTATCCTATCGCTTACATCTCTGCTCTTGGTGGCATTGAAATCTACAAGATTGAATATGACATCAACGATTCCCTGTTCTGTGCTGAAGGAGCTTGGATTGGAAAGAAAACCAATCCCAAGTATCAGCACAAACTTCGTATTTATTCCAACATGAATGGCGAGGCTTATATCAAGATTCGTGGACAGCGTTATAAGCTCTGTGACGCTATCCGTATTGTCGGCTAAGGAGGTGAATTAAAATGACTAAGTGGATTCGTTCAGACAAATTCAGCTCAAAGAAATTCCCTGTGTATTATCATCCCTCTTATGAATATGCTCTCGCTAAAGACCGATACCCTCGTCCCCATTGGTGTTTGCTTAAGAAAATTGAGCATGATGAGGAACGTGGTGTTTCTCGTTGGGACTATCTTGAGCATTTTTTAAGTAACATCTCTTTCAATGATGCTAAGAGATGGTTTGAAAACAGCAAGTACAATTCAAATAATATTAAGGAGGTTTAATTATGAATACTACCACCACTACCAATGTCACTATGTCTCTTACTGAGCAAAATAATGCCATCATTACAGAAGCTGTGAATGCTGTCTTGTCTGAAGCTATTGAGCACTTTAATCAAAGGCGCACAAAACGTTCTGCTGATGATGAACGGTATTTCTTTAAGCAGTCAGAAGTAGAAACTGTTTTGTCTAACCTGCTTCATCCTGAATGGGTAAAGGTGAAAATTGAATATGATGTTGACGGAATCACTCCATTCTGTTATACTATGGATTATGGAGTTGTATTTCCTGCAACTCGTAATTGTACCACTCGTCGTAGAAAAACTGCAAATGTTTAAAGGAGGATTATTGAAAGGAGGGCTATTGTATGTATTGGATTACATTCTTCGATGGTAGTTCTAAGGTCATGTCTGATTTTGAACTCGATGAAATCATAGAGAATGAAGATTCTCGTGATTCCATCGTCGAAATCAAAGATATGGATGAGGGTATCATTCTTGATACTCAGAATTTTATCTATAGCAAACTTCATTGAAAGGAGATGGTTTTATCACAGTAGAAGGAGTTATTATCGTTTTGGGTACTACATGGTTAATGTTGTACTACTTCCTGAATAGGGAAGACTGATTTTGAAAGAAAGGAGTGTTGCCTATGATGATGTTTGTTTTTAGCCTCATTTGGGTATTCTGGTGGACAGGAGCTATTCAGGCTGGTTTTGTCGATGGCTTTATGAATCCTATCAGTTTATCCATTCTTGCGTTTATGATTGCTTTTGTCATTCATTGCGAAAGCGAAATTAAACGTGAGAAGAAACAGCGAAAACAGAAGTGGGCTCAGGAGAGAGTCAATCTTCCTCCAATTGTTTCTCAGAAATATGAGGATATTGAGGATTGGTTCAATTCTAAGGAGTATCATCAACTCTGTTATCAGCTTTGTCGGATTCCTTGAATCTGACTTACCTTTAGCATTTCCCCTTCCCTAAACTGTAATACAATGGGTTGGTAGTAGGGTGGGTGTATTACAGTTGCAAACCAAAAGAAGCCGAAAACTTGTGCTTCTTTCCTCTAATGGGGTTCTATTAGTAGGCGGCTTACCGAGGGGAGATTCTGATTTGCGAGCCCCTTTTTTATCTCTTCTTGCGGGGGAGTTTTTTCTTCTAACGGGGACACCCTTTTTTTACACCCTTAAAGCCCCCTTTTTCAAATCTCGCGGTCCATCCTTTATTTCTTCTTAATAACGCCTCGATTTTTTAAATCCACGCCCACCCATCAAATTATACTACCCTTACCCTTCAAAACAAAAATTCTCAAAATTCTAACACTATACTATTTATAATTTTTTAGGTTTTGTATTCCACCCACTACACATCTAAATTTTTACAAATACACACAATTACAAAAACACCCCAAAGAGACAACTTGTAATCTCTCTGGGGTAGTTTGTCATGTTGAATTTAAAGGGTGTTTTCTAAAAAATTTATAATAGAATCAATTATACGTCATTCTCTTCTTTCTTCCAAAGTCCTTTTGCGACTTTCTTCATACGCTCAGACCTTGCAGCTTTCTGTTCATCAGTAAGATTAATCTGCTTGGGTCTGCTTGGAGTCTTAAACCATTTCTCAGGCACTTTAACCTGTAGACCATAAGCTTCACCTGTTTCATTACGATAATCTAAAACAATCTTTACATCATCAGGATTACTTTCCATGAGCTTTTCCATCTTACGCACATCAGGTCTATAGTTTGAATACCACAGACACTTATGTTCTCCAATGATACGAGTGACACAAGTTTCGTATACGGGCTTAGGGACATAGGGATTTGTAGTGTTAGCCATGACTTTGTTCTCCTTAATTTGTTTTAATTTAAATTAATTTATTTTCATCCAGTTTTATTTTTTCAGATTTATTTCGTATTTTTTCGTATTTTTTCGTATTTATTTCATGTTCAAAATCATAAAAGGTTTTGACAAAGATTTGAAGTATTGTATCAGTGGAACATCCAAAAAGAATAAAATTTATTCTCTTTCGAACTTCTTCTTAGCTCCACCACTAATCAAATACTTATCCACAGCATCACTCAGACCTTTAGCACACTCATTACATAATGTAGGTACATCTTCTGCTACATTGCGATGATATGAAGCCACAGAAGTAAGATAAGCTAAATTAACACGAAATGGATTAGTATTTGAGATAGGCTTTCCACATCGAGTACAGAGGGGATATTGCTTAGAGGTTGAAGATTTCCTGCTTTTTGTAGATTCCGCTTTGTTTTCTGTAGTATCCACAGCATTTTCCAAAGTGTCATTTTTCCCCAAAGTATCATCCAAAGTGTCATTTTGACACTTTGGTGCATCGACTAACTTAAACGGTTCTGTTACTTTTTTCTTTGGTCTTCCTCTTGGCATTTTATTCTACCTCACTTATTTTCAATAGGCATATAAATTATACGCCTGTTACTATAGCCTTCACATTCTATTTTAATTAAATTTAATTCAGCTAACTTATTTAGTGTCCTTTTTGCTGTATCTTTAGATACATTTAATATATTCCCTATTTCAACATTAGATATAACTATAGACTTATAACTATCTTCTTTTAATCCTATAGTATCACTAAGATTCTTTAGTAAACTATAAATAAGTATATCTACAGTGTTTATATCTTTATTATTCTGAAATAAACTTAAATTTACACATATACTCTCTTCATTCCAATTACATAAGTAATGATACATTACCTTTCTTAGTACATCATACTTATCATATCTATTATCTTCATTTATATTACCTATAGCATAATCATTATAATCTACTATATCCATATTATATCTCATATTCATTATACTTACTCCTTGTTTATATACATATATACCATGAGCTTGTATATATCTCATCATATCTGTATCATATTTGTATCATGTATGTCCATATGTAGCGTTAGCGGAACCGAGCCACACTTTTGAAGTGGGGCGAGAAATATTTACTTCTTCTTTTTTATATCTTATTTTATATTCCTTATATTCCTTCTTTTCTTAGGAGTGAGGTTTTATCATATAAAATAAGGGTTTAGAGCACTTTGGGTTTCTGTTTATCAGAAGGGGCATTCTGTTTATCAGAATACCTATTCTGTTTATCCGACTACCTCTTCTGTTTATCAGAATACCTATTCTGTTTATCAGAAGAGGTCTTCTGTTTATCAGAAGGGTAACAGTGTTTTCATAAAAAAATTATTTTCCTTATAAAATAAGGGTTTAGAGCACTTTTACCCTCTTTTTGGAGCTCAAGGTATTCTGTTTATCAGAAGGGTAATGATGATTTCATATTTAAAAAATTTAGTTCGCTACTATATTAAAGTGTTTAGCTTTTCAGAGATGTTATTCATGTTTAGCTCATGCTCTCTGCATTCAGCTTTCGACTTGTCTTTTTATATTCTTCTAAACTCATCTTTTTATTGTTCGGGTCTATATGAGGAACCGTTACATAATTATATGCCTGTTCACAATAATCTATCGGGAATGTTCCACGAGGAATTAGTTCATTGTCTTTCTCTTGTCCTCTATAATCTAATAGACAAGTAAATTCTACTCCATCATTCCCTACGGACTCAGTTTTCAAAATTCCAAGCTTTTCAGCTTTCTCTACTACTGTATAATATTTATCTTTACCCCATTCAAGCATAAATAATAGGTCAGATAATCTTATTACAGTTTTATTATTTCCTCTCCAAAAACCATGAAGCTCTTCATATAACTCCCATACATCTCTTCCGAAATTTTTGCAAAAATTAGCTTTCTTTTCAAAACTTATCCACATATAACTTCCGCTATCATGCCATGTGGATAAGGCTTTTAAATTTGAATACTCTTTAGTCTTTGGATTAATATATCCTGATGTGTCTGGTACAGGATATTCATTTTTCTTAGGCATTTATTTTTACTCCTTGTTTCTTAGTTGTTTCTTTATCTTTTTGTTTTAATTTTGGGGTATAAACCTATTAATATCGTTTTTGGTTTCTTTGAGCTCAATTAAAATTTTATCCAGCGCTTTTAAAGTTTCTCCATTTTCAGGGTCAAATAAAAATATACTTGTATCCCCATCTCTTTTAAGATTCTTTTCTACTGAAACAATTCTAAATCCTTGAGCCAGTAATTTATTCGCAGCGTCACGCCTATATACTATTACTGGTCGGTCTGGAATATAATTCCTCGCCAAAAATTTCATTTTATATTCCTTCCTTTACTTTAAGCTATACCTTTAGGCTCATACCTTTCAGCATGAGCCTATTATATCATATTATTTGTCCTTTGTCAATATCTTTTTAACGATATTTAACATTTAGCATTTAACATTTTAATCTTGCTTCAACTGTGACAACGCCATTCCAAAACCAGTCTCTGTTGGCGCATCTGAAATCTGTAGACCTCGCTTTTCAATTTCACTTACATCAAAATACTCTCGTACTTCTTCCTCAGTTAAGAAAAATAAGTCTACATTATCATGTTCAGCATTTGATACAAAACCAAAAGTGTACAATGTATCCTTACTTGAAGCTGACGGAAAACGCTTTAGATTTACTTTCTCACCTACATTAAGTGAAATATACTCTGGATTTTTTGGAGAATACAATGGCTTAATGCACTCTACTGTCTCTGGAAAATCCTTCTGCTTCTTCAATGCAAGCTGGTTTAGCTTGTTCCTCTGCTTATATATGTTCGGCATCTATCTTCTCTTATGCTCCTTTATATTCTTTTCTGTTATCGTTTTTTATTCTTATTAACAAGGAACACCTTTGACCTCAAACCTTTTAATCCGTGTCCCATCAGGTAGCTTCAATAAACTCTCTACACTATCTACAGCAATCCCCTGTGGACACTCTTCAAGAAAATGCAAAAACATCACCCACTGATTCTTAGGAATATAATATCTCCTTGTCTCAATGAATTTATCCATTCCTTTTCCTGTATGATTATAAATGTTAATAAAGAGATTCTTGTAAAACTCTCCATTAAACGGCGTTTCTCCATCCATAGTTATCTGATAACGGTCAATGTCCATAAACATTTTTATTTATCCCCCATATTCAGCATTTTAAAACTTAGGCTGTTCCTTACCCTCATATCCCTTTACATTAATAGGATACACTGTTGTCAGAGTCTTTGAACTCTTCCCCTCAAAGATAAACACATGACCTTTATAATAATATGCTTTCGTTGCATTAGACTTGAAATATACCCTGTTCTTTAAAGCCAAAAACTCTGGATAGGTTAAATTAAACTTGTCCTTATAACATCCGTTGTAGTTTGAAATATTTAATGTGTGGATAGGTAGTCCCTTTGAACGTGCTGCCTTTGTTAGACTTAAAAATTCTGACTTATGCGTTATTGATAAACGAGATGAAAAACGAAGCTTTGCGTGTGAAGATATACGAATCGGATTTACTGGCATTGTGTGAAACACCTCCCTGATTTATTATACATATCTGATTTACTATACATATATTATAATGTATGAGAAGCGTTTTGTCAAGAGTTTTATAAATTTTTCAAGAGAATTTTATAGGATTTTGTGGAAATTTGGGAATTTACAAGAAACTTGTGAGAAAAAATTTTTTTAACAAGAAGCTTGGTGTTGCACTCTCTTCCTCCCCTAAAAGGAACCAGATTACACTATATCGGCAACCGATATATCGGGAGACGAGTGTTTCCAGCAAACCGAGATTTCCACAAACCGACCTATTTATCCACAGAATTATCCACAATTCACATATTCTTCATAAAATACCCCCAATTTATCCACAATTTATCCACAATTTATCCACAGACCATTTACACTAACTTAAAATGTTCCAGCAATTTCTTTTTCATCAATCTGTTTATCTCTAATTTGCCTAAACACATCAACTAAATCTTCCAACACAAGAATAATTCTTTCTACGCCTTTTTGATTATCTCCATTCCACTTGTTAAGACTATCATGCAAGTCATACATTAAATCCTCAACCTTATTTCTAATTCTGGCATTCTCGTTCTTACTTTCTTTCTCACAAACTTCGTCAAGCATTCTTCCAACTCTTACACTCAAGCAAACAAGCATACCGCCATGCTTATCTCCATCAACTTCATGCTCAATCTTTTCAGCAACCCAGCAACCGCCAAATTCTTCAAAAATGTCCTTAACCCACCTGACATTTTCAAAGCCAATATCTCTCAAATCACACAAATCTACCACATCGTCAGCAGTAACAAAATAGCAATTCTCAGTTAAATTGATAACTTCATCCATAGTAAACTTACGCTTCATATTCTTCCTCCAACAAATCTCCAATCCACTTAGGTAAAGTCCACTTATAAACTTCACCAAAAGATTCAACCTCAATACACCAAAGATTACCAGCGAAATAGATAGACTCATTATTTTTCATAAGCATTTTCATACTTTGCAAATCAAGAATATCCTGCATCATATCAAGGCAATCTTCTGATTTATTTAGGCTTTTTAAATTCTTTTTGATAATCTCAAGAACTTCATCTATAGAAAATATTCGCTTCATTTCATTTATAGCCTTTTTTATTTCTTAGCTTCCTTATCTTTTTATTTCTTAGCTTCCTTATCCAAGATATTCCCAATCCACGAAGGCATTGTAATCATTCCCCCGTCATATTGTGCAATCCAGTTTTTCGTGATAGCATCATATTTTACTTCTTCAATAAAACCTACCATATCCATCAAATCAAAAATATCTTTTCTAAGGCTAACAGCTTCAATAAGAGATAATTCATCAAAATAAGTGCTATTTCTCACAATCTTGATTACTTCATCAATTTTAAAGCTCTGCTTCGAGGGATGGTTCTTATCATCAAAATAATCTTTCTCCACAGGCTTCACAGCACTAAGAAACAGCAGTCTCTCCCAAACATCTTCTGTTTCTTTACTAAGGCAAAAGAAATCCAACCATTGTTGTTTAGCATAGTCAGTTGGCTTTGCCAACTGGCTTCGAGCACAGCTCGAAGAGTCTGTAATAATCAAATCATGTTTACAAGCAATCCAGAAACCGAATTTCATTTCACCATGCACAGCAGTAATAACGAATCTAATACTATCATACTTTGTGTTATCTACAAGAGCTTGCCAATCATTAAATACATTTCGCACGACAATACAGTTATTGTCTTTCAAAGCATTGCAGAAATCCTCTAACTTATAAACACCTTTAGTAAAGTCTGTTTCGTAAATCTTATTCTTTTCAGTCATTTAATTCTCCTCGATATTGCTATTAGCCAATTTACGATAATCTCGTATAATACCATCTCTAATCTTATAAAAGCTTTCCATATCTTTCAGAAGAAGTTCAGCAGCATCCTTATCACCTTGTTCGACAAACAAAGCAAACTCTTCGTCTGTCATAGGTTCGACAATTTTGACTAATTCAGTAAAATATTCTATCCAAGAGAAAGACTTATCCTTATCATATAATTCATCAAGAGAAAAAAGTCTTTCATTTTTAGCGATAGAATTCAGTTTATCTCTAATAGCACCCATTTATCATTCCTCACACACTCTAACAACTTCCCTACAGAACAGAGCAATCTTATTCAAACTTTCTTCTCTATTTTGAGCACCATTATCCCACGAAGTCAAATTCTTATTTACTTCGTCAATCAATTTACCAATCCATTCTCTATCAGTCATTCCGTAGATATTATTTGTACCATTCATATTATTCATTTAAATTTATCTCCATATTCTTCATATAAAGTCCCGCAAATCTTTGAGCTTTGCTCAAAGGGCTCGCACAAAGTGCGAGAAATGGAGTGAACTACAGAGTTTAGCGTCGCTTTGCTCCTAAAACTCTAAGTTCACTATTCTTCAAGCTTGCTTAAAGTCCCATTCCATTTTCTACGATAATAATATCACAAAGGTCACAGAATGTCAAGAGAAATATAAAAATCTCTATAATTTTTCTCTTTTATAAAAAAATATGCAAGCTCCTGTGGAGCGCAGCATAACTAAAAAATACTCGTAAGAGCGAAGTTTACGACCAATTTTGCGCTTGCGCAAAACGGGAGTAAACGAGTGCGAAGCATATTTTTTAGAAAAAGAATCAGACACAACAGGAAGGGAGGATAAAGAAAGCAAGCGCAGACGGGATTTTGATAAGGAAACAAATGGGGCTGTAGCGCTGAGAGCAACGCTCGAAGAAGCGAAAGACACATTTTTTCATTATCAATAATCACGCAAGCGAAGCAGGATAAAACATCTGTCAAAAAACAAATTTAACGTTTCTTGACAAACGTGCCAAAATCGCCTCGTTTTTTGAATCGTATTTTTGCCTTGTTTTATAAGGCTTTAGGAGGCTTTTTTGACCCCTTATATAGAAGGTAGAGGCATACTGATATAAATTATATTATTATATTCAATTAGGCTGACCCTTCTATATAAAGCTCCTAAAAACTGCTCTAAAGCCTTAATTTATAAAGGGAAAATACAATTCATTTTTTAAGCTAATTTTTCATCAAATGTCAAGAGAATGACAAGAGGATAAATTTTCTGTTTTACGAATACTGTTTTCAAATACGTTTAACCACACACTATCTTTATATTGCCCTTCATAATTTGCCACAGATTGAAGAGAAGAGCTTTCTGTTTCTGGTAGATATTTAGTATTTTTAATATCAATGTATCTTTTAGATAGTCTATCTTGTACAAGATAAAACATATTTTGCTCACGCTGTAATTCTGCCCAAGCTAAAGAGTTCCATGCTTCACCGAATTTCCTTCTATCAGATGGAGTTTCAGATTCTTGTCTTTCCTTTATATTATCTAAAAAAGTAGATTTATTTTGCTTATTAGTTTCTTGGATAGAAGATAAGACAATAGGAATAGTAAACATTTCCTCTAAATTCTTTTGATAATATTCTTTATTATAACTTAAGCCATTAGGAGAGAACAAGATATTTAAAGCTGGACGAACATAAAAACAATGAAGTTTTTCTCTCAATTCCATTTGAGAAAGCTTATCAATTTCTTTTCCTTTACCAAAACTTAAAGCTTCGCCATAATTACGAAAACCTAAATCATGCGCATATTTATTTTGAATACTTAAGTAAATAGCTTCTTCATCCCCGACAAAAATCCTATCTTTATAAGGAACGAGAATTCTTGTTTTAATTTCTTCTCCATTTTCATTTAAAGAAGTGACATCATAATAATAAGCTTTATCCTTTGGACTTAAATAAATATCTTTTAAATGAGCCTGAATATTTTCATTAGTCTCATCAAAAAAAGCTCCGCAATAAGTTTCGGAATAATTTAAGACTTTATCTTTTTTAAATTTATTTAA
>ERZ1034928.267-NODE-267-length-30502-cov-6.490853_pt1 | contig 30502 bp, 20 predicted proteins | sample MGYA00520627_ERZ1034928 | MGnify/ENA primary metagenome ERZ1034928 (study PRJEB33766, sample SAMN09781755) | gut metagenome | biome: gut microbiome | host: Homo sapiens | place: Madagascar | study: EMG produced TPA metagenomics assembly of the PRJNA485056 data set... | reverse complement strand
CCTCGTACTTGTTGTCGAAGTGCGCCATCTTCGCGCCGTCCTGCTCGTAGGCGCGCTCGCCGTAGTCGACCGACTCGACCCTGAGGGCCTTGGCGGCCTCGTCGCGCACCACCTTGACCGTCACGGCCACGTCGGCGTCGTTGGTCCAGCCGTCGCCCAGCTCGGAGGTCTCGTGGATCGTGTACCTATACTCGCCCGGAGCGTCGAAGGTCAGCTCGCCGAAGGACGCGATCGGGGCCTCGCTGTCCGCCGCGACCTCCTCGCCCACCTGCTTCCCCTGCTCGTCGAGAAGCGCGAAGGTGAACCTCTCCCCTTCCCTGATGGGCCCGCCGTTGACCGTCTTCTTAATCTTCAGCTCGGTCTTCGCGCTCTGGACCTGGGCGTACGTGTTGGTGAAGACGGGGGCTTCTGTCTTGTCGCCATCGTAGGTCACGGTCGCCTGCAGCGCACCGTGGCCGTCGTCGGTCACGGCGACCTTGACGTCGTGCACGGCTTCGTCATAGGAAACCCCGGCGGCCGAGCCCTTGACCTCGGACAGGGTGTACTCGTATGTGCCCGCCGCATCGTAGGAGACGGCGTCGAAGACCACCGTGCCGTCGGCGGCGTTGGACTTGGTCTGCAGGACGCTGCCGTCCTCGCCCTTCAGCTGGAAGGAGAACTGCCCCTCGGCAAGGTCAGCGCCCTCGAGCACCTTTTTGGCGGCGAAGGACGCGCTGGCCGGGCTCAAGGCGGGCGTGCTTTCCTTCTCGTCGAACACGGTGAAGGTGGTGCCGGCGTTGGGATGGATGCCCAGTGCCTCGGCCTTCGCAAGCTCCGCGGCATAGTCGACCTTGTCCTGGTCGCTGGTGCCGCTGAACATCACGTACGTAGGCTCGGGATTGCTGATCTTGTAGCCAGCGGGCGCCTTGGTCTCCTCGTAGCAGTACAGGGTGTTCGCATCCAGGGGATGCTCTTTGTCGCCGAACTTCACGATGCCGTTCGCGTCGGTCGCCTTGGGGTTATCGCCGACGGAATCCACCTTCGTCTTCTTCACGTCGCCTTTTGCGGAAGCGGAAAGATCGACTTTATACAACGTGAACTCGGCTCCCTGCAGGGCTTTGACACCGGTTTCGTCGGTTTTGACGATGGAAAGGCCGTAGCTGGTGGCGCTTGTGCCGGCGTGGGATTCGTTAACGCCCCACTTTTGCGCATGACGCGCAGATGCAGCGGAAAAGCCCTGCATCTCAACGGTGTTGTCGATCTGCACCTGCGAACCGACGGCCCCCTGAGGCGCAACATCGTAGCTCACCGTCAGCGCCTTGGAGCTGGGAACGGTCAGCGTGAGCACGGTGGAGGTGCTGCCGTCTTCGTTCGCTTTGCTTTTCAGCGTATACGAAACGCCTTCGGTGACCTTTTTGCCCTCGGCATCGGTGACCGACAGGGTCCCGTTGGTGAAGGCGGCGCCGGCGTTCAACGTGTCGACTAGGGTGAGCGAATCGGAGGAGCCGATCTTCAGGGCATTCAGGTTCACCTTGATGGTATAGACCACGTGCGCGCCGTCGCTAGCGTAAGCGGCCTGCTTGTCCAGCACCTTGTTCGCAACCGTCGCCTTGCCCGTGCCCGCAGGGAACTTCTAATCGCCGGCGGAGGCCTCCGCGGCGTTGGAGAACTCCTTGGATTCACCCGGCTCGACGGCAGACGCTTTGATCGCGGTCTTGTAGGTGAGCTTCACATAACCCTTCCAAGAGCCATCTTCCTTGGCCACGCTGGCGGTCGGAATGGTGAAGGTGGCGGTGCCGCCGTCGACGGAAGGCTCCGCCTGGAGCTCCGGCCAGTCGCCGGCCGTGCTGTAACCATTGTCCCCGTACAGCCAGTACCGCGAAGATCCAGAGACGTAGGTCAGGCCGTCGCCCAACGTATCCTTGACCGAAACTTCCGCGCCCTTTAGGTCGCTCGCGGCGGAATGGGTCCAGCTGTTCGGCTCGTTGCAGTTAACGTGAACTTCCCAATCGACGATCCATGCGCCCTTGGACCCATCAGGCCATTCGTAGCCGGCATTCCACTGAACGTTGTCGTTTGCCTTCTTCGAGACGGCCGGAACCACCTTTTTGTCGATGGTATAGGAAGCCTCGGCGCTGCCCTTATCGACACCGCCGATCTTGACCGAGGACTTGTTGGTGTAGGTGGCGTTATCGGTTTTGGAGGTTGTGACGTACTTGATGGAGACGTCGCCCTTCCCGACCAGACCTTTCACCGTTTCGCTGTCTTTGAAGGTGATCTGCAGCCTGTTCCATTCGCCGTTCTCGTTTACGACGTAGTCAGTGCCTCCCACGAGATTGGTTTCGGAATCGGCAACGGCGAGCTTGACCTCGCTGATTTTGATCTGCTCCCAAGTGGTTTTGTTGCTGATTTCGTCGAAGAACACCACCGTGCTCGGATCGGTGTCGGTATCCATGGCCGAGAACTTCACGACGGACTCCCAGGAAGCCTTGCCGTCGTTCTCGACGGTATCCGCGTTCACAAGCTTCTTCGTGATGTACGTACGGTCGTCCTTCGGCAGGTATTCGGCGCTCGCCGAGCCCGTGATGCCGCCACCGTTCGGCGGGATGACCTGGGAGGTGTTCTGCACCTTCTTCGTGGAGGAGGTGTCCTTCATCGTGGTTGCGTACGTTACGGTAAACTCCTGCTTGCCCAGGCCATCAGGAAGCGTGAACTCAAGATTACTGCTACTCGGATCGACCGCCCCCGCGGCGATCTGCTTGCCCGAGGCGTCGGTCACCACATAGTTCGTGCCGTTTTTGAACTGCTGGTTGCCGTCCAGCGTGTCGGTGAAGGTATACCCGGACATGTCGGCCTTGAGGCTGCCCGTGTTCAGCTTGACGACCCAGGAGATGTTGTCATTGGTGCTTTCGCTAGCGGCGCTTTTGGACACCATGGAGTACTTGGCGGCTGCAGGGGTTTTTGCGCCCGAGCTGCCGTCCCGATCGCCCTTCGCGCCCCACTTCCACTGCGCCGAGTTCTCCACGCCGGAAAGCTCTTCGCCGTCCTTGAGCACATCGAGCGCCGACTGCTTCACCGTGGTTTTGTACTGAACGTAGTAGCTGCCCTTGGACAGCGTGCCAAGGGATATGGTCGCCTTTTGCCCGTCGATCGTCGCGTCGCATTTCCCCGAGATTTGAGCGCCATCTTCGTCCACCAGCTTGAAGGAACCGGAGGCGAAATCAAGGTTCGCGCCGATGGTGTCCTCGATCGTCAGGTTCGTTGCAGTCGTGGCAGGGGAAACCTTGATCGTCCACGTGTAGGAGTTGTCGGAGGGGTCGAGCGTCGGGATCTCCCAATTGTTCTTGGGGTTTGCGCCGTACTTCTCACCGGTGACGTTGCCGTCCTTGGTGTTGATCACGACGGGGTTTGCGGTACCGGGGAAGCTGACGGTCACCGACTTGCCGTCGCCCGTCTCGCCCGCGTTCATCGTGAAATCGAAGGCGAAATGCGCCTGGATATTCGAGTGGTCCTTGCTCAGCCAGTCCTCGTTGTAATGAAGGTAGGCGACACCGTTCTCGATGCGCCAAGAACCGGCGACCTGGTTGTTGGCGTCATAGAGCGTCTGCTCGTTTTTGTTGCTGAAGCTCACGTTACTCGGAAACGTGTATTTGACGTTCGGGGAGGACAGCGTGGGCTGCTCGGCAAAGGCGAAGTCGATGTTCGCCTTGCCGTACAACGTGGCGTCGCCGGCAACGGGATCGCTGCCGACCGGGTTCTTCAGCTCCGGGTCCGTGTACACGGCAACCGAGATACCCGTGGTCACCTCGCGATATTCCGCATGCTCCTGGTATTCCCCCGCAGCCGTGGGCATGATACTCGCAGAGGAGGCGGAAGCTGCGGCGGCGTTGCGAGCCGCCGGGGACCCCGTTTGGCCGGCGGACTCGCTCGCTGCGGCGTTCGAGGCGGCCGGCGCGGCGGCATCAGCCGAGAGACCCGCATCCCCATCGGCGCCGGTGGGCGCAGTGGCAGCGCCGGTTGCGTTTGCCGCGGAGGCCGCATCCGTCTCGCCGGCCATGCTGGCCATGGAAGCCGCAGCGACGCCGGTGGGCGCCTGGTCGCTGGAGACGGCCTGGGTATCGGCAGGCACGTCCTGCTGCGCCGCGGGCGAGGTCGACTCCGACGCGCCGCCAGCGGCGACCGCCTTCGTAGCCGGGGATAAGCCCAGCACCAGCGCGACGGACAACGCGACGTTGACCGCCTTCGATGCGAACATCCCTTTCCAGTTGATGATTTGCTTCTCATTTTCCTTCCTTTTCCCATCCAATCGCCTGCACGATGTCTTGCTATAGGTTGTGCGCGTTCACGCAACAAAAAAGCCCCGACCCCCTTATGGAGCCGAAGCCGAAAACCCGGTGACAGTCCCAGGACAATGTTGTATTCGTTTTACTTTAACCTGCATCAGACGAACCGAGCAGGCAATGCCCATAAGCAATATTTCGTGCACGCGCGTCATTCAACGAACGTACGCATTTCGCGATGCCTCCTTTCTTAAATCGACGATCGACGAAGCTAAATAGATATCCGTCCCAATACAATGATTTTGGGAGTCCATTCCCATTTCGCTATACATGGGACTCCATTCCCATTGCGAGCCATACTATCAAAAAAGCCCGCTATTCTTGCCAGAAAGCACCAAACGATATGCTGATTTGATATCGCTTAACGTACAAATGACAACGATTTAACGCATTCTTGAAGCAGCTTATACGGCATCCATCCGCAAACGACGCCGCACAGCTTCCAAGGCAAAACCAAATCCAATAGATTGACGCCCCTCTGCCATGCCAAGGCTCTCGACGCCGATAAGCATCTTGATCGCGCAACGCTACCGGCAACACGCCAGGCAAAAATACGTGTGGCAGGGACGCATCCCTGCCACACGTTGCACATCATATTTCATTCACAGTCGCTCAGCCAGCAGCCGCCCGACTGCGGCGCAAAACCGCTAGGCGCGAGCGGGGTCCCACTCGACGATGCCGTGGTTCAGGAACGGCTTGGAGTCGGGCGCATCGGCGTTGACCATGCGGAACTTCGCCTCGCCCTCAGCGGTCTTCCACACGATGGTGCGCAGGCGCACGCCCGGCAGCACCGGGGAGGTGAAGCGGCACTTGAAGCGCGTCATAGCCTCGGGGTGGCCCGGGAACAGCAGGGAGATGACGTGACGCATGGCCACGCCGGCGCTGCTGACGCCGTGCGCGATCGGGCGCTCAAGGCCGGTCTGCTCGGTGTAGGACCAGTCGATGTGCTGCTGATGCCAGTCGCCCATCAGGCGATACACCAGCGGCCAGTTGTAGCCGTAGGTTTCCTCGTACGTGAAATCGGGCTCGCGGTCGGGGTACTCCACGGAGTCCCTCGGCGGCTGCTCGCCGCCCCAACCGCCATCGTAGATGCAGCAGTCGTAGGTGTCGACCGTGCACAGATGGGTACCGTCGGCGGAATACGACTTGCCGACCTGCTTGGACAGCGAGCCGCGACCCTCGCCGCGGTCCCAGATGGCCTCCTGGGTCACGAACGTCTCGATGTGGTCGTTCATCTTGAACGGCGCATGGAAATGCACGTCGATGCCGTAGTGCAGCGAGCCGGAGTAGTCAAAGCCGTAGTCGAGGGTGGTGGTCATCTCCTCGTTGACGGTCAGTGGCACGGCGAAGATGGGCAGAACCTTCAGGTCCGAGTTCTTGGCGTCGCCTTCGTTGACGTACTCCAGGTCCACGCGGCCGTCCCAGCCGGCGCCACAACCAAGCGCGCAAATCTCAAGGTCTTTGAAGGTGTAATCGCGCACGAACGGGCCAAAGGTCTTCCCGACGATCTCGGTGGAAATAGCCATGACATTCTCCTTTGGAAAGAGAACTGCGAAAACGCAGCAAGTGATATTGGATTTCCCCACGTTTGAGCGACGCGGCGCAGTTCAGATCAAGCTGAGCAGCGCAAGATTCCTCCGAATCATTGCGCAGACCGAGAAAGGGGGTAATGCAAACCCCCGTGAACGAGATGATCAACCCCAGCCCGGATTCGAAAAGACGCAGCTACAGCCCTTACGGGCGGCTCCAATGCAGCTTCGCCTGTTCATGATCGGCAAGGTTGCAGCCCCGAAGGGCGGCTCCAATACAACCTTGGCGTTCAACTGGGCGGGTGATCGTTCGGTCGAATATGCGTCCCATCCCCGCGTCCAACGACGCATCACGTGGGATTTGTGACGAGAACCGACCGGTACCGCGGCGGCGGGACCGCTTCAGTTCTCAGGTGCCAGCGTACCCCATTCCGCTCAACGATTGCAGTCTTGTATTGCCCCCGCTTTCGGAGTACGGGGAGGGGAAGGTTCACAGGCGTTGCAGTGAGAATGTGTCAGATGCGAGGACGTAAATACCGGGCACGGACGGCGGCCCGAAACTTTTTCATTTCCCCACTTGCGTGTTGCTTTGACGCATGCTACTGTCTTAAGCACCCGAGGGTCGCGAGACCCGCCTCCTGGCAGATAGGCCTTGCGCCTATAGGAGTTGCCGATGCAGCTGCCGTGCATCGGATTTTCCCACACAACCTTATAAGCGACGCCCTGCGCGTGGTAGCTCATGCTAGCTTGCTGCCGATTTGCGCTTTCCTTGTTGCGTCCTAGGTTGTCACGTCTCACCCTCGGAAGGAGCTCGTCATGAGCGAATATGCATTCGTCTATCAACCTCAGATCATCCGCGAAACCGCAGAAGGCCTCAATCGCCTCGACATCCGCGACGAGATGCTCGACCAACGCGAACTCGAGCTTATGACCTCGGTGGATGCCGAATCCTGCGCCGTCGTCATCCGCGGCCTGCTTCATCTTCAGCGTCAAGATCCCACGGCGCCCATCACGCTTTATATCAACAGCCCGGGCGGCGAAGTCCAGTCCGGCCTGGCGCTTTACGACGTCATGCAAGCCGTGAGCTGCCCCATCCGCACCGTTTGCCTTGGCATGGCGGCAAGCATGGGAGCGCTGCTGTTCATCGCCGGCGACGAGCGGGAGATCCTGCCGCACAGCCGCGTCATGATCCACGACCCGCTCATCGGCGCCGGTGCCGGCGGCAGCGCGCTTTCCGTGAAAGCCCGAGCCGACGACCTCATGCGCATCCGCGACATCACGGCCGGCGTCATCGCACGTCACAGCGGCATGTCGATCGAGCGCGTCTTCGAGCTTACGGCATCCGACACCTATTTCGAAGCGGAGGAAGCCGTCGAAGCGGGCCTTGCGGACCGCGTCATCACCAGGCTTTGACGGGGCGTCGGCCGCGAGACGTCCGCTCCGGAGTGTCCCTAACCTAGCAATCGGCGAGCGTTCCGGGGCGCTTCCGCCCATCGCAAAAAGCGGACGCCTTTCCCCATCCGGCATCCGGCAACCGCTTCGAAGCGCCATCGCCGGCCCAGCGATCGGCAACCGTTCCGGGGCGCCTCCGTCGGCCGCGAGCGCGGCAGCCCCTTCCCCACCCCCCATTCACCAGCGCAAACCTGTAGCAGAAAGCGAAAGCAGCCATGATAGACAACCGTGCGAACGCCCGCGCCGCCTACGCGGGGCAGCTCATCCTCACCTCCGGACACGCCGCGAGCATGGACTCGTGGGCGACCGGTCTCAACAACAACGTGCTCGTTCTGGGCTGTTCCGGATCGGGCAAAACGCGCAATTTCCTGAAGCCCAACCTGCTGCAGTGCGAGGGTTCCTACGTCGTGCTCGACTCCAAAGGCCGCTTATATGACGAGATGGCACCGTATTTGCGGGCCCATGGGTACGTCGTCGACCGCCTTGACTTCACCACCATGGACAGCGAGATCGGCTACGACCCGCTTCACCACGTTCGCTGGCGCAAAGGTCGCCCTCTTGCGCAGGACATCATCGCAATCGCCAGCGCGCTGTTCCCCCGTGCGGACATGGGCGACGATCCGTTCTGGGCGGGCGCAGCGGCCAACTACGTTGCCAGCTACATCGCCTACGTGTTCGAGGCGCTGCCCGACCGCGAGTGGAACATGGCGTCGGTGGTGAGCGTGTACGAGCAGGCGTGCGAAGGCAACGCCGAAGCGCTGTTCGCCGACCTTTCCAAGCAGGACCCCGATAGCTATGCGGCTTCGCTGTTCCGCCGGGCAAGGAGCACGGCGCGCGCCGACAAGATGCACTCGAGCATCATGGGCATCATCGCCGCAAACCTGCTGCCGCTGACGTTCGACGGCGCGCTCGCATCGTTTCGCAAGGCGCAGCAAATCGACTTTTGCGACCTTGGGCGCGAGCGTCGCGCGCTGTTCGTGACCATGGACGACATGGACCGCAGTTTGACGCCTCTGACCAGCCTTTTCGTACGCCAAGCGTTCTCAAGCCTGTGCGATTTCGCGGACACGCGCTGCGATGGCGGCCGTCTGCCCGTGCCCGTTCGCTTCATGTTGGACGATTTTGCGAACCTGACGCTGCCCGGCTTCGATGACGTGCTCTCCGTCATCCGCAGCCGCGAGGTCAGCTGCATCATCATCTGCCAAACGGTCAGCCAGCTTGAGGCGCGTTACGACCAGGCGGTGGCGAACTCGATCATCGGCAATTGCGACCGGCACCTGGTACTGGCATTTCAAGACGAGCGGACTGCGAAGTATTTCGCGCTGCGTGCCAACAAGCTGCCCTCGACGCTTCTCGAGACGCCGGCCGGAAACTGGTGGCTGTTCGAGCGCGGCCACCGCGGCGTGTGCGAGCCCTCCTATGCGCTCGAGCAGCACCCGAGGTATCGCGAGTTTATTGCGAGTTGCGAGATGTCTACGGGGTGGGAAGTTTCCACGAATGGCGAGGCTGCTGCGAATGACGAAGCTGCCTCGAACCGCGAACTTGCCGCGAACCTTAAAGCGCCCGCATGCTGCGAAGCTTTTGCGGATTGCGAGGCATCCATAACCTGGGAAGTACCCGAGGACTTCAAAGCTGCCGCTAATGACGAAGCGCCCGAGAATTGCGAAACGGCTGCAACCTGGGAGGCGCCGGAGAAACACAAAGCATTTTCGATCTGCGAAGACGACGATCTCGACTTCCTTCCCCCGCCGGGGCCGGACGACGAGATCTGGATCGACACGCTGCTCGACGCCGACAACCTGGACAGCGATTCCGGCGCTGCAGCCTAAGGAAGGAGCGAAGATGAGCGAAATGAACGTGCGCAAAAGTCCGAACGAAATGAGCACCTGCGCAAACTCGGGCAAGGCAAGCACCCGCAAAAGCCAGAACAAGACGAACGCCTTCGCAAGCTTTAACGAAGCAAACGCCCACGCAACTTTAAACGAGACGAGCGCCCGCAAAAGCCCGCGCGAAGCGGACGCCCGCGCAAACCCGAACGGGGCAAGCGCACGCAAAAGCCTGAGCGAGCGTATCGCCCACGCGAACGCCATGCGCGTGGACGGCGCATGGAACACGCCGGACGAGCAGCTTGTCGAAGCCGAGCGCAGAACCCCGTTTCAAGTTTGCGACATATATTGCGTGCACGCCGAGGAGCTGCTCGCAATCACGGGGCAAATCTCGGCCGCGCTGCCGAGCCGCGCCGCATATCTCGCACGGACCAACCCGCAAGCGGCGACGCATCCGGACAACCGCTCGGTCAAGGCGCATACTCAGGTCGGGAACCCCGCGTGCGCCTTCGTCTGGGAGATCCGCAACAACAAGGAAGGCGCGCTGGCCAAATCGTCGGACGCGCAATACGCCAAGGCCCTTGACGCCACGGATGCGCTGAAGGACCTCTGGGAAGACGAGCCGTGGCTCGACGAACTGCAGATCGCGAAGGCGCTCATCGCGCAAATCGTCCTACTCGACGACGACTTGCGCGCAAAAGTCCTCAAACGCGCGAACATCATCGCCAAGGAGTGCGCCGACACTCTCGCTCCGTACCTGCGAAGCTGAAAGCGGCAGGCAGCGCGAACACATCCTAGGCCGAATGCCGCTGTTCCGACCCGTCCCCGAAAACCCAAAGCCTACGGCAGACGACAGCAAGGGAGCTTTTGACACTTCGCCAAGAGCTTCCTAAGCACATCGGCGCAATCGGTCTGAGCACCACGGCGGACAATCGCCGTCCCCCGAGCACCTGCTTCCCTACCCTGCTCGATGGGCCAAAACCGGCAACTTCTCGCAAAGGATCGCGCGACCCAACGCTAGAATCTAACCGTTCGAACCAAGAAGAGGAGGGCACGTGGCCCAAGATTTCTACAACCTGCTTTACAACGGATACACCGGCGAGTACCAGCTGATGAGCTCGCTGTACCGCAACGGCCTGGATGCGCTTCGCCCGCCCGCTGACATGGGCATCGACGTGGTGTCGCTGAACCTCAAGCAGCAGCTTGAGAAGCCGGGCACGCCTCCCGAAACGTTCTTTTTCCAGGTCAAGACGGCGGTGACCACCGTCAGCGAGAACCCGAACCGCCCCGGCGCGTTCGCCGTGGTCGAGTTCAAACTCAAGGACAGCGAGGTGGACCTTCTCGCCCGCTCGCGCGAACGCGCGCTGTTCTGCTACGTGTACAACAGCGAGGCCGGAGCGCTCACCGACGCGTTCGAGGCACCGTTCATCTGCTTCTGGCTTGACGGCACGCTCATCAAAAAGCTCAACGAGGAAGGCGCGTTCTTCCGCAAAAAAGGGCGAACCGAAGCTGACGCTGGCCTGCCAGCTGCGCAAACCCACGCACGAATACGGCCACTGGTACGCCCTGGTGGTGAATGAGAAGGGTGAAAAAGTCGAGAACGGCTTCCTGGGAATCGTCGGCGGAGAAGGTTCCCCAGCCGACGACTGGGCAGAACACTACAGCGTAGCCGGCTACCTAGAATACGCCCGCTGGGGGCTGTAAGGCGAAAGGGCGGGTCGCGAACAGGGGACGGAGGTGTGTTCAGGAGCGAACAGGGGACGGAGGTGTGTTCAGGAAAATCCTGAACACACCTCCGTCCCCTGTTCGCTTCCGCGGCGGGGCGGGTCCGCACCCTGCCCCGCCATCATTGCAAGCGCACCCCCACTCAACCTCGTTCGCTATGCTGTTGCGTTCGTATCCATTCGCGGAGGTACTTGAAGGGCAGCGGCAGCACCGAGGCGTTGCCCAGGCGCGCGATGGGCACGACAAGCGTTTCGAGCAAATCAGCGAAGAACGGATTCTCGCCGTTGACGCTGCGAACGCTCCTGATGACGCAGCCGTTTTCCCGTCCCGTCCGGCCTAGGCCATCGAAGTTGCTTGCCCAATACAGCAGCGAATCGTCTTCCCGGATGCAATGCATCTTGACGATCGGCTCGTATGTTGTCGCAAGCGCTTCCTTGTCGCGCGGCACGCCGGTCAAAAGGCGCCTTGAAAACCGCTCATCCAGCCGAGCGTCCACCAACTCTCGAATACGCCGTGCCGGATAGCTTCTATCGATCATCCTCGCAGCATCCACAACCAGGGAATTGAGCTTCGACGCCTTCACCAAAGGATCCGACATTTCGGAAACCTCTTCACACAGCGCCCGCAGCGCAACATCGACGGCGGGGTCTTCCGTAAGAGTCGATACCGCCTCGAGCACATCGCTTTTCGACAGCGACCAGTCGATGCTTTCCACGGCGCGCTTGATCGCGGCAAGGTCAGGGACGGGAAACCCATCCGTCACCTCGATCGCATCGATGTCGCCGGCGGCGTTGACCACAAAGCCCTCCGTCTTATGCGACCACTCGCTTGTGAACACGTCTGCGAGCTTATCCCACTTGGAACCCGAGACGGCGTTGTCTGAACACCCCCGATAGAAGGCCAATGCGCCCGTCGGGCTCACCTCAAGAAACGAGTAACGCCTTGGCGACTTGCCCCTTTCGCGTTCCTTCTTTTCCTCCTTCGACTCGGGCCCGCACAGCGCAAAAACCAGCGGCCCGTCGCACTCGAGCGCGCTCCAATTGTACAAGCGCATCGCGCCATCGCAAATATCGCGCTTAACCGCGGCTTCAACCAGGCATTTCGGAATGACGAAACGCATGCCGCTGTCTTCCTTCGGCTTACCGAACTCGGATTGCACGGTCTCGACGGTCAAATGCTGGCACGCTGCACCTTCGAGAACGGAAGCGGCATAGGGGTCGTCGATCCCCGAGTCCTTGTAATACGCTTTCTCATGAAGGATCAGCAGGTTGTTTGCACCGGCGATGGCGCTGTCCACGATGCGCGGGCGCGCGCCGAGATGCTCGTCGAACGCAAGCCAATCGGCGACAAACTCGCACGCCTTCCTACTTGCAGCGTCTTTTGCGACGTCGACCACCACGTACTCGTCCCGCGCAAACCATGCGGGGTAATCGACTTTCACCAGCTTCTTGGGAACGGGGGCGCGCTTGGAATCGTCAATCGCTTCGAAAGATATGCTTGCCATGCCCGCATACGTCTCGTTAAACCGCTCGACGACTTCCTGGATAACCCCGCATTTCGAGTTCGCAAAAGCCTTCCGATTGCCGTATTTCAAAAACGGGATCTTGCTTTTCTTCCCCTCGTACTGCTTCTGGATGAAAACGTTGTCAGCCTCAGGGCTTTCGCCCGGGGAAACGCGACGCATGGTTGGGCCATCGAAATCGACCACGTACCGCGGGAACTCGCTTTTCTTCCTGTCATCGAATATCAGACCGGCGGCATTTGCCCTGGTGAACGTTCTCACGTTCACCTTCAGCAACGATTCCGGCGTCACCTTGAGCTCCAGCCCGATAATGTACAGATTGCGCCCGCTCTTCGTTTTCTTAACCCAATCCCTGCCTGTTTTGAAGCAATAGAGATGCCCAGTGACGTTTTGCAGGGACGGCCCGTTCTCGCTGTTGCCCGCAAAAAGCGCGTTGAGCAGCAGCTGCACCAGAATATGCTCCGGTGCATCGCGGCTTGGCACCTGTTTTGGAAGCAGGTTTGTTGCCACGTCGGCCGGCTCCAAATCCTCGTCCTCGATAACGCCGCCGTAGCTTTTCTCGAAATGATCGCGGAGCCCCTTCACCGACACAAGGCCTTTTGGGGCAAGGATATAGAACGGATCGTCCCCGCCTTGACCGAGGATCGAGAGGATATACGGGGCGCCAAACGCCTCGAAAACGCGCGACGACCAAGAAAGACGGCCTTTGCCCTCTTTCGTCACCTCGAACACGTCATACCGCTTGTCAAACTCCTCGTGCGCCAAGGAAATGCTCAGCTTGTTAGTCAGCAATGCCATCGGTAAACCTCCTTATAGCTTGAATCGCCGTTTCATCGAACGAGCAGTCGCCTTCGACGAGAGCCGGCACCACAAGAAGCCTTCGCCCGTCTTTTGAGCGGTGCGTCTCCCGATAATCGCCCTCGTCAGGAGGCAAGACGTTAGCGACGATGGCCTTCTTGGCGTCGATCGCCTCCATCCTCGCGAACACCCAATCGATGAGCTTCTCCGAGTCCCATCCCGTTCTGTCCGAGTGCTTTTTCCAGTGTTTGAAATCGATAAACACCTCTTGATCGCCCAGCGTGCCAGGCAGCACGAAGTCGAATTTCTCGAACCTGAAAGCGTCGTCGATATCCGCGACCGCAATGCCGCTTTGCTCGAGGACGAAACGCCCGCACACTTCGCCAAGACGCCCCTTGTAGATGCTCTCGGCAACAATGGGGGTCATGATCCTTGTCGAGGCCTCCCATTTCGTAGCGTATCCGCACTGCTGGAAATAGCTCCGCATGCCAGGGATGCGCATGAGCGCGTCCAGGCGCGCCGCCTTCTCGCTCACTTCGAAGCTTTTTGCGCCGGCGGGCGGATCGAAGAGCACTTCGACCGACGCGAAATCGTCTTTTGCGGTGTAGCGATACGATGTCCTTTTCGCGTCGAGCTCGACGTAATAGCACCGTTCCATATACGGGACCTCGCTCCAACCGTCGGGGAGCATCGGGTACTTGAGAACCTGATTTCCCAGGTCAAACCACGCCTTGCGAGCATCGGCCCGCCAGCCGGAACCCAAAAGCGAGTTAATGCACGCCCGCGACCTGTCGGACGCGCGTGCCGCCCTATGCCGCAAGCGCTTGATGTCTTTCGAAGGCTGGGGAATCGGCTCATCGAACGCGTCCACCATCGCTCTGAACTCGGGCGTGAACGTAAGCCCGCACGACTTCAGCACGCCTAGGGGAACGCCTTCCATAAGGCGGGCGTCAGCGAACAGCCTGATCACCGGCGTCTTCATGTTCGTCCTGCTCAAACGACCCACAGCCTGATACACCTGCTTCGCCCCGAACAGCCGCGCGCTATCGGTCGCCTTGTAGCCGTAGTCCATCCCGGAACCGCCAAGCGCGCGCAACGCCTCCGAAACGCTCCTGAGCAACGCCCCTCTGCTGATTTCGGCATTCTCGTACAGGTACTCGCATCCCAAGATATGATGCACCACCTGGTATTCGTCCACTTTCTCGTTTCCGGTGATCACCGGGGATGTATGGGTCGGGGCCTCCACGTACAGGCAATCGAAATCCATTTCCCCAGATGCGGGGCGATCGTTGATTTGAACGGGGGTTACGCCTTCGGGGATCTTGTATTGCAGGTTTTGCCCCGCACCCGCGGATTGATACGCCGTGATCACGAACAGCTTCTCGCCCGCCGCCAAGCGCGAAAGCGCCTGCTTCTTCGCACGTTCGAATTCCTCGTTGCCACCGCCGAGCACGCAAAACGCGTCGTCCACGTTGCCGTCGATCCCTAGCTGCTCGAAGACCATCCCGAACATGTCTTTGAGCTTTAGCAGGTCGAACTCGCCTCCGCCGGCCTTCGGCAGCGCGTTCAAAACGCAGAGCATGGCGTGAGCATCGTCGGCTTCCCAAAACCATTTGAACGCGGCGCAGACCTTCAGCACTCGCCGCTGCCCGAACGTCGAGCGCCCGTCATCGGCGGAAAAATCCATGGCGACCTTGTTGAAAGCCTTGCGGGCAACAGCCGCGTCATCGAACACGGAAAGCCACGCCTTCTCGCCGTACTCCCCCTCGGGGTCCACGTCGAAAACCTTGCTGACGCGAATCTCGACGTTGTTGTAGCGGTTTACGCTGCGCTGGTAGTCTTCCTCGATTCCCTGCCGCTGGTCCGCATCCAGCATGATGCAACGGTCGCCGAGAGCCGCCTGGATGTGCTCGATATCGTAATTGCCCAGGACGGACGGTATGTCTAGGGACGCAGAAATGCCCACGACGAAGTTGCGACGGCTCAATTCGATAAGTTTGCGCTCTGCCGTGCAGGAAAGCGCGCAGCGCTCCATGCGCGTCAACGTGTCGTGCTGCGCGGACTCGGTGAACGCGTGCACCCTGAAGCCCTTGTGATACAAGCTCAAATCTGCCGGATCATCATCCGTTGCCCCGTCGTCGGCCGCCGCGCGACGCGCCCGCTCCTCATGCGCCATCTCGATAACGCGGCGGCGCGCCGGATTCGACTCGCCATGCACCTCGTCCATCATGTTCAACTCGGACAGCACCGTGCCGACAGCCTGGTCGAAGCTGATTTCGGGACGCTTTCCCTGATCGGCATCCTCGGCCACGACCGCTTGGTAGTTCTCAGCAACGCGGGCGATCCAGCTGACGATCCACCTGACAAGCCCTTCGAGCCTGCTCAGCAGCAACGGGACGGAGTAGGAATCGGCTTCGCGCAGCCCCGCCATCAGAGTCTCGCCCACGGCATAGGGCGGAGTGCCCGAACCGAATTCGATGGTGTTCTGGCTTTCAAGGAAACGGATCGCCGACCAGGAGCTGTCTTCGACATCGACGATATGGCTTTGGAAGTCGTTGAAGAGAAACGGCTGGTTCTTGTAGCGCAGCCTATCGCTCAGGCGGAACTGTTTGTCCAGGTGCAGCTCGAGATAGGCCTCTTCCGCAGCGCTCACGATGCCGTTGAACTCCGCACGAAGCTCAGGCCCGCAGCCGATTTTGTCCGAGGGGCTACGGAACAGCTCGCTCGTGAAAGCCGCGCCTGCGTTGCCGTCGCCGCCCTTGCCGTCGATCTGGCGACCCTCGAGCGCACGGCCCATAAGCATGCGGAACATGCTAACCATATCCGCCATTTTGCCAACGCTTTCGCGAATCAGAAAATCGTTGATGACACTCTTCGATAGCTCGAACTCGTCGATGATCACAACTGAGCCTCGTAGCAAGTCGCTTTCCCAAATGCTTTCCGACGGCTCGATGATGGGGGAATTTTTCACCAACAGCTTGTTCACGCTCATGAACAGCACGCGCTTCTTGTGCGTCAGGACCGATGGATACAGCACTCTTAGCCACTCCCACCAGGCACTTTGCTCGACCAGTTCGCGTTTCTCCTGCCGCGTCATCAAGCGGTAGCCGCCTTCGTCAAGCTTGCACATGGATGCAAATACCGACGAAATATAGCGTCGAAGTTTGCTCTCGGCCTTCTCCGCCTCCTTCTCAGCACCTTCGATCGCCTTGCGCCGGGCGGCGCCGACATGCAGAGGGAGGTTCCTCGTCTCCTCGAGAATCCGTTGCAGCCTCTCCGCTTCTTGCAGCTCAGGAAGGTTCCGAATGTTGAATTCGGCCTTGATGACCGCGCGCTCATTCGACCCGGGCTTCTTGGGTCCTTTTTTCCAATAGGAGAACGGGGCGCTTGGCATAACGCCTTTTGCGGCGTTGATATTGCTTTGGAACATCCCTAGATTCGAGTCGAGCTTAACCACGTACGCGGCAAGCTCGGGATGGCCGCGCTCATCGAGGATTTGCAGCAGCTCGTCAACGGGAAGATTCCGCTTCACGTTCGTTACGAAGACGAACCGCCTGCACTTCGGCCCGAACGCTATAAGCTGGTCGGCGATATGGCTCATGGACGAGTACGTCTTGCCCGCGCCAACCGGGCCAGCCAGCAAAAGCAGCCCGCATTGCTCGGGGTCAACGCCGATGGACTGGCCCAAAACCCGCTCAATCCCCGAGCGTTTCCTGGTTTTCTCCGCTTCCGCCACACCTGTCTCCAATCGTTTCCGCTAGGCGAACAGGGGACGGAGGCGTGTTCAGGGAAGGACTCGCACTTCCCGAAGGTTCATCCTGAACGCACCTCCGTCCCCTGTTCACCGCCCCCCTGTTCACGCGCACCTGCTCGCCAGTTCATTATTACCGAGGTCATCAGGCCATTTGTACAAATGATTGCCTGTAAGCGTAGTCAATGGGTTAGAGTTTCCACGACCTAATCGGGTCGTTATAACGGCTTTTTTAGCAAGGGCGGCGCTATGACCAGCAAACAGTCAAACCGATGCGGAGACAGACATAAGCACCGTCTTATGACGGTAAAGATGATTCTCGAGGAGGAGAGCGACCGAACGAATCGGTTCTCCGTCAAGCAACTGCTCGATAGGCTTGGCTTACCCCACACCGAGGCGAACCAACGCGCGATTCGCGGCGACATCAAAACGTTGCAGGATTTCGGAATCGCCATTACGCGAGAGAAACATCGCACATTCGAGTATTACGTCTCCTCGCGGCGGTTTCGGCAAAACGAGCTTAAGATGCTTATCGACATCGTTCAAAGCTCCAGATCGATCGACGAGCAAACGTCAAGAGACCTCGTGGAATCCATCCTCGCCCTTGGGTCGCATAGCGAATCGCAATCCCTGAAAGCCGAGATTCGCCTGGGTCGCCGACCAAAAACCAAAAATAATCAGGTATTTCGGAATATCGAGGTTATCCAAGGGGCGCTAGCCGCATCGCCGCGGCACAAGGTATCCTTCGAGTATCTTGACATAGGATTCGACCTGGAGAAGAAATCCCGATACAGGGAGACCAAGACGGAAACCCCGATTCTGCTCACGCACATCAACGACTGCTACTACATGGTTTCCTTCAGCGAAGAGCGCGATAAGGTCATAGCGCGGCGACTCGATCGCATGGAACAAGTTCTCGACACCTGCGTGGACGGCGCAGTAAGCGCGAAAATCAACGCTTTTGACCTAGAGGATTTCGAGTGCACGCAGTTCGGTATGTTCTTAGGAATATCAAAATGGATAACGCTTCAGGTCAACGAACAGAAGATGATGAACCCGTTGTACGACCATTTCGGAGACAGGCTCATAGGGCACGTTGCAGTGAATCCCGACGGCAAAACCGCACGCGTGCGGGTAAAAGTAATCGACAGCCCCCAATTCCGTGGCTGGATAGCCGGCATGGACGGCAAAATAGAGGTTATCGAAAGGTAGCTCACCGCCGCGCAATGAGTTTTCGCACCCGCCGAGGTAAACGCTGCCTCATTCGGTCACCTCCACATCCGCGCCCTTGGGCACGATCACCATGCGAAAACCCAGCTGCTGCAGATAGCGATCGACCTTGACCGCCGACACGTTCTTGCCCGTCTCGAGCGCCGAGAGTGTGACCGACGAGAAGCCGAGCTATCTCGCCATCTCTACCTGCGTGATACCGCGCGTCCTGCGCGCCTCCCGCAGAAACTCGCCGATGTCCTCGTATGAGTAAGCGTTAGTCCACATGCTATGCCGCCGTTCAAAATACTTTGTATTTGCCTCAATATCAGGAATGTTAAGTATTTTGAACGGCGAAGCCGAGAGTAAGAGTGTTAGTACGCGAATCGTCGAAGCGCGCAAGTCGCAATGCGGGCGGCGCGAACACTACTCGTGACTTCTGGGCGGTTTTGCAGGCCGAATAAGCCCAAAACGCCGCACGGCGCCAACGTTTCCCCAGGTCGGCGAAGCCGGCGCCGCATAACACCCGCGGAAAACCACCCAGAAGTCCGAACCCATGGCAAAATCGGCGCCCGTTTCCTGCAGAACCGCCCAGACGTCGCGGGGGGGTGCCCGCAGGCAAGGCCGCGGGCGCCGTAACGATCAACATATCGCTTGAACTCGGCCGCGTACTTGGGCGATGGAACTCCCATCCCAGGGTCCAATCCTCCGTTGCGAGCATCATGAACAACGGAAAGCCCCATGTCGACGGAATCGGGGCTTCAGATTCAAATCCGAGCGCACATCCACGCGCCGATGATCGCCGGCTTTTGCTTGCTAGCCTTTCTGTGCGCCGCGTCGCTCGATCGCGGCGACGCCGAGCGAGAACGCAAGGCCGGCCGCGGCGAGCGCAGCCAGAACCCAAATGGCGGACGCAAGGCCCGCGCTGTCGCCCAGCGCGCCGAGCATGGGCGACGCGATGCCGCCGACGGCTACCGCCACGCCAAAGGCGAGCCCCGACGCCGTGCCCAGATGCTCGGGCAGATACTCCTGCGCCAGCGCCACGGCGGGCGGGTTGAAAAGATTCAGGCACATCGCCAGCACCATAACCGCCGCCACGCACAGCCACACGCTGCCCGAAAGCAGGAACGAGGCAAGCGACGCCACCATGAGGACGAAACAGCCGATCATGAGGCGCGGCGTGGGAACGCGACGCGATGCAAAGCCAGCCGAAGCCGTTGCCATCGCGCCGAAAATCGAGAACACGGTGATAAGCAGCGAGGCGGAATCTTCCGCCGCGTTGAACGTGGTCACCAAGTAGAGCGGGAAGAAGCTGGTCACGCCATAGAACACGATGGAGCGAACCGAAAGCGCGCCGAGCACCACGCCGAACGCGCCCCAGCGGTCACGCTTGCCTCGGCCCGCCAACGAGCCGCCTCCGCGGACGCCGAAGGCAAGGAAGCGCCTGCTCAACGCAAGGAGCACCAGAGCGTACGGAAGGGAGAGGACCAGATACACAAGCGTGCCCGAAAGCCCGAACGCCGTAACGGCGGCGACGCTGATGATGGGCCCAAGGCAGAAGCCGATTTGGCCGCCAACAGAGAAAATCGACATGCTCATGGCTTTGTCGTCGCCGCCGGCTAGGTATGCCAAGCGCGCCCCTTCCGGATGCAGCATGGCATTGCCGATCCCCGAGACCATTGCCGCCAAAACCACCAGCCAATACGACTGCAGCACGCCCACCAGCGCGATGCCCAAGCCCGCAAGCGCCACACCGACCGACATGAGCCACGGACGCGCCTTCTTGTCGCCCATGAGCCCGAACAGGGGCTGGATGACCGCCGACGCGACGTTCGACGCCAAAACCAGCGCCGTTATCTCAGTGTACGAGAACCCGGATTGAATCACCAGAAACGGCAGCACCGAAGCTAAGCCGCCCTGCGCGGCATCGACGCAAATATGCCCGCCCATCAAAACGAAGGGCAGCTTATTGGACTGGCCGCACTTCTTGCCCTTATCTTTGTTCCCGCTCATAACCTGCACTTTTCTCCAATAGCCAAACGGATGCACACCGCATGGGGCAAGGTCCAACGCCGTTTTACGCGCACCCGCGCAACCCGGCGATCCCGGGGCGCCTTGCCGCCGCTTAGCGGCAAGAGCCGGCAGGAAGAGGGCCGCCCTCCCCCGCACGGAGACTACCACGCACCAGACGCGCATGCCGCCGCGATGTACGATTGCAATCGTACATGAACAGGGGACGGAGGTGCGTTCGGAAATGAACACACCTCCGTCCCCTGTTCACGCTCGTGAGACTTCCCGCGCAAGGTACGCCCTTTGGCACCCGTCTCACCCCTTGCGCCCCGCGAATCCGGCGCGCTTCGCAGCGTTTGCTGCCCCGCCCTTGCCGCTCGCAAGCCCCGTTTGCGACTTCTGGGCGGTTTCGCAAGCCGAACCGACCCGAAACGCCGCGCGGTGCCGACGTTTCCCCAGGTCGGCGAAGCCAACGGCGACAACCCCCGCCGAAAACCGTCCAGAAGTCCAGGACACATGGCGAAATCGGCGACCATTTCCTACGAAACCGTCCAGAACCCGCAGGGCACAAACGCTTGCCGAATAGCGACACGCTCTTCGCTTCAAAAACAGGACCCCCAGCGATAAACTCCAGGCAAGCAAGAAAGTCTTCAAGCGGAGTCGGGAAATCGGCGCACTGAGCGTGCGTCGTCACGCGCGAGGGCGAGCTCCTGTCAAGCAGCCCCCATTCCCAACAGGGAGAACGCCATCGACGGGCTCTACGCGCAGTATCCGGGCACGCCGGTCGTCGTCGACCGGGTCCGCAACATCGGCTCGCTCGCGCTTTCGCGCGCCAAGCTCGCCGGGATGCCGCGCGCGCACCTGCCCGGGCTCGCCGCGCACGGCGCCTCGAAGCTGTTCGCCGGAGACGCCAAGACCGACGAGCGCGGCGCGATGGTCATAGCCAAGACGGCGCTGGGCATACCCGACGCGCTGCTTGCAGTGGCCGACAGGCCGCCGGAAATAGAGGCCGCCAGGTCGCTCGCCGCGCAAAGGGACTTTCTGACCCGCGAGAACGCGCGCAGCAAGAACAGGCTCCGCAGCATATTGCTCGAACCGTGCCCGGAATTCGAGGCGCAAGCCGACCTCTCGGACCCGGCGACCCTCGAACTCATGGCCGCCGTCGGCGGCCCGTGGTCGATATCCGAGGCCTCGTCGCAGGCCGTCGGGACGCTCACGCGCGGCTGCAGGCGCGGCGAGCGCCTAGCGCGCGAACTCCCGTAAGAGCGCGTCTTCCACTTCCCGAAGCGAAAGGGTCCCGCCTCCCTCGGCGGGACGGGCGACCACGATGCAGCGCGCTCCCACGTCGCGCGCGGCGGCGAGCTTCTCGGCCGTGCCGCCTACGGTTCCCGAGTCCTTGGTCACAAGCCACTGGGCGCCCACCTGCCGAAGCATCGCCTCGTTGAGCTCGCGGGTGAAGGGCCCCTGCATGCCGATGACGTGCGATGGCGAAAACCCCGCGTCGATGCACTTCGTTATAGCGCCGGGCAGCGGGAGCACGCGCACGAAGAAGCGCTCCGCGAAATCGGCGACGCGCGTGTAGGGAGCAAGCTCCTTGCTCCCCGTCGTGAGAAGCGCGCGACCCGGGTTCTCGGAGAGAAAGCGCGCCGCGCAGGCGATCGACGCGACCGACACGACGCCTTTGGGCAGCGCCTCGGCCGGGCGTGCAAGGCGCAGGCATCGCGCACCCACGGCGAGCGAAGCGGCCCGGATGTTGCCGCTTGCGAGCGTAGCGAAGGGGTGCGTGGCGTCGACGACGATGCGCGCGCCGGAAAGCTCGCGCTCCATGTCGGCCTCGTCGAGCCTGCCCGCATGCACCTCGATGCCCGGAAGCTCGCCCAAAAGCTCGCCTCCGTACTCGGTTGCCGCGTAGGCACGGGCGGGGATGCCCACCCCGCTCGCCCATTCGCACAGAAGGCGGCCCTCGGTGGTGCCGGCGAAGACGCGCAGCGCCGGCGCGGATGCGGGCGCCGTCACTTCGGGCCGCCTGGGCGCGTGATCTGGTAGAGCAGCGCGTTCATAATGGCGGCCGCCACGGTCGAGCCGCCCTTGCGACCCCTCGCGACGATGGCCGGCACGCGTCGCGCGAGTAGCTCCTCTTTCGCCTCGACCACGTTCACAAACCCGACCGGCACCCCAACGACGAGCGCGGGCGCGATCTTCCCCGCGTCCATGAGCTCGGCGAGGCGCAGAAGCGCTGTGGGAGCGTTGCCGACGACCACGATGAGCGGACCCTCGATGCCGCAAGCTTTGTCCATGCTCGCAACGGCGCGAGTCGTGCCCGCGGCGCGCGCAGCCGCGGCGACATCAGGGTCGGCCATGTAGCACACGGCCTTGCAGCCGAGCTTCGCGAGCGCGGGCTTGCTTATGCCTGCGAGCGCCATGTTCGTGTCGGTGAGCACCGTGGCCCCTGCGCGCAGTGCGTCGAGCGCACAGTGCGCGGCGTCATGGGTGAACACGAGGGAATCGGCGTACGAGAAGTCGGCAGTAGTGTGGATGACGCGCTTCACGACGGGCTCTTCGAGCGGCGGGAACGTGCGGCCGCCGAGCTCTTCGGTGATGATCTCGAAGCTGCGCCGCTCGATGTCGCCGGGCGCCATCTCCTTGGAATCCATCTAGTACTCCACTCCTTCCCTTGCACATACCCCCTGCTCGTAGGGGTGTTTCTCGCACCGCATCTCGGTTATGTAGTCGGCCTTCTCCACGATCTTGCGGGAAGGCGCGCGCCCGGTGAGCGCTACTTCGACGCCGCGCGCGGACATATCGAGCGCGCGGTCCACGAGCGCCTCGTCGACAAGCCCCTTCGAAAGCGCGTCGAGCGCCTCGTCGAGCACGAGCAGCCCCTCCTGCGCGCCCTCGAGCTCGGCGAGCGCGGAAGCGAGGTTCCCATCGTGCAGCTCGCACGTCGCGGCAAGTTCTCCCGACGTCATCGACCAGGTAAACCTGTCCGACGCCTTCCCCGCGAACACGGGCACGCCGAAATGCTCGACGAGCAGGCGCGCCTCCCCGCTTTCGCCGTCTTTCAGGAACTGCACGACGACGACGCGGCGGCCTGCGGCGAGCATGCGAAGGGCGAGACCCATCGCCGCCGTGGTCTTACCTTTGCCGTCGCCATGATACACGTGGATCATACGCCCTCCTCGATGATGCGGTAGACATACTCCATGTCGAGCGCCCCGCGCACGGCGTCGGCCAGGCGGTCGAACTCGCGCGCACGGTGATCGGCCGCGGACGCCGCGCCCGCAGCACCCACGACGCTCTCGGGCAGGCCGCGCATGCGCGCGAGCGAGCGCGCGAGGGCGAGCGCCACCCCCGGTTCGTCGAACAGGCCGTGGAGATAGGTTCCGAACACGTTTCCGCAGGCCGCGCCTTCTGGTTTGCCGCCAATCGTGCCCGCAGGGGCGCAGGAGACGGTCGTTTCGCCGTCGTGAATCTCGTACCCGCGCGCCGTCATGCCGTTCCACGCCGAGAACGCGCCTTGGGCGCCCGTGATGCGCAGCTCCGACTGGGCGAGGCGCTTTTCCTCCTTGAACACCGTGCTTGCGGGGATGAGCCCGAGCCCGCGCGCGGTGCCAGCGCCTTCCCTGCCGTGCGGGTCGGAAAGCTCGTCTCCCAAAAGCTGGTAGCCTCCGCATATGCCGAGCACCGGCGTGCCCGCGCCCGAAAGCGCGCGTACACAGGCTCCGATGCCGCTAGCCGCAAGCCAGCGCGCGTCGTCGAGCGTGGTCTTCGAGCCGGGGAGCACCACCAGGTCGGGTCGGCCCAGATCGGTCGTCGAGGAAGCGTAGCGCACGCCCACGCCGGGCACGCGCGAAAGCGGGTCGAAGTCGGTGAAGTTCGACAGATGCGGAAGGCGCACGACGGCGACGTCGATGACGCCGCGCGCCTCGCGGGCAGATAGGCGCGGCGCGAGCGAGTCCTCGTCGTCCAGGTCGAGCGTAAGATACGGCACGACCCCCACGACGGGAACCCCGCACATCTTCTCGAGCGGGGCCAAACCCGGGCGCAGGATTTCCACATCGCCGCGGAACTTGTTCACCACAAGCCCCCGCAAAAGCGCGCGGTCCTCGGGCGCAAGGAGCGCGACCGTGCCGTAGAGCTGGGCAAACACCCCGCCTGGGTCGATGTCGCCCGCAAGCAGCACGGGGGAGGACACGGCGCGCGCGAGCCCCATGTTGACGATGTCGTTTTCGGCAAGGTTGATTTCGGCGGGGCTGCCGGCGCCCTCGATGACGATGACGTCGTTTTCCTCCGCGAGCGAATCGAACGCCTCCAAAATCTGCGGCATGAGCGCCTTCTTTCGCGCGAAGTAGTCCCTCGCAGCGAAGGCTCCCTGCGCCTTGCCGGCCACGATGAGCTGGCTTCGGTGGTCGCTTTCGGGCTTGAGCAGGATGGGGTTCATGCGCACGTCGGGCGCGATGCCGCACGCCTCGGCCTGCATGATCTGGGCGCGCCCCATCTCGAGCCCGTCGGCCGTGACACCGCTGTTGAGCGCCATGTTCTGGCTCTTGAAGGGAGTCACGCGCAGGCCGTCCTGCGAAAGCACGCGGCACAGCCCCGCCGCAAGCAGGCTCTTCCCCGCGTTCGACATGGTGCCCTGGATCATGATGGGCTTCGCCCTACCCACGGGTATCGACCTCCTTCGCCGAGCCTCGGCCATCCGCGCCCGCCATAGCGCCGCTGCAAGAAGCGCCGCCCCGTTCGTCGGGTTCGCCTTCGCCCGATGCTCCTTCCGCCCGAAGCGCGCGGCTGAACGCCATCGCAAGCCGGGCGTTCTCCTTGCGCGTGCGCACCGCGACGCGGCACCAGAAACGGGACAGTACCGAAAACGAGTCGCACGTGCGGACCAAAACCCCCTGATTATACAGGCGCTCGGGGATGTCTTTCGCCGGCGTGCGGACTAAAAGGAAGCTCGCATCCGACGGCACGACGGAAAGCCCGAGCGAGGAGAGCTCGTGGGAAAGCCACGCTCGCTCGCCCGCCAATACATCGCGCGTGCGCGAGACGTATTCGACGTCTTCCAGGGCGGCGATGCCCGCGGCCTCGGCGACCGAGGAGACGGGCCACGCCTGCCCCGCCCGGCGAATCCCCTCGATGAGTTGGGCGTTTCCGCTGATCAGATATCCCAACCGCAACCCCGCCATTCCGTAGAGCTTGGTGAACGCGGAGAGCACGGCCACATGGCGCGAACACGCGGCGCGTGCGGCCACGCTCCTTTCGCGGGCGTCGGGCGCAAATCCGAGGAAGCACTCGTCCACGACGAGCAGCGCGCCCGCCTGCTCGCAACGGCAAGCCGCGGCATCGATCACGCGGGGGTCGACGAGGCGCCCCGTCGGGTTGTTCGGATTGCAGAGGTACGCCACGTCTCCCGGCCCCTCGATCGCGCGGGCGAAGGAGGCGGGCACGTCGAAGTCGTCCGCTTCGGAGAGCGGGAACTCCTGCACGCATGCGCCGTAGTACGATGCCGCCTCCGCATATTCAGAGAACGTCGGCGCGCACACGACGATGCGTTTCGGGCGCACCGCCGCGGCGAGCCGCCAGATGATGTCGGACGCGCCCGCGCCGCAGACGATAGTATCTTCGGGAACGCCCTGGGCGCGCGCTAGGGCGCGAACGAGGGCGAGGCTTTCCCTATCGGGGTAGGCGTCGATTCGAGAAAGCGCCTTGCAAGCTGCGGCGACGGCGCGCGGCGAGGGGCCTGCCGGATTCACGTTCACCGAGAAGTCAATAAGGTCGGAGGCGCCCCCTTCGCAAGCGATGCCGAGCGATTGCGCGCTGCCCCCATGCGCACGGGCGCGCAGGATTCCCCCGGCAGCCCGGGGCGCGGCGTGGTCTTCCCTCATGCCATCGCCCCCACGGCGAGCACGACCGCCGCGCGCGCGGCGCCGAAGACGACGAGCGCGCATACGGACGCGGCGAGCATGAGCCTTGTCGCCCGGGCGATGTCGCCCCACTCGATTTCGCGGGACGCGTCGCCTATCGTCGGTTTCTCAACGAGCTTGCCGAAATACACCGCGGGTCCTGCCAGGCGCAGCCCGAGCGCGCCCGCGCACGCTGACTCGGTCTGCGCCGCGTTCGGGCTCGCATGGCGACGCCTGTCGCGACGCCAGATGCGCGCCGCCCCGCGCGCGTCGAGCCCGACGATCGGGCACACGGCGATCATGAGCAGGGCCGATAAGCGCGAGGGAATCCAGTTCACCGCATCGTCGAGGCGCGCCGAGGCGCAGCCGAAGTCGATGTAGCGCTCGTTTTTGTAGCCCACCATGCTGTCGAGCGTGTTCACCGCCTTGTACGCCATGCCCAAGGGCGCACCCCCGATCATAAGGTAGAAAAGCGGCGCGATGACGCCGTCGCTCGCGTTCTCCGCCACCGTTTCCACGGCGGCGCGCGCGACGCCCCGCTCGTCGAGAACAGACGTGTCGCGTCCCACGATGAGCCCGACGGCTTCGCGCGCCGCGACAAGGCCGCCCTTCGAGAACGCGCGGGCCACGGCCAGGCTCTGGCGGCGCAGCTCGCATGCCGCGAGAACCTGATAGCTCGCCCATGCCTCGGCCACGAAGCGCAAGCCGGAGTGAACCATGCCGCAAAGATGCAGGATTCCCCAGGTCAGAAGCCCACACGCAAGCGGAAGCGCCACGGCGAGCACAAGCCCTGCGGCGCGCGTGCCCGCGGACGTTTGCGGGAATGCGCCCCGCAGGCGGCCTTCGGCCCACGTGATCGCGCGCCCCATGGCGACGACGGGATGGGGAAGCCAGCGCGGGTCGCCGAAGGCAAGGTCGGCCGCGAACCCGGCGGCGACGGCAAGAATCGTCATCACCGGGCATCGCCCCCCGAAGCGGGGCGAACGTCGCGAAGGCAGCGCCCATCCCAGGTGGCGGCCCATGCGCCGCCCGGCTCGGTATGCACGTCGAAGTATCCCATTTTCGGGACAGCTAGCTCGGAGAGCAGCGCTTTCACGGTACCCGCGTGAACGACGAAGACGGCGCGCCCACTCCCCTGGGCGCGCTCCGATTCGCACGCCTCCCGAAACGCCGCGACGACGCGGCGGGTGAAATCGCTCTTGCCCTCGCCATGCGGGCAGCGCGTCTCGCACCAGGAGTCTACCCAGGCGCGGTAGCGCGCATCCTCTTTAAGCTCGGCGGCGCTTCGCCCCTCGAAGTCGCCGAAATCCATCTCGCGCAGACCGGGGCACGCCATAAGCTCCGCGTTCGGGAAGAGGATGCGCGCCGTCTGGTCGGTGCGGGCCATGCCGCTCGTGATAACACGGAACACGTCACGATCGCACGCGAGGTCGCGCAAAGCGCGCTCGCCCGCGCTCGACAGGGGCTCGTCGGTGCCCGCCCCGCTGTAGCGATGGTCTTCCGTGCCCGCCGTGGCGCCATGGCGCACGAAGACGACTTCCAGAGGCGCGCCCGCGCCCTGCGTCCCTCGAGGCGCATCGGCAAGGTTTCCTTTGATGACCTGGGGAATCCCGCACGTCATGCGCACGACGACGTCGGCGCGCGCAGCGAGCGCGCATCCCAGGCGCCCCGCGCGCTCGCGCCATTGGGCGTCTTCCGCACGCATGGGGACGACCCCCGAGCCGACCAAGGGCAGAATCACTGCGTCGAAGCCGATCAGCCGCTCGAGCGCCCGGTCAGCGTCGAGCGCGCGTACGAGTTCCTCAGCACGGTACGCGACGCGGCCGGCGAAAGCCGCGGGCACGCCGCCCTCCGCAAGCTGCGCCGCGTCGACGAAATCGTCCGCCGCGAACCCGAGCTTTTCGCGCACGAAGGTCCTCTTCCCCGAATGCGCGCCACCTACCACGAGCATCATAGGAGCATGCCCCCCGCCACCAGCACGGCGAGCATCGCGAGCTCGGCCCATTGCAGAAACCATCCGGCCAAATCCCCCGTCACCCCGCCGAAGCGGGACAGGGCAACATGGCGGTACCACGCGAGCACCAAAAGCCCCGCCACCGCCATAAGGGCGCCGACGGCCTGAGCGCACGCGACCATCCCTGCAGCCGAAGCCGCAGCGAAAGCGCAAAGCGACACGACGATCGCCGCGCGCTTCTTCGCAGGCGAGAGCCCCGCGGCCATGCCGTCCGCCCGCGCGGCAGGCCAGCATTCAACGGCGAGCCCCGAAAGCGCGCGGGAGAACACGAGCGAGCACAGAAGCGCGAGGAACGCCCCCGCCGTAAGCGGCAGCGCGGTGAACAGGGAAAACTGCAGAATAAGGTACACGACAACACCGATGACCCCGAAGGCTCCCGCCCGCGGGTCGTGCATGATCTCGAGCTTTCGCTCGCGCGGGGCCCAACTTGCAAGCGCATCGGAGGTGTCGCAGAGCCCGTCTAGGTGGATGCCTCCCGTCACCGCCACAGGCAGCGCCACGAGCACGGCCGCGACGATGGTCGCGGGCACGCCGAGCAGGTTCGCCATGTGCCCCCACGCCGTCATGAGGAAGCCTTCCGCAAGGCCCACCAGGGGAAACGCGGCAAGCGCATGGGTTGACCCAAAATCGGTCCAGGACGATTTCGGGACGGGGATGCGCGAGAACGTTCCGAACGCCGCGCCGATCGCCTCCGCTATCTTCACCTTGTAGGTCCTTCGCCTTTCATCCACACGGGAATCCCGCATACCACTTCGACTGCGCGGTCGGCCAGCGCCGCCACGCCCGCGTTCACGCGCGCGAGCGCGCGCCTCCATGCCTCGGTCCCCTCATCATAGCGCATCCCATCGGCGAACACGTCGACGGTGACCACCACCGTATACGCAGCGGCCTGAGCGAGCCGTTCGATGCCTCCGAGCACCTCGCGCGCCGCAGCGTCGGGGTCACGTGGGGACAAGCCGCCTTCCGCGAAGAGCTCGTTCGCAACCAGGTTGCCCACGTCCTCCAAAAGAAGCGTGCAGCCGCGCGGAAGCCCGGGCACTGCGGCGCCCACGTCACGCGTGCGCTCGAGGGTGGAAAACCCCTTGCCCTCGCGCAGCGCCCGATGGCGCGCGATGCGGCGGGCGCCCTCTTCCCCGAAGGGCTCCATCGTTGCCAGGTACACGCGGGGGCCGTCGTGCCCGAGGCACAGGGACTCGGCGTAGGCGCTCTTGCCGCTCGCGGCGGCGCCGATGACGAGCGTCACCGTCATTTCCCGGCCTCGAAATGCTCGTAAGCAGCCATGCCAGTCGCCGTGAACGTCTTCCCATCCCGGTACACGCGCAGCGCCGAATCCAGAAGGGGCAGATACGCCATGGCGCCCGCGCCCTCGCCCAAGTGCATGCCTGCGTCGAGGGGTGCCTTTATGCCGAGCTCGCGAAGGAGCTCCTGGCTTGCGGGTTCGCTTGATGCGTGGGTGCCCACGAGGTAGCCCAAGGCGTTGGGGCACAGGCGCGCCGCGCACAGGGCCGCCGTGCAGGATATGACCCCGTCGAGGAGCGCCGGCGCCTTCGAGGCCGCGGCCCCCAGGTAGAAGCCGCACATCGCCGCGATGTCGAAGCCGCCCACCTTCGAGAGCACGTCGATCGGGTCGGCGGAATCAGGCGAGTTCGCGTCGATAGCGCGCTCGACCACGTCGCGCTTGCGCGCGAGCGAGGCGTCCGAGAGCCCCGCGCCGCGCCCGACGAGGCTCCGCGCGTCCGCCCGGAGGAGCACTGCGGCCACCGCCGCCGAGGTGGTCGTGTTGCCGATGCCCATCTCGCCCGCGGCGAGAAGGCGCACGCCGGCGCGGGCAAGCCCGCACGCGACGGCGATCCCGACCTCGATCGCGCGCACGGCCCCATCGCGAGACATAGCGGGGCCGTGCGCGATGTTGCCGCTCCCCCGCCGCACGTTCGCGCGCACCATGCGCGCGTCTTCTATGCCCCGGGCCATGCCCACGTCGACGGGCACGACCTCGGCACCCGCGAACGCCGCCATGCGGCAGGCGCTCGTGGCCCCCTCGCACATGTTGCGCGCGACGGCTCGCGTCACGTCTTGCCCGCTTTGCGACACGCCTTCGGCAACGACCCCGTTGTCGGAGAAGAATACCGCGAGCGCACAGGGAAACTCGGCCACCTCGGCGCTCCCCTGAGCTGCGGCGATACACGCGACGGCGTCTTCAAAGTCGCCCAATCCCCCCAAGGGGTGCGCGATGGAGTCCCACGCGGCGTACGCGGCGGCGCGGGCGCACTCGTCTGCGGGCGCGATCCGGGAGAGCGCGGCTTCGAGCACGGCGCCCGGCGCCGACGAGAACGCGCGCTCGACTTCCTCGCGGATGCAGGCAAGCGCGGTTTCGGTTGCTTCAGCCATGCCGTCTCCTATCTTTTAGTTGTTGCATTTGGGGGCCGAATATCGAATGCTTTCAGGTG
>ERZ1034928.265-NODE-265-length-30529-cov-28.051191_pt1 | contig 30529 bp, 37 predicted proteins | sample MGYA00520627_ERZ1034928 | MGnify/ENA primary metagenome ERZ1034928 (study PRJEB33766, sample SAMN09781755) | gut metagenome | biome: gut microbiome | host: Homo sapiens | place: Madagascar | study: EMG produced TPA metagenomics assembly of the PRJNA485056 data... | reverse complement strand
ATGCGCTCCGTCAGGTCCTTCTCCCGTGTGCGCAGCTGCTTCATGGCCGCCGCGTTGGCAGCATCGATGCGCTCCGTCAGGTCCTTCTCCCGTGTGCGCAGCTGCTTCATGGCCGCCGCGTCGGTTTCATCGAGGTAGCCCTGTTTCTCTTCCAGCCATTCCAGCTTGTCGATCTCCCGCCGCACGTCGCTTCTTTCCGCGCGCATTGTTTTCAAATCCGCCGCGCTGTCCTTGAAATACGCCTGCTGCGCCGCCGTTAGCTTCCGGCCCTCGCTATCCTCTTTCAGCGAAAACTTCTTCTTGCTTTCCCCTTCCGGCTTTATCACGGAAGAAAACGGCACACCTTTCAGCTTGACATTATTCCGCTCATATGCTATGCTTCCGATATAACCACTCCGATCGCAGGCCATAGGCATTTGGAAGCCTATGGCCGAAAGCAGACGAGTGGTTCTTTTTTTGTCTGCATACAGCACATCGCTGCTTTCAACAAATTCAACAGGTTTATTGTCTTTCGTATATGCACTGGTTACTTTTTGCATATCATCTAACACAAGGCCGCGTTCTCTGGGTCGAAGGTCCAATACACACAGGATAGGTCTGCCGTCCCGTGCTTTGATGGATCCAAACAACACCATACGTGTATTCCCTTTTCCACCACGGTCAGAATTCCGGCTCTTCAAAATCAGCACGGGATTTTCCAGCACTTCCGGTATGCGCTGGATCTCGCGAATACTCATTTCCGGATGCTGCTTGAGAATGGTGCTGATTTTGTCGCCATTCATGTATATATCGCTTTCAATCGCACCCAGCCCCTGCAAAGTTGGTCCGGTGCTGCCCAGCGTAAACACTTCGCCCTGCGGCTGCCCGGCTTTGTGCCATGCCTGAATATCAGTACGGAATTTCTCGTTGATTTCGTAACTCTTCCCCGCGTTCTCCGCAAACACCGTGTTCTCGTCGCCGGTGTTGGGCGCGGTTTCCCGGCGCTGCTCTGCAGTCAGCTTCCGCCGCGCGGACACGTCCCGCGCCTCGATCTCTCCCGCCGTGTTGCGGTAAAGCCGGTTATATTCCTCTCCCAGCCCGCTTTCCAGTTTCCTGTCCAGCGTGACCAGCTTTTGAAACCACGGCTTCCCCCACAGTTCAAGATACAGTGCGTCGCTTTCCCTCTCATATTTCACATACCGGTCCGCATCCTCCGTTCCGTCTTCCGCGCTTTCCAGCCGGTCCATTTCCCGCTCCAATTCTTTGTAGCGGGTGTATTTATTCTGATCTTCCTTGCTCAACTGCCGGAACTCGTTTCTGCGCTCCATTCTCATGCGTTTTTTGACTTCTCCGGTTTCATAGTCCCTTGCTGCCCAGTATTCCGGGCTGCTGCCGCCTGCAAAGCCCTCAGCGCTTTGGATGGCGTGCTGGATCTCATGTACCAGCGTGTCCTCCGGCGCGCTGCGCAGGCTCTGATCCATGCGGATGGTGTTGCTTTCTCTGTCGTATTGGCCCTTCGTGCCGCGCGGCAGGTCCGCAAACTCCACTTTTGCCTTCCGCAGCTGCGGATAGGCGCGGAACAGTTCTTCGTGGTCAATGATGTTTTCCAGTGTGGCGCTGTCGCTGCCTATCCGTTCATTCATCCGGTAATATTCCATCCCGGAATCGTCGATCTCAAACCGCCACTTTCCATCCGCGCCGGTAAACCAGCCGGTTTCCTTGCGAATGTCTTCCATTTTTGCCCCGTCGCGCTGCATCTCCACGGCCCGATTCAGTGCATCCAGATCCGCGCCCCGCGCGTTCCGTCCGGCCATCAGATACTGCGCCTTGCCGCCCTCCGGGGCGGCATTTTTGCTGCCCTTGGCCGCCTGATAGGCTTTCGTCCACAGCTTTTCCGCCTGCCGCAGCTGCGGATCCACGCGCCCCGCCAGCTTGCGGATAAATTCCCGCAGCGCGTCAAAAAAGCGCTGTGCCACACTGGGATTCTCGCGGATCAGGCCCTCAATGCTGCCCCGGTCGCTCATCAGCTGCTCTGCCAGGTTGGCCGCAATCTCGTCCATAGCCTCTTCCTCTGTCAGCGTCACGCCGCCCCGGGCATAGCGCTCCATCATCTGCGGCACGGAGCCTTCTTCCTGCATACTCATGGCCAGCGTGCGGAATGCCCGGTATTCTTCCGGTGCTGCCTGCTGCAAATAGTGCGTGATCTCGTGTTTGGCCACGATCATAGCCGGTTTGTCTGCGTCGCGCGAAATGTGCAGCACGCCGTCCTTGTAGTAGCCGTTGGCCGCGCTTTCGTTCCCCGCCGCGTCGCGGATTGTTTCGTCAAACACCACCCTTGTGCCCACCGCATCCGCCATGCGCCGGATCGTGTTCTCCTGTTCTGTCCGCTGCTGCTGCGCCGCCTGTTGCGCCCGCACGTTCTCGCGGTACTGCCGCCCCAGTTCCCGCGCCGTGGGCTGCTGGTTGCGCAGCCGCAGTTCCGTGGCGTGCATCTCCGCCCGGCTGCCCGGCAGGGCCAGTCCCGCCGCGATCAGTTCGTTCCCGGCGCCCATGCGCTGCATCAGTTCTCCGGTTTCAATGTCCGCGCTGCGCTGCCGCATGGCGTTGCCTGCCAGCTTTGCCGCCTGGCCCATGCCGCCCATGGCCGCGCCCAGGGCAAAGCTGTGCAAATTCTCTTCCGCGCTTGGCAGTTCCACCTGCTGTCCCGTGGCCGCCTGTGCCGCGCTGTACAGGTAGTTTGCGATCACTTCTTCAAAGCCTTCGTTGAAGGTTTCCACCGGCACGCTGTCCAGCGCTTTCAGGAATTTTTTGTCGCCCAGCATCTTATAAAGCGCGCGGTTCACCCAGCCTGCTTCATTGTCCATCATCGGATTTCCGCCGAACAGTTTTTCCGTTACCGCTTCCGCCGCGCCTGTCAGCACGGCATATGCCATGGCCTGCCCCTCGTTGGCCCCGCCGCCGATGGCTGCCTGATAGTTGTTCGCTCCCGCCAGCGTGGCCATGGTGGCCAGCGGCGCGTTCTTCTGCAAATAGCGTGCCGCTCCCTGCAGCGCTTTTCCGCCTACCTGCGCCGACGCTGCTGCACGCTGCGCCGCCCGGCTGCCGATCTGTCCTGCCAGGTTTCCGCCCGCCGCGCTCGCTTCTTTTCCCAGCGCAGAAAGCGCCGTTCCGCCGGCCTTTCCGAAAATGCCGCCCGCCACGGTGGAAATTCCCTGCTGCACAAAGTTGTAGTTCAGTTCCACCAGGAACTGTCCCAGTGCGTCGTTTTCCGTCAGCTCGAACGCCTTTTCCATCTTCTTCTGCGCGTCCCGGTTCTCCTGCTGCCAGGCTGCCGTCTGCCGGGCGTGATCCGCTCGCTGTGCCGCGTCCTGCTGTGCGCCGGGCGAAAGCGCCCACGCCGCCTGCTCGCCCATCCCCATGGCCGTGCCCACGGTGTCCTGCGCCGCCGCAATGCCGCCCAGTCCGATGGCTGCCAGTGTCCCGGGCAGCTGCTGCGCCCGCTGCTGTGCCGCCGCCTGCGCGCCCTGCCCCACAATCTGCGCGTTGATGATCTGCTGGCGCGGATCCACATCAAAAATTGTGTTGTTTTGCTGCCCGGTCGCGCCCTGCATGGTGCTGCCCGCGCCCATCGCCGCGAGGATCTGCTGCTGCGCGCTCTTCTTCTGCGTCTTGCGCAGCTGCTCCTCGGCGTCCTGTTCACCCTTGGCCTTGGCATAGTTGCCCAGCGTCCGCTGATAGCGCGTCCACAGGTCGTTGTATGCGTTCACATCTTCCTGCGTGATGCTTTCCGGCGCGCGGCTGGCCCTGTCTGCAATGGCTTTCAGCCGGGCCTCGTAGCTGCCCGCCGCGTCGCTCAGCAGCTGCATCTGGTTCTTCCGGTTCTTCTGTGCCTGCTCCTCTGCCTGCCGCGCCGCGTTGCGCTCTTTCTGCGCGCTGTTCCATTTGTCCAGAATACCGGGATTTGAAACGGTCTTGCTCTTCCGGTCCTGCACCTGCTGCACCTGCTTTTGGGACACGGTTTCTTTCCGCTTGTTCCATGCCTCCGAAATCGGGCTTTTTGCATTCTTCTTCTGCTGCTCCGTTGGCAGCTCTACCGTGGTTTTCCCCACAGCCACCGTGCGGCGGCTGTCCGTGCGCTTCTTCGTTTCTGTTTTCTTCTCCGCTGTGCCCGCCGCCGGTGTCTTCACGACGGTTTTGCCCACCGCCCGGTTCCCGGTCGAGGCAGCAGAAGCCTGCGAGGTCGTCCCCGCAGGCTTCTTTTTCTTCTCTTCGTCCGGCGCGAACAGGTTGCTGATGAATTTGCGAATACCCATGCTTTTCTCCGCCTTCCTTGTCTTTGTGTATTACAGGCCCAGCAGCATTCGCTGCAAGTCCAGGTTTGTCTGGTTCGCGCGGTATTCCGCGTCGTTGGTCACCGTTCCGGGCGCCACGCCCAGCACTGCCGCGATCTGGCTGTCGGCATAGCCCATGGTTTGCAGCAGCGCATAGGCTCTCTCCCACTTCTGCTGCTCCGTCTGGTTCGCCAGTTCCTGCTGCGTGTAGAAATTGTTCAAGATCCGGTCCACATTGTTTTCGTAGTAGCTTTGATAGCCGCTCGCCGCGTTCTGCTGCAATCCCGACAGCTGGCCCAGGTAGTTGTTCTGCGCTTCCAGCTTGTTCTGCTGCAGGGCGCTTTGCAGCTGCTGCAAAGCGCTCTGCCGCTGGCCGTTCAGCGTGGTCTGGTTGTTCTGCAGTTCCGCGTCCAGCGCGATTTCCTGGCTGTCTGCCAGCCCTCCGTTCACGCCGCTGCCGCTCAGCCGCTGGGGCAGTGTCCGCCTCCCCTGCATGTAAGAGATATATGCCTGCCGCGCCGCGTCGTCGTATCCCTGGTTGATCTGATTCGCCTGCGCCGCCGTAGCCGCCTCCAGCTGCTTCAAATAGGATTCGTTCTGTTCTTTCAGGCTGTCCAGCGCGGCGTTGTAGCCGCTCTGGCTCAGCCATTCGTTGTAGCCGGGAATGTCCATCTGCGGCAGCTGCAGCGGCTCGTCCGCCGTGCCGCTCCAGCTGCCCGTGTTGGGGTTAAAAGAAACCGTTCCGCCCAGGCGATAAGCCAGCGCCCGGTTTTCCGCTTCCAGCTGTTTTTTTCGCTCCGGCGTGGCGGTGTGCCACTCCTGGCTGTTGGCGTTCATTTTTGCTTTGATGGTGTTCTGGCTATCGCTCCAGGTGCCCACGTTCGTGGCGCTGCCCAGAAATCCGCTTCCGCCGGATGCGCTCCCACCGCTCGTGCCGTTCATGCCGCTGCTCACGGCGCCTTTCAGCGCGTCGGATGCGCTGGAACCGCTGCTGCCGCTGCCCGCGCCGGATATACCGGAGCTGCTGTTCTTTTTTGCCACCGAGTTGATGTCGCTGGTGGCGTACTGGGCCTTTTGCCCCTGGGATTTGCGGATGGCATTGGCCGCATTGTTTGCTTCCTTCATGCCCGCCGCGTCGCCGCGCTTTTTTGCGGCGAAATAGGCGTCACTCGCCTGTTTAATACTGTTGTAGGTCGCCACCGCGCCCACCCCCTTTTAAGATTTCTGTACCGCCTCCGCCAGCTTAACGATCAGATCGTCGCCGTAGCGGTAGCTGTCCAGATAGGTGATCGTCGCGTCGCTCAAGCCCGCCTTGGTCTTGAGGATCCGCTTTGCCTCATCCTTGGTCATTGCCTTTTCCACCTCCTTGTATTTCGGCATCATGCGGGGCAGCTGCCCTTTGCGTACCATAGCCGCCGTGTATCTGCCGCCGTCATCCCACTGGAAATGCGGACGATCCGGCAGGCTCTTCCAGTCGCCGCCCCACGAAAAGCCCATTTCTTTGCCGATCGCGCCGCAGCGGCGGAAGAAATCCGCATCGTCGTACTCATGTCCCTTGACGTTTTTACATATGTCAAAGGCCAAACCAACCTTATTCCAATGGAACGACGGCGTTTTCTGGTTGGTCACGATCTTGCCGGGCTTGGTGCGCCCCTGCGCATAAAGACTGGCCTGGTACTCAAGATCCCGCACCGTTTCCACCACCAGCACCGGCAGGCCCTCGGCGGCGCACCGCTGGATAAACACCCGGCAGTTTGCCGCCACATCCGACCGCAGCCGGGAAATATCTCTCGATTTCAGCATGGTTTTCTCCCTCTTTTTGGTGGGGCTGTCCGTTTTATGGGACAGCCCCTGTGTAATTACTTATCCTTATTCGGGCACTTATAGGCGAGTGCCCTTGCGCTGTCCGTCAAGCCCGCCGTTGTGGGGTCGATAAACACCGCCAGCACAGCCAGCACCGCCGTTACAAGCTGCACGGGGTTGTGCAGCACAGCCAGTGCCGCGTCCAACACCGCGCCCCATGTGGTCATGGTCGTGGGGTCAAGGCCGATGGATGCAATGGCAATGGAGATCACGCCCACCCAAAACCACGGATTTTTCAGCCGGACGGGGATATTTACCGCGTGCATCACATCACCTCGATATGGTCATGTACCACACGGTACTTGCGATCCTTGATGTACAGCACCACATGAGCGTCCTTGCCGAAGCCGGTATCGTACTCGAATTTGCCGTTTGCCACGTGCATCTTCTCGGGGCTGCCAATGCCGTGGCTCATGTGGCCCCATCCGGTTACCTTGGCGGGATCGTCGCTGACCACCGTTGCCGCCAGTTCCGCCGCCGTGATGGTGTTTTTGCCCTCGATCAACTTCACCTTGCTGCCGAGCTTTTTCAAAAGCTCGTTTGCCTTTTCGATTGTGATTTCGCCGTTGCCCTCTGCCTTGATGATCTCGTACTGTGTCATAGTCTTGCCCTCCTAAAATTTATTTTTCTTCACATCGCGCCGCCTTGGAGCAGCGCGAGTAAATACGCAATTGCACCGGCGGCCGCCGCCCACACGGCCTTGTCCACCAGTCCGTCCCAGTGCTTGGCGGGCACCTCCGTCAGCGCTCGCACGTCGGTTTTGATCTCTCCGATGTCGTCTTTCATGTTGGCTTGATCCGCAGCAAGTTCTCTCACGGATGCGGTGAGATCCCTCAGCGCTTTTTGGTCGGCTTCCAATTTCTTGATGCGCCCCTCATTCCGTACGCTGCGATCCTCCGTCACCTGCTGCCGGAGTGCCAATTCTTCAATTGTCATGCGGTTTCCCTCTCTTTGTTTGGATTATTTCTCTTCCGTCTGCGGGTGCAGCAGTGCCAGCAGGCTGTTGTACTCGCTTTCCGTCAGCTTGCTGGCCGCAAAGAAGATGTCGATCTTGTCCTCCATGCCGTCGGTCTGGCCGCGCTCGATCATGCGCTTTAAGGTTCTGTACAGCATCGTTTTCCCTCCTCTCTTTTATTCGTTCAGGCCCAGTTCCAGCAGTGTCAGCCGGTATTCCTGATCCACGCTCATAGCGTCGTTGTCCTCCATGGCGCGCTCTCCCCGCTGAATGTCTGCGCCCACGTCGATTTCCGCCACGCTGTTGCCGTCCTTGTAGAGATACGGCCTGCCCTGATAGGCCACGCCCTCCGCGCGGTTTCTCTCGCACAAAAGGTATGCCCTGCCGCTCGGGTGGACGCGAATCCACGTCGCCCGCTCCGTCAGGTGCTCTTCGCCGTCCTTTGCCGTGATTTTGTACATTTATGCCACCCCCTTTAAGAGCAGTGTAGATTTATCAAATAAGGCATTGTTCGGAAGAATCAGTGCGGGACGGACGCCAAACGAGACGGACGCATCGTAGGCCGCGTAGTCGCCGTCATCTCGAACGCGCAATACATCTATGTCACTGTTAGTTGCCGGGGATCGCAGATACCAGTCATCAGCTAACCCGTTAAAGTTTGCAATACGCTTTGCGTCGATCGTCTCCGTTCCATCAAAGTAAGACAGGCAAGCACCATCAATGGGGATGTTACCGCTGGTAGATGTAGTCCAGCCAACCTCATAGCCGGATAACAAAAAAAACTTGCATAATAGGCCGTTTGCTCCGCTCTGATTGGAGCCAGACATGCCGCGAGTTCGGTATGGGATTTTAATCTGTTTGATTATACTATTGGTGTTGGTACCGAGCAGAGCCTGGAAAGTGTTGGTCACATATGCCTGAATTGTGCTGCTGTCCAGCTTATTCATATTGTTGCTATCCCACTGGCATTTACTATATATGTCTTTCCGCAGCAGCCAGCAACCATCACAACTCGCATCGTATATGCTGCTGGGCAATCCCTGATGCACCACCAAATAATCCTCTGCCGCTTCACTTTCCATCAGCTTAACGATGCTTCCTACGGCCAGCGTGTTTGCAAGTATGCCGTTGATCGGCGCTGTGTGCGTTTCGCCTTTGCGTAAGTACATACATTTTCCCATCATGCCACCACCAATCCGTCATCATTCACCCCAATTCCAGATGGCAGCGTAAAGCACGGGCGACAACCAAAGGACCCATCGCAAGCAGCCGAGGAAACACCGCCCCTTTCGTTTCTCACTGCTGCACGAGTGTTATCAGTAATATCTGGAGATCGATTCCACTGGCCAACACTTACTCCGTTCAAGTAGGCAGTCTGCAACATTCCAGCAATTCCTAATGCAGACCCTTCCATATTGAGCCAAACATAGTTGCTTGGTGTTCCAATTTCCGCTGCGGATAAAAGAAATACGGCGCGTTCCAGCTTGCTGATAGTTTTATTTCCATTGCCAATTGTGTAATAAAATTTAGTGGTGCCAATAGCCTTGCGGATTCTGGTATCGAGCAGATTTTTGTAATCTCCATTTAACCAGCTATCAATATCGCTGGATGCATAGACGTTAATATTGGCGTTATGCCACGATCTTTGATTGTAGCAATCTTTTCTTACTACCAACGTCCGCCCCGCGCCATTCAACTCTTGCTCATAGTTGTGCTTCGCCACATAAAACTCCACCGGGCTGTTGCTCTCGTTGATCTTAATCAAACTGCCCTCTGCAAAGGCGCTTAACGGTGTTCCTGTTATCGGCACAGTTACCTTGCTGCCAACACCGGACATGATTACAAAGCCCATTTATTTCACCTCCACGATGATGGGGATTTCCACCGTTGGCGCGTCGCCGAAGATCGTAAATTTCACCCCGTCGGTGTAGGTTTCCGCGTAGCCGTTGGTGATGTACGTCAGGTACTGATTTTCCGCTTCGACGAAGGCCGCATAGTCATCGCTGGTTCCGCTGCCCGTGTAAGCGTGGTCGATCGTTGCCGTGTTGCTTGCCAGCACGCCGCTGATTGCCACATTCTGGGTTTTTACGCCCGTGTTTTTGTCCTCTGTCCACGTCGTCCCGATCGTCGCCGTGTAGGTCTTCACGGAACTGATCTCCGGCAGCTGCCCGCTTGGCATTTTTCCGTCGGGGCCCAAACTCGCCACGCCGCTTGGCTTGCCGACAGCGGACTGCTGTACCGATGTGGCGCCCTTTTTCGCCCCGGCGCGGATCGTCGCCAAGTCGTCAATCGCATCCTGCTTCCCGTTCCACTTTGTTCTCTCCGCAGAGCCGATGTGCTTTGTGGTGTCGTTGATATGGCCCGGCACAGCAGCCAGTGCGCCGTTGAACGTCGTTTCCGTGCCTACATAGCCCGCTTCGATTGCGGCGGTGTATGCGCTCTTGCCGTCCTGTCCGCTCACGCCCGCGGGACCCTGCGGCCCTTCGGGGCCAACTTCGCCCTGCGGCCCCTGCACGCCCTGAATGCCCTGTGGCCCCTGCGGACCGGTTGCGCCGGTTTCGCCCTGGATACCCTGCTTGCCCTGTTCACCCTGGATACCCTGTGCGCCGGGTTCGCCCTTCGGCCCCGGGTCGCCTTTCTCGCCCCGCGGGCCCTGCACACCCTGTACGCCCTGCGGGCCTTGGGGGCCTTCCGGGCCTTGCAGTTTGCCAACGCTCACCCAGTCGCTCGCGTTTTCCGACCAGATATAGCACTGGCCGTCCTCTTCCACCATATACATTCTGTCGTTGCCTGTTGGGATCGCTTTTCGCAGCGCCGCCAGCGTGCTGTATATGTCTTCAACGTACAGGCTTGTTCCGTCCTTTCCGGGAGCACCGGCGGGGCCCTGTGGGCCCTTCGGGCCCTGCGCGCCGGGGTCGCCCTTGGGGCCAATGTCGCCTGTGTCACCCTTTGGGCCTTGTGCACCCTGCTTACCTTGGATTCCCTGGATACCCGGCACGCCCTGTGGGCCTGTCGGTCCTGCGGGGCCGGTTTCGCCCTGCTCACCTTTCACGCCTTGGGCACCAGCAACGCCCTGGATACCCTGCGGGCCGCGCACACCCTGTGTCCCCTGCGCTCCCTGTACGCCCTGCGGGCCTTGGGGGCCTCGCACAGATACGGGCTGCGGGGGAATGGCTGTATCCTGCTTTGTAAACGACATAACGCCGTTTTCGTCGATGCTGGGCACAATGCTGGGGCCGGTCAAGCCGCGTTCGCCTTTCTCGCCCTGCTCGCCCTTTTCGCCCTGCGGGCCGGTATCGCCGGTGTCACCCTTCACGCCGGTGATAACAGTCACGCCGTCTTTGTCCTCCACCGTTCCGTTTGTGAATTGCATCCGGCTCCGCTGGGGCATCGCCACGCCGTCCGGGTCGAGGATCAGGTGGCCGGAAGATCCCGTTGCCTGCCAGTTTTTCCCGTCGGTGCTCACTTCCAGCACCTTGTCCGCGTTCAGCCGGATAAACTTAAATCCCGCCGCGTTCTCCGGCAGCAGCACCGCCTGCTCCACGCCTGCCGCTTCCAGGTCGTCTACCAGCTGGTTAAATGCCACCGCCACAATGCTGCGGATCAGCCGGTCGAAGATTGCTTTGTTTTCCTGCGTCGTTCCGGTCAGAATGTCCGGCGCCGCGATCACGCCGTATTCATTCAGTTCCGTTTCGGTAATTCTTTTCAGCGCCATCGTGCTCCCCCTTTAGCCTTTATAGTTGTTGTCGGCCTGCGTGTATTCCGTGGCAAAGGCGTACAGGCCGAAAGGCTCGTCCTTTTCCAGGTTCTGAATGCGGAATCGGCACTTGTCTACTTTTTTGATTTTGATTTTTCCGCTCAGTGTGTGCGGCGTCCGGTCCGAGGAAAACACAAACTTTGCAAAGTTGATGTAGTCCCAATCGAAATAGCGCGCCTTCTCGCCCGAGGTGTACACCTGGCTCCAAATGCCTTTTTTCTGCGCCAGCACCGTGCAGCCCGTCACCGGAGCCGCCGCGATCAGCACCGAAATGTTGCGGAATGTCTTGTTTTTGTAAAAGAGTTTGCCGGATACGTCCGGCGTATCCCAATAGGCCTCAATGGCCGCGCCGTCGTCGTTGTAGCTTTTTGGGTCGTCCACGTCGGTGTAGAACTTGCAGATCCTGCCATCCTGCGTGCCGAACCACAGCGTGTCCCCGTCGTCCCACCAGATGCGGGCCGGAACGCCCACCAGCTTGTAGCACTCATATTGATAGCTGCTCCACGGCGCGTCCTTGCTGTATTCCTTCTGCATGCCGTCCAGCAGATACACCGTGCCGCCGCCCACGCTCAGGATGTAGAAGTCGCGCCACACCCACGCCACTGCCTCGTTGATCCCCGCTTCCTTGCGCAGGGCCTCGCTGATATGCAGGCTGCGTAGTTCGTTGATGCGCTCGCCCGTCATTTCGCCCACAGTAATGCCGTAAACGCCGCTTTTCGTCAAAAACAGCGGCTCGTTTTTCAGGCTCTGAAACGCATACTGGCTCACGGCGCCCTCGCCTTTCAGCGTGTTCACGATGTTAAATTGCGCGTTGCCGGAACTGTCCATGGTGCCGCTGCGAATGATTACGTTCCGCCCGTCCGCTCCGCTGGCCTTGTGCGCCGCCAGGTAGTTCCCCACCACGCTGTAGCCCACGATCGTGGCGTCGCTTTGCCCCACGGTGGAATAGCTGGTGTCGCCGATAAAGGTCGGGTCGTTCAATTCGCTGTAATAGTCAATGTTGGGGTAATCCGGGTTCCCGGCCACAAAAATGCGGTCCGGGCTGCCGTTCACGCCGAACAGAATCGCGATCTGCATCTTGTTCACGCGGTCGGCGTAGCCTTCCCGGTCCTTGTATGCCGTGATGTGGATATTGTCCTGCCCGGTCACGGGGCTTGCTGCCGGCGCTTTGGCAAAGGTCACCTTGCCCAGTGCCCGGTCCACGGTAAAGTCCGTGTTCTCCGCCAGGTCCTTCCATGTGCCGTCGCTTTGCAGCTGCTCCGCTGTCACCGCATCCTTTGCCAGATCTTTGGCCGTCAGCTGATACACGGTGCTGGTCCCGTCGCTCAGAAAGCTTTCCGTCCATGCGCGGCTGCACAGGTTCAGCGGCTCATAGGTCGTGCCGCCGCCCGCGGGCCTGCGGGAAATGATGATCGTCGGCACGCGCCCGTTCTGCGTCACGCTCTGCACCGTTTCTCCGTCATAGCAGAGGTAGGTTTTGCCGTCCAGAATGTAAAGCTTTCCGTTGAAGATCATCCCCACGCTGCGCCGGTCGTTCATGTCGCTGTACAGGGTTTTCCATCCGGTGCCGTCTTCCGTGCGTCCTTTCAGCGCCGTGCCCACGTGGATCAGTTCTTTCCCTTTCAGCGCAAAGTGGCCGTTGATCGCGCCGCTCGTGCCCTCGCTCACTTCCAGCGTTTCCACGGTCCGGTAGCCCATGCGCTTGCGCACCTTGCCCACCTCGTCGCGGATCATGTTGGGTGCATCCGGGCTGCGGTATGCCTCCACGTTCGACGCCGCGTTGTTCAGGTCGATCCCCTTGAAATATTCGCATTTCCAAACGTTGATGTCCGGCCCGTCCGGCACGGAAAACTGTACCGCCATGTCCTCGCTCCCTTTTTAATTTCTTACCACCAGCCGGTTTCCGACTGAAACGACGAAGATCCGCCCCCGCTCTGCTCCGCCTGCGCCGCGATCGCTTCCAGCGCCACGTTAAATTCGTTGCGCCAGATCGTCGCCATCGAAATGTCGTCGTCCTTGTACAGCTGGCTGGCAATATAAAGCGGCAGAATGTCGCAGCACTCTTTCGGCAGCGGCAGCACAAAGTCGTCCTCCGTCGTGCCCGTGATCTGCACCGGCTCCGGAATGCAGATGACGTACACCCGCCAGTCCCCTCGTTTCGTGGCCGGGAGCAGCAAATACCGGTCCGCTTCCACCGCAAATGCCGTGGTGGCTGCATAGTTGCCGTCCTCGTCCGTCAGCCACACATTCTGCGTGTCCACGCGCCGGTAGCTTGCGCCGATCAGCGCTTCCATGTCGTAGCGGTTTACGCCCGTCTGCCGCGTCACGCCGTAGCCGTCGCCTTCGATCAGTTCGTCCTCCGGCGGCAGCGTGTCTGCCTGGTGGATCATGCAGCTGGCGCGCACCGGCCGGCCGCTCTGCACGATCAGGTCGATCCCCTCGTTTGCCGCCTGGGGCAGAGATGCGAGATACGGCCTCGTCGTATCGTCGTTCACAACCTCTGCCCCCGTAATGGCAAACATTTTCTGCAGCACCGCGATCTTCAATTCCAGATAGTTCATGCGCTTCTCCTTTCAATTCGTGTTTCGCAGGCACATGTCCTGCGAAACGCACCTCTATTCCTGCCCCGTCTTTACGTTCTTTACAGCGTCGAGCCCGCCGCCGCGCCGCACATCATGATGGGGCGGAAATCCACGAAACCGGCGCTGAATCGGCCGTAGCCGTTCCACACGTTGTTGTCGTTGTTGTTGTCGATCCAGCTCTTAAAGCGCAGCGCCACGCGCTCCGTGCGGATCAGGCCGCTATAGGTCTGGTTGTAGTCGCTGTCCATCAGGAACCAGGGCGTGCCGCTGCCGTTTCCCGTGCCGATCAACGCGTTCAGATAGGGATCAATAAGCAAGTTCCATCTGCCATAGTGGAGGTTGTAGGCGTTGCTGGATACAACGTCCGGGTTCTTGTCCGCGCCGAGCACGCCCATCACTTCCTCTTTCAGCGCGCCGTCGTTGGGAATGATGATGGTGTCGGGCCGCAGCACCAGCACATTGCCGTTGTCGTCCAGCAGGTTCTGCATGGCCGTTTCTGCCTTGCTCAGTGCCGTTGCGCTGAAGCTGTCCTTGAACTTGTTGCTCTGGTTGCCGCCCTTCACCTTGGGCTTGTGATCCGCCGCGAACAGAATGCTGCCGTCAGCGCCGCGGGTGCTGTACTTGCGATCACCCATAACGGATTCCGTCTTGCCGTTGGCCGCTGCGATCAGGAGGCCGTGGCCGAACTTCTCGCGGGCGCGGTAATAGGCCGTCACCATCTGCTGGGGCTTGCCGTCGCGGCCGATCTTTCGGTCGTCCACGGCCTCCTGCGTGATTACGAACTGTCCCTTGAACACCTCGTGCTCGATCGTGCGGGAATAGCCCTCCTGCATGTTGATCTTGGGATAAGCGCCGCCCTCGCCCACGGGCTCAAAGTCGTCCATGCTGGTCATGGACGTAAACTTTTCCGCGTAGTTGTCGCTGGACACCTCTTTGAAAATCTTGTTGTAAACGCTCGTCGCCTGCATGGCTTCCGCCCGCTCCTCAATGAGCATCTTAATGGGGTCCTGGCTCTTGCCGAAAATGGAATCGGCAACGCCGCTGCCCTCGGAAAATACGATATTCACTGCCATATGTAGTTCTTCTCCTTCCTCTCGTTACATGCGCACGATGATCTCCGATCCCACGGCCGTGCCCATCATTTCCACGATCTCCAGCACGCCGCCGGTCGTCGTGGCCGTGGCCTGTGCGCCGTCGGTGTGGATCGTCACCTTCTGGCCCACCACCAGCGCCGTACCCGCCGCGGCCAGCGTAGTCTTGTACTTGTGGTTTTTCTGGATGCGCACCACCTGCAGCAAATCGCCCTCTGCGGCCTTGCTGTTGATCTGGTGGCATACATACTGCGGCACGTCCGTACCGCTCGCCTTGGTTGCCGTGCCCGCGCTGCCGATTTTCAGCAGTTCGCCGGGCAGATACGCCTCGTCTTCCGTGGCCTTGACATAAGTCAGCTGGGGCGAGGTGTTTATGTCGTCCTGGTAAAATTCAAATGCCATTTACTTTTTCACTCCTTCAATGGGGCTCTGCCCCGTCTTTAAGATTCGTTTTTGTGCAATTTGTGCCAGTACCGCGCATACTCCGCGTCCGTCTTGCCCGGATTGATGCGCCGGAACTCGTCCAGCACCGCGCGGGGCATGGTCACTGTGCTCTGGTTGTTGTTCTTGGCAGATTTCAGATGCGCCTTGCTGTCTTTCAAGTTTCTTGCCTCCTGTCTGATGGCCGCGCCCCGGTTCTTCATCAGCGCGTCGAAGTTTGCGACCTTGAATGCCTCGCTCAGGCTCACGCCCTTTTTGCAAAGCTCCAGCGTGCGCTCCCAGCCATCGGGGTATTTGTCGTGCAGGTCGTCCGCCGTCCGGATGCTGGGGTCAAGGCTGCGAATAGCCGTCAGCTCCTGTTCCACCCGGCGCGCCGCTTCCTCGTCCTGCGCGCGGGCCATGGCTTCCTGTGCCTGCTGCACCGCCACGCCCGCCTGCTTCACCATCGGGTTTTCCTGCACCGCGCGGGAGATCAGCTGCTCCAAAAGCTGCGGATCCACGCCGCCCTCCCGCATCCGCTCCAGGTTCTGGCGTTCCTGCTCTTCGTCGCGCGCCTGGATGTATGCCCGGTAATCCGCTTCCGTGCGGATCGGCTTGTGCCCGTGGTAGGGGTCCGTCTGTCCGGCGTAGGCGCGGGCATAGGCTGCATCGATCTCTGCCTGATGCGCCGCCGCCCGCTGGGCTTCTTCCCGTGCCCGGCGTGCCGCAGCCTGCCGGTGCCGCTCCTCGCGGCTCATTGCGCCGGGATCATCACTCGGTTCGTCCTCTTCCGGCGGCTCTTCTTCCGCCGTGCCGGCATCTTCGCCCGGTTCGTCCTCTTCCGGCAGTTCTTCCTCCGCCGCGCCGGGTTCTTCTCCGCCCTCTTCGCCGAGGCCGACCGTCACCATTTCTTCTTCCTCATCGATAATTTCCGGATCCATTGCTTTTCTCTCCTTTAGTCAGATTTTTTCGCGTTCAGTGCGAGTGTTTTTCTTTTTTGTGGGGCTTACTTCTTGCCCTTCTTGCCGCCGCGCAGATCGCCGCCGGTGACCACGTTGCCCTTGGGTGCGCGCTTGGGGCCGTATGCGCCCTTGATCTCGCCGATCCCGCCGATATTGGTTTTGCCGTCGTAAATGTTCTTTTCCGCCATGCCGTCTTCCTCCTTCCCTGTGTTTTCGGCCTTTTTTCGCAGTGCCAGGCGCTCGTTTGTGTCATTCGTCCAAACGTTTGGACATCTCATTCGGCTTCTTTCACGCGCACTTCGCTGCGTTCCTCGCCGATCTCTTTGCCGTAGCGCGGGCACTTGGGGTTGCGGCAGTGGAATTTCAGCACCGCAAACAGCCGCGTTTTCGTGTCCGGCGATGCGTCGCCGCTCACCTCGTAGCCGCTCTCCATGATCGCCGCCTCTGTCTTGCACTCAGGACAAAGCATCTCTGCCACCTCCGTTGATATACAGGTTCTGCGCCTGCTCCTGTGCGTCGCTCTGGGCAATGGCCGCCGCGGCGTCCGCGCTGATCTGCTCCATGTTCCCCGGCGCGCCGCCGCCCATACCTGCGCCGCCCATCTGCTGCATTTGCATGGCCATCTGCGCCTGCTCCGCCTTCTCGCGGAAATAGGCCTCCATGTCGTCCGCGCCCGGGTAGTGGTGCCGCGCCATGTTGCGCCAGAAGATGTACAGGCTTTCCGGCGCGCCGGTCTCGCCATAGCACCCCTGCTGATAGTTCATTCTGGTCTCCTGCCACAGCGCTTCCCGGTTCTGGACCAGCGACGCGCTGGAATCCACCGCAAAAAGAAATTGATCGTTCCAGAACCATTCACCCGCCGCGTCCTGCTCCAAAAAGTCGTAGGGGTCGAACACGTCGTGCGCCTTTCCGCCGCGGCCGTCGGTGTAAACGATGTCGCGCGGCTCGTCCATGTAAGCCAGCGCGAATTTGAACATCACCTCGAACAGCCGCTGATAGGCCGCGTCTTTCATCACGCGCTTGCTCTCCAGGCGGCCGGCGCTCTGCTGCGCGGCAAACTGCTTTGCCGTGCCCGAGGTGGCCGTGCTGTCGCGCTTGCCCTGGAAGCTGTCCGTAATGCCCAGCGTCGAGCGCCCCTCTTCGTAGTACAGGCTTTCCATGTTCAGGTCCGCGCTGTTGTCAACCTCTACGTTGTACACGCCGATCATTTGCAGGTCCGATGGGTTGCGCGGCTGCACCAGTTTCAGTTCTTCGTCCGTGTTCTGGATGTGCAGGTTCGGCGGCATCGCCACGATGGAGCCGCCTTTCAGCACCTTCTCCAGCGCCTTGGTGCCCAGCTTTTTGATGCTCTCCTGCTGGTCCATGATCTTGTCCACGTCGCTGGATCCAAGGTAGCGCCCGAACTGGCTCACGTTTTTGCGCAGCACAATGGGGTACACGTTGGGCTTGTACCACGGGATCACCGTCTGCTGCATCACCGGCTCCAGGCTCATGTATCCGTTCTGCCCGTCGATCTCCGGCTGCGTCACGTCTTCGCCGTCCAGCCCCCGCATGGGGGAGAAGGCGGGGATCACGCTGCCGTCGCTGCGCACAATGTCTTCCGCCAGCACCCGTCCGTCCTCGCCGTCGTGGTCCTGCTCCTGCGGCTCAAAGGTCGTGTTTCCGCAGTAGCGGCATTTGCATCCGTCGCCCGGCGCGCCGCACTTGCTGCACACCTGCACCCGCCGCGCCTGGTAATCATCCGTGTCTTCCAGCACAATGTCCGAGCCATCGACCCATGAAAACAGGCCGATCCCGCCCTCGCTGTTGCGCCAGTAGGCATAGATCTGCGTCACCATGTCATCGCTTTCTTCCGCTGCGTCAAAGGACCGCACCTGCGGGTCGTTCTCCTTCTCCGCGTCCACGTCCACGCCGTAGGTGTCTTTTACCCACTTTTTGCTCCGCGCTGCCTGCACAAAGCAGTAGTCCATGTCTTCCACGCCCGTCAGCACGCCCGGCTGCGGGATCACCGTCTTCGGGTGCTGTAAGTTCACTTCCAGCGCGCCCTCTGTGGTGTGGGTGCGCGCCGTCGTGTCCCACTCGACAAAAAAGTGGTCGCCGCCCTGGATGTAAGTCGTGCGCTCGTCCTGGTCGTTCAGTTCCTCAAAGGGCAGCCGGTTCAGTTCGTTGCGCAGCCAGTTCTCGATCTTTTTTGCCAGCCACTCGTCCTGCTCCCGCACGGCCGTCACCTTGGGCAGCGGGATCGTGCTGCTCACCTGGCACTCGATCAACTCCGCCACAATGTTGCGCACATGCAGCGCGTCCTTGCTTTTCTTCCCCTGCGCGCCCACGATCCGGTGCGTGCCGTCGTAAAGCTGCTCGCGCCAGTCCATCTGCACGCGCTCGCGGTTCCATGCGCTCTTGGCTTTTTCAAACCGCACCAGCCATTCCGTCAGATTTTTCCCTTTTTTCACGTTTGCTGTCCTCCTCCAGTGCCGCCAGCAGGCTTTCGTATCCGTCATCACTGTCTGTTTTCTCCGGCTTGCCCAGCCCCGCCATAACGGCGATGCTCCCCAGCGCCTTCATAGCGCCCCGGGCGTCAAACTGCCACACGCCCGTCGGCACATACTTGTGCTGGATGCTGTCCCATGCCATCACGGGCTTTGCATCCATGCACCGCTCGTAGATCTCGCGGTAGCGGTTAATTACGCCGTCGCGCGTCAGCACAAATTCCTTTGCCGCTTCCGCCTCGTGCTTTGCGATTTCGTCCAGCACCGCCTGTTTCTTCAGCAGGCGGCTGGCCCGAGCCGCCGCGTTGGCGTTGTCTTTTCCCGGTGCGTAGCCTGCGCGGATGGCCGCCCGCGTCCCGTTGTGGTCCAGCACATACTCCCGGGCAAATGCTTTTTCCAGCGCCGTCAGCGTCGCCACCCCCTCTATCCGTTTTGCCCATTGTAACAAGCCGCGCGTGTCCGTTATCTGCAATCTGCGCGCGCAAAAAGCGGCACAAAGCCGGGGAAACGTCGTTGCTTCCCCGGCTCCGTGCCGCTCATGGATAGGTCAGATTTACGAAAGGAGGTGATGAACATGGATCGCGCCAGAAAGGATAAAAAAGAACGCGACCGCTCCCGCCGAAAGGCCGGTGCGCTGCTCCACCGGCAAAATTATCTTAGCACGTCCTGCGTGTCCGTTAACTGCAAGTTTTCCCCACCTACCACCGCTCGTAGAACGCCACTCTGATGCGGTATAGCGTGCTCTCGTCGATGTGGTGCCGCAGTGCGATCTGCGTCGCCGTCTGCTTGGTTGTCATGGCGTCCCAGAGCGCGGCAGAATAGACGCCCCCGCAATCCTCGCAAAGCCGCCTGATCTTCGTCTGCACTTTTTTCGGCTGTTCCCGCCACAGCAGGCACACCGACCGTATGTACACCTGCTTTTCATAGGGCAGATCCACGCCCCGCAGCTTCCGCCAACTCATTGCCGCCCCCTCGCTTTCCGCGCGGTTTCCGGCGCCGCCGTCACGTCCTTTGCCCGCAGGCCCGTTTCGCCCGGCGTGAGTGCCTTGGTATAGCGTATGTAATGGCTGCCGCTCTCCACGTCGTACTCCGAGCTCTCCAGCAAAATTGTTTTTGCGGGGTTGCGCAGCGCGCCCGCCCGTTTGGCCGCCCGCTCATACACCACGGGCTTTTCCAGGTTCCGGCTGCTGCTCCACTTCTTCGCGTCGGGGATCCGGCGCACCTGCCGGATGATGTAGCGCGCAATGCCGGTGTAGTCTGCCTGGCGGCGCAGTGTGCGGATCCCGTAGCCGCCGCGTGTCCAGCATTGCTCCAGATAAGGCTCCGCCTCGCGCGGCAGCACAATGTGGTGGTGCACGCGCACGTCAGCCTTGGTTTCCCCGTCCATGTCCGAGGTGCACGCGCCTGCATAGCGCAGCACCAGGCCGTCTTTCTTCATGGCGCGGCCCAATCGGCGGATAAACAGCTTCAATTCTTTCTGCGCCGCCTCGCGGGAGCCATCAATGGCTGCATAGCCCGCCTCGTCGTATTCCAGCAGCACCCACAGATCCCGGTAGCCAAAATTGCAGTTGATCTGCCGTGCCAGCTGCTTCACGGCGTCGTTGGCGTTTTTGTCCTGCTTGCGTGCGCTGGTGGTGTGGCTTCTCGCCGCGCGCACCTGTCCGGGATTCGGCAGCCAGAATTTACTCTTCTCCACCACGAGCCCCGAAATAATCGTCCGAATCACATATCTCCCTCCATTCAGCATCATGTCTTGTCCCTCTCTTTTCCACAAAATGCACGGCCTGTAATCTCTCGGCCGGTATTTCCGCCCCGCGGATCCTGTCCGCCCTCTTCCCGCGCGCGTAATATCTGGTATCGCGTGCGGTCTTAATGCTCCCGCGCTCCCGCGCGGTCCGCCTTGTCTTTTCTGACAAACAAAAATATTTTTTCTGTCAATCTATTTCTCCGCATCTGCGATCCGTCAAAATACATCGACCTTTCTTCTCCGGTGCCTGCGCGATCACCAAATCTTCCCTCCTGCCCCGTCTTTAATATAGGGCGTGGCGCAAAACTTAGCCGCTTAGCAAGCGCCCCAAGAACGCGCGCACGCGTTCTTTTTTATTTTTAATGTATAAGGTCCTTTCGCTCGCCGCCCCGCCCCCGCGCGGCAGCAAGCGAAAAAATCTTTTCTTTTTCCCCGTTTCCCCTTGACATACTCGATTGAGTATGCTAACTTATAGTCAAGCTAAACAACACCCCAACAACAACCAATCGCTGCAAGGAGGAACGAATCATGACTTACACTTATGAATGGACAAGCGTTGCAACCGGCAAACCCGTCACCCTCACCCAGACGATCGATGCAAACGAATCCTGCTACATCTGCAGACATCCGCTACACTATCCACGACACCACCTCTTATGGCATTTACAATGGTTTCAACGGCGATCTGATTAACTCCATGGCGCGCCACTATATCCGGCAGCTGTCCGAGGAGTTCGCCCCCCTGGTCAGCGACGAATTTCTCCGTGAGGTCAAAAAGGCGCTGGACGCACAGTTTAATTCCGCCGCGCAGGATACCTACACCGCATTTCCCGAGCACGAGAACTGGAGCGCCGAATACCTGGCAGTTTACCGCGCATCCGTGCAGAATCGCACGGCCCCCGGCGTCGCTTACTTCAAGGGCGCGGACGTTTTCGCCGCCCTTGTCGAGATTCTGAATCAGCAACTCCCCGCCTACGCTGACAAGATGGCAACTCACTACCGCGCTGTTGCATACAAGGCATCCAGCTACTCCCGGCAGTACACCGCCGAGCAGGCCCGTGCCGCCGAAGAAAATTACAATCGCGTTGTCAACGAGGGCGGCGAAGGCTTTGTCCCCCACATCGTCAGCGGCGAAGAAGCAGAAAATGCCCGTGAAATGGTCGCTGTCTGCAACATCCTGTACCGGAATTTAACCAGAGAGGACAGACGGCAAATTATTTTCCGCGAAACCGGCGAAGTCGTAGCAACATTTTACGCCGACCACAGCATGTGCCTGGACGAGGCGCTGAACCTTGTCGGCGAGATCGTCAACGACGTAAACGATGAGCGCTACAACGACGAGGGCGATAATGTCATTATCGACGGTAAGCGCTACTACTACGACGATCTGGATATGGAGTGGTGACCATGGAATCGACTGCAAAAAGAAAAACCACCACCAGCACCGAGGTCAAGCGCCGTTACAACGATAAGGCCTACAGCAAGATTCAGGCGGAACTCCCCAAGGAACTTGTCCAGGCCTTCCGCGCCCGGTGCGCCGAATCCGGCATATCACAGGCCAGCGTCATTAAAAAAGGAATCGAAGCCTTTTTGCGCGAATCATCATAATATGGCAGATGCCCCGCAGCCCCGGCAATCGCCGGGGCTGCTTTTTGTTGCTCATATCACATATCGCTCATCCCAGCTTCCGAACTTCTCCACTGTTCTCCCGTTGCCCTCTCCGCATCCTCTCTGGTCAAAAACCAGTTGATCCCCAGCCCGCCCAGTGGCAATTGCTTGTCCCGTAGTTTTCCCTTAGTCACCATGTATTCAAAGTGCGTCAGTACCACGTGCGGCTGTATGCCATATTTAATAAGCTTTCCATTCACAATGCCGTATTCTTCGTACCAAACAGTGTCGCCAACTTTGCACGGCAGCACCACCACGCGCCCGTCCTTGTCGGCCTCGGCCAGTTCTTCCAGCCTCTCCGGCGACACGTCCATCTCCGGTTCCACATCTTTTTTCGGCGAAAAATCCGGCATCATCCACAGCTTCAAAAACTTTTTATTCACATATTGTGCATAGGCAAATTCGATCCGCGCGCCGGTGCTTTCCGTCCAGTTTTTCATGATTGCGATCGCGTCGGCGCTGTCCAGCATTGCCATGCAGATGCGCATATAGTCCGCCGGTTCCATTCCCTCCGGCAGCGCCGCCGGATTCAGCGGGATGTGCCCCATCGCGCGCACCTTCCGCTCTGCCGCCGCGAACTCCTCGCGGTATCTTCCGTTGCCGGTGATTTTCCCGGCTATGTACACTTTCATGTTTTCTTCCCCTTTCTTTTTTCCACATTTACAGCCCCTCGGGCCGTCCCCACTTGTCGATCAAATAGAGCCTGTCGGCCTCGCTGGCGTTGTAGTAGTCTTCCCATTGATCTTCTCGCCAGTGCACCGTGCCAACCTGTTTCGGCGGCGCCGTGTGCGCCACGTCCTGATCCGCCGCGAACAGCGCGATCGCCTGCGCCATCACCAGGTCGTCGTGCTCCCCCACGATGGCCTGCGGCTTGTTCTTCTCGTCCCAGGCAAACACCAGCATTTCCCGCAGCGTTTCGATGTCCCGTTCTAATTCCGGCCGGCCGCTCTCCGCGCTCATAAATTCGTGCAGCCCGGTCAAAATCACCGGCCGTGTCCGGCTGTCCGTCCGGAATCCAAAGCTTTGCACCGTCTTGTGGGTGTAGGTGTCCATCTTCTCCCGGGCGTAAAATTTCGTGTAGCCCAGCCGTTCCAGCTCCCGCTGGGGATAGGTGGAAAAGTTGCACTCGATCGCCAGCAGCGCCTCGTTGTACCACATGCCCAGGCAGTAAACCTGCCGGGTATACAACTCCTCGCTGTGCTGGTAGTGATAGGTCGCCACTTTTTCCCGCGTCACGCTGTCAATCACCTGGGCCGCGAACCAGTCGCTGCCCTCGCCCGCCGTGTCGCCGCCGATCGTGTAGCGCCGCCCCGGCTTCGGCCGTTTGTAGATCCGGATGAATCCGCCTCGCTGCGCCGTCCACCGGATTTGCGACAGGTGCAGCCCGTCGTAGTCATAGGCAAATGTTCCTTCCTCCGGCGGCGCCGCCTTTTCCGCGTCCCGCCGCGCCTGCACCAGGTCGTTGAGCAGCAGGTTGTCAAAAAATGGCCGTCCGGACAGCAGAAATGCCTCTTCCGGGTTGCTCGGATACTCCTGCCGGAACTTGTCCACATCGCCGTCGCAGTTGGCCTTGATGCACCAGCGCCGCCAAGCCAGCTGTGCGTCGCTCAGATGGTAGCGCCCGCGCAGTTCCTCTTCTTCCGCCGTCCATTCCGTCCCCGGCTCCGGCTCCATGGCGTAATCCGGATTGTCGTACCACGCAAAAAACACCGGCACATAAATGTTCTCGCCGTTCTCCGCGTTTTTCCACAACTCGCGGAAGTAGTTGTACCCGTTTGCCGTGCTCTCGATGATCACGCAGCTGCCCGGCTCGTTGGGCACCGCCTGCACCAGGCCTAAAAGGATCTCTTTTGCGTTGCCCTCCCAGAAGGCCAACTCACTGCAATGCAGATTGTTGGTCGTGTCGCTTCGGCCAATGCCGTTGCCCGCCGTCATGCAGCGGATGTAGCTTTCCAGCCCCGGGTTTTTCGCCCTATCTTCCGCGTCGCGGCTGGGGTTGGCAAAGATCAGTTCGCTGGCGTTGCTGGCCGCGCGCATGGGCTTCACCGCCTTCGGCAGCTGGTTGTAAAACAGATTGTTCATGCGCAGCAGGTTTCGTGTGGCGTCCGCTCTGTGCGCCACGATCAGGGTGTGCACGTTCCTGTGCGTCGCCCCGTCGTAAAAATACAGCGCCTCGGTAAAGGTGGAAAACCCCAGCTGCCGCGCCTTTAGGATGATGATGCGCACCGGCCGCCCCGCGTCCTGTTCCCGCATGATGATCTCATAGAGTTTTTCCTGCGCCGGATTCGGCCGCAGCGGCACGATCTGTTCCTTTTTGTCGCGGATGCGCAAGAAAGCGGGGATATAGCGCATCGGGTCCGCTATGATCTCCGCCAGCTGTTTCTTTTTCTGTTCCGTGCTCCCGCCCCCTTTTTTCATAATTCCAAACGTTTGGACGTTTCGATTTTCTGCCAAACGGGCGCTTTTCCGCCCGCTTGGCAGAAAGCTGAAGCTTCCTGCGGCCCTCATTCTCCCGGTACCTTTTCCGCCTTATCCTCTGCGATTTTCGCTTCCAGCCGCAAAAGCTTTCCGATCTCTTCTTCAGTCGTGTCCCCGAAAATCAGTTCCAGCTGGTTCAGCATGATGCTCACATCCGCCATCTCTTCGCGCACATTCTCCAGTGCGGCGTTGCCGCCCGGCGCATTCAAGTACATGCACAGCAGCCTGCGGCTCAGCGCCTGGATCAGCTCCGCCAGCTCCTCCATCGCTTTCACGGTCTGCGTCCTGGGGCCCCATGTGTCAATGGCGTTCTGCAAAATTCTGCCCTCGCGCTCCGCCGTCATGTTCTCTGCTTCATTCTTCATCGTTTTCTTCCTCCTCGTCGTAATCTTTGTTCATCTCGTTGTATAAGTAGGCCGCCTGCATCTGCAAAATGCCCGCGCAGCCGGCCAGTTCATGCGGCCCCGTGTCGTAGGTGCACAACACGTCATAGGCTTCTTCATCGTCCACCAGCGCAACCAGCGCCATGGCCCGCACCTTCATGCCCTCGCACTGCCGCATGAAATCTTCCACGGCTTTGTAATACGGCTTCACCAAAATTTTTTAATCCTCTCTTCAAAGGGCGTTCCCTGCAGGCTTTCATCCCAAAAGGATGTCTGCTGCGGCTCCGCCCGCTCTTCGATCTCCAGTACCCGTACCGTGCCAAACCGTTCCAGCGCCGCGCACACGTTTTCCTTGTCGCCGATGCTCTCCCCGTCCGCCACGATCTCCACCGTCAGCACAATTCGTTCAATCCCCATCGCGCATTCCTTTCTGCATCTGTTCCAGTGCCGCCGTCATGGCCGCGTGCAGTTTTCCGGCGTTTTCTTCCCGCCCCGCAGCGCGCAGCTTCTCCGCGATTCCCTGCATCCGGTTAAAGGTTTCTTGCCATGTCGTAAATAGCACCCGGAATTCCTGCAACTCCGGCGCTGCCATGGCCAGCTGTTTGCGCAGTTCTTCGGTTTCCGCCGTGCTCCCGGCTCCTTTTTTCGCTTCTTCCAGTTCGGCATACAGGCGGTCCTTTTCCTTGTGCGACGCCAGTGCAGCCTCCTTTGCCTTTTCGGCTTCCGCGCGCACCTTCCGTAGCTGCTCTTCTTTCAGCTGCAATGCTTTTCCCAGCTTCTCCGCCTCTTCGGCCTTTCCGCGTTCAAAAGCTGCCTGTTCTGCCGCCTCGTCTTTCTGCACTGCCACTTCCACAGGCCGGTTGCGCAGCTCCTCCAGTTCTTTTGCCATCCGTGCGCTTTGCTCTTCCAGTGCATCCGCCTTTTCCCCGGCTGCCTGTGCCCGGCGGCGGGCCTCTTCCAGCAGCTGCTCCGCCTCCTGTGCTTTCTCCAGCTGCGCGCGGGCTTCGTCCCTCTCCCGAATGGCTTCTTTCAGTTCGCGCGTGGAAATGTGCTCCGCGTCCACCTCCGCTGCAAAGCTTTCCCTTTCTTCCTCCGGCAGTGCCAGCAGCTCCAGCGCCTTGCTGTAGGTCAGCTTGCCCAGCGCCTCGCTTTTGCAGCTGGCGCCGAACAGGCTGCCCTGCGGATCTCCGTACTCGCGATATACCCGCATAAAGTTGTTTGCTGTGCTCTTTTTGTAGCCGATCTCACCAAGGTATTCTTCCCAGCCGCCGTGCTCCACCAGTTCCCGCGCCTCCGTCAGTCGTCGGCCGATCTCCACAGCATAGTCCAGCGCCAATGCGCCCGCCTGCTCTGTCAGCATGCGGATCTCCGCTGTCACCGTCCCCAGGTCCCGTCTTGTCTCCAATCCTTCCATGTTGCTCCTCCTTTGATCAAGCTGCCGCCTTTTTCTTCTTCGGTATTCTGGCCGTGCCGTCCTTTTTGCGCGGACTTCCGGCCATCAGCCAGCGCATCCATGTATCCAGCCAGTCCTTATACACCTTCCGCGGATCCGGCGCAAACCGCCCTTTTCCGGTATATAATCCCTCGTTGCGATATCCGTGAATCTGCACCAGCTTGTTTCCGTTCATTTCTATGGTCAAAAAAGGCTTGTCCGGTTCCGTTGCTTTCCGCAAAAACAAAATCGTTGTTTTCCCGTCCCGGTGCCTGTCTGCATATCCGCCCACACAATGGCACAGCGTTTTTCCCTCTTGCAGAATATCCGCCTCGCAGCTCGGCGCCGCGATCACCAGTCCGTCCATCTCCAGTGCGTATTTCCTGCGCACCTCTTCTTCTCGCGCCGCCCAGATCTTTGCATCCGCCAGTGCTTTTTCTTTTGCCGCCTTTTTCGCTGCGGCTTCGATTCTTGCTTGCCGTATGCCCGTCGCGCTGTCATGCGCCTGCCGCAGATCCTGCGGCAGAAAATTCTTTTTCTTCCACAGTTCATCGCCGTTGCTCTCCGCCGCGTCGATGTAATCCAGCCAGTAGCGCGTCGCCGCTTCCAGCCGCCACCGCAATTCATTCTCGCTTTTGTCGCGCAGATACCGCAGCACCTGTCCTTTGTTGCCGTGATATTCTTCGGCACGCCGGAATGCTTTGCGCAACTGCCCTTCAAGGTCATATGCGCCGCGCAGCATCGCTGCGGCTTCGCTGATCTTTGTGCAGATTCCGTACTTCGCCAAAAACTTCCGGAATGTCAGTGCGTGTGTTTCTCCGCCGCTGTCGATCCATTCCTTCAGCTCCGCTCCGGTCAGCCGGAAGGCTCTACGCGGATCCGTTTCCTCCCAGTGCAGCACCGCCGCGTTCTTTTTCTTCAGATACACCCAGTCACTCAAAATGTCAGCCAGTCCCATTTTCAGCAGCATTTCGGTCTGCCTTGGGTACTGTGCCGCAACATATAAAAGCCGCATCAGCGTTGTCCAGGTATCTATGCCGCGCACATATCCAATTGCGTCTTGTGCCTCGCGCAGATCAATGTACCGCAAAAAGCTTTTCTCCAGCCGCTCCATGCCGATCGCGTGGTATTCCGCCCCGCCGCTGAATAATCCGACCTTCCGGAACGGCTCCTCGCCAAAGCAGCTTTCCTTTGCCCGGATCCACTTGCCGGTCCATTCCTGTTCCCATCGCACGGCTTCTCCCTCGCGGAATCTGCACACCATCGTTGCCATAAATTTCGGCGGCGCACACAGTGTGTCCGTATCCTCCTTGCTGTATTCTTTTCTCATCCAATACCCTTGCGCGTAAATGGTTTTACCGTCCCGGCTGGTGTGTAAAAACACTACCGGCTGGTATTCAGTCAGCATCTTTCCGATACCGATCTTTCCGACACATTTCATTTCTGCCGCCGCGCCGCAAAAAGGACAACGGATCCGTTCATTGTGCCGCGCCCACAGCGCTGCTCTGTCCTTCGGCCCCACGGTGCGCATGTCCATTCCTATGTATCGTTCCCGCACACCGCAGCAGCTGGTCCAGAGCGTCCGTCCATTTCCCTTTGTGCGATAAAACACATAGCGTTTGAATAATGCGTTTGCCTTCGTCAGATCCTGTTTTGTCAGCCCCGGGAACTGCCGCAGCGCAGCGTCTTCGCTTTGCTCGTTCGGTCCTTTCCCTGTGCTGATGCTCTCATATCTCCTTCCTGCCATGCTCTCACCTCAGAAAAAGCTGCTCAGATCCAGCGCCACGCGCCCTGCATGGCTCTGCTCTGTTTCCGTGATCCCCGCTTCTTTTTCCACCTCCGCGCACAGGTTGATTTCCATCCGGAACCGGATGTCCGCGCCCTTAAAGTAGAACTGTACCGCCCGCCGGTAGGCTTCCAGATCCGATATGCTGCTGCCGCAATCCTTTGCCACCGCCGCCATGCATTCCGCAAAGCTTCCGCCTTGATAGACCGCCTGGGCAAACTCCCCGTCCTGCCGGCAGAACTCTTCCATCGCTTGCAGCACGTCCTTTTTCATGGCCGCCGCGTATTTGTCGTATTTCCCTTCTTTGTATTCCTTCCGCAGCTTCTCAATTGCAAGCTCCGTCATATCCGCACCCATCCTTTCAATTCCTTTTCGTCTTCCGTCGGCCAGTCCGCCGCGCAGAAGCGCGTCTTCCGCGGCACGGCAAGCCCGCTCTTCTCTGCCTCGCAGCGGGCGTCAAAGTGGCTGGATGCGCGCACCCACAGCCACCGCCCGTCCGGGAAGATCAGCTTCGCCCTCGGCATGGCCGCCCGGCGGGCCCGTTCCATCGCCGCGCCGCGCCTTGCCCTTTCGCGCTCCTCCTGCCAGCTGCCCATGTCAGCGGATCTCCACCACTTTGGCTTTCTCCAGCATCCATGCCACCGGCAGCGCCCAGATCATGGCCGCCTGTTCCACGGCCTTCTTGCGCGTCTTCGCCTGCAGTTCCGCGCTGCGCCCGTCCGGCAGCTTTACCTTCCACAGCTTCAGCACGCCTTCCATGGTGATCACCTTTCCGCCTTTACGCCTCCGCATCTTCTTCGCTCCCTTCCGTCCCTTTCAAAAGATCCTCCTGCCCGGCCAGTTCCTCCGCGGCATTCGCGCCCACCAGGCGCACCGTTTCCATGGCCCGCAGCACGGCGGCCAGTTTCAGCGCGCTTTCCGTGCTCATCTCCGTGCGCTTCGTCGCGCACTTGCCGGATGCGCTCACGCCTTCGCTTTCGCAGTAGCAAATGCCCTTCACCGTGTCCACATAAATATTTTCCGGTCCGGCCGCCAGCAGCCAGCCGGCGGGAATGCCGGCGCATACCTTGGTGCCCTCGTTCTGGTAGATCCACAGATCTCCGTAATACATACTCGTCCGCAGCACCTGCAATTCCCTCTGCGGCACCCATGCCGCCGCGATTTGCAGCGCCACCGCCATGTCGGCGCTCTGCGCGCCGTCCGGCCACACCTGCCATGCCCCCGTTTCCGTCGGCAGAAAGTCCATGTGCTCCACCAGCTTGGCTTTGATCTTCGCGCTCACCTTATCGTTGTTCAGTCCAAATCTCCACATGCCGTCGCAGATCAACTCCACGCCGCGCTCTCCCACGATCAGCAGATACCCTCCCGATTTATAGGCCCGGTCCATCAGTTTCAGTAAGTGCTTTTCATCCATTTCTCTGTGCCCCCTTTTTTATTTTCTTGATCTGTGCGCCAGTTCCAGCGCCCAGTTTAGTTTGTCCGTGTCCATCAGCTGCGCCACGTAGACCTCCCGCAAAAAGGGCAGCCAGTGCGTGTGCCGGATGGCCACCTGCTCCTCGCCGTTGAAGGTCAGCACCAGTGCCGGCCGGAATTTCGGCCAGTCGCCGCGCACCTCCGCCCGCCGCAGGTCGCCCGACCGGCAGCGCCGCAGCAAATGCTCGTAGTATCTCATGCCTGATCGCCCCGTTTCTGCCGGGCTCTGCGTTCGCGCGCCTTTTCGCGCAGCCGCTCTCTGTGCTTGGCCCGATATTCTCTGTGATAGGCCTGCATCTCTTCCGGTGTTCGCGGGCGATTCAGGCGCACCCTCTTTTTCTCTTTCGGCTTTTCCTTCTGCCGCATCCATGTGGGTATTTCTCCGTTTGCCAGATCTTTCAGCGGGTAGGCGTCTGCGATAACGCCCCGCCGCACGCGGTCTAAATACCGCTCGATCTCCCGTGTCATGGGCGTAAACCGCGTGCATTCCGCCACGCTGCACCCCCGCATCATTCCTGTCAGCAGCAGAAATTCGCAGGTGTGCCACGGGCGCCCGCCGCAGCCGTTCCATGCGCGGTAGGCGCATTTGCAGCACTTCTCCGCCCCCGATTTTCTAATGTGTTCTATTTTCTTGGCCATTCCGTCTTCGCCATCCTTCCTTCGTTCCATGCCCGCGCCGCCGCGCTCATGGTGCGATAAATAAACGTCCGCGCCCCGCAGGTGGTGCACACCACGCAGTGCCGCTCGCGGCTCATGTCCTCATCGCTCCGGCGCTCTCCGCTGTCGCTGCCGCACCTCGGGCAAACCCGCAGCGCCGCTCTCGGCCTTTTGTGCCCGGCGTTCACTCGTTTACCTCAACAAGGCGTTTCCCTTTGATCGTGTACCAGGTATCCACTTTGACCTTTTCGTCGTCAACCGTTACGGTTTTCACGGTTTCAATTTCGCCGTCATCATCCGTTTTTATGATGACCAGTACAGCGCCCAGCCCGCCTTTTGCTTTTGGTTCATTACCACGGACTACTGCAACGCCTTTTTCGCCGCAAGCAGATCTCCCCCCTGAAAGAGCATATCCACAGTACCCGGCGGTAGCTGCGCCACCGTCCCCGGCGGTAGCTGCGCCACAGTCCCCGGCG
>ERZ1034928.261-NODE-261-length-30709-cov-57.792719_pt1 | contig 30709 bp, 36 predicted proteins | sample MGYA00520627_ERZ1034928 | MGnify/ENA primary metagenome ERZ1034928 (study PRJEB33766, sample SAMN09781755) | gut metagenome | biome: gut microbiome | host: Homo sapiens | place: Madagascar | study: EMG produced TPA metagenomics assembly of the PRJNA485056 data... | reverse complement strand
ATTATTATATATAATAACACATCCTCTTTATATACATAACATTGTCATAGGATGATGAAAAAATATTTGAAATAATGTTAATAAACCTATTGACAAATTGGATAAGGTGTGTTAGTATATGAGAATAGTGATTGATATTATTGATGATTGATTGATTTTGTTGGGAATTAGAATAATGGAATTAGAATACTTGATCGAAGAAGCAAAGAATGATTTAAAATATGATAAGGTGAACTTATCAGATTCTATTCATAACATTGGTAATCTGATTTCAAAATGGATAGAGTATCATGTTCAGGAAAAGAAGATTGTATTTAAACTTGAAAAGCTATTGAATGAATTGAAAACGAAAAAATGGCTTTATTATAGTGGAAAATCCAATCCTGAAACGTATAAAAAGAATCCGTTTGGTTTGAAACTATTGAAAACAGATGTTCCGCAATTTATTGATTCTGATCCTGAAATTCTGAAAATTCGTGAAGAATTGAATATTCAGAATGAAAAATTGTTTGTGATTGATGAAGTGGTGAAAGGTTTAAAATCCAGATCATTTGAAATCAATTCTATCATTAGATGGAATGAATACTTACAAGGAAAGTAAAAATTATATGTCAATGTTCAGAAATATCATGCCCGGTGAACGGGGACTTGAACCAACCCATTGGATAACGGTAGGTGTGGAAGAAGGGAGAGAAGGTATGAACGAATGGGAGTATGGATTTGCGTCGGGCTACGGCAGCATAACACCAACCACCCTCAAAGATGTTGATGAAAAATATGAAGGAACAATCACAGCACTTTATTCATGGGTTCTGAAATCAAAGCCTTTTGTTACTAATTTTAATGCCAGATTTTTAGACGAACGCGGCAGAGATGTTTCATTCCCAAGGAACACAATTTTTAACTTGACGATAACCCGTCTGGACACGGGCGCAACAACGGTTGGGTCTGTTACGTTAAACCGCGGACCTTATAACTTCAAGCAGATTTCGCTTAAGCCTGACGATTTTTTCACCGCCGCCGATGTCGGCAAGACAATCCCGTTGAACATTGCACTGACTATATCTTCTTCATCTTCTTCCGGGGAAATGGAATGAAATTATGTGTAACGCTATTATTGGAAAATGGATAATTGATTCATTCTTCAAGATGATAAATTAGGTTATTATCGAACAAGACTTACATATCCCACCTTTAAAAAAGATCAAGGTCGTAAACAGGTTATTGTCGATTTTAAATCTAACAAAATTTTAATGACTAATTTTTATAATGATTTTTAAAACTTATCGGCACGAAAGATAATAATTTCGAAAAATATGGCTGTCTATCTCAAACTGAAGATGTATTTTATAGGTTGTGGAGTACGAAAAAAATATAGTATTGATGAGACAAGTAAATTGTGCAGATTTTTTTTTGCTGATGGTGAAATATTTTCAAAAGAAATCTTTATTGACAAAGAAATGACTTTGATATATAATATTGAAAAGTTTTTAGATTTAAGTAGCGTATTGAAAGGCAATATATCATGATTAAATTGTTTTTTAATGGATTTGAATGTAAAACTACAAAGAATAATGATAAAACTGTCAATATCGTTTTTAGGGATGAAAAAACAGATGAATGGTTTCTGCTGGAAAACATCATTATTCTTGATGCGCTTAAATTTTTTGGGTTGATTGCACGTGAAATTGACTATTTTGTTCGAGGTGAAAGTAGGATTGAGAAATTGAAAAATGGTTCGTTGATCAACGAACCAAATAATTTAAAATATGAATATAGTTTTTCGTGCGATATTAAAGAAATCAGATTAGTTTTTAAAGATCAATTTCCAAATTCAGCAGTTTTTGAAATTCCTAAAAAATATTATCGAAGATTATATTATGAAATTATGAATACCAGGAACTTGTTGACAGAATGGCGAAAGAATTAAAAAATAAATAATGGGCTATTGACCAACGCAATAGCCCATGCGTATTACAAATATTTCAAATTGGAGTAATTGTGAGTAATGCTGTTTTATATAATGCAAGACGTAAAATTAATGATGAGTTTTACACTTTGTATGCAGATATAGAAAAGGAATTAATTCATTACAATAAACATTTTGATAATAAGGTAGTATATTGTAATTGTGATGATCCGAATAAATCGAATTTTTGGTTATATTTCAAAAAGAATTTTAAAGCATTAAAATTGAGACGATTAATTTCCACGTATTATACAGAAGAATACACCAGTAAATGTGTTGAATTTGATGGTGTTTCTACAAAAGTTCGAAATCTGATAGGTAATGGTGATTTCAGAAGCGATGAATGTTTGAGGATAATGAATGAATCTGATATTATCGTAACAAATCCACCATTCTCATTATTTCATGAATACATTAGTATATTATTTGATCGTTGTAAGAAATTTCTAATTATTGGTCCCATGATGGGTAGTACATACAAACTTGTATTTCCACATATTAAGAATAATGAAATGTGGTATGGTGTCAATAACAAATCTGGAAAAGTAAATTTTCAGATATCGAACACCTATCAACATTTAAAGAACAGCATGATAGATGATTTCGGAAACAAATATACTAATTTCGGCAATATTAGGTGGTTCACGAATCTTAATTTTGATAAAACTGCACAACCATTACAATTAAATCAGTTATATTCACCGGAGAAATACCCAGAATATGATAATTATTTTGCCATCAATATCAATAAATATTCACAAATTCCGAGTGATTATTTTGGGGTTATGGGTGTTCCGATAACATTTCTTGACCATTATTGTCCTAATCAATTTGAAATTCTTGGTATATCCCAAACATGGGATAACTCAAAAGAATGCGAATTATTAAAAAAAATGCAAAACTGCATCATCGCCAGTTTTGCATGGTAAAAAAATGTTTGCAAGAATATTCATTAAACGTAAGATTTGATTAAAAAACATGAATATTCATATTAAAAAATGGGGCTTTATGCCCCATTTTTAGTATATTTGATTTCCGTTTTTGTCTGCTATGCCTTTTGCATTTGGTTTACATTCTGGCGAATAGGATGTATAATATTGACATATTCTTGACAATCTCGGATGTTTCCATTCACCATCTGAAAATGAAATATGCAAGACAGGATTGGCAGTATTTCGACCATGTAAATATTCAATAATCATTTGATCCCATCCATTTCTTGATAGCAACAATTTTCGGACTTGATCAAATAATGCCAATTGATCATTTAAGCTCATTGATCTATTGACTTGCAAATCAACACCTTGCCCCCAATTATGTTGACTGTAATTATTCCCGTTTCGGAGGGTGGAATTGATAGATAGTTTATTCCAAACATCTGGAAGGAATTTTTTAATGGGTTCCAAAACATACAAAGCAACTTTTTGGAGGTTTAAAACAAAGTCTTCAGCAGTTAATGATATATTTTCAGCCTGACCCTTGGAATTTTTTCTTTTCACTGTTCTTTGGGATGTTGGTAGTTTACTTGTTGTTACTCTTCCATTTAACATCATACCCAATGTAATATTTTCAGTCAATTTCAGAGAATTAGAAAACTCCTTAAGTTTTGGGACATCCTGATTATGCCAACAGACAGGTTCTTTGCCAGAGCATTTTGTGGTATCAACAGAACTCTGCATATTATCAGCTACTTGTGTCATGTTTGAATTTTTCAGAGTATTAACATTTTGAGTAACTTTCTTTGTATCTGTTTGACTTAATGCTTTTAATTGATTTAAAATACCAACAAGCGACGAAACATCTATATTATTTGTTTTTCCGATTTCATTAAGTTTGGTAACAATAAGATCAAAATCAACAGTTTTAAGCATACCGAACACATTAACTTGAGATATAATATCGTCAAAGTTAAAATTTGACAATGAACCTAATGAGTTACCAATACTGGAAATATCAATTCCGGAAATGGCTTTTGACAAAGAATCAGTAATCGAACTGCTCGCACTGGATAATAGATCGGACACGCCACTTGAAGCAGAAGAAACCAATTTATTAGCTACTGGATTATTTTTTGCCAAATTTTGTATGGACGATAAACTACCTGATACTGCTTTGGTAGCTGATTCAGCGAATAACCCCAATGAACTATTGGCAGCAGATTTAACCTGATCTATTCCATTCGATATACTTGACATGTCAACATTTTTCAGTGTTGACAATATTGATTCGAAACTGGAGAAATCAAATGTCGAAACAAAATCCAAACATTCTGATATATTAGTCAAATCAATTTTTTCTAATGGCGCCAGCAGCGATTTCAACGAATCAATATTGATGGTTGAGAGATTGCTGGAAGCAGAATTTGATAAATCTTTCAATAAAGAAATGATTTTATCCAGATTGATATCCAGTAATTTTGAAATACTGCTAAAACTTTCTGTAATGGTTGTAAAATCAAATTTGGCTAAAGATGATAATGCCGAAATCGAGCCATCTGCAATAAATGATGTCAACGATGATACTGTCGATTTTTCTGTGTCCTTGGCATTTTCAATGACCATTTCAGATGATTTTTTGATTTCCTCTTGTACAGGTACGCTAACAGGTGTTGAATCTACTGGTCCAATAGGTGCCATAATACTTGATTGGTCAAATCCGACATCAGGATCAGCACCATCCGGAACAGAAAATGTTTCGATTTCCTGAGCATCAATTTCGGTTTTTTTGATCTGGTCAATTGTTGTATCAGCATTTTCGACAACAGCAGTTTCAACATTTGTCTTTTGACCTGATCCAAGATGTGCATTCATGTTTGTACCAATGATTTCGATATTTCCACCGGATTGCCATGTCATCAGATTTCCGGCAATTTTAGCAGTTCCGGAAGATGATATAGTCATATCATTTGGGCTGGCAATATCAATTTTACCATTCGCATGTTGACCTAATACACCATTACTGATAAGATACATATCGCCTTGCGAAACGGATGTTTGATTGCCATTTGAAATATCAACCTTATTACCGTTCACGACATTTATCATATCACTATTGGTTCGATGACTGATATTTCCGGTCGCGTCCAAACTGATTTTTCCGTTGGAAGTCAGACCTATATTATTTGGGCTATTTAAAAATATTCCATTATCCGCAGAAACTTCAAATTTTCCATTCGTATTGACTAAAACATTTCCGACAGCATTTAAATTGAAGGCATTTTCTGTACTGACATTAACATCACCTTTTGCAACAATATTAGCATTGTTCTTACAGACAATATTCAGTTCACCATCACAATACAAATTGTAATCCTGTAAGGCTACTGTAAAATTATCATTTATTGATTTGATGACTAATTTGCCATCCGGATGAAATTCGACAAAACTGCCAGAACGATGATAAATATGCACTCTTTCATGACTCGGTGTATCATCCAATTCAATCACATGACCAGATGATGATTCTGTGACATGATTATAAGGATATTTCGCATTATACGGGCTTTTCGGTTCTGAAAAATTCGATCCCGAACCTTCATCCTGTATTTTTCCGGAGCCATAAGAATTTGTACTTTCAAGTTCGGTGTTGGATTTTGAGTTTTGAGATGTATGATCTAATTCTGAATTTCTTGCCAGTCTTGAAACATCTGATTCGTTGGTATAAGATGGATATTTTCCTTCTGGATCATCTTTGGTTCCTAATGGCGATTTTTCACTAGCCGAATTTCCGGAACCACATAATGCAAGGCATAATTTTCTTTCGGTACCATTAGGTCCAAAACGATTTTTTGCAATATTATTTCTGATACTTTGACTGCTGGATTTGAATAATCTGTTGACATTATTCATTTTATAATCACAGACCAAATTGATAATATCAGCATCAGATAAGGTTGATAAGTTTTTTCCTTTTAATGGTTCAGTGAACACAAAGGTTTTTGTCCACATGTGAACACATGTTGCAAAGATCAAATCCTGAACACCCGGTCCACGATTATCAAGAACCAATCCAGCTCTTCTTAAGGCTTTGACCATTGGTGTATAATATTTTTCTTTCCCGATGGCACTCTGGGCTTCAACAGCTTTATTAATGTCATTTGATACAAGACTTTTCCATTTTTGGTCAAATTCACTCGTTCCCGGTGATAATGTATCAAGTTCTGGATAATATTTTCGGCATAATCTTTTGACAGGGCTATTTAAAATTGTACTTTTGGCAACAGGTTTATTAGGGCAATATGAGGCAAATTGAAATGCACCATAAGATGCTCCACCTGCATCGCCTTTTGCCCTGCCGTTATAATCATTAATTTTTAAAACAGCTTTTTTCATATCTGTCGTGCCTGTTTCACAAACGACAGATGTCCTACCTAGAAACCATCCATCAACCACAGCTTTCTGTTCAGTGGTACTTGCTTCGGTGATGATTGGTTGATTGGTCGAATCAGTTACAACATTTCCTGATGAATCTGTCACATAGGTCTCATTTTTGGATTCATCAGGTGTTTTAAAATCGGTTGATGGTTTGCCACGAAAAGTTCCTACAATAATAGGGATTTGTAAATCATTATCCATAAATTCAACACCAACCCACGAGCCATTCAGCAAAAATGGTGATGCTCCTTTTCCTGATACACCCGGAGTTGTTGTTGGATTCATGACAACCGCCCATTGTAAATCTTCCGTGGGAAGGACACTTCTATCCCAATTGTGTATTCCTAAAACTCTGACACGAGCGCGCCCAAGCATTTCAGGATCATTAACATCTTCAATTATACCATATCTCATATCAACACACTTTAACCTATATTATTTAATTTTTTATCCGGAACAGATTTACAAATCTCAATTGATGTATAATGTATATTTTTGTTGATAAATTGTCTTAAACTGGTTATGTAAAATAACCCAGATATAACATCATCAATTGGATTATTATTTTGTGATGGCAAAGCACCTTTTGGAATATAAACTTCGATAGTATCGCCAGCAGATAAATACATATCACCAAAAACAGTTAATTGCAATTTGACATTCTGAAAATTTGATAATTCAGTAATTCTGTGCTGCTGCCAGTTTTCAGGATATTGTGTTTTGTTTGATAATTTCCCATCATACAAGCCAGCACATTCATATCCCACTATATTATAACAATCATATATTTTAGAAGGGGATTTATTTGTCAAATCCGTATTTGGAATATATGTAATATCCTTTTTATATTCGTTTTGCGAAAAATCCTGTGAAATAATTTGTTTGGTGTTTAGATCAATATACAAAGCTCTGCTAGCCACCCCACCCGCAATAGTATTTTCCAACGAATCAAAAGACTTTATGATTTTATATTCTCTGATATTCCCTGTATCCGAATTATCTGTTGCATCAGTAATATTTGTATTCATGATGGTATAATTATATTTTTTATAATTTTCGTTTTGAGCTTTTCGAATACCATTCAGTGATGCAAATTTAAACCCATTAAGTATGGTTTCAAAAAAGAAAAAATCCCTATCATCATTATTGGATATTGCACGTTGAGAAAGAGAATTTAAAATTTTTGATGGGTTCCAAAGTGGCGAAACAAATTGGGTATTGGATTTTTCCTCGGTGGTATAAAATGATTTTTGAGACTTATATTTTTTAAATATTTCAGAAGCCATGTCCGAATAAGACCCAGTGAACTTTTGTGAAACCGTTATTCGGGAATCTATTATCCCCTCATAAGATATAAAATTCAGAATGAAAAAATTACTTGATTCATTCAGGGATTCGCGATTGGAAATAGAATATACAAAAAAATCCTTTTCAACCGTTTTATTATTGATATCAAACACAAATGTTAAAGTCTCATAACCTATTACGCCAAATTTAGGCAATATGCCTAATGTATCAACAACCGATATATTTCCGGAAACAAAATTGGAATAAATATCCTCAAAAAGATTTATTTCCGAATACATGGATGATAATGGTATTCTTTCATTTTTCGAGGATATTAAAATAACATCTTTTATTGCGGTAGATTTACTTGACATAAATTTTTAAGCATTCGTTGAAAAAATCTTGGCAATTTTCTCATCAATAACAGAAATCAAACTTGGCGAAATGACTTTTATTGTTCTTTTTTTATCATTCAATTTAATTTCATATTCATAATTCGTCACCTTTTTTATATCATTTCCGATATAATATTCCTTTTGTATAATTTCGCCTTTTGAATTTTCATAATGATGGGCTTCATTTAGTTTATCTTTTCCGTATTTTTTAATACAAAAATCATACATTTGCGCTTCGGATTTCGCCCAATCTGAATAGACATCATAAACATTATTAAAAATCATGATAATATAATAATAGTATGGATTGCCGTATAATTTATAGGCTACTGTTTCGGGCGTGTCCCCATCATCAATAATGTATGAGTAAAAATCTTCTACACTCCGATCTTTTAATAATTCGACAATATCAAATCGTTTTAATAAATGAATGATATTGAAGTTTTCTTTTGGTGTAAAATAGTTTTGTTCAAATGTATAGCCAATAATTGGTAAAACTGAAAATAATTGTTGCATGACTTAAATAAGTGATAAAATATAATCAATATTAACTTCATCTGATTCATCATCCAAAATATAATAGATTTCATATCCATTAGATTCAGCAAGCTGTTTTTTATCATATCCTTTTCATAATACCGATCTAATATTAAAATACATTCAAAAGCATCCGCGACCCGTGTTTTGTCCAAAATTTTTCATAGACATGAAATCCATATTATCAGGTGATTTATTTGTTGCGGATGTTAATAATCTGTTTTTAGTCATAATTTCTGTCTCCTGCAAGGAAATCGTGAGTGTCACGCCGCAGGGCGCAGCACCCTGCATATCATCATAATTCAGCATATCGAAAAATGCTACTCTTCCGTTTTCCGAATAATTGATAGATACATTATTAATGGCGCATGTTGATGTTTTGAATAACCAATCATTCGGTTTTCCGTTTGAATGTATTTCGACATCAACAGTATAAGGATATATCATATATGCTCCCGCTACTGTTGTGTCAAGTTCTGGTAAACTCGCAAATTTGAATGCTTGGCAAATATCCCAGATCATTTTTGCCTGTTTTTTGTTGGAAGCATATAATGTCCATGTCCATGAAAAATTTCTGAACCCAACACCTTTAAATAATACTTCTGGTCTTGGATTGGAAACTTTTTTGGTGATTTGGTCAATGGCTGCTTCGGCTCCACCCATTCCAAACTTCGACATCATTGACGGAATCACTCTGACACCTTCTCTGCCTAAAAAATCGACAAGAGCTGGTCCAAAATTCGTTTCACCAGATAAGGCTTGATCAGCTAATGACACAGCATTTCCGATCATTCCGCCCTCGGTATTTTGCCAGTCAATGTTTAAATCTGCACTTAATTGCTGGGGGATTGGCAAAACAATACATGTATTGGTTCTGTTCAGTTTCGGCACAGAACTTAAAACATCTTTCATAAAATTTGTGACTGTATTACTCTTTGTTTTGGCACTGGTATCTTCATCGCCAAATGATGGTTTAAACATATTGACAAATTGATCAACCGGTTTGGTGATTTTTTCCAAATGCGGAATAAGCATTTTTCCGACTTTTTGATATTTAGAAAAACTGGATGTTGTTTCGCCAGATGAGATGACAGGTGAATCGGTATTATTGATATTTTTTTCAGCAGGCTTGAATTTGCCAATATCAAGTGCATTTATCCAAAACACCATCTTATGTGGATATTCATCTTCTGGAATCGGCAAAAATTCAAATTTCTGAACTTCGGCGGATTTTGATTTTAGTAATGACCCAGCTCCCGGAATTTTTGACAGGACATTGCTTATCTGATTTCCGAATGAATCATTTAAATTGGATAGTGTAATTGCCATTATTTTTATTAAAAATCGTTAAATTATAAATATTATTTATGGCAAAACGCATTAAACCATTTTTATGAGAAAGAGCTACCCATCAAAATCCCAAAGATATTATCAAGGAAAATTTATCCCGAGAAACAAAAATAAATACATTGGAAATATCAATGATATTGTTTATCGTTCGTCTTGGGAATTTAAATTTATGAATTTTTTAGATGAACATCCATCTGTTTTGGAATGGACAAGTGAAACCATTGCTATACCTTATTATTGGGAGCTGGACGGAAAAGTTCACAGATACTTTCCAGATATGACAATCGTAAAGGTAAATTCGAAAGGCGAAAAAGAAACCTTAATGATTGAAATAAAACCTGAAAAGGAAACAAACGTTCCGAAATTTCCAAAAACTGTTCGCGGGCAAAAAAGATATCTGACAGAGGTTGAAACCTATACAAAAAATCAGGCGAAATGGCGCGCTGCCGAAGCATTTTGTCAAGAAAAAGGCTGGAAATTTATCGTTCTGACTGAAAAGACATTATTCAAAACTAAAAAATAATATATATGGTTGCCAGATTAAGTAAAATTAGATCACAATCGGATTTTATAAGAAAAAATCCATATAATGCTTTATTGCCGGATTTTGTCAGAAAGAAACTTGATGAACTAGCCAAAGAATATCGAATAAATGGTAATAGTTTTTTAAGAAACAATCTTGGCAAAGATATGATAAAAACACCGGTTGATGTAAATATCGGGCAGATGTTCTTTTTCATGTATCGCGCTGAAACACCGAATTTATTGGTGTGGGACAGATATCCTATATCAATCATTATTTCTGTGTCACAAGATCATTTTATAGGTCTAAATCTGCATTATATTCCCCCGGTGTTAAGATTGCTTGTTTTGGACGAACTGATCAAGATTGATAAGGATAAAAGAATGCCTGTCAATAAAAGATTAGGAACAAAGGCTATATTTCTGGAAAAAATCAAAAATGATAAGGTCTATGCTCATTGTGTTAAAAAATATCGCAGGGATAGACAAAGATCACCATTATTAAGAATACAGAGTAACGAATGGATCACAGTATCGCAATTAAATCTTCAAAAATGGGTTGGTGATAAAAATGCGGTTTATAAAGGATTATAATTATGGGATTTTTTACTGCTGAACTTGGATTACCCGGTCAAAAAGAAGGAACGACCTTATCAAAATTCTTGTCAAATTTACAAGAAAAAGGAATTGCCAAACCAACATTATATCGGGTAGAAGTTGGTATGCCTCTAGTCGTTCTAGCTAAATCAGCACTTTTTGACTTGACAAAAGGCAATTTCCTGTCAACATTTCTGGACTTGTATATGAATGCTGAAACGGCTGAATTTCCGGGAATGAATATATTATCTGCCGAAGTCAATTATGGAAATCAGGAAAGAAAATTTGTTTACGGAAAACAGTTTCAGGAAGTCACAATAACCTTCCGGATTGATGCTGATATGGCACAGAAAAAACTGTTTGATACATGGATGGGATTGATGGTTAATCCAAAAACCAAACAAATGGGATTTAAGGATGATTATGTTGCTGATCTGAAAATATATCAATTAAATGATGAACGTGAAATAACATATTCTTATTATTTAATAAACGCATTTCCGACATCCGTAAGCACATTAACATTAGGTTACGATCAGCAAAATACTTATCATAAACTATCTGTCACATTCGCATATGATGACATATCAACATCAACCTATGTCGAGGGCATTTTCAATAATATCATCAATTCCGGAATTGATTCAGTTGTTGAAGGAGGTATTGAATCTATAACGGGAGCTGTATCAGGTGCTTTAGGTACGGGTTCAGGAATTATTTGGGATGCTGTGAAATCGGGTGGTTTACCGGTTTTCAAATTTTAATTTTTACATATATTATATACCATGACTTTACCAAAAATTGAATATCCAACATATACGGTCACTTTGCCAGTTTCTAAAGAAATTGTCAAATTCAGACCATTCACCATGAAAGAGCAAAAAATTCTGTTAATTTCAACAGAAGGTGCAGAGCAGAAATCCATTTTTGAATCCATTTGTGACATTATTAATGTTTGTACTTTTGGTGAAATTGAGGCATCTGATCTTTGTCAAACCGATCTTGAGATTTTGTTTTTAAACATTCGCGCAAGGTCATCTGGCGAAATTCTAACACCGGATTTTAAATGTGAAAATGTTACCATTAAAACAGATGAAAATGGAAATGAAGTAAAAACAAAATGCCCGGGCATTGTTCCGATGGAAATAAATCTTTTAGATATCAATGTTTCCAGTGTTGATAATAATATTCCAAATGATATTAAAAAAGGCAATATTAAAGTCAATGATGATATTATTATTAAAATGAAACCGACATCTGCCAAATTATTATTAGAGTATAATAAGGATAATGAATTTGAATTTTTGATGTTATTGAAAAATTCCATTTCAGGAATTTATGATTCAAGCGGAAAAGTATATGATGAATTTACGGATGATGATGAATTATCTGAATGGATTGAATCATTATCAACGGGTGTGGTTAATAAAATGCTTCAATATATTGGTTCTATTCCAAAAATAAATCATACCATAAAAGGAAAATGCCTTGTATGTAAAAAAGAACATACTTATGTGATTAATAATTTTTATGATTTTTTCCTCTTTTGATGAGTAATGCAGGTAGTATAATATCTTATTATAATAATGTTCACCATCTTAAAACATACTACAATTGGTCTATTCAGGAAATAGATGCATTACTGCCTTGGGAATATAATATCTATATTCAGTTATTGAATCGAGATATTCAAAAGCGCAAAGAAAATTTACAAAAACAATCACATCATTAAAATATGACATTATAAAATATGGCATTACCAAAATTACCAAAATTACCAAAAACATCAGCACCGGTAGGAAATGTTTCAAAACAAAAAGTTACAATGGGCGGTGTTTTAAAATCTGTTGCTAAAAATTATTTGAAAGATAAGAAAGATTCGTTTATTAGTTCTATTAAAGAATCTGTTAAACAAAGTCTTCCGGGCAAAATAGTATCGAAAACGGCAAGTATAGCATCATCGCCTGTTAGAGCTTATAAAGCAATCGGAAAATCATATCGAAGAGCCAAATTAGCAGCGCAAGAAGAATTAGACGCAAAAAATAAATCACAAGAAACAACCAAACCAAAACTATTATCGCAGTCTCAAAAAGAAAAATTATTAAAAGAATTTTTCATTGAAACCGGTAATTATGGTGTTGATTTTTCAACCGGTGAAAACATCCAGACACCTAATGATTATGAATATTATAAAGATGGAGAGGGTTCTGTTTATGCAGTACATAAAGATGATGCTATCGGAAAAACCGATTTGCTAGGCTTGGAAGCTCTTCAATCTGATACTAAAGCAACCAAAAACAAGAAGAAAAAAACAGCCAATAATCAATCCGCACCAAATATACAAAAAATTGATGAATCTAAAATCTCTTCTTCGCGTGGTGGAAGAAGAGAAAATGCAGGCAGACCAAAAGGTTCCAAAAACAAACAGAAAGCCATTTCTGAATTTGCCAGTGTCATTGGCATTGATTCAAAGATTCTGCAAAACATCGAATCGAACACTCAAAAAACCAATGTCATTTTGACAAATATGTCAAAAAATTCAACCGATAATGATGTTTTATTAGGAATCAACAAGAAAATTCTTGATTCAACCGAAAAAACAGCTAATATTCAAGAGCAGACCAGACAAAACGATCTCGAAGAACAAAACATGTCTTTAGAAGATCATGAAATCCAAAAACAAATTCTTGAAGCTACAAAACTAGCTGGATCAAATAAAACAATTGCTGAACAGAAACAAGAAGGCGATTTAGGTGGAATTGCTCAATTAATAACCTTTTTAGCTCCACTTTTGCCATATATCGCAGGTATCGCAGCAGGTATCGCCGGAATCTGGGCGCTTGTTAAGGCATGGCAAGGAAATGTTAATGAAGCCGAAAAACAATATCGAGAAGTCGGAAATGAAGGATTTAATGTTGGAAATACAAATATTCTTGGCGATGGTGAAGGTGGAAGACCTACTGATAAGAATTTAAAAGATGATTTTAAGGGTAGGATTGACGATTACACAGGATCAGATCGGAAAAGATTGCTTTTGATGAATGATCCAGAAATCAACGAACATCTTTCCCCAGAGCAAAAAGAAGAACAGAAGAAAGTTATCGAAGAACAACAAAAAAATCCTGATAAATGGCTTGCTCCGGATGGAACATTGAATGTCTCCAATCAAAATGTTCAAGACACGACAAATTCTCGTAAGAACAAAGTGGATAATGCCTCTATGGAAATGCACAAAGAAAGCGTTGATCTCAAAACAAATGAAACATCAAAACAACCTGTTGTGATTGATGCTTCTACAAATAGCACAAATAAAGCTGAAGGTGGTTCGAAAGACGTTTATAATCAGAAGATATTCAACACTAGAAATACAAATGATTCATATAATCGCAAAATGATGAATGATACGAATTATCCAACCAACCGTTAAATGCTATAAATAGTATTATAGATATTATTGATTTATTAAAAATGCAGGATAATAATTTGGAAAAATGGAATGTATATGACATAAAACTAAAGCATGTTGAAGAAGCTAATCGTACCATTATGGCTTCGTTAAAAGAGATTGAAAAAAAAATTGATTCTTTCCTGATGCTCCAAAAAGAACTTGTTAAGGTGGAAGAAAGAGTCGAAAATCTCCAAAATGAACAGAATCAAATAAAAAAGAACGAAATTAATATTAACGATAAAATAAGTGCATTAGAAACAAATATGCACAATGGCTTTCTTGAAATGTCAAAATCAATTGTTTCAACAATTGAAGAGAATACTAAAATATACGAAAACCGGGAATTTAAATTTAATAGTGATATTTCCAAACTGGAAGAACGAGTGAAAGATTCGGAATCATGGATTGAAAGAGCCAAAGGAAATATGAATGCCATTATGGTTATTGGAGGTATTATTCAGGTTGCCATCTTCAGTGCCATATCATGGGTTTTTACAAACATGACGACATTAAAGGACAATCAAATCAAATTACAGCAAGAAGTTTATTTCCATACAAAAATGAATCCAATAACTCCACAAAAAAATTCTCAAGAGGACAATTCTAAAAAATAAAAAAGCGGGGATTATCCCCGCTTGAATCTTATTTCAATTACTTATTTCTTTTTTCTTTGGTCTTTACACCACAGTTTCAATTCTTCAATCGTTCCAATCATCAAATCCCCAATCAAAATAATAGGATAAGTTTTTGGCATTTGAACGCCCAGCTTGTTTTTCAAAACGTTTTCTTCATTTTTTGTCGTGATGGCTTTTTTGATATAATTGGCTTTCAATGAAGTAATTAACTTTACTGCATTTACAACTTTCTCGTTATCTTCTTTATAATAAATCGTGTACATAGTCATTTAATATTTAAAAATGGTTTAATAGATTCTGAAAATGATTCTTTTATCCCAAGTTCTTTTTTAGTAATATAAGTCACCAAAGCCCAATATTGATTGCTGTCTTTTTTGACATTCTGATTTTTATCAGCTATTTCTTTAGCTGCATTCCATTTCTTTTCGGCAGTACCAATATCTACACCAGCTTTATCAGCCAAGGCTTTCAAAGTATTTGTTGGCATATATAATCACACTATAATATTTATATCATATTTCTTTCAATCTGATAATTTTCTGATTTGAAGACCCTCTCCATAGAAGATTTTTATCTTTCTTCTCCTCAATAAATCTCCCATCTATCAGAACATCTATGAGACTGATAATTTCTTTATTCGTCTCATCAGATATTGCTTCCTCATAAGTTCTCCCTGTCCACAACCAAATATTTTTTTGGTCATGAAATTCCTTTCTCACTCTTTTAATTAAACTTAAAACGTCTTTTTGATTTTTTTTCTCTAATGGATCGCCCCCGCAAATTGAAAGACCGGAACAGTGTTCGCGCCCTAACAATTTTATTATTGTCTCTTCCGTTTCTTGTGTATATTCTTTTCCATATCTAAAATTTTGAGAATCTTTGTTAAAACAACCGGGGCAATTTAATGTGCAACCGGAAACAAATAAAGTTACTCTGATCCCTTCCCCATTACACATATCGGTTTTTATTAATCTACCGTAATACATGATTTTTTATTTCTTTTGAAATACAAAACATTTTTCGCTATTATCATTAGGTTTGTTTAAACTGTTATTTCTTTTGTTATTAATCAATTTTTCATTCCCAACATATTTAAATCCAATTTGATTAATGATATTCGATGAATCACCAACAAGATCATAATTTTTAAAATTATTGATATTTAAAACAAGATAACCATCATTAATTAAATATCTATAAACATTCATAAATGTTGGTTTAAGATAATTTTCAAGCCAGTCATTATATGACACATTTTCATTATATGATTGATTTCCATGTTTATAATCTTCCAAATTATAATACGGTGGGCTACTAAATGCCAATCCCATTTTATTTTCCCATTCCGGGACAAAAATTTCTGAACCTTGGTATTTAATATCTACGTTAGTTGTTTGATTAAAATAATCGCACCAATCATTTTTAAATTCGTTAAGTTTATTAACTAATAAAAAATTAGGATCAGTACCATAATAATCAATATTATTAATCAATGCACTTGTTAAACGAACACCCCAACCACACGAAAAATCATAATACCGATTATTCACATTATACTTTTTAAGTATCATATTTGCAGTTTTAAGCGGGAAGTCACTTGGTTTTTGAGCAACCGCTTTTCCGCCAATTCGTAAAGCTGTTTTTAAATTTGTGATTAAGTCTTTATTAAAAACCTTTTTATTTTGGTTTATTCTAGACAAAAATAAACCAATAATTTCTTTTGATGAAAATATTTCATTTATTGACCATTTACAATGATGTAGTTTTACATCACACATTAATTCAAAAAAATATTTTGAATTGACATAATTGTTTTTAACCAACCCTGATTTCAAAGCATCAAATTGCTTGAAAACTAATTCATCATTTGGTTTTTCAAAAAACTTTTCTTTAATATTATTAAGTTCCTCATCTGTTATCTTAACAATATCAGTATTAGTTTTATAGAATTTTCCCAAATGTTCAATGATATTTTTATACTTTTTCATAATATCTAGATTTTATTTTATACAACCGAAATGTTTATTGTTCTGACGACATATCAATTCTTCTTGCTTTCCTTTGTTAAATGGTCTTGAATCAGGTTCAGAGATATATCCTGACACACGCCTGATCACACACATACTTCCACCATCATCATTTCCACAAACAGGGCATGAAAACCCGTTTTCATCACAATCAAATTCACCCTCATATTCACACTTAAAACATTGGTCAACCGGTTGGTTGACTATCAAATAATTTATCTTATTATATGCTTCGCAAATTATTTTGTAAAGGGCTTCTTTGTTGTTTCTTAAATTCGGAACCTCGATATTATCTACATTTCCGCCAGAAGAAATCATATAAAACCCTGATTCATAATCCAGTTTTTCAAACACATCGACATTTTCCCAAACCGGAACATGGAATGAATTGGTTACAAAATCATGATCGAAATTCAATTCAGGAAAATCTTTTTTAATTGCTTTAGCAAAAGTATAACACAAGACCTCTCCGGGTGTTCCGTATAAAGAAAATTCAATATTCGTTCGTTTTGTCCACTCCTTACATTTTTCTTTCAAAAACTTAACAATTTCAATCCCAAAATCTTTTGATCTGTCATGACAAATATCTTGAGCTTCGGCAATTCCCATATATCCAAGACTCAAGCTCATATTGCCGCCATACATAGTCTTTTCAACAGTTTCTTCGGGATCAAGTTTTGCTAACGCACCTGTCATCCAAAGGATAGGATTTTGGCGAGCTTTTGTCTTTTTAAATCTATTGACACGGATCATGTGATAGTCAAAAGCAAGCTCACAATATTCATCAAGAATCTTAAAGAACTTTTCTTTATCACCTTTTGCTTCAGCCGCTGCATAAGGTATATTCACTGATACAACACCACAATTATCATTTTGTTAATCTTCATGTCACCATGAAGTTCGGACTATCTCTTCTGGATAAATTATATTCCAGTCGCGCACTTCGAGTAGTGATAAAATCTACCCTACATCCTTACACTCATCAGGATTAGTCTCTACACCTTTTCGACATTTATGTCAAACTTGGCACGGTATTGTCTGATTTTATTTCAGAGTTTCACCGTTAGCAGAGTTCATTCTCCACACCGTTTATCATACGTTCACGCGATTTACCCTCGGCATAATTACTGTGGTTTACCGAGCTACAAACTTTTCATTTCCATTTTCATCTAAAAATCTTGACGGAAAACTTCTACACATTTTGTTCAATTGAGTTTGCAAGTCTCAACCCGCTTTATTCAAGCCGCTGTATGTCACCATACAGATCAGACTATCTCTTCTGAAATCATTGTTTCAGCACCGCTTTTCGAGAATCATTAGCTTATTCCCTACATCCGTACATTCATCGGGATTAGTCGTTTGGCACACATTTTTTTTAAATGCTTCGCAAAGGATTGTCTGAAAATATTTTCAGAGTTCCCCTTTTTAACGGTGTTTTACATGAGCAGTATTAAATCGTACCCATTGCTGACATCAGATCATTACATCCTGTCATTTTCTTGTTTGAATCCGCCATGATGTAGTCAGGGTACATTCGTTTAGTCGAACATTCCATTGCCAATTGTAATTCATCATGATTCGGAGTTCCTTTTTCAAGGTTTTTGCCCTTATCAACAAAATACAACACTTTCGGAAAAACAGGTGTACGATGTTCGGCACCTAGCCCATTCATGTGACATTTGAAATACTGTTCTGTAATCAGTTTGCAGATTTTGTCTTCAGATGGATATAATGAAATCGCGCAGAATGCACTCTGACCATTCGTCCCACAAATTGTATTGATCTGATAGATAAACGTCTGCATGGCATCATAAACTTCTTTCGTGAAATTCTGCCAAGCAATCTTCTGAAAATCTTTTTTGATCTTCTTACGTGTATCTTTATCAGAAATCAGTTTGACAATTGCCTTATAATTGTCTTGTTCCTTCTTCAATTGTTTCTTCAAGGATTTAACGGCATATGGGCGCAGCATTTCAGAAAATCTGTGCATTGTCTGCCCGCCGTATGAACTGGAAGAAATCGTCGAAGCAATTTGTGATAACACTGTACATGCTGTTCCAATAGATTTTGGGGATTCAATATCCGCATTTCCTAATTTAAATCCATTTTTCAGCATGGTACCATAATCATAAATTCCGCAATTGTGCAACCCGGGGGTTAATGCATAGTCTTGATCATGACAATAAATTTTTGACCCATGTGCATTTCTGATCTCGTCCGACATGAACTCTTTGGAATATTCTTTTGAAATAATCCCGGCAAGAAAATCCCTGTGTGTTGATAAAATTCTTGATGCTTTATTAGCATTCTGATTCAAAACATCAGGATCAGATTCATTGTTCAACCCATTGACTTCCTTCATGATTTGAGAAGTTTTCAAACGTTGCATATCTCTTTGCGAACGATACTCGATATACTTTCTTGCAGTCAATTTGCATTTTGACTTCATCAATGCCATTTCGACAATTTTATGTAATTCAACGACATGAATGGCATTCTGATCATCCGAATTTTTCAGACAGGCAGTTTTTATTTTCTCAATCATATCGGAAATATTTTCGAGTTTTTCGCCTGATTCTTTCAGAGCTTTTGACACAGCAGATTCAATCTTCTGTTTGTCCCAATCCTCTATTCTACCATCTCTTTTCTTAACACATAACATTATTTTCCTCTCCACATCTTTAAACAAACCTTCTCTTCAAACAATACATTTATAAAAACCCATTATACCATACCTATCAAAAAATGCAAGCCCAACAAAATATTTTTTACACTCAAGCAGAACTTGAAAATAGTATATCACATTCAAGCATTTTAAAAAATATTGACACCCATAACTATTTTAGTTCCATCCTCAAAAAATATTATATTGACCTGAAAGAAAAAATCGAAAAGGAAAAGAAATCCATAAAGCCTGTTAAACTATTATTAAAAACAAATATATCATTTGATGATATATCCAGTATGACAATTTGCTTTGTATTGTCAGAATGTTTGAAAGAATCAGATTCGAATGAGTTATTATATAATGTTTTAAGTCATGATATCGGTAATCTGATTGAACCGTTACTTGATAAAGCATCAAAACTGCAAATTGGTTCATTATTATTAGGAAATTTGATTGATCTGGGGTTTGTCGAAACAAAACACAAATATCACAAAAAGAAAACCCTCATATTAATCTCTTTGTCCGATGTTGTCAAAAATATTATTCATAATATAGATAACAGATTATTGACATTTACAACATTTGCTATTCCGTGTATAGAGTCACCACACGAATGGCAATCTTTAACGGGTGGTGGATTTCATACAACCGATTTTAAAAAACGTTTTGGGTGTTTTATTAAACCGCCTTTTTCATTTGGTTCTGAAAAAGAGTTCACAAAAAAAATATTAAAAGCTGATTTTAAAAATGTATATAGTGCAATTAATAGTCTCCAGAATACAAAATGGAAAGTGAACAAAAAAGTGCTGGAAATCGTTAAAAATGTATCAAAAATCGTCAAAACTGATGAAATATTTGCCGAAAATATCAAAAAATCAAAGCCAAAAGCACACGAAAAAATTGAATTATATAATTGGTATAAAGAAAACAAACAAAATACCACAAAATACCTAAAATATCATTCCCTGATTAAATGCGCCGAAACATTTTCTGAATATCCGGAAATCTACTTTGTTTATAAATGCGATTTTCGTGGAAGAGTTTATGCAATTTCCAGAGACTTAAATCCACAAAGTTCAGACTTATCAAAAGGGCTATTAAAGTTTGCCAATGGCAAACCACTGCTTGATAAAGATGCAATAAAATGGTTTAAAATCAATGGTGCAAATAGATGGGGATATGATAAAGTTTCATTTTCTGACCGTGTTAAATGGGTTGATGACCATTCAGAAAAAATCTATCAGATAGCCAATGATCCGATCAAAAATCTTGATTGGCTTAATGCAGATAAACCTGTTCAGTTTTTAGCATGGGCTTTAGAATATAAAAATTGTCTTGATTGCCCGGATAGGTTTTTATCTTATTTACCGGTTGCCTTAGATGGTACTGCAAATGGGCTGCAACATTTAACAGCTCTATTGAAAGATCATACTGCATCCAAAATCGTCAATCTTGAAAAAACAGATTATCCATCCGACTTATATAGTCATATTTCAGTTAAAGTAAACCAATATGTTAAAGCCGATAATCATTCCGAAAATGAAATATATAAAAATCTATGGCTGAATGAAGGAATAACCCGAAAAGTAGTCAAAAGATCGACCATGACAACACCATACGGGGTATCAAGATTTTCAATGTCCGATTTTATTTTGGAAGATTATCTGAAAAATAATACTAGTACGAAAATACCTTGTCATTTACAGACAAAATCTGCAAATTATCTATCAGGGTTTGTGCATGATGTCATCAAAGAATCCATTCCGGCAGCAAATTCAATCATGGTTTGGTTAAAAAATACTGTTAAAACAGCATTAGAAAATGGAAATGATTGTATATCATGGGTGGCACCTTCCGGGTTTTTTGTTGTGCAGAATTACAAAAAACAAAAGAAAAAACGAGTAAGAATCAACAGATTTGGCAATTTATTATCCATATACGAAACATTAAATGACATACCTGATAAAAATCGACACATAAAAGGAATATCACCTAATTTTATACATAGTCTTGATGCATCGCACATGATATTTGTCATCAATTCAGCAAAGCAATATGGAATTGATTCCTTTTCCATGATACATGATGATTTCGGCACCCATCCATCCGATACAGAATTATTTCATCAGATCATTAAAGAACAATTTTTTAATCTTTATAATAATTTCAATCCCCTTTTGGACTTTTATAAACAATATCCATTTTTAAAAATTCCTGATTCTGGAAAATATGATATTCATTCTGTTTTGGAATCCGATTATTTATTTTCCTGATTTGTAACACTTTTGGAATATTGAAATATTCCAAAATAACATAATATTAACAACAACTTATATAAGGAGTTTTTAACATGGAAGGTGGCGGAATGGGTGCTGCTGAACTGTTGAGTATTCTTAATAGTCAAAATTGTAAAGATGGTTTCGGTAACGGGAATGGTGTAGGGTTTCTGTTCCTGTTCCTGCTGTTGCTGTTCGGTTTAGGTGGAAATGGCTGGGGCAATGGCTGGAGGAATGGTGGTAGTATGGCTGGTGCTTCTGCCGGGTTTGATATGTCCTCTTTGAGTGATATTAAATCCGCTCTCAACACCATGCAATTGTCTGATGGCGCTGCATGGAATGCATTGCAGAATAAACTGTTCGAACTGATGCGTCAAGGTGATACCAATACAGCATCGTTAATGCGTACGATCTCTGATTGTTGCTGCCAGACACAGAGGGCAATTGACGGTACAAACTTCAATATCGCTAATTCGACATGCGATATTAAAGGTGCTGTCAATAATTCCTACAATGCAACCGCACAGAATCTTACCAACATGCGCTTCGAAAATCAGGCGGGAATTAACGCACTGGCTAACCAAGCTGGCGCAGATACCTGCAAGATTCTTCAGGCTATAACTGATGGTACCAATAATACTATCAACTATATGAAGTGTCAGGAAATTCAGGAATTGCGTACAGACCTGCAAAGCGCACAGGGCTTGATCGCACAAAATTCCCAGACACAGAGATTGCTGGATGCTATCGCAGCTATCAAACCAACGACAACTACTGCTGCCGCTGGCGCATAAACAACAAAAAAGACAGGCTAAAAACCTGTCTTTTTTTTTTCAAATATCTTTCGAAAACACATCTAAAATATATTCATCCGCTTTTTCATATTCTTCTTCCGAATATTGATTTCCGTAAGTTCGGAAAAATAAATCTTTCATTTGCTTTTCGGTATAATCCGGATGTTCATCATACATCTTTAAAATCCTGCCGACCAAAACAGCATTAATATCATTCATTTTTTATTTCCTATATCATCATTTAACAAAGATATTATAACAATCTAAACCTACTTTGTCAAATTAATTTCTAGAAACATTGGTATTTTGCAGCACAAGCAGATTAATCAAATTCTCAATACTTTTCTCATTATATTTGCTTTTGTCAATATGTTTTGATGGCTGCTTGATATTAAAATACTCAAAATCTTTTACATAGCTTCCGCCATCTGGCGATTTCACTATCTTTGTCAGATGTTCAAGATTCAAAACAACATCAATTCGCCCATCCAAATCATCAATCGGATTTTCAATAATTCCCAAAAACGTTTTTGCCGAATTTGTCGTTGTGTTCAACACTATTTTATAATGTACTGTTCGGTCCCTTAATTTATTGTTCTTTTGCTGGACTTCCAGATCGTTCAAGACATAAACGATATTGATATTTCTGGAATGATAACCTACTTCAATAGCCTTTTCAACAATTTCTTCTATGCTCTTTCGAGATTTGCCAGTAATATCAAAATACAAATTAGGCAAATAATCAGGATTTTTATTCCCAAAAAATTTATTTAAATAGGCATCTTTAATACCGCGTTCTTTGATAAATTTGTGCAATTCTTCAACATCTGATGGTGTTTTCAGGTCAATATATTTCATTTCCGGAAATGTATTTTTTAATTCTGTGACCTTTAATACCAATTTTTTCAATTCATCAACATCAAATACCGAGAATTTACTCGTATCAATAAAATTCTTGAGAACGGCACCTTTTCCTGCACCACTCCCGCCAATCGAAATTACAATATTTCCGTAATTCGGATTTCCACCTTTATAAATCCCGTGCTGGATAAGTTTTTCATCAATTACCGAAACCAAGGATTCTTTTAAAACAGATTGAAATTTATTTTTATCAAACATCTCACACAATCCCATTTAAATAAACAGTTCTACCATTTTTTTTAGTAGCTGTCAATTTTTCTTTTCTATTCTTGTTATTATTCAGACCAAAATGAACCCATCTGCCAAATTCATGAATCACTTGATCGTATTCAATATCGCTATTGACAATTCGATTGGCTAATTCTTTTGGAGTCATTCCGGAAACATGGATATCTGCTGCAAGACCTTGACAATGAGCAGATGTTTGAACACCACCAACCAATTTGTTCAATTCCTTTGACCGATATCCTGATGTTATTACAATCGGTTTTCCGACCAATTCTCTAATTTTCTCCAGAGAATTAGCCAATTTTTTCAGATTGGACAAGTGTGCAGCAGTAGGCTGATTGGTAACATTATTCTTTTCCGCAGTCTCGGACTTTGTAAATTCTTCCAAATCAAAATGTTCAGATAATCTCATAGTTTAAATTAATTTATTATCTCATTTAACACATTATTATTTATAAAAATAATTAAACTATAAGATTATAATATTAAATAATGTTTATTCTTTGTTTTTATAATAATCAATCAAAAAATAAATTAATAGAAATATCAAAATTCCTATCAAAACCGGATCAATATTAGTAGTAATATCAATATATTGGTAGTTCATGTTTGCTTATAATATCTAATCTCAATAACCCTACTCATGATCAACATTCTTTTCCAAATCAATCATAAACAAGGCATTTTCATTATCAAAAACTACAAACATATTTTCAGAAAGCATATTAATAGCCTTTGGGTTTCCTGAAAGTTTAAGACCATCTGCTATAATATGGTCTCTAAAAAATTCAAGTTTTGTATTCTTTGTTATAATCTTGATAATATTTTTTGATTTCACTGCTATTTTTGACGACATAATCACATTTCCAATATTCACTTTCAGAATCGTACCAAAATAAATTAAATCTTGGTTCCTGTTTATAATTATAAACAATATCCTTATCAAAAACAATATTGCTCATTCAAACAATCTCTTTCCATTCATTGTAATTTCATGCTTTAACCCATCATAGACGAGACCATCAGTATAAATGTCATTGACAGGTTTTCCCATTCTTTCAAAGAAATTCATCCATTCCGCTGAATCAATCAAAAGATACCAAAAGCCAGCCATTTTATAACCTCTTTATAAGATTTGAAAAAATCTGATATTTCTCTCAATGGTTATAATTATACCTTGATTTCATGAAAAAACATTGACCTAGGTCAATAAAACATCAAATTTCAACAATAAATTTTTTCTGATAACCTGTTTCTTCGCCATATTGTCTATATCCATAAGGATTACAAACCACCCGACAATTTCCAATCATATAATCCTTAAATTCATGACAATGCCCGTGCACCCAAAGTTTAATATTATCATGATCCCTGATAAAATTTTCAAGGTTTGAAGCATAGGCACATGAAATTATATCATGTTGGTATTTTTCCGGAACGGATTTTAAAGATGGCGCATGATGTGTCAAAATAACGATTTTTGATTCCGGATGCTTATTTACCTGCTCATTAATAAACGAAAACGATTTTTCAAACTCATGTAAAAGATGCTCTGGTAAAAGATTGACACTTTTGTTTTTCTCTTCGTCAAAATAATATCCCCATCTATAATCATTCATTTTATATCTGGCAAAATACATATAATCTTCAAGATCATATTTTTGATTGGTATCGGTCAAGAACAATGAAAAATCAGTCCAGAGTGTTGCGCCAATAATATAAACATTATCATCTATTTCATGACAGGTGTTTTCCATAAAGAAAATGTTGCCATTGTTTTCAAATGCTTTCTTGAGAGTACCTTGACGATCTTGTAAGGTCATACCACCATGCGAATAAAATATATGATTGCCTTCAACAAAATAACATTTTCCGTGAATGTTATTGTTTAGCCATTCTATGGCTTGGTTTTGATTTCCACAAATATCGCCAGCAATCAAGTCAATAAAATCATGATTTTTATATTTTCTCAATTTGAAATTCATATTTTTATTGACATCAACATGAATATCGGATAAAATTCTAAATTTTGTCATGTCTCAACCTAAAGAACAGCATTTACATTTAATATTCTTCTTTCTTTTCATGTTTATTCTTTCTCCTATAAGCCTTTTTGTTTTTCACGAATTTTGGTCTGAATGGCGTATCTTTGCAAAATAAACAAAAATGGTATCTCGTTTTCTTTTGTGTCATTTTTCTTTTCATTGAAATAGTTCGATTTTCACTTTTGATTTCAAAAAATTATATAATTCATCTTCATTCATGTTATAAAAATCATTTCTGTCAATGTATTCACAATCCTCATGATTTGAAAGACAATAACCTTCGGAATCAGTTTTAAGAAAATACAATACAACCATTACTTTATCTGGGTTATTAATAGGTTTATCAATAATTTCAAAATAAAAATTGGTCAATTCACATTTCAGAGACTTAAATTCTACACGATATATAAAAAATTCATCTCTGATATATGAAATTAAATCAATAGTATTTTTTTTTTTCAAAATCTATATTTTGAAAAATATCTTTGATTATTCTACTAATGGCTGAATATAAAAATATCTTATTCATAATCCCGAATGGTTTAATATCATCTTAATAAAAGGAAGAATTTTATAATACAAATCCTCAAAATTGTTACCTATCGCTTGGATTGGAAATGTTTTCGCGAGTTTTGTTATATTGTATGGTTCTTTTTTATCACAAACTACAACATTTAATTCAAATGTTTCATTATTCGAACGAGCGTTGATGTAAATGTTATAATCAGATGTTTTGATGAAAAATTCAACCTCATCAGGGGTCACTGAAAAATTGTAAAGATCAAAATGGGTTTCTCTTCCTTCATGATATATGTCTTTTAAGCATCTTTTTACATCATTAGCAATTTTTATAGCATCTTTATAATTCATAATTAACATCTTTTATTTTTAAAATTATATATTAAAAACTCCTGATAGTCAATGATCTACTATCAGGATTTCTATTTTTAAGACAACATTACATTTTTGTATCTATCAGACAGCAAAACCTCTTTCATCATTTCTAAAGGTGTTTTGCCTTCTGTACAAAACTTAAAATTATTTTTTGAAAACCCGGAAAGCAATGTTACATTTTTTGCATCATTCAATACCGGAAGATTTCCTTCTCTTGCTGCAACATTCCAAAAACAAATCGAAGGCATATCATATCCAGATTTACGATATTTTTCTTTGATGGTTTCAAAAATGGATTTCTTAACACCAAAATAACAACACGCATTAAATTGCATATCCGAGATAATAAAAATATTTTTTGGCATATCAGAATTTTTCAAATTATTCTTTTTTGCTGCCGCCAAGATCAGTTCGAAAACTGCACATATATCTGTATCACCTCCCCAATCTGCTTCCGATGCTTTATTGATCTTTTCATTCAAAGAATGACAATTTTCAAGTGAAACAAAACTTGGAGTTGTTGAAAATGTGATGAATTTGTTTCTGAAACATTTCGTTGGATTTCTTTCAGCAAAATAAATACCCAAAGAAATCGCAACATCAATAGGTTTCAGATTTGATCGGTGATAACACATTGATCCAGAAACATCAACAACACAAATGCCATTTTCTGTATTTACATTCGTTGGAATGGCTTTCCAAAGTTCTTCGAGTACAGGATCATATTCATCATCATCAAACATTTCCAGTTTGCGATAATCCCTGACAATTTCATAGGGTTCCAAAACCTTTGAATTGATTTTTTCCTTGCCGGACATTACATTAACAATATATTCATCATAACGGGATGAATCATGTCTTCTAAAAGCATTTCGATAAAGCATAGATGCTCTGGACGGAACTTTTGAATACTCAATATCATTCCATTTATTTGCAGACATTTTTTTCTCGGTAATATCAATATATGCCCTCAAGTCACCAATAATTATTCTGGCTTTCTTGAAATCCCCATTAAATACTTTATAGCACAGCTTCTTGGCTTTCTTTGCTCTTTCAGGATTAGACACATTATTCAAAATTGGAAACCATTTTGCCAAAAGACTAACAGGGTTTCCGTTCAAGGCATTTTTCATGTCTTTGGAAATCTGATATTTAATAATTCCAATTTTAATACTTTCAAAAGCACCTGAAAAAGTATTCAGCTCAATCAAATCATCCCATCTTCCATATTCGGGAATCAATTTCAAAAAATTCCGAACACTTTCTTTTGATACCTTGATATTGTATTTTTTGAAGTTCTTAAAGAATTTTTCAAGACAATCCCTGAAAATTTGTCTTTCGCCATTTCCTTCTCGAATATCTCGCAAATAAAACAAATTTTTCAGTGCCAGATCATGATCTTCTAAAAATGCAGGTTCAAACAATTGTTCAAAAACATTTTCATCTCCTCGCTTCGAGGATGCTTGTGCAAAGAAATCAAGATTTTTATTCAGTGTACTTTTGAAGGACAATGCACCATTTTCGGTTGTGGTGATATTCGCTTCTTTTTCAATTGCATCATAAAATTTGGTATTTTCCATTATTTCTCACGCTTCCTATGTTAACTTATGAATATATAATATCAAGTTAATATGTGTTTGTCAACAAAAAAGGGCATTGAAATGATATTTTTCAATGCCCTTTCATAAAAATTCTGGCTGGCAAGGTTGGGTTCGAACCAACGACCTGAAAATTAACAGTTTTCCACTCTACCGACTGAGTTACTTGCCAATGAACAAGACATTTTTTATATTTTCCAGATATATTAAAATTAATTGCTGTTACAATGTCTTTATAGGAGATTCTTCATTATGTTTGGTACTATATTTATGGAGTGAGTGAAAGGAATTGAACCTTTATTGACAGTTTTGCAGACTGCTGCTTAACCATTCAGCCACACTCACATTATATATCAACAGTGTAATTTTTATTTCGTATTAATCATTTGGTGTTCCGGATAGGATTCGAACCTATAACCTTTCCATTATGAGTGGATTACTCTTACCAATTGAGTTACCGGAACATATTTTATTAAATCATTACTTCGATTTCTGAAAGAATATTAGAAAATTCAGAAATTGAAATGTCCTGCATTTTTTCTCTAATTTCTTTTCTTTTGTTTTCGCAAAATTTCACCAATTTATCGTTTTGTGAAAACAAAGCATCCGTTTGGATATTATTCAAATAGTCACCTTCTGCAATCATCCAACCAATTGTAGAAAGATTCTGAATTTCATTTTTAATTTTTCCAATCGTATGTAACGTTTTTTCTTTAAACATATTATTCATATAAACTTGAAACCTTTTCTCCGAAACAATCTGCTGGCATTGCCATTTGTCCATTGTTATAACTTATGATTTGATTTTGTTCGTTCAATTCCACACTATGACATCTATAAACCACTTCGCCAGCTATTTTATCCATGCTATCAATAATAAATGCTCCACAAACAATTCCTTTTACAATATCGCCAGTTTTAAACTTGTTCATTTTTATCTCCGTTTTGTTAATTTATGGATATATTATAATTAACATGACGATATTGTGCAAGCATTTTTTTACTATATTTTCTATTTAGGGGAAGAAGGATTCGAACCTTCGTATGCAGGAATCAAAATCCTGTGCCTTAACCAGCTTGGCGATTCCCCTTTTGCTTTTTATTCTTTTCAAACAAGACATTTTTCATCTGATAATATCAAATTTATTGCTGTTTAAATGTCTTTTTAATAAGGAAATAATGGAACAAATTTATCTGGCGGAGAAATGAGGTGTCGATCCCCATGCCTTTAAAAGACACTCACTGTTTTCAAGACAGGATTCAGAGCCGTCTGAATTATTTCTCCTATTATTTTTATTTTGAACCTGTTGATCCCCAACCATTTGAACCACGTGCAGTTACAGGCAATTCATCAACAAATTCAATGTTACAATGTTCAACAGGCATAATCAACAACTGAAAACACCTTTGACCGTTAATGATTTTTACTTTTTCGTCCATATGACCATTTCTGTTAAATAACTCATATGTAATTTCGCCGGTATAATCACTATCAATCACGCCAACAGTATTTTTGAGTGAAATATCTTTTCTTCCGGTGGAAGACCTTGGCATAATCAATCCCACATATCCATCCGGAATTTTTACAGCAATGCCTGTTGTAAACTTTTCATCCTCATTTTCAGATTTAAAACAATAAAGATCAATTGCAGCAGAACCTTCAGTCTGATAATTAATCATTTCAGGTTTGACACGTTCGTCAACAATTTTAACCAACAAATTTTTCATTCCAAAATACCTTTTTATATGGTTTATTTTATTCAATCAAAACAAGACATTTTTTTCATCTGATAATATAAAAATGATTGCTGTTTCAATGTCTTTATAGGAGATTCTTCATTATGTTTGATACTATATCACATATTTTTCAGTTTGTCAAGTAAAATTTAATTTTTTGGCGGTATATATGGGAATTGAACCCATGTTTCTGCCTTGACAGGGCAGCGTTCTAACCACTGAACTAATACACCATTATATTCTTGGTACGGATGCCCGGATTCGAACCGGGATGGATTTCTCCGAGGGATTTTAAATCCCTTGAGGCTACCGTTTCTCCACACCCGCATTATTCTTTTTCTTAAACAAGACATTTTTTTTCATCTGATAATATAAAAATGATTGCTGTTTCAATGTCTTTATAGGAGA
>ERZ1034928.260-NODE-260-length-30810-cov-38.627833_pt1 | contig 30810 bp, 55 predicted proteins | sample MGYA00520627_ERZ1034928 | MGnify/ENA primary metagenome ERZ1034928 (study PRJEB33766, sample SAMN09781755) | gut metagenome | biome: gut microbiome | host: Homo sapiens | place: Madagascar | study: EMG produced TPA metagenomics assembly of the PRJNA485056 data... | reverse complement strand
CGCGATACGCGGGCGTGCGTACCGGGGCGGGGTATCAATATTTTCCTCTATCGGAATTGGAGCGATTTTTGGCTTTTTCAGGATGCTGCTTGTTGTGGCATTTTTTGCAGAGGCTTATGAGATTGCTCTCTGTGTAAAAAAGCTCAGGCGCCGTGTCGGCATGCCTGATGTGATGCACCTCGGCGGCCTCAGTGAGGCGTCCGTAGCGTCTGCACTCGCGGCACATATACATATCACGCCTCAGGATTTTTTCTCTGGTTCTTTTCCAGCGTGCGGTTTTGTACTCGTTCGTTATGTCCATTGTAACGGTCGGCATTCAGTGCCATGTTATCTACGAAGCGCTGGCCGCATCGACGGCAAAGGATGCCAGTGGCCATGCGCGGCAGATATTGTTCATCGTGTCTGCATTTCATAATTTTAATCCTACGGGAGACAGAGCCGCGCCATGGGCGAGATGGAGCCCATGAGCTTTCTGATGGCGGTTCTTTCATCTCCCGCCGCTTTCTGAGCATATATATCATACCGCGCGTTCATGGCTTTTTTGGCTAAACATTCAGGCCGTATTTTTTTGCCGTGAGCTTGATAAAATCGTTGTGCCAATTCTTGGCCGTCCCATATGACACGTTCAAGGCGAGCGCCGCGCCCTGTAAGGTGTGCGTCTGCTCGAAGAATACCATGCTAATAAGTCTCGTGCGCTCCGCAGCCGTCGCGCAGTTTCGGCGCGTTGTCAGGAGCGCCGCCTCCACTGCTCGATATTCGCGCATGTCCTCAGGTGGAAGTTCTCGGAGTGCGACAGCCTCCGCAGTGCGCTGCGTATCGCTGCTGCCCTCGGTTGACGCCCCGTACCTCGCCGTGATCGTTTGCGCTCGGAGCGCCTTAAGCTCGCTGCAATGTGCTGGATATGCCCGGATGATGGATTTCACGAACCCCCACCACTTGTACCGCGTTTTACTCATCTCCCCGCCCTCCTGTCAAAGCTTGTCCAGCGCAGCGAGGTCGAGGAAGGTCTGTCGCGTGAAGCCGTAGTCCTTCGGTGCCGGCGCCGGTTCTTCCTGCCGCCTGATCTCCTCGCGGGTCTTCGGCGGGGCGTTCAGCTCCGCGCGCAGCCGCGCCCGCTCTTCCGGCGACCGCTTGTCTTTCACTCTGTCGTACTCGATCTCCGTCAGCTCCCCGCGGAAACCACAGATGCCGCACGCGCCCCGGCCCCCGCGCTGGCGGATGGGCGGGATGTCGTGCAGGGTGAACAGCGTGTTTAGTTTTCGGTAGCAATCTGCGCAAAGGTGATCGTAAACCATGTTGCTTTTGTTCTTCATGTCTCGCTCCTTTCTGCGGCGGGCTCTCCGCCGCTGCTGCTTATGTCTGCTGCTTTCTTCTCCGGCAGGATGTAACGGATGTACTGAGGTGCGCCGCGCTTATACTCTGCGCGCTGGATAAGCTTGCAGTTGCGGGGCACTCTGATCTCGGCGTCGCTCACGGCTATGCGGTCTTTCGGCTGCGGGCGGATGAGATTGCGGGACGATACGAACTTCTTTGCGTTGAGCGTCCCGCGCACCTGAGCTATCAGGTACTCTGCTATCGGCATATAATCCTCCTGCTTGCTCAGGGGCTTGCAGTACGTGCCGCCGTGTCCCCACTTCATGCGGACGATGTGCTCGCATGAGGCCGGAACTATCAGGTGATGATGAACGCGCACGGTCTCCTTTGTGTCGCCGTCCATGTCGGATGTGATCGCTATGTACTTGAGCTCATCGGCGCGGCCTTCCTTTTCGAGGGCGCGCTTCACCCGGCGGAGATAGTTCACCATCTCCTGGGCAGCAGCTTCACGGATGCAGCGCAGCTGATCCTCTTCGGGCAGGCTGTCATAATCCGGGGCAGCTTTCCGGGCGGAGCGCTCGAGCTTTTTGTATGATGCATCGGAGTAGTCAAGACCGAGGAGGATATCTCCGTGTGTGAAGTTCGCATTGATGAGGCGGGCAAGACGCTTCTTCGTGGAGTATTCATTCTGCTCCTGCTTCTTGATGCTGGATTCTTCCTTGCGTCTGTTGCGCCGGGTGCGATCACCGAGAACGAAGTACTTCGTCTTCTCGCCGACCTGCCCGGCTTCGTATGTTCTGACTACCCAATATCCGTCCTTCATGGTGCGCTCCTCTTCTGTCTATTAAAGAATGGCGGATTACTTAGGCTCTTACCGAGCTCGCAAACGCGCGTGCGCGCGCGTCTGCTTTTTCAATATCCTCCGCCTCAAAGTGGGTTCTAAGGTGCTGCCGCTGACCGGCAGCACCTTACAATCTACTTTGTGCTTTCGGGGAGGGCGGGCGCGTCATGCTCCCGCTCCTCCGTCAAATCTACGGTGTTATCTATTCTTAAATCCAATGCGGTCAGTAAACTTTGCGCCGCAATAAGGGCAGTATCTTATCATACCGTTGCGCGAAGATATGCGTATGATGTCCCCTTCCCCGCACGCAGAGCACTCATAGTCTCCGAAGTGCTTATTCAGATAGAGGGTGGCATATCGCACCGGTGCTACTCTGGCAGATGGAATCTGCTTGATAAGCTCTATATGGCGCGGGGTAATGTTGCAGATTTCCGGAGCTTGCAGCGCATCAAGCGCCGCTTGGCGTTCTATGTATTCAGGCATCAATCTATCGTTCCTTTCTCAAGGAAGTCCCTTAATATTTTCATGCGTGCTCTGTTGCGCTCGGCTACTTTCTTCATATCAGCAATTTCTTTGAGGTCTGCAAGATTACTTGGCGTATCCATCCTCGCGCCACAACGAGGGCAATAGCGGAAGGTGTATGCCCCGGTATCAAAATTGCACACGGAACAAGCAGATAGCATAGAGTCTGGAACGCCGTTGTCTACCCATCTTCCATGCACCACCGGCTCCACGTCCACGGTCGCGCTGCGCATCATTTCTGCTGCCGCTATTTTAATCATCTGCCTTTGTGCCGGGCTGGAATTTGCGTTGAGTCTGCCGCGCAGGGCAGCAATCGCATCTTCCAATAGAATGTATTTAGCCATCAGTTTTCACCGTCCTTTCAGATCATTACTACAATCGTCCTCGTGTCTCTTGGCTTTATCTCGACCGGGATGCCATCAACCGCAGGCAACCTTTCAATGAGGCGCGAACATTTGAGGATGGCAAGCTGTTCCTTACTGTCTGGGTCTGTCTCGTTCAGAACATTGCTTAGAACACGAAGCGCGTCTTTTCTATCGATATATTTACTCATCTACTACTCCCCTCCATTCCCAGTTGTTGCCGTCCTCGCAGCCGATGCAGCGCTCCGCTGCGCCGTCCCCGAAGCGATGCTTGCAGCGATAGCAGGTGTCCGCAGCGTTGCGCCGTCACTCCCTGTATGTCCGCTACTGCCGCGTCCCGCTCCTTGCGCAGTTTCTCTACCTCATCCGCTACCGGCGCGCTGCGTATGATCTTCTTCAACACAGACTTCGTGCTCGGGGTTATCCTCGGCGCGGCGTCTATCGCCCGCTCCAATGCTTTGGCTTCGTAGTATATAGGCATGGTCAGTCCTCCTCTGTTCTGTCCGGCGGTGCAGGCAGCGGCATCCAGTGGGTGACGGCGCAGTCTACCGGGTTGTTGTAAACATCGTCGGGTGTAAACTGTCGGTTCTCCCACCAGCCCTCCGGAATAAAATAATCGTCATTTTCTTCGCTGTATCTCTCATAGTTGTCCAGGTCGTACCAGTTCCAGATGCTATCTTGCGTTAATACTGTTCCGTCCTCGTAAATTGCGGGACATACAAATCGAAATCCGTTTCTGTTGCACACAACTAAGACTTCGGTCTCGGTATCCGGCAGATTGTCCTCCACGCTTATCCACTGTGGTCTTTCTATAACATCGGCAGCGGGGATGCCCGCAAAAACATCCACAAGGTCTCCCATCGGGATTTTGTAAGCCGTAGCAACCTTTTCGGCAGCCTCTGCGGCGTTAATGTACTTTGCCATTTATCAGCTTCCTCCCCTTCGCTTTGTCCTTGCGTCCCTTTTCCAACGTTCCTCGCCAAAAAGACGACTGTCAGGCATAGAGAACCTTTCAGCCCCGGTACTCAAAGCAGAATACAGCTCCGCGAGAACGCCGTGCGCTTCTTCTTCATCGGCATATTTCCCGATTGTTACGGCGCGATCGGCGTTGTAGCTTGCGATGATCAGAGAGGCGCCCGGCTTTTCCACGAGGCAAAACCTTTGTACGTAGCAGGAATCAATCACGCTTTTCTGATCGCTGGCCAGAATATACATTGCTCACACTGTCCCTCCTCGTTTGTCATGTCAGTTCCTCCTTTAGTGCTTTGAATATCGGGTACGCTTGCTGCGGTACAACAGCGTTGCCTAAGCATTTAAGTCTGTCCACCCGATTGGGAAGCCCATTAACCACTCTACCCGCGCTGGGTTCAGCTGCCCAGCAACGTCCGTCCGCAAGCTCCTGTGATTGTTCCCGCCTGTGCTGCCCTGGCTGTCCGCCGCGCACGGCGTGGTATATAACTTCTCCAGTGCTATTGCCTGTGTCAAGTTGCACTTGCCCGGTTCTTTCTGCCTTGACGGCGGTACTGATTGCAGCGTGTCCTTGTACTCGTTTGCCCTCGGTGTGGGAAACAATTTTGCTTTCGCTTCCGTCCTCGCATCCTCGTATGCCTGAAGCATCAGCGGGTCGACCTGCTCCCTCAGATTGCACGGATGACGTCTGTTCTTCCGTCCGCCCGTCGCCTGCCGCAATGCCGCTTCGTAACTCCGTGGCGGCAGACTGTCCATCGTGTTCGGCGTAGCCCACAAAGAAGACCCTGCTTCGTCTGTGCCAAGCTCCGACAGCCGCAGCTTCATAATTGAACACGACGACGTTATAGCCAGCGTGCTCCAGGTCCTTGACCACCTGCCCGGCGGCAATCTTGATGATTCCAGGTACGTTCTCACCGACGACGCAATGCGGGCGCAGCTCTCGGATAACTCGGAGCATCTCCGGCCAGAGGTAACGGTCGTCCCCTTTACCTTTCTGCTTTCCAGCCACACTGAATGGCTGACAGGGGAATCCTCCGGAAATAACGTCAACTGTGTGTAATCCTGTTCGCTCATAGAAAGTCTCCTTTGTCAGGGTTCGGATATCTCGCCACCGCGGCACATCTGGCCAGTGCTTTTCAAGAACTTTGGTCTGGTAGTCTGCCCATTCGCACTGCCCCACGGTGGTGAATCCCGCCCACTCGGCAGCGAGGTCAAGCCCCCCTATACCGGTGAATAAGGATAGGTGTGTGAGCCTGTCGCTCATACAATCTCGCCCGTCTCCGGGTCTGTGTCGGGAATGCCGTTCAGGCGGTGTATTTCGTTGTTCGCAGCAACTGCAAACGCTGAGACGTTCTTGATGAGTCTCTCGCTCAGCAGATCCAGTTCCGGCTCAATGATTGCCGCGAGCATGAGCCCTTGCTTTACGGCTATGTACTCGCCCGTGAAACTGTCGCCATTACGGAGGTAGAGTTCAGGATCATCCTCTCCGCCGAGCAGCGGCTTGAGGTAGTCCGCATTGACGAACAGCACACCGCCTGTTACTGGACGGTGGTATGCGTTGTATACAGTGCTGCCTACGAGGAATCGGAATACCGGCTCCCCGATATACTTCTCGCCCTCGGCGGTGTCGTTGACATCGTAGCGCAGAGGAATGCGCACGTGCTCGACCACGATGTTCTTCAGCTCCTTGTCAGAGAAATTCATAACGGGACCGACGTTATCGCTGTCCAGCACAGGCAGGGAATACAGCGGATATATAGCCGCGTCAGTGCCGCACCATTGCATATCTCCGGTGTGCTCATCGTAGAGTCTGATCATCCCGGCGCGTTTGCAGATACCGGCGATCTTATTTATTTTCATATTCACCCTCCATGTAGTCTGTGATGATATTCGCCGCCTGCTCCCAGCCGTAGGCTACGGCAGTCGCGTAGCCCTGCTCGCGCAGGTCGGCAAGCCATGTGTCCTGGTTCTTCGTGGTGGTGTTCCCGTGCTGACGCTTCAGCTCGATAAACAGGCCGTGATAGCCGCAGCGGGCTACCGGCAGGCAGATGTCCGGCACACCGGACTTCACGCCCTCGGTGCGGAAGCGCCCGGCCTCGGCCTTGCTCCGCTTCCCGCCGTTCGGGATGTGGAACATCAAGGTCAGTTCCGGGTACCAGTAAGTACGCATCTGCGCCCAGGAGAAAAGCGTAGCCTGTTCTACTCCCTCAGTAGGGCTGGGCATCTTCTTCCGGGCGCTCGCTGCTGTCATTGTTATTTCCATATATCTGTTCCCTCCAGTCGCCCCGATACTGTGCCCGCGTGTCGCGGCTGCGCACTGGAGCGCTGCGCTGCCGCTGCCGCGCGAGCATATACTTTGGCATGAAACTGTACTGTGCTGCCGCGCGTCCGCAAAATGCGCAGCTGCTGTTATCTGCTTCGTGGGTCAGTTGGTAATGCTTGGTGTCGAATCTCCGGTAGTGATCGGGGCACAGGCTTATGTACTGCCGGAACACATCCTTTTTCTTGGTGCTCATCCTGTCTGTACAAAGGGCTTACGCCGTGGCTTCTTTCCGGTGCGCGGCTCGTACAGCATACAGTCCGCAGGCTGACGCTTGTCTGGGGGGTGCTGCGCCGCGCGGGTGTGGCCGGTCACAAGAGCATAGTCGCAGTTGTACACGCCGTATGCGTTGTTGCTGGTCGCGCGGTACTTGCAGTTCTTATGCTTGCAGGAGCGGAGCTTAAACTCTTCCTGCTCCTGCTCCGCCGCTCTTTCTTCCTCCGGCATGCCTCTTCTCCTCCTCTCTGATCTTTTTCTTGAGAGCCTTGACGCCGGCGTCAAGGCCGTCATACTTGGCGCGCAGCTCCGCGTTCTCCTCTGCCATGTCGGCAAGCGCCTTGCAGAGCCGGTCATTCTCGCGGCGCAGACGGTCGTGCTCAGCCTGAAGCTCTGCGTCCGTCATGGCGTAAATGGGCTTGTTCATCTGCGCCTCACTTTCTCGCCGTCCGGCATGGTGAAGTACTGCGCGTCCATCACCGCCGGCGCCGGTGCCGGTCTGCCGCGGCGGTGCGCGGCGCGGCTGCGCGGGCGCTCGCCCAGCTGCTGTACCTTGGCCGGGTCTGCCCAGCCCTGCTCCTCCGCAATCTCCTTGATCTCCGCCACCTGCTCGCCGACGATATCCAAGTAGATCGTCACGATGATCATAATGCCCGCCGAGATCAGCAGACATATTGTCCCTGTGCTCATTACTACATCTCCTTATCAAATATTTCCCCCATGGCGATACGTATGGCAGCGTCCGCCTGAATGAGGTTCTTGATGATTTTTTCGGGCCTTGCGCGAAACTCGGATGTAAGCCCGGCGGTCAACTCGAAATCGTGCATAGGGCTTTCAATCTGGCCGACCTGCTCCCACCCGGCTTTCAGATAGTTCTTGACTCTCCGCTCCTTGAGCGTCCCGGAGCTCTCAACTATCAGTATCCGGTCAGTACCGGGTTCTTTCAGCAGCACGTGCCTGTACATTCTGTGCCCTCCTCCAGCGCTTCGACCGCCTCGGGGTGACGGCGGAGGTATGCCCGGAACACCTCCGCCCACAGCGTATCCTGCTGCGCGGCGCGCCGCTGCGGCTCGCTCGGCACGGGTGGAGCAATGCCTTCACCCGTTCGGGTCATTACTATCATCTCCCCGCCTCCTGTGCCGCGGGTGCGGGCTGCTGCCCGCACATCATGTCGTACATATCCTTAGCGCCGGTGGCACGGTCAAGCAGGGTGCGGACATATTCATCCGGCAGATTGCTTATCTTCTCGGCCATTTCAAGGCGCATGGCTCTTTTTTCCTGATCGCTCATAATGTTGTTCTCCTTTCGTTGCCTCCCGCTCCCGGAGCTGATATAATGCAGCGGGAAAGGAGGTGATTAACGTGGTAAGTGTCAAAGGTTATAAATTGTTGAAATTCATTCAATCCCATTCGTACACTGCCGCGGATAAAACGCCGTATCCGGAATCTGCTGACGGTCCTGATATTGACGCATATATCCGCGAACTAAAATGCGCTAAATCTCTTGTGGGGGATCTTGTTGACAGGGGCTGCATTTGCCTTGTCAGCAAATGTTATTCGGCGTATCGTCTGACTGAGTGCGGGCGCGGCGAGATCGAGCAGTACCGCCGCCGCTGGCATGAGGGGATTCGTTCATGGTTGGCGGTCATCATTGCATTTTTCTCGTTCTTAATTGCCGCTTGAAAGCTTGAGGTATGTTCCCAGCGCAATGTATGCAAATGTCGCAGCTACAAACAGCACAGCGTCCCACTCGCCGATTTTAGCAAGCTCGACCGTTGCGCGAATGAGATTAACGGCCGCAATTGAAATCAGCACGATGCCTAATGTGTAGAACGCTATCCGGGGTATATTCATCGCTTTCCCTCCTCTCAGCAAGCAATGACAAGCTTGAACTTGTCACCGACCCGCTCGACGTAGCCGAGCCAGCCATGCTTTGTGTAATTTCTCAGAAAAGTAAAGGCTTCGTGCGCCGTATCAAATAGCTGTTCGCGTCTCATCGTTCCCCATCTCCTTTTTGTGTTGCAGTTGATTTGTTTTTCAACTTGATTAGAATATAAATCAATTCAGTTCGATTGTCAAGCATTATTTTCGAATTGAGTTGAATTTTTTCTTGACTTTTTTCAATCGCGCCTTTATACTCCTGCTTGAAAGGTGGTGTGCCCAATGAACACCCGTATTAAGGCCGTCCGTAAAACCTTGGGGCTGACCCTTGACAAGTTCGGCGAACGGCTCGGTATTTCTAATTCCGCTTGTAGTGCACTTGAAACCGGTAAAAATAAGCCCAGTGAGCAGACCATTCGTGCCATCTGCCGTGAGTTCGGCGTCAATGAGATATGGCTGCGCACCGGAGCCGGTGAGATGTTCCGCCCGGAAGAGGAATCCGAGGAGCTTGCCCGTAACCTCAAACGCCTTATGAACGGCAGGCCTGACAGCCTCGCGCGGCGCGCCGTGCGCGTCCTGCTTCGGTATGAGCCTGACGGCCCCGAATGGCAGGTGCTTGAAAAAATCTATACCGACGTGCTTGCCGAGGCAGAAAAAAAGGAACCCGAATCGTGATGATTCGGGTTCCTTTTTTTGCTGGGTGCCTTGCTATGTAGTCAGCCAGATATAGACCGCGCGCAGGTCGGATGTGGTCGCGTTTTGCATCAGCTTAATGATCTCTGCTTTCAGAATCTCCCGCTCTTCGTCGTTTTTGGTCAAAGTGCTCAAACTCCTTTCGCGTTTTTCTACGTGTGCCCGGGCTTATAGTTCCTTGCTAAAAAATGGCTTCGGTGTTAACATTATATTCACATCTGTATATTAGCCGATATTGCGTGCTAATGTCCACGTCTGTTTCTGACAAGCCGGGTCATTTTCTGCCAAATCGTGTTTCCCGGTTTTCGGAATCCGAAAATTTCTGGGAGGATAAGATAAGAAATGACACCTTATCAGCGTTTGCAGCCCTTTTTTGATGCGTACAACAGCAAAATAACCGACGCCCGTAGTGAGCATCACATGTCCCTCAATGATCTGTCCGAGGCGGCGGGCGTGAGCTACTCCGCCATAGCCACGCAGAGCGCCGGAACTGCCTGCAATCCGAAGCTGTTCGAGCAGGCAGCTATTGCCGACCTGTTCGGCCTGTCGCTTGATGAGCTGTGCGGTCTCAGAGAGCCGCAGGACGTCTCCGAGCTGACCGAGCGCATACACCAGCTTGAACTGGAGAACGTCAGGCAGGCCGGGGACATCCGGCGGCTGGAGGAATTGGACGCCGAAAAGGATAAGCGTTTTTCTTCATACCGCTCCATGGTCTATGCGCTTGTGGCCGTCTGTGTACTGCTGGTGTGCGCCCTCATCGCCTATATGATCTTCGACGCATCCGTAAAAGACGCGGGATTGTTCCAAAGCACCGGCACAAGCATCTTTGTTGTGGCGCTCGCGCCACTCATCCTGGCCACGCTTGTTGTGGTCGGTATCGCTGTCCGCTCCGATGTTGCCATGTGGCAGGAAAAGAAATAATCTCCGCGCCGCAAGTTTCTGTTGACAAATATAATTATATTTGTTATAATAACATTGTCAGGAGGGATACAGTTGAAGAGCTACTCAGCAAGAGAAGTCATCACGGCTCTAATCGTTGACGGTTGGTATGAAGTGAACATAGTCGGAAGTCATCATCAGTTCAAGCATCCGACAAAACCCGGCCGTGTGACAGTCAAAAGCCCTTGCAAGGACATCCCACGCAAGACATTGGACAGCATAGAGAGACAGTCGGGGCTCAAATTCAGGTGAGCCCCCGCTCTCCCTTATCGAAAGGAGTTTTTTGAATGAAGAAAAAACCGGATCGTTATATTTATCCTGCCGTGTTCTCATATGAGCCCGGCGAAGAGATTTCCGTCATGTTTCCTGATCTGGATGTGGCCACCAGCGGCGTGGATGATGACGATGCCCTGCTCTCCGCGCGTGAGCTGCTGGGCATTACGCTCTTCGGTCTTGAGGAGGACGGGGAGGACATTCCCGCTCCATCGCGTCTTAATGCCGTTCAACTCAGCGAGAATGAGCGCGCGGTGCTGGTGGATGTGTATATGCCCTCCATCCGTCAGGCGCGTGTCAACCGCTCAGTCAACCGCACCGTCACGCTCCCCGCATGGCTCAACGCTGCCGCGCTGGAGCATAATATGAACTTCTCGCAGGTGCTTCAGGACGCGCTCAAGCAGCAGCTCGGCCTTTGATAAAGAAAAAGCCCCCGGCTATATGCCGAGGGCTTTGAAAGAGGGTGTCATATGAAGTTAACTCACGGGGCTTATATCCTTGCCCGTTTCTCCACCGACAGGCAGGAGGCCGACAGCATCGAAGTGCAGGTCAGCAAATGCCGCGAGTGGTGCGAGCGTCAGCGGCTCCCTGTGCTGGATGTGTTCGCGGATGAAGCTGTCAGCGGCATGAAAGAGACCCGCCCGCAGTTTGACCGTATGATGCGGCTGCTCTCGGAGGGCGGCGCGGACACGGTCGTTATCTATGATCAAAGCCGTATGTTTCGCAAAATGACCGCGTGGTTCACGCTGCGCGAGCGTCTGGAGCGTCTCGGCGTCCGGGTAGTATCTGTGACTCAGCCGATGATTGGCGGCGATCTGCGCGACCCTGCGACGTTCATGTCAGAGGGTGGCATGGCGCTTATGAATCAGATGTGGGTTTTGCAGACCCGGCAAAAGGTCTGTGAGAAAATGCGCTGGATGGCTGAACAGGGGAAGTATACCGGCGGCGTGCCCCCGCTCGGGTATGTCGTCATCGACGGCAGGATCGAGGTCTGCGAGCCTGAGGCCGAGACGGTGCGCATCATCTTCGGGGACTATGCCGCCGGGCGGTCTTATCGGGAGATCATCCAGCGGCTCAACGCCGAGGGACGGCGCACGAAGTCGGGCGGCACGTTCGGGTCTAACAGTCTGCATGACCTGCTGAAGAACGAGAAGTATATCGGTGTGCTGACCTACGGGCGGACGCAGAAGCGCCCGGACGGCAGCCGCAACAGTCATGCCGTCGCGTCTACGGTGATGCGTATAGAGGGCATGATACCGGCCATTGTCGACCGGAAAACTTGGGATATAGTACAGGAGAAGCTTATGGCAAACAAACGCAAGCAGGCGGGACGGCCTGTGAGAGTCAGGGAGTACCCGCTCAAGGGGAAAGTGTTCTGCGGGGAGTGCAAGGCCTCAATGTCCGTGACGTGCTCGCAGGGTGGGTATTATTACTATGCCTGCTCTGAGAAGAAGCGAAAGAAAACCTGTGACAATATGCCTATCAAGGTCGACGATCTTGAACGCATGATTGCCGAGGCTATCAAAAATATGCTCGGGAACCCTGAGAACGTCGACGGGCTTATCTGCATACTGCGTGAGGAACGCGGGAAGATTCAGGAACAAACGGCTATGCGCATGAAAGCCCTATTTGACCGGCAGGCCGAGATAAAGAAGCAGCTCGACGCCGCCATGAGTGCGGTGCTTGCCGGTATGCACAGTCAGTCCCTGATAGACACGGTTCACGCGCTGGAGGCTGAGCAGGCGCAAAACGACCGCGAAATGACAACGCTGCATAACCAGGCGCAAGGCACGACGATTCCCGAGGACAGGCTCCGTGAGCTGCTCAAAGTCGCCGCGAACGATATTCCCGCTCTTCTGAGCGTAGTTGTCCGGGTGGAGGTCGGTAAGGACAGAATAAGGGTCTGGACGCTGCTTGATGCGAAACCGGACGGAACATTTGACTTTAATACCGATTGGGACGACCCCGAAATAGGATTGATAATAATTCCGGGTGTCGCTCCACCGGTACCAAGAATTATTATCAATGGTGGGCTGCTTTGCTTCAGTCTGCCGAGGCAAAAAAAGAACCGAGCGGAATAACCTGCTCGGTTCTTTTTTGCTCTATTCTTTTGTGTCTGCGAGTGCACTCGGCGCGTGTTGCTTATTCGTTCTGGGTTTCGTCGACCTTGATTATTTCAACAGGCGGCTCATGATCTGAATCTATTTTGTCTTTGTAATTCCTGAGCCACTTCTTAAGCCATTCCGGGATAGGCGCGCCGAGCTTTCCTGCATTCTCAATGATGCTGCCCAGCTCAGTGATTATGTACCAGAGCAGCACGACCGGCGTGATGAGCGTCCCGAATGTTATGCCGATATCTATGCCGGCACCGTTAATTATTACACTAATTGCTATATCGCAGAGCGCCGCCACAAGCACGGCGACGATCTCGCCCAGCTTGTGCCACAGTCCCGCTCTCGCTACGGCGGACGACCAATCCCCGGCGCTCTTCGCGGCCCAGGTTCCCGTAGCATAGTCGAGGACTATACAGGCGATCCAGATGATTACTGCCCAGCCGATCCAGCCCCACAATGCTGTGAGGAAGGCGATAGCCGCGACGATCCATGCCTTGAACTGCAAGGCTTTGTCAGGTGCATTCATTTTTGTTTCTCCTTCATGTTGTCAAAAATCATGGTTTTTCGTGCATATAGTTATTTGCCGCGCCGGTTCATGTCAGAATTTTCGTCATTTCTGTCCACCTCCTATCAAGCTCTTGTACGTGGCCGCGCCGCAGATGCCGTCAACCTCAAGCCCGTGCTCTGCTTGGTAAGCCATGAGCATGTTGCGCGTCCTGGTTCCGAACTCGCCATCTATCCACTTTGGATCATAGCCGAGATACTTCAAAGCCGCCTGAAGCATTGCAACAACCACGCCGGTCTGACCGTCCTCCAGCATGGGCAGCTCGACAGTGACATAGTGTGTCGGCTTCTTTGTGGCCGGCACCGTGTCCGGTTCTGCACCGGTATAGCGCAGTACGCAGTCCCACGGATAGTTATAGTACCCTCGCGTGTATATCTCGCGCCCGGTCTGGTCGCCGGTCTGCCCTCCGGTCGTAGTGCCATACTCGTTGATGCTCGCCTGTACTATCTGCCCGCCGCCGATATACAGGGCGGTGTGATGCACGTGGTTCAAGAGCACATCCCCGCGCTCAAGCCCCGCGCCGGTCGAGAGGTCGACGCTGCCAGTCACGTCCTCAAAGCCGCCGCGCAGCATGTCCCCGCGCATGTTGCCCGTGTAGGTGCAGCTGAGGGGCAGTCCCGCTCTCTTGAAGCAGTCTATTACAAGGCTGCTGCAATCGTAGTCAGGCCCCCAGCGGTTAGCCTGATCGTAACCGTGACTGTCGTCCGCTGCGATCTCCAGTGCGCGGGTCACGGCGTTATCAATCACGCTCATTGGGCTCCTCCTCATAAAGGATGGTCAGGCCGTAAGCTTCTGCTACGGCGTGTTCAATTCTGCATCCTCTGGCATTCTTCCATCCTTTGCAGAAATACGCCGCACGGCAAAGGCTCATGTTCGTTATTGACCTCGCAAGGAACATCAGCGGAATATTGACGACACCGCGTTCCTTGCATTTTGCGGCGCTGTACCATTCATCCGTGAACAGTGTGTTCACTATCTCGTAGCCCTTGCTTTCAAGCGCGGCTATTGCCCGCTCTCGCGTCGCTACGATTTCCTCTTCGGTCTTGCCGTTCATCGGCTGTGATAACATTGCTTTCATCTGATTTTCCTCCTTATGTTACTGTCGTAAATCTTGAGAGCAGCCACCCTGTCGGGTCTACGCTCTCTCGGGCATCTTCCGTCAATAAACCGCTGTCGGTCTTCTCATCGTCCATTACTCAGTTACCTCCTCACTCCGTATACTCCACGCCGTACCGGTCGAACAGAGCCTTGACCCGAGCGTCCTTGAGTATCTTCTGCTGTTGGCCACGATTCAGCGCGTCATAAACCGTTTGCAGCGCGGTCTTGGTATCCGCGGCTACTTCCTCCGCAGCTATCGTCCATTTCCCTTTACTCATTGACCGTTACCCCCAGCACATTCAGTGCGTTCTGCATGTCCTGCTTTTCCTCATCGCTGCCGCTCTGCTTGATCTCCTCGATTTTGGCAAGAATAATGTTCTTCCGTTCTTCGATGGTCATGATGTTACCCCCAGTGCGGCTTCAATTTCGGTAAGCGCCGCTTCATACTGCCTGTTCTGTTGTGCCAGATAATCTGCCTGCGCTGTGTAGGCAGCGCTCAAATCTTTCCACGGCGCTACCATGTTTGTGAATACCTCGCCGTCCTCACGCGTCCACGTCTCGCCCGCGGGGACGAAGCGGTAACTTTCTATCCACTCCGGACACTTGCCGTTGAACTCGTCCGTCTCTATCGCTCTGCGTCCGTCGGCTGCGGAGACGTAGCACTTATAGTCGTCGTCTATGTAGATCGTCATGCTGCATCCTCCTTATACCAGCCAAACCTTATTTATCTTGATCGTGAGAGTACTGCTGCAAAAGACTCCAAAGCCCAGAGAACAGTTACCTGATACATTTGAGATGTCGACACTCAAAGCATTACTTCCTGTGTATGCGCCTGCTGCGAGTGCCTTTCTCGCGACGAACTTGCTGTTCATGTCCATGCCGCTGTCAACGATTGCTTGATTGGTAGATTTTGAAATGCCGAAAGAATTGGCGTATTCGAGGTATCCCGTAATGGTGCATTCACAATACAAGGTCTTATAATTCGTCACGTCGATTTGCTTCTTTGTGAATATCCCGCCGTAGCTACTCTGTGAATAGACTATCTGGTTATTTGAGATCGTCGCGTCGGAAAATTCGCTCCCGCCGGAAGCCCACTCGCCGAATGTCCATCCGCCTGTCGCTGACGTGTTATCCGTGCCGTCAAACAGGATCAGTTCATACGTCAGAGTCGCCGTCGCGGTCTGTCCGTCTGTGGTGATAGATACGGTCGTGGACTTTGTCTTTCCACTACCATCCGTAGCAGTTGCTGTGATGGTGTAAGTGCCTGTCGCGTCAACGGTTGTCGTCCATTCCCGGGGATTTTCGGTGGTGTTGGTATCGTTGGCCACCTGCGTTCCGGAGCTGTTCTTTATGACGCAGGTGCTCTTTGCTGGGTATGTGACCTTAATGGTCGCGGAGAAATAGGCCAGCGTCACGCTCTGAACCTGATCCTTGGCGACGTAGACCTGTTTTGATACGGTTTCCCCTGCTGTATTCGTCGCGGTCAGCGTATAGGATGCGTCGCCGATGGGGGCGAGGAATATGTATGCCTTGGCACTTGAAGTAGTGTTGGTGTCTTTCGCGAACTGCTTTCCACTGGATGTGCCTGTGATCACAAGGGTACTGTTTGCTGGGTAGCTGACGCGGATAACACCGGCAACATTTGTAATGCCTTTTCCCGACAAAACATGAATCACGATATCACCTCCACATCACCTGTGATGAGCCAGACATCGCCATTGGTGGCATCTGTGCTCATCTTCTGCAATGCGATCATGTTACAGCGCTCAACCAGACCGAGAACTGCGCTCTGGCTCTTTCCTAAAAGTGTACCTTCCCCACGGTGCAAAAGCCTTACCCCGCTGATACTTATTCTTGTTTTGTCGGACGGCCAAAGCTCAGTGAAGGCTACGGCAAAGCCGTTTGATATTGCAGCGCTCAATTCAGCGTTTAGCGTCCATGTTTTTACTGAACCTGTCGACGTCCACCCTGCGTAATATGTATTTCCCGCATCTGAGTTTTCAAGATTCTTCCCAGCAGACGCGCTTATGACCAAGCCGCACCGTGCGTTCACCGACAAATTTTCATGTGTGACAGCGCCATTGGCCGAGGACAGCGCCCCCAAATTAGCACGTGCCTCGGCGGCAGTCGCCGCCCCGGTACCGCCCGATGCGACGGGGATGGTAGACTCCGCGGACACAACGCCGCTGCCGTTGGCTTTCAGGAACCCGTTCGCGCTGCCAAACAGTGCAGTGCGGATTTTCGCAACGATATTAGACCACAGTGTTTTTCTGCCCGCACTTGCTGAAGTGTCATAGAACGGAATAAAGTCCCCGTCAGCTAAATTGGTCTCGGCTTCAAGGTCGTTGGTGGCCGGCTGTTTGCCGTCGACGGTAGTTCTAAGGGCAGCGAATTCCTCAGTAGTCGGTGCTCCGACCATGTCCGCCGTGTAGTCACCCGCTGCTGGCAGGACTGAGCCGCTGCGCCCGTTGAACGTTATGACCCCACCGCCAGCGGCCGCTGCGGCCTGCTGCGCCCAGTACTTTGAATTATTGTTATGGGTCTCATCGGAAGCGGGTACGGCCTGTCCGTTTCTTGTGCCGACCGCCCAAGCTTCGCTGTTCTGTGCAGACTCATCCGCACTGGTTGCGGCAGCAGCTGCCGACTCAGCCGCATCGCCTGCCGTCTGCGCATGGGTGTCGGCGGCTTGTGCACTTGCCTCCGCTGCAGTGGCGGCATTGTTTGCCGCCTGCGCATGGGTCGCCGCGCCTTGCGCATCTGCGGAAGCTGCCGCCGCAGATCCCCGCGCAGATGTTGCGGAAGCTGCCGCCGCCTGTGCTGATGTTTTGGCTGCGGTTTCCGAGTTCGCGGCCTGAGTTGCCGAATTTGCGGCCGCCTGCGCGTATTTATCGGCATTCTGGATGTTGGGAAGAGCCTTTACGATTTCAGCAAGGGTTTCGGCCAATACGTTGAAATAATCCGAGCTTTCAATCTCGCCGTCGCTTACCGCACTTGCTTCGACAGCGAGCACCCATGCAAAGCTTGAAAGCTTCTCGGCGCTCTGTGTGTAAAATTCGAGCTCAATATACACGTCCCCGCTCACGGCCAGCGCCTGTGCCGCAAGCTGGATCGTAGCGACGTTGCCGCTCATTGTGACCGCCTTGGCCTTGTTTTCGGTCGTGTCATACCAGCCAATGGTTCCGTCAGGCTTTCGATACCTCACCGCGATAAGCGCTCCCGTCGGCGGTGTCCACGGCTGTGAGCCCTCAAGCAACGTTGCGGAAATGAAGCGGCTCTGCTGATCAGTCTGCTTTGCATAAACCAGCGTCGCCACATTGGGGTGAAGCAAGTCAACCGTTATCTGAGATGTTACTTTCATCTTTCGCCTCCTGTGCAGGCCGCGACGCCTCCGCTATAATCTGATCAAGCGTCATCATGCAGCCAAGCATTTTGTCGATGTTGCCTCTGCCGCGCACGTCGATTTCTTCGAGTGTCCGGCGGACGGCCTTGAGTCTTTCTCCCTGTTTCATGCTGTCACCCTCTCAAGAACGACGTTCGTATAGCTGGGTTTCAGTCCGCGCTGAACCGATACAGCTGATGTGAATCCGTCGTACGTGCGTGTGCGGTCGTCATTCATTTTTATGTCAAGATGCCCGCTCGTGAGGTAGAGGATCGCATCGGTGAATGAACCTACAAACTCTATGGACAGCTTGTTTTCCTCAATCTGGCCGTAAAGTTTGAGTTCAAAAGATTTTCCAGCTGTTTCTACTGTCATAATTCTCCTTTCGGGGGACTAACCCCACATAACGACATTGTGTGATATTCCGTTGATCGACAACGTCCCAAGATAGCAGTCGTGTCCGTCGACGCCAAGAACGCCGGTAGCGAGTGAATTCACGCTGATGTAATTGCTGCTGATATTCCCGCCGTTGCACTGTCCGTAAGCAGTAGTCCCGCGGGAGACATATCCGCTGAGAGTAGAGTCGGTGTTACCAGGCGCAACCGTGTCGTATTCAAGATTACCGCCATCGCCGCCTGTAAGCGTATAGTCACCGACCTGATGCCCCTCAACATAGCCCGCTCCAGTTTCTTCGGCCTCGGTCAGGATGCTGGAAGCGTAGACGCTGCCGGTGAACTTGCCGCTGGTGGCAGTGAGATTGCCGTACTTGTCGACTTTGAACGCACCGGCACCGAGAGCAATGCCGTCAAGCCCGACATACACGCCGTCATGCATTGTGTCGTCGAGCGCTGTCATGCCGTTTCGGAGCGAGCTCGCGGAGAGCGTGAAGCCGCCAACGGTAACATTCTCCGAGGACAGTGCACCCGCCTGTATGAAGTCGGCAACAATCTTGCCGTCCTGCGTGATAGCCGTCCCAAATGGCCCGTTATAGCCCTTGGAACTGTACCCGAGGCCTCCGAGGTTGAAACGCCATACGTTGGCCGCGGTCAGCACATCGTCGGTGTCCATGATGGAAAAGCCCATTGGCTTTCCGTCGGAGTTGAACTGAAAGACGAAGTTGCCGCCCTTAGTGCCTGTGATAAGCTGCGTTGCGTTGGCTATTGCCTTGCCCGTTTCGGTACGTAGGTCAATAGCGGTTTGTTCGACCGCCTGCGCGTTGCTGTATATGGTGTCAGCGATATTCGCGCGGATATCGCCGATGTTGATGGAGGTATACCTGTCGCGCAGCACATCGTATTCCGTCTCTGTGACCTTGGCGGTAGTCTCAATGCCGAGCTTCTCATAAATGACCGTGACGGTGTCGCACAGTTTGATTATTTCGGTCGGTGCCGATGCATCCAGTGTCTGCGCAATGTCCTGATAACTCAGCGAGATGGAGACTGTCGGTGTGCCTAAGTCATTGTCGTTGATATAGCTCTGCGCCCTGAGAGTAAGCTGCTGCGCAGTCGGTGGGCTGTCGAAGTCCCCCGAGACGTCCAGCATGAGGATGTTAATAAAGTCAAATGTGCCGGGGACGGATACAATCTTGCCGGGCAGCTGAGTTATCTCTCCGGTCTCGCTGTCGACGTAATACGGATATACCCCGGTATACATCTTGGAAATATTCTCCTCCTGCCGGAGGTCGATAAGGTTCTTGCCGTAGCGTATTACTACGCCGCGGTTCTGCCCGCGGGATGTGAGCAGCTGCGTGAGGAAGTGCGTGAAGAAAAATTCGCCGCGATATGTATCGAGTATGCTGCCCTCGGTGCCGCCCAGCAGGGCGCGCATCGAGGTCGGGGCACTCACCGTCATGTTTGCCGTGGTGACCTTATCTGTGGTGAAGACGAACGGATTTGATACCACCGCATGGCTTTTAAGCTGCTTGAGCGCATCGGCGGCGGTGGCAGCCGTAAACGGTGCCACGGGAATGCCGCTCTGATCGTATGAGATGTGGCGCGCCTGAACCTCTATAAGCCCGCTCAAGGGGCGGCTTATGTTGTATATGCGGAAAGGTTCTTGCCCGCCGTATGGTGTGACCTGCGCATAGATGAGGCGGCGATTTATGATCTCCTTATAGTGCTGCCCATCGATTGGGTACTGCATTGTCAACTCATATTCGCCGTTGCGCTGCTCCTTGACCTTGCACTCGGCTGCATCATTAAGTATGCCGATGCCATTCGTGGTGAATGTCTGCGCCGTGGATTCAAATAATATCGGCTTCATAGCGTCCACCACCTCGGTATAATGTCAAGCGACGTCACGCCGCCGGTGAATGATATCCTTGATTCGCCGGGCAGCAGCACCGGAAACTCGGCAGCCGAGATATTCCCGTTGAGATTGCTGTTGCCGAGATACGCGTTCTGCGTCAGTGAGTCGAGAATCATCCCGCTTGTAATCTTACTGATCGTCACCGTCCGGCCGCCGATAGTGACAGTGCCTTTGCCTGAGCCTTTTACCGTGATTTGTGGGCGCGCCGTGAATCCGTGGATGTTGATCATCTTTCCGCCCGCAGTGAAATGCACCGGGTTCTGACCGTCAATGAGGAAGCGGCACGGCTGACAGTTGAACTCTATCGTGGCTCTGCCGAAGTTGTTGAATATATTTTCGAAATTTACCGGCCCTTGGAAGTAGGCATACCGGAAGCAATTAACATCATAGCTGTCGATAAGCTTGCAGTACCCCTCAGGTGCCATCAGCCAAGCCGCAATTCGGCGGGCAAGAGCAGGGAGGCCGCCGTGGAACTCCCCGCTCACATAGATGTCATAGGGCTGTGTATAATTCTCGAAGCTGTCTTCGGCGCGCACGATGTCGCCGTTGCGTCCGGGGATGGAGATACTTTCAAGCTTGCGCGCCGGGTATATACGTTCAGGGTAGTGCTCAACAACGACGTGAAGATCGTCGGAGCTTTTGCCGTTCCAGAATATCACGCAAACACGCTCGCTTTCCTGCTGTAAGCATTCTCTATCTTATACATGATCGCCTCCGCCAGTTCGTTGACATCCTGCCCGGGCGCGCCGTTGACGACGATGTTTACTCCGCCGTAGTTGGTAGTCTGAACCGCTCCCGCTCCGGTTGTGCCCTCAATTTGCATCCGCATGCCGGAAGTTGCCGCCATAAGCGCATCTTCTACACGGTAAGCGTTCGCATCGATGCCGCGCGCAAGGCCGGTCATCATATCGGGCATCCATTTTTCATAATTGCGTAGCGGACCCACGTCCGGGCGTGAGAAATGTAGGAACCTCGATATCGTATTTGCGACGTTTGCCACGGTGTTTTTGAGGTTGTTCCACATATCAAGGATACCGTTGATGAACCCCTGAATGAGGTCACGCCCCCAGCTCACGGCCGCCTGTGGGAGTTCTCTGAATTTCTGCTGGATTGCGAGCGCTATTTGAACTACGCCGTCGATGATGTTCGGTATCTGGCCGAGCAGTCCTTGCAGCAGTCCGGACATCAGCCTCACCGCCGCATTTTGCATATCCGGTATCTTTTCGATGAGCTTTGAGACCATCGCAATTGCGGTACGAACTATCGCGTCAAGCAGCTGCGGTGCCGCATCTGCAATGCCCTCAACGAGCGCAGTGATAAAGTCGACCCCGGCGCTCATCAGCTCCGGCAGTATCGTCAGAACCGTGTCGATTATCATAGGCATCGCATCAGACAGCGCGCCAAGCAAGACCGGTAGAGCGGCAACTATCCCGTTCACAAGTGCCTCAATGCCGTCGGTAAGAGCCGGGAGTATCGTCTGTAGCGTAGGCTCGACATACGGGATGAGAGCATTTATAAGCTGCGTAAAGCCTTCGGTCAACCGCGGCAGTATTTCCATGATTCGGGGAATGAGGTTATCCGCAAATGTGACAATGCTGTCCGTCAGATTCTTAGTGAGCTGTGATAGGTTCGATTTTTCATCCGCAAATCCCGTCAGCATATTCTGCCAAGCAGATTTCATTGCATTGGCGCTGCCTTGTATGGTAGTGGACGCCTCTTTTGACGTGGTGCCGGTTATGCCCAGCTCTGTCTGTACGACGTGAATCGCTTCAATCATCTTGTCGAACGACACTTCATTGACGGTCTTCGCCGTGACGTCAATCTGGTCTCCAAGCACGCCGCTGTCGTTTATGAGCCTTGCCATCTCGGCAGCAGTGCCGCCATAGCCAAGCTTGAGGTTGTCCAGCATGGTATAATTCTGCTTTGCAAAGCCCTGATAGGCGTTCTGTATGCTGCTGATGTCAGTGCCCATCTTATTAGCGTTGTCCGACATATCGGTTATTGCAAGGTTCGCAAGCTCTGCCGCCTGTTCAGTATCTCCGCCGAGCCCCTGAAGCAGCGACGCCGAGAAGCTTGTCACCGTCTCCATGTATTCATTGGCGGAGAGCCCCGCCGTTTTGAACGCATTGTTAGCATAGTTCTCGACTGTCTTTGCGCTGTCTCCGAAAAGCGTCTCAACACCGCCGACAAGCTGCTCATAATCCGAATAGCTGTTGACGGCATCTTTCGTGAGCTGGATGAAAGCGGCCCCGGCTTCCTTTATGTAGCCGCCCATTTTCCGCAGACCTGACATGATAACGTCTGAGAGCACATTTGCTTTCAGCATATCCCCGAAGCTCGCCGCTCCTTTGCCTGCTTTTGTGAAGTCATCGCTGGTTTCGTCGAGACCGCTGTTGACGTCCGCAAGCTCCTGCTCCATGCCGTTGAGCGCGGTGGTGGCGTTGAGCACAGCTTCCCTCCACTTGAGGGTTCGTGCGTCATTCTCGCCGTACTTCGCCGCAGATTTCTGCATCATGTCCGTCAGGGTTCTGATGCGCTCTTTCTGCGTGGTGATCTGCTCGGACAGAATTTTAGATTTTGCCGCCGCCTTTTCCTCGGCGCTGGTGGTGCTGTTGAAGCTTGAGACCGTCGCGCGCATTTGCGCGTCAAGGGTCTTAGCCTGCTGGATGATCTGATTTATCGATTTTCTATACTCGGCCTCGCCTTCGACGCCGATTTTGGGGCCTATGTTTGTTGCCATGGTGTTATCACCTCAGTTGTAAGGCTTCTTCTATGCTCCAGCTCTTTTTTTTCTTTGCCGGAGTCGCGCCGTTGTATATGGCGAAACAGGAGATCATGTCGCACATTTCGCCGTAGCGTGTGTTAATGATCTCCTGTCTGCTCATATTCAGCATCCGGCCATAGAAGAGATACCAAGCCAGATTGATTTCTACTCTGTTTCGGGTCGGCTGACCTCGTTTTTTTTTGAAGGCTCGACCTCGACCGTGGTCTTGCGCCCGGCCTTAAAGGCTGCCATCGCCTCAGACATCAGCGCCGTGAACTGCTCGGCGCTCAGTGCCATGACCTGTGCCATGGTCAGGGGCTCGGGCTTGTAGGCCTCATTTTCAAAGCTGCGCTGCATCTCATAGGCCTTGTTGAGCTCAATGATGAGCTTTGCGCCGTTGCGCGTCACTCTGCCGTACTTGCCGCTGAGAAACTTCTCAATCTTGGTCAGGTCGCCGTCAGGGCACATCTCCGCAATCTCCACGGACGCGCCGACGGTGAAACTAAAACCGCGTTCTTTGCCGAATATGATCATAACAGCCTCCTATCAGCCGCCCGGCTCCGTGTAGTTGAGCATGGCCTTGATGCAGGCCTCGGCGGCGTCTTCGCTCTCCTGATCGTCCGCCACGCGCTTCCAGCGGTGCTTAGTGCTGTCGTCGCGGTGTATGGACATTTCAAGTTCCTTTGTCTGCCAGTCGATTTCTTCTTCCTGCGTGGCGTATTCTTCCGAGGATGCGGTAGTGCGGAGCTTAGTGAGTACTACCGGGCTGTACGATGTGACACCGTCGGACATATACCGCACGACGAAGCCAAGCCCGATATACGGAATCTTCATATCGTCGTCGTAGTCCGTAACGCTGACCTTCGTGCTTCCGTCGATGGTGATTTCGCTCTTGGTCTCCGGCAGGCCCATTATCAGATCCTCTGCCTTGCGGAACAGGCCGTCGACCGTCAGGGTGGTAGTGCCGCCGGTGAGAACGCCCTCCTGGCTCTCGGCCGCCATGTTGTCGGCATAAAACGTATTGTCTGCCGCGGTTTCCGGGTCGATCTTGACCTCTACGCCGCGGGCAAGCCGCATAGCGCCTGAGTATGTGACGGTGCCGCCGTTTGCGCTGTACTTGGCTACCCACGGGCGCGAGAAGCCGGTACAGACTTTTCCTGCTGCTGACATATGATTCGCCTCATTTCATTTTGTTTTTTATGTCGTCGTCAAGTGATTTCGCCATGGCCGCCTCAGCTGCCTTTTTGGCCTTGCGCGTCGCACGCCCGACAAAATCATTTTTCTGCATGAATGACGTCCCGCTCACGACAGCACGGGCTATCATCGCATTGGGCTGGCCGTGCGGCCAGCGCTTTGTTTTCACTCCGTTGTAGCCGTCAAATCCGGCCTTGGTGCTGATATAATCCTCGGTGTTTTCGATTGGGGCGAGACCGAAACCGTCAATTAAGCCCTTTTTCTGCGGGCCGCTTATGTACTGCAAAGATGAAGCCGACGGGTTTCGTGAGTTGTACCGGTGCATGGCCTCTTCATTGGTGATGGTCGGCAAACCCTCCAGCTCCGCTTTTATGGCATCTGCGACCACAGCCGCGCCTTTATAGACGGCGCGCTTTATTATTTCCTCATCGCCCTCAAGCGCGCTGAGCTTCGTGAGGTATTCGCCGATGCCGGTAAACTTCATCGTTGCCATTAGCGCATACTCCATGTCCATTCATGGTGAATGAGCTCGGTTTCATCTTCGTACTGTACACTGTTCAGCTCCCAGATGAGCCCCAACCCGCTCAGGGTGCTTTCTATGGCATCCGGTGCCGGGTCATATTCCTGCTTGCTGAAATAGTCCACAGTGCCCGTGAGCGCGTGCTCAGCCGTCTTGTTGTCGGCGGTAAAGCCGTTTCCGTTCTCTTCTGCCCAAATGCAGAATGGGGGCTGGAGGTTCGGGCGGAAATAGTGGTATGTGTTCGGTACCGCCGCTGCAAGGGCAGTGCCGATACTTTCAAGGCGTTCCCGGTAAGACATCATAGAACTCCTCCAACGCGCTTAAGGTCAGGTCTGTGACCTCCAAGCCGTCACTATCAAGCAGATGCTGCACGTTATCTATCCGGTACTGCGAATCATCCTCGAGGACGGCGTACATGCCGATCTTGACACCTCTGTCCTGCCATATGCGTACCAGCATATCTATCTGCTGATTCACGCCCATGGCCGCGTACTGCCTGTTATAGCCCACGGTCCGCTCACCGTAGTAATGAGTCGACTGCTGTGCAAGCTGCATGACCGGCATTTGCCCGGCTGCCGCTGTGTTCTTGAGCTTGCACACGGTCAGGATGCCACTGTCAAGCGTCATGTCGTGCCTCCAAGCTTCTCCGCAAACAGGCGGTTATTAAGGGCATATCGGAGCATTCGCGGCATGACCGGGTTGTCCTCGGCGCGCTTGCGAAACAGATACGCCGCATACATCACGATCAGGTTGCAGTCATCAAGGTTGTCCGCAGAGAGGGTTTTTATGCCCTCCCTGCGGATTTCATGCGCCGCAACTTCAAGGAGCTGCTGAAGATACGGCTCCTGCGCCGCTGCGGTCTTGTTGAGGTTATACTTCAGCATCGTGAGCAGTTCGTCGTTTGTCATAAGCAGCTCCTTTCAGATCAGGTCTTGGTGATCGCGACGGTGTACACCTTGGTCGCGTTGCCGTTGGTCACGGTCACGGTGAGGGTGCTCGCTCCGTCGGTCGGGGTAATGTTGCCGCCGTTGGCTACATTCTTTCCGCCGTAGCTGATTGCTACCTTCGCATCGATCTGTGCCGCAGCTGCGTTGACCGCGAGGGTGGCCGCCGTGGTAGAGAGCGTGTAGCTCTGAGTGGCCGCATCAAAGGCCGGGCTGAGTGAGCCGGTGCCGACGCTGAGGGAATCAAGGTCGGCGTCGTTTGCCGTGTCAGCCGCGAACGTCATTGCGGTGGTAACTTCGCTGCCGTTGATGTTGATCGCAACGAACGCGCCCGGAACGACCGGCGTACCGTCCGCACGGGCCTTGCCCTTGAATACGGTGTTGTCCTGGAGGAACTGCACCTCGCGGCTCTCCTCAATTGTCATTCTCGCACGGTCGGCGTAGAGGTACAGGTCGCCGTAACCGCCGATGATATCGCCGTCCGGGATGAATTCCAGAATGTCGATATCGCCGGTCACGATGGGCAGGATGCCGTAAACATTGGCTACAACATCACCGGATGCGGTGAAAGTGATTGCCTTGGACTTGAGAAGAGCGTAGGTCTTGCTGTTCATCGCCCAGAACTGATTACCGCGGCTGTAACGGGTGAACGTCGCGCCTGCCGCGATCTGGAGGGCTGCCCAGAACTCAGCGCCGGTCTTGCTGGCATCGATCTTGAGGATGTTGCTGGTGTGGAGGTCGACCCATGCAGGGGCGGCAGCCGGGTACCCGGCGGGCTTGCTCTGCTGCGCAAGGCGGGTTACAATGCCGAGAGGCATACTGTTAGCCGCGCCCTTGCCGTAGAGGATTGCCTTATCGATTGCAAGGCCGATGCTTTCGGAAAGCATCTCGACGATCCAGCTTGCGAGGTTGATGTCATTGTCCTCCAGCAGGCTGTTGCAGACAGGTACGAAGCCCGCGACCTTGTAGCCATCAAGCGTGGTCTGGTTGAATACCAGAGTCAGCTCATTGATAGCTGCGCACATCTCCGTCCAGACAGCTTCCGGGACCGTACCCGCGATGGTCTGACGGGTAGTGCCCGTAACAGAGCGCACACGGACGCGGTTGAGGAGTTTGCTGTATCTGTACATATTCTCGGCGATGAGGTCGAGGAATACGACAGGAATAGTCAGCTCTCCGCCGCTGACGCCGCGCTTCTCGCCCTTGAGGCTGCGCAGCTGCGCGAGGAAGTTTTTACTATCCTCCTGCCCGATGATTGCGTCGCGCTCCTGGCGAGGCAGCGCGTCCATTACTCTCTGGCCAAAGGGCAGAGAACGGATGTTGATGGTGGTAGTCATGTGATTGCTCCTTTCGGTATTTGTCCCGCTCTCGGGGTTGTTGATGGGCGGCGTGCCGCGCTGCTCCTCTTCGGTGAGCTGCTGCTCAAGTGCCGCAATTTCGCCGCTGAGGCGGTTTTCGGTCTCCTCGTGCTCTTTCCACTCGGTTTCAAGCTGATCCATGCCCTCATTGAGGGCGTCGATCTCCTCCTCCGTGGTGGCCTCACCGATTGCCTCGGTGATATCGGATTTGCGAGTTTCAAACTCTTTTGCTTTCTCTCTGTGCTGGGCAAGCTCGGCCTTTTTCAGCTCGATGCGCTTGCGCAGCATAATTGCTTTAATTGCCATAATTGACTCCTTTCAGTCTTTCGAGTGCGAGCCTGCGCTTCTCTTCAACTCTGCGTTTGACAACGGTCGCAAGCTCGGCCTTTCTGGCCTCGACACTTGTATCTTCATAGGCCGGAAATGTTACAACGGACACCTCATAGAGGCGCACGCGCTTGATGCGGAACACTGACGGCTGTCCCTCGGTGTGCTCGATCTCCTGGTCAAGGATATCGAACCCGAAAGAGCACTGATTTACATCTCTGCGCTTGACCCGCTCATAGAGGTTCATAGCATCCTGATCCGCCCGGTTTATCCGAATGCTGCCCCAAAGCCCGATCTCATCTTCGCGGAGCGTGAGTGTGCCCGCCGGTACTCTGCCGAGGACAAGCGTCGTGTCGTGATTGCACAGGGCTCGCACATCTTCCTTTGTCTGATCCGTGAAAGCGCCGCGGTCGACCGTTTCGTATGCCTCTTCCCAGAGCCAGTATTTGGCTCCGAATACCGCGAAATAGCCCTCTATGTACAGTTCTTCGCCCTCCGCACGTGCGGAGAACTCAGCAGCTGAGGGCTGCATGAAGCGTGTGCAGAATGTTGGTTTATTCTCCATCTGTTTCACCTCCCTGAATAAGCTTTTTTTGATTTGCAATCATGCTCTGAGGAATGAAGTTTTCAAGGATCGTGAGAATGTCCAGCCCCTCAAGCGGCGTCAGGCCGAGCCAGTCCCTGACCTCGTTGCCGGTCATTATTCCTCGGATATACTGATCGTCAGCCACGGCCGCAAGATCTTTGAGGTCGTAGTTATACAGGCTGCGAGGATTGAACCGGAAATACATATCCGGGCTGTAAAGCAGCCCTTTAGTCAGTACCTGCTGGATATTCTGAGACAGCGGCATGATCCGGCTGCTTATAAAGGCGTTCCAGGCATCGCGCTTAAACTCGCCCTCGCCGAGGACGAACGGCGGGACGCCCAATATCGACGCTACTGTACGCTTGTCCAGCTTCACGAAGTCCGCGAGAGCCAGATCGGACAGTGTGAGCGGTTTCACCTGCTCCACTTCAAACTGACTTGCCGGTATCAGCCACGGTTCACCGGCCTCGCCGCTGGCCGCATATGAGTTGAGCAGTTTCGCGCGTCCTTCTGGCGACGAAAATTCATCAACAAGGCTGTCTACCTTGACGATAATCGAGGGTTTCCATTTCGAAGACATGAATCCCTTTTCGGTCGCTGCTGCCTGCTTGAGGTTATTTGCTACGTCGCTGAGCTGAATCTGATAACCGACGCCGAGCCACGGGTAATATTCGCCGGGATTCAGCGCGAAGTGCAGCACATTATCAGGTTCATACTCTCGCCCGGCAATTACTACGCGATAGTCAAAATCGCCGTAGGGAACGAAAGCGGTGAATGCCGGTGGTATTGGTATCAGATCATCGAGATAGCCCGCTCTGGTGCGCGGCCATGCGACGGCATTGCCGCTGTAATACATCGTCCTGACTATCCAGCGGATGAAGTTGGAGCGCGTCATGTTCTTATTGGGGTTGATGTCAACCTTGCGGCTCAACGCGTTGGTAACGCGTATATCGCCCCGCTCCGTGTTCTGCATCAGGTGAATGGTCTGTGAGCCCACAAGCTGTGCGATGGTGTCAACAGCTGCGCTTATTTCCGGGCTGTCGCTCAGCTTAATGTAGCCCCGGCAAGCAAGATCGTCGAATTTCGATGCGTCGCAGAAAAACGCCGCGCTGCCGGCGCTTCGTGCCTGCATGGGCTCGGCTCGCGGTGCCTGTTTTGTTCGTGTTCTTTTTTTGCTCATTGTTTATCTCCCCACCAGTTACTTGCGTCCGCGGACTTTTCGAGGCTTTCGAGATATCTGATCTCTGCGAATACCGATGCGTCGAAAAGGTCAATTCTCAGCTCGGGCATGATTTTTTCGTAGGCGATCATGTCGTCAGTCTTTTCAATGGCTGACACATTCTCGACGCAGTATTCATAAGCTTCTGAGTGCATATAGTACAGTGTGCCATTCTTGACGCTGTGCTCGATGTACCTGAAGCCCTCGGACTTCTTGTAGAAATATTGTGGTTGATCAAAGACGCGGAAGCCGGCTTTCTTCATTCCGATGAAGTACTCCCTGCAGAACTTGCGGTCGTGACCGACAGCGGCGATTTTGAACCCGCTCTTGCGCATCTCGACGAACCAGTTGATTATGTCTGCATGGTTGACCGTCGGACCGTTGCACATGGTCAACCATCCGTCATCCTGCCATCCGAACAGAGGAATGTTATCTTCGTCCGCCTTTCTGTGGGCGACAGCCACCGGGAAAAAGGCGTGCGTGATGATGATATCCACGCCCTTGTAGTTGCCGACAAGGGCGGCGGCAGTGAGGTCATGCAGCTTTGAGAGGTCAGCGCCGCCGTACCATTTAATCGGTAGCCGCCGCAGTTGGTCAAGAGTCCAGTCATACTTTTTGTCCGACCGGCGGAACTCATCAATGTTGAAATACGCCTTGATAGAATTTGTGTAGACGTTCAGGCTCTTGGCCAAAAAATCTTTGCGTTGCTGTGGGTCGTTCTGCGCCTGAATGCTGTCGTTGAGAATCTCCTCTGGGCGTATGCTGATGCCATAGGCCGGGTTTGCCATCTCATGGACTGTCGGGTTTGTGAAATCCACCTCGCCCGTCTCCGGGTCTTTTGGAGCGCAGCACATGAAGATGAATATCTGCTCATCGCTGATTATTCCCTCAAGCACCTTGCGGCAGTATTTCAGCCTTTGTCCAAGGAACATCTGTTCGTTATCCCCTGCCGTGCTGATGCCGATCAGAAGCTTGTTCGAATAGGCCTTCATGGCTTCCTTGAAGAGGTTGTACTGCTTCGGCTTTTTATAGGCGTGCAGCTCATCGCAGATTGCAAGGTTGCAGTTCAGTGAGTCCTGCGCGTCAGGGTTTGCCGCGAGGGACTGAATGAAAAATGAGCCGTCCCCGCCGGGCAGCTCCGCCCGTAGAGAATGCTCATTGTTGTTGTTGATAATTTTTACCGCCCCGCCGCTCGCGGCGTCCTCGCCCATGTGCTTGATGTTATATTCCAAAAATTCGAAGCTTTCCAAGCTCTGTTTCAGCGCCGCGCCGACGATGTAGCACTTGCTCCCGCTCTTGCGGTAATATAGCGACAGGGCAAATGCCAGGCTTGCCGCAAAGGTGGTCTTGATATTCTTTCGCGGGATGAAGATCAGCGCTTCGTGATACCTTGCAACATCCGTCCCTGTCAGTTTGAACCCGACGACGTTGTAGATGATGAATTTGTGGAACGGTTCCAGTAGGAACGGCGTTCCTCTAAGCGGTGTGCCGTCAAGCTTCTCGCCCTGCTTGTGGACTATCGTCTTTTCAATGATCTGAATGCAGAACTCAGGGCCTTTAGGGTCAAGGTAATATCTTGGGTCGTCGAGGTCTCGGAAGAAACGCTCAACCGCTTGCTTGAGCTCGGGGCAGGCGCATTTCCGGCCGCTGCGTATGCTCTCGGCATACTCAAGAACCACATCCCAATTCCGCCCGGTGATTGCTCTCATTTTATCTCGCTCAGCGCTTTGGCCAGCGGACTGAGCTTCTCCTTTTTGGGGACATCGTTTGTCAACCGCTTTTGTGCGGCGGGGGTCAGGCCAAGCTCGGCCAGAAATTCACGGGCTTTGGATTTGAGGTCAAGGACGATTGTCAATTCCGGGTTCTTTGCTTTGTTGGTGCTCCCGTTCTTATTCGTGTGTTCTATCACGGCGATAGATCCGCTTTTCTTGTATGCGGTGCGTGCCCGATCGAGCTCATAGAGCGTATCGGCGGCAAGGTTTATCGTGATGTCAAACCCGGTTGAATCTATGTCGAGCTGCCGCATATCGTTCAATATGGCTTCCCGCCATTTTTTCCGTGTCATTCGCGTTTACCCCCTTTCTGTAAAAATCCTTAGAGTTGGAG
>ERZ1034928.256-NODE-256-length-31331-cov-11.273852_pt1 | contig 31331 bp, 31 predicted proteins | sample MGYA00520627_ERZ1034928 | MGnify/ENA primary metagenome ERZ1034928 (study PRJEB33766, sample SAMN09781755) | gut metagenome | biome: gut microbiome | host: Homo sapiens | place: Madagascar | study: EMG produced TPA metagenomics assembly of the PRJNA485056 data... | reverse complement strand
GAGGTTTCCGCAATAATGTGGCACACGCCGTGACCGATGAGGACTTCTACGGCAATACGGGGAGCGGTTTCTTTTCTGTATGCCAGGTCGACAAGCGCCCCGGCAATTCTGTCCGCCACCTTATCCGGGTGGCAGGAATTTACTTTTTCAAACATGATGGGTACCTTCCTATTGAAATTTTTCGTAATCCTGGTATAATTGAAATGGGTCGATGTCTACTCCTTCCCGATCCACCAGACCAAGGGTCCGCAAGGACAGCAGCAAACGAAAAAGAACGTACCAAAGGAAGGAGAGTGCATATGAGTAACTTTTTAACGGAAATCACGGAACTGTTTCGCTACGCAAAAACCTATAAACTTTCAACCGTAACCTTGAAAACGCCAATCATTGATTTCTCGTTTGCTCCTTCGACTATTCTGCAGCCTTCTTAATGAGGGCTGCTTTTTTTACCCCTTTCTCGCACGGAGCAGGCGTTCCATCAGGTCATCCTGCGGCGTTGACTCGCCGTATTCCGTGCTGCAGTTTTCTTTCACGATCTGGAAGATCTCATTCCAGAGGCGAACCGCCTGGTTCATGTAGTTGATGCCGATGTTGATAAACGGGGACGGGATCGGCTTTCCCGTGGTGGGGTGCTTGGAGAGGAAACCCATGCGGTTGGTCATTTCCTCGCACTGCACCCAACGAGCGGAACACATGGCGTAGCGCTCCAAAAGCTGTGGCGACACCTTTGCGGCGCAGCCGATTCCTTTGAGCCACTGCCAGGTTTCCGTGTAGATCTCCTGTGCCTGCAGGACGCTGCCGTCCCGCTGCTCGGCAGAAAGAAAATCATGGGGCTTAGGCATAGCAACACCCTCGACTTCGGGAATGTCCAGCACTTCAAGTTTTCTGCCGCCGGGGTTACCGTTTTCGGCTTTGTCCTTGACTGCGGATTTCTTCCTTCCCGCACCGGGTCTTGCGCCGCCGCGCCCGCCTGTGTTATTCGATTTTGTGGGCATCCGAGTTCACCTCCCTTAATTACCCTTTTGATTTCGCCTTTTTCGCACACGTGACCCCGGGCCGTTGCCCGACCGAAAAGGTCCCGGAGATTTTCATCCCCCTACCGGTCGCCGAGGTCGTGGTGGATCTTGGTGTGGCAGGACTGACAGAGGCTCATGAGGTTGTCCCTTGCGTGAGTGCCCCCTTTGGAAACGGGCAGAATGTGGTGAACTTCCTGTACCGGAGTCAGCCGACCTTCCTTGAGACACATCTCACAGAGGGGATGCTCCGCAGCATAGCGGTCACGGATGCGTTTCCACGCTCTGCCGTACTTGCGGTTGACATCGGAGCTGCGCTCGTATTTGTCATACTTGCGGCGTTCCTCCACACGGTGCTGTTCACAAAACTGTCCTTCACAGAGGTTGGGGCAGCCGGGATGGGAGCAGGGTCTGAGTGGTCGCTTGGGCATTTGCTCACCTCCTTCGAGCATAAGAAAAGCCCCACGGGATTTGACTCCCATGAGGCTGTCCTCGATTCTTTTTCGCTGATTATATCATATCATAATGTCGAGGTGGGCATCTACCGACAAAGGCGGGTATTTCCGGCGTCTTTCAGATCCGAATCGGGTCGGTGGGTACAACCACCGCCGAAAGCGCTGCCTTGTGCCATCTGCGAATGGTGCTTTCGTCTGCGTTCAACTCTCCGCCGATCTGCTCCCAGGTCATGTTGTGGATGTAGCGGTAGCGGAGAACCATGCGCTCGTTGACATTGGCAACGGTGTCCACAGTCGTGCGGATCTGCCGTTTCAAGTCAACGAGGGTGTCGATCTCACCATTGACCACTTTTTCAAGGTCCATGATCTTTTCCAGGCACCGCACGAAGGGCGCATCCGTGTTGCGAGAGGTCTGCACTTTTTCCTCCCAGGACGGCGAGGAGATACCGCAGGCCATTTCCCGCAGGCGGGTGATCTCCGCAATGTTGGAATCGATACGCTGGTCGAGGCGGTATGCCTGACTGAGATATTCCTTTGCCGTCATACGCCGTACACCTCCCGGTGTAGTTTTTCGATCAGCACCTCACCGTCCAGAGAAGTAAGCGTCTGAAACCAGCTGGAGCGGAAAAACCGCTCACAATCCTTTCTGACGGATTCGGCATCCTTGTCCCAGGGGTATTTCTTCAAACGGCGCAGCGCACGGCGATGGTCTTTCGCTGCCGCCAGAATAATAGCGTTTGCGAGGTTCGTATAACAGGTTTCCATTCTCATCCCTCCAAGTTGGCCTTGACCGCATCGATAAGTGCGGTCTGGGCCTTTTCTTTTTTACGGAGCGCAGTCATGATGCGCTCGTCGATGGTGTCTTTTGCAATGATGTGGTGAATGACCACGGTATCGGCGGTCTGACCCTGCCGCCACAGTCGGGCGTTGGTCTGCTGGTAGAGTTCCAGCGACCAGGTCAGCCCGAACCAGATGAGAGTCGAGCCGCCCGCCTGCAGGTTCAGTCCGTGACCGGCTGACGCCGGATGGATGAGTGCTACAGGAAGCTCACCGCTGTTCCATCTGCGGATGCTGTCGGAATCGTCCAGCAGACTGAACGGGATGCGTTGTTTGTGCAGCCGCTCGGAGATGCGCTCCAGGTCATGCTTGAACCAGTACGCCACAAGGACGGGTTTCCCATTTGCGGCTTCGATGAGATCCTCCAGCATATCCAGCTTGCGGTCGTGTATCTGAAACACACGCTTGTCCTCTCCGTAGACTGCTCCGTTTGCCATCTGGGAGAGCTTATTCGCAAGCGCTGCGGCGTTCCCGGCATCGATTTCTTCGCCTTTCAGCGAGATAACCAGGTCTTGTTTCATGGCATCGTAGGCTTTGCGCTCTGTTTCGGATAGCGTCACAATGGCGTCATTATGAACGCACTCCGGCATATCCAAATGGTCGACGGCTTTCATGGAGATGGTGATGTCGGAGATAGCATCGTAGATCTGTTCCTCCGCACCGGGCAGCGGCTTGTAGCTGAACACCACCTGTCCGTTGCGCTTGTCCGGGCGGAAGAAGGTGTTGCGGTAATGGGTGATGAACCGACCGAGCCGCTTGCCCATATCGAGGATGCGGAACTCTGCCCAGAGATCCATAAGACCGTTGCTGCTTGGCGTGCCGGTCAGGCCCACGATGCGCTTGATGCCGGGACGGACTTTCAGAAGAGTTCTAAACCGCTTTGCCTGGTAGCTCTTGAAGGAGGACAGCTCATCGATGACCACCATGTCATAGTCGAAGGGAATGCCGCTCTCCTCGATGAGCCACTGGACATTCTCTCGGTTGATGATGTACACACTGACCCGCTGCCGGAGTGCCGCCTTGCGCTCGGTTTCCGTGCCGACTGCCACCGAGTAGGTCAGCCCATGCAGATGATCCCACTTGTGGATCTCCGCAGGCCAAGTATCTCTGGCGACACGCAGCGGAGCGATGACCAGAACCTTGCGAACCAGGAAGCTGTCGAGGCAGAGGTCGAAGATGGCGGAAAGCGTGATGATGCTTTTGCCAAGCCCCATGTCGAGGAACACCGCCGAGATGGGATGCTCCAGGATGAAGTTCGTGGCATACGCCTGGTAGTCATGCGCCTTGTATTTCACTGAGTATCCCTCCAATCTGTTCGGGGCTATCGATGCAGTACACCGAAAAGCCGAGTGCTTCTAACTGCCTTTTTCGCCTTACTTGCAGAGGGCGGAGCGTTTTGCCCGGTGCTTTCAGCTCAATGAAGGCAATTTTGCCGCCGGGCAGGAGTACCAGACGGTCTGGTACTCCATCAAGGCCGGGGCTTGTAAATTTCGGTGCGAGACCGCCTTTTGTGCGGACAGCCTGCACCAGCTTTGCTTCTATTGTTTTTTCACGCATAATGGCCTCCTGTGTTCTCAAAACCCGAAAAGTCCTTTACGTGCGCAAATGCGGGTATTGCGTGCTTGTTGCTCTTTATTCCTTCTTCTTTCGATATATAAGAAAGGTTAGGAACACAGGAACAAGACCGCCTGTTTTCTTTGGTACTTATGGGGCCGCCGCCGTTCCCATGAGGTGTTCCCGTAAATGTGCCGAGCGGATATGCTTCTCCCTGGAACCTGTTCCGAAGAATGTCGGGTACAGTCTTTTTCATTAGGAACACTCCTTGGGAACAAAGACGTACTGCGGACCGTAGAGCGGGATACGCACCTTGCTGTCCAGCCGCTTCCAGCCCAGACGGGCAAGGATGGCAGTCAGCTCGTTGCTGTCCGTCCTGCGGATATTGGCACGCTCCTTGCCGAAGCACTCGCACCAGATCTCCATGTTGGACACCTGGGTGCGCCTAACCGTACCATGCTTCTGGGTGTCGCCGAAGTCGCTGCCGGTGAGGAAGTTGCGGCGCTCGAAGATGTCCATGCCATCCCAATCCTCCGGGAGCAGCGTGTCGAGATACAGACGGACAAGCCCTTCACGCTCGTCGGACTCCATAGCCTCCCGCTGTTCGGCTTTCGACAGGGCTTCCAATTCGGCGCTCAGATAGAGCTTCTCGCCCTGTTTCACATACACCAGCGTTTCCGCCCAGATCTGGCAGATCAGCTCCGGGGTCAGATCCCAGGAGTGCTTGATGCCCGTACCAGGCGTCTTGACCGGCCAGAAGCGGCGGTTCCCGGTGGTGTCCCGCAGATAGCCGGACTCGGCGTTGGTGGTGCCGAAGAACACGCACTGACGCAGGTGCGGCGTCGCTCTCTTGCCGAATGCCGCACGGTAAATATCATTCTGTCGGGAGAGAAAGGAACGCAGCGTTTCCACCTCGGCTTTCTTCAGACCTGCCAGTTCGCCGATCTCCAAGATCCAGTACCCCTGCAGTTTCTCGGCGGCGGTCTTGTCCTTGGTGTCGCCCAGGTTCAGGCTGTCCGAAAACCACTCTCCGGCGAGCTTGGCAATGAGGGTGCTTTTGCCCACACCCTGGGGACCGTTCAGCACCAGCATGGAGTCAAACTTGCAGCCGGGATACAGTACCCGCTTGATGGCAGCGCAGAGCGTTTTCCGAGTAACGGCACGGACATACTCGTTATCGTCCGCACCGAGGTAGTCGATGAGCAGCGTGTCCACACGGGGAACTTTGTCCCACTCCGGCAAATTCTCAATGAACTCCCGGATGGGATGGTAGGAGCGGTCATCCGTGACCTTCGCCACGGCAATGTCATAGTTACGAGCGGAGAAGGTGCCGTAGTGGGAATCCACATAGCTGATAAGCTGGGCGTCATCCGCATCCCGCCAGAATTTCGAGGGGTGCCGCCAAGGCACATCGCCCTTGATCTCCATGCCGTCCAAGAGCTGATTGAACACCAGCGGTTTCAGAAGCGGGTCGTTCATGAGGATAACGGTGAGGTTCTGAAGCGTGTTTTTTACCTTGCCGGATTTGTCAAGTTCTAACGCTTTCTGCCAGTTTTTATCGGAGAACTCCTCGTTTGCCTGTGCTTTGCGTTCCTCGGCAAAGACCTCCTTGACCTTTTCGTCTTTAAGGGCAAAGTCCGACATTGCTTTGAAGGACGGCAGTTTGCCGGGTGCGGTGTCCAAAGCACACTTGTCATCCAAATCACGGAAGCGGTGCAGACGCACCAGGTCAAAGGCGTTCAGCAGCCGACCGCAGACTGGGTCTGTGGCATGATGGCTGTATGCAAACTTTCCGTCATAGGTGACCACACCGGCAGATGAATCCGCAGGGATATAGTCATAGCGTCCGTTCATGGCAGACGGCGCATACACATCCGAGAGAAAGGCGTCGATGGCTTCCTCCACGGTATAGGCACGGCAGAAAGCACCGACCACACCGGGTTTCGTCAAAGGGTCTGCCTGCTCGGAGATGCTGCGGCGAACCGCTTCGGACTGACGGCTTGACACAGGCCACATTGAAGTGTCATGCCAATCGGAGTATTTGGAGAGATATACATCGGGATTGATTTCATTTCCGTCCTTCGTCTGATAAAAGAACTCGCCGTTTGCCGATGTGGACGGCCAGTACATAAGCCTCGCCGGTTCATAGGTGGTATCGTCAAAGAGGTCGATCCCTATTTCCTTTGCCACCATTCTCGCAACTGCCGGATACTCGTCCTCGCTGACCTCACGGGTGAGCGGAAGGAGCAGACGAAGCCTCGGATGTTCCGGCGTGTGTTTGTGGGTGGAATAGACGCAGCACTTGAAATCGTGAAGCAGGATAAGCTCATCCCAGATATCCGGTGTGCCGTAATCCATATCCAAAGTGAGCAGTGAACGGCAGGCTACCATGCCGTTTTTGCGGCGTCCTTCACGGAGATGACCTCCCACGAAACCGCCCACATCTTTGACGGCATCCTGCTGTCCTTTTTTCATTTTTCGGTATTCTTCGACCGTCTCCGTGGTGCGGATGGTGCTGCCGCAGCGTGTGCAGAGCTCGTCCCAGGATATGTCCTTGTTCTTCCACTTCTTATCCATACGGCTGTTGCCGACTGCTATCTTCATCTGCGTACCTCCTCACAGTTTTCGGTAAAATATCGGATTAGCTGTCCTTTGCGCTTTGCTTTTTCGATTTCGATACTCATGCCACCGGTGATTCTCTCTCCGAACACCCACAGCTCGGCACACTTGGAGAGCAGGACGATGTCCATAAACAGGGCAAGGTCACGCTCTTTTTTACTGTTGTCGTTCATGAATTGCGTAAAGTAGATATGCGGTGCAATCGGAATGAATCCGCTGTCCACGGCATAGCGACAGTAAGTACGGGCTTTTTCCTGGTTTTGTGCCATATCTCCGGCAAGCGGAGAACAGATATATACCACAGGTCTAAAAGCCCGGAGTGCTTTTGCGTCTTTTTCTATTGTCATGAGGGCTTCATAAGCCGTAGGGTCGTAGTAGCCCTCGGAGTTATACATATTGACTCCCATTTGTGTTACCTCAATCTTTCTGATAGAAATCGCAGATATATCCGTCTGCACGGAGTAATAGTCCTTTTGCCCATTGGGGTGTTTCCCCCATTACGGTGCATATGTCATCAAGCTCGGTTTCCGGCGGTGCTTCGATGACCGCTTCATCGTGAATGTGCATAACGATTCGGTATCCGGCAGCGTTCAAACGAAGCATAGCTTCCGCAAGAATGTCCCTTGCCGTAGCCTGCACGATGTTCTCCACAAATTTGGGACCATAGCTTTCCAGGCGCAGCCACTTTTTCTGTTCGCCCACACCTTCATAGGTGACAGACTCGTTGCCGAAGCGGTTCAGACCCATTTTCGGTTTTGCATACACGAGCCGTCTGCCGGACGGCAGAACAACGAACATCATGCCGCTTTGGTAGTAAAAGCGGATGCCGTGTATTTCCGTGGCAGTCCGCTCCCGGACACAGGTGGACGCTGCCTTGTCCACATCCCACCAGAGTTTTGTGATGTGGGGATTGGACAGACGCCACGCATCCACCAGCGGTTTTAGTTCGTCTTCCTGCAAGCCGTAGTTCAGTGCGCCCATTGCTTTCAGCGCACCGACCGAGCCGCCGTAGCCAAGTGCCAGTTCGGCTATTTTGCCTTTCTGTCTGAGATGCCCGTTCACGCCGTGCTTTTCCACGGGAACATGGAACATCTGCGAAGCGGAAGCGCAGTAAATGTCGCCGCCGTTTGCAAAAACCTCCTGCCGCCAATGCTCTCCGGCAATCCAGGCAATGACTCTCGCTTCAATAGCGGAGAAGTCGGCAACATAGAATCTACAGCCGGGTTTCGGTACAAAGGCGGTGCGGATAAGCTCGGACAGTACCAAAGGTACGGAATCGTATAGCATTTCCACGGCATCAAAGTTACCGCTGCGAATGAGGGTTCTCGCTTCTTTCAAATCCGGCAGATGGTTCTGCGGCAGATTCTGCACCTGGATAAGCCGACCCGCATATCGTCCGGTGCGGTTGGCACCGTAAAACTGGATAAGTCCTCTCGCTCTGCTGTCCGAACCGACTACCGTCTGCATGGCGGTGTATTTCTTGACGCTGCTCTTTGCAAGCTCCTGCCGCAGGGAGAGGGCAAGCTCAATCTCACCGTCAGCCTTTTCAAGCATATCTGCCACGGCGGTTTTGGAGAGTGAATCTGCCTCCACGCCTTTTTCGGCAAGCCACGCCTTGAGCTGCACCGGACTGTTGGGGTTATCCAAGCCGGTAACGGAGCGGGCCTGCTCCATGTGCGTCCGCTTGAATTGCTCATCACAGCGGATCGCCTGGGTGACAAGAGTGCGGTCAAGCATGATACCCCGGTCGTTGATCTGCTGGTCGAGGGTGTAGTTGCGCCACTCGGACTCGGTGACCGGAAACTTGGAGAGCTTCTGCTGAATGGACATTTCCGTTTCCACATCCCGGAGGTTATAGGCTTTGAAAAGCGACCATTTCTCAGGCGCATCTGTCGGATAATGTCGAATGAGCGAACCGTCTCTTGCCTTGGACGGTGTACAAAAATATCTGATGAGGTCTTTGCCTTCCTTGAGCTTCTGCTTTTCAAGACCCAGCACGGCGCCGACACCTTCAAGAGAAAGCGGCAGTCCCAATGTCGCCGCCCATACCATCGTGCAGTGCCAGGATGACGGATCGAGATATTTCCCGGTCGGGTATCCGAGATAACGGGATAGACACACACGCTCAAACTGTGCATTGAATGCCCATTTTGTAACGGTTGGGTCGGTTAGTGCAGAACGAACATCATCGGGGATGGTTTCTCCGGCAGTCAGATCCACAACCTTTACCGGAGCGCCGTCTGCCGAGTATCCGAAGAGCAAGACCTCAAAGTCCGAGGATTCGGCATAGCGGTACACACCGCTTTTTGCAAGATTCTCCGAAGAATATGTTTCAATGTCGATGCTAAGTGTTTTCATAATTCCTCCAAAGGGAAAAGGGACGGCAAAGCGGTAAACTCTGCCGCCCATCACGATTACTTGTTATGCTGATTCTCGGATTTTTCAGTCTTGCGTTTCCGGTGCTTTCTGCGAATGTACGATGCAAGCTCGTAAACGAGAATGCCGATTTCCGCAATGTAGAATCCGACCATGTCGCCGAAGCAGACGGCGAGCATCACTCTCTGAATCTCTGTCATAGCTGTTTACCGTTCCAAACTCAAGAGAGGAAATCGTCATCAAGGTCAGTGGCAAAATCGTCAGCCGCAGATGTCTTGCCGCCGAGAGGCTCACCGTCACGAACCTTCTGAATGTTTCCGAGTCCGCAGGCAATACCGCGGTTACCGTTTGAATTGAAAGCGTAGAAGTTAACGGATACACGGGCATAGCAGCCGGAGTAAACCTCCGCACGGTCGAGAATGGGCTGAACGCTGCGATCGACAATCTGAGGAGCGGTGGTGCTGTTGGCGTTCACAAAGAAGCTGTCCTTGTAGGCTTCATCGTCACGCTCGGTATCACCGTCACGAAGCGGGAGCTTCAAAGCAGCCTTGTTGGGAATCTTACCGCCGAATTTAGAAGTACCGTCCTTGATGGCAGCGTCCACCGCTGCGTTGATTGCATCGAGAGTCTTTTTGTCGGATTTCGGAATGATGAGGGATACGGAATACTTGGGGTTACTGCCGTTAATGCTGGCAGGCTCCCATACGTTTGCGTAAGAAAGGCGTACAACGCCGGTCACAACTTTTGTAGAATTTGTCTTGTTAGCCATATAAATCAATCTCCTTTATAGTCAGAAAAGTCTTGTTCTGCACCCGTTGCAGTGATAGCCGGACGCCTGTCGGATGCAGGAACGAGGGTCGGCTTGCCCTGGGGCTTTATGACCAGATCGCCGAGAATTTCGGCAAAGGTCTTTTTGCCCATGAGTTTCTCCATCTCGGTGATGGAGATGAGAGATTTTTTGAAGATGTCTGTGTATCCGGCGGCATGAGCCGCATCTATTACGGCATCTTCGTTTGCGTACTTGCGGTTAGTACGGCTCTCCACCAGCTTGTAGCCCGGCCACTGTTTTCCGTGGTTTACCGCCGCATCCTGGGCATAAGCGATGATTTCATTTGCCCATTTGGTGAGGTCGTCCAGTTTGCCGAGAATGTCGCCGATCTCCGCATCGGAGAGCAGAGGCGGTTGTGCAAACTCGTACTTTGCAAGCTGGAGCTTTGCTTCGGCTCTGGCACGGCACTTGACCGCCGCCTTGCAGAACTGACACCATGAACCGGGGCAGTATTCGCCCTCGCCCTTGAAGGCAAGCTCCGCTCTGGGCTTGAGCGTCTTTTCCGCCCATTCATCGAGTTCCTTGACGCTTATCGTCCAGGTGCTGACATTTTCACGGCGCGGCTGATAGATGCTCATTGAAACCTCTGTAATGTTGTAAAGGCAGTCAAAGATGCGAAGCGCACCGAGCGCATACAGCATCATCTGAGGATTTTTCTCGGCATCAACCAAAACTCCTTGCCCGTACTTGAAATCTATAATGTGCAGGAGCTTGTCTGCCACGATAAGACAGTCGCCGGTACCGAAGCCGTCCGGCACATAGCAGGAAAAGTCAAGTCGCTGTTCAATAAGCACCTTCGGGTCTGCGCAATGCTGTTTTGCTTCTGCGAGGGATTCAAGCACGAACTCCACATAGCCGTCCGTGTGGATATCCATTTCGTCCGAGTCGAATTTACTCACGGGCTTTCTGGAACGCATCTTCAGTGCTTTTCGGAGCTTATGCTCGGCAAGAGCGTGAGCTGCCGTTCCTTCGGCTGCGGCTTCTGTCTCTCTGTCCTCAAACTCCGATTCAAGCCTTGCGGATGGATTACAGTTAAGCCACCGGTGTGAGGAGGACGCTGACAGAACTGCGTGTTTACTGGGCGGCATTTGTCAGCACCTCCGCATCCTTCAAGAGAGCCTCGTAGTCGTTGGGGTCGATGCCGGAGAGCTTCGGTGCTCCGTATTTCAAAAGCAGGGCTCTGACTTCGGCTGTCAGTCCGTCATGGCTCTTTTCCGCAAGGACTGCTCTGACCTCTTCCATTGTGATTTGTTTTTTAGGGGCAGGTGCGGGAGTGGCTTTTTCGGGCTTTGCATCGGCAGTCTGCTCATTCTGCAGCATTGCGTCTGCCACAGCCTGAACGCTGTCCGCAAGAGAGCGAAGGTTTGAAACCACATCAAGGAGCATTTTTGTTTTACTCATGTGCGGCACCTCCCATCGGTAGCTCGGTGATGGCAATGGACTCGACTGTATTGCCGGGAACCAGAACCGTGACCTTTTGCATCGGTCCCAAGAGCATCGTGAGGAGCCTTTCACGGAGAGTGACCGTTCTGCAAGCGACTACACCGCCGTTCTTGGGAGTCTTGGAAACACTGATTGTCAAATTGTGTTTCATACGGTTTTACCGTCCTTTCCGAAGAGCGGATTTGTTGTGCTCTTCATAGGTAGGCCACGGGAAAGGCAAAATCGAACCCCCTCAATTCAAAATTTTTTTCAAACGCTGTATAATCTTCTTCAGCCGGTTGCGGATAGCGGCTTCCGATACGCCTTCCTCTGATGCAATGTCCACTATTTTTCTTTCATTGAAGAACACCTGGCGGACAAGCTCCTTCTGCTGCGGTTCAAGCAGAGCGATAGCGTCATACAGTCTGCGGTACTGATCCTTTGTTTCCGTTTCTGCTTCAACATTCTCATCAGACGGAAACAGAGTGTCATCCAAATTAAAGGCATCAAGAGAACAATGACGGCGGGTTTCCTTGTGGTTGATGTTGTACTCCCGGCGGTCCAGGTCAACAATGACTGTTCCGAGTTCTTCGGATACTTCAACCTCAACTGTTTCGGTTGCAAATTCATACTTGATTTTCATAATGTGTCCTTTCCGCTTGAGACGGCACTGAGCGGTCGGGGCACAAAAAGAACCTGTGGTCACGATGGACAACACCGGCAGACAGAACCTACAAGAAGGCATGGCAAAGCACGGTGGGTACATCGAGTTCAAAAAATCCTTGTTGGGGTTTTCGGTTCTCTATGTATCCCGCCGCCTCTAATGCGCATCTCAAGGCTTTGAGATAAAATTTGGTGGGGCTACTTGCCCCAAGGGTATATAAGGTTTTTTCAGATCTTCGGGAAAAACAAAAGACGACCGGGATATAGCTCACCCCGTAAAGGGGAGGCTAAATCCTGGCCGTCTCGCAGCTCTGTGGATTCGCCTATTTGTTTTTTCTTTGCCGCGTTAGGCAGCGAGTGTGTAATCTGCCACGGTAAATGCTGTAGCTGTCCTTGTCACCAGCGACTTGAGATTATCCCGAACGACTGTGAATGTCCCGCCGATAGGAATGCTGAAGATGTAGGAAGAGTGGTGCGGCCCCTGTGTCTCAACCTCGCCCGTGCTGTCGTTTGCCATGCAGAGCAGTCTGTTGTCGCTGTTTCTGATCTCTCTAAATCCTTCGCCTATATCGGTTCCTCCTTCCTGACCGAGTGGCCTTTTCTCATGCTCTAATTATAGCAGAATGTACATTTTAACTGAAATTGTGTCGTTTATATTGTGGTGGCAAAATTGAAATAAAGTCTTGATTTGTTCGGTTTTTGGTGGTATAATAAGATGTAGACTCGAAAATGGGAGGAGTGCGCCCTTGGGTAAGAGACGATATAAAGAAAAAGATGTGTCCAAGCCTATGACGGAAGCTCTCGGCATTCCCGATCTTCTTGTATTGAAGGCCAGCACCGACAGCCATTACTATGCCGTTCACAAACGCTACTTTTCGGACGATAAGCTTCCGTGTCCTGCCTGCGGTTCAACAAAAACGAGATGCTCCAAGGTTGTAAAAAGGACATTCAAAGATATATTGTGGGATAAAGACCCAGTCGATGATGACGAGAAGGGATTCCGGGTATTCGACCTGACCTTCTATCAGACATACCTTCGCTGCGATGGCTGCAACAACAGCGTCTTTCCGGAGCCTATTGATTTTGGTGATAAGGGTTGCCGATATACCAACCGGCTGTCGGATGCGTTGGCCGACGGGACCTTCCGCTTTTCTTATAAGAAGGTGTGCGACTATTATGGCGTACCAGCCTCGACCGCTTCAATTGGTCCCATCATGCGCAAAAGGATTCAATATCGTGAGTCTCTGCTGCTGCCAGTAAGTACGCCGAAGAAACTCGGCATTATGGAGGCTATCTTTTTTCGCGAGGCTCACCCGATTGTTTTTGCCTTGCGGGACGATGGCATTTATTGTATCGATATTTTGAGTGATTCCTCGGAAGAAACGGTACTTACCTTCCTTCGCACTTTGGATGCAAATGAAGTGGATACCGTCTATATCGATCCCGTGGACAGCATCCGCAGCGCAGCGGCGATTGCATTTCCGAGTGCGAATCTTGTCGTTACGGATGAGTGTATTCTTCGTTATGCGCGTGATGCCATGCTTGAAATAATACACGAGGATGGGAAACGCTTCCCGGTCAAATTCAAAGATGCCGTGCTGACCATTCCAAACAAAAGGCTTCAGAGCGATTTCCAGCGCAGGCAAGTCGCAGATGGTATGAAGATTCGTCCGAGGTTAAGTAAAGCATATGAACAGCATCAGGCACTCATGGAACTGATGTCCGGCGAGTGGACATATGAAGCCGTAAGCAAAAAGGCACACGAATTGCCGAGCGATCTTCCGGAATTTGAAACTTTAGTCGATGTGGTTGACCTGTTTGAACAGGAAATCAATGACTATATCGAAACAGAAGAAAAGCCGCCGGAGTTTTATCCGACAGCTTTACAAGCAATCTGCGAGGCATTTAAAGAAATGCCCCACTGCATATTCGATGTGCTGAGGGCGAGATGCTTTTTGACTATTGGTCACGATACCATCGAGGAAAACGGAACTAAATATCGGCTTGGCATCCATACAACCAGGCTAACGCAAAACATGAACGAAATCTCAAAGAACATCAAGGAGGCAAGGGAATATGGACTCTAACGATAAAATCAAGGCAGTCGGCATAAATATTCAGGAGAAAGCGAATCTGATTTGGAATGTCGCAAACTCTCTCTTCGGCGCTTATAAGCCCCACGAATACGGACTGGTCATTCTCCCGATGGCCGTAATCAAACGCTTCCATGACTGCTTGCTTCCAACGCATGACAAGGTTTTGGAAACATACGAAAAAATCAAGCACCTGGCAGTCAAGGAGGGATTCCTCCGTGCAGCTGCCGGAGGCTATCACTTCTATAATACAAGCCCGTTCACATTCGAGCGTCTGAAGACCGACCCGGAGAATATCAAGGCGAATTTCGAGTCCTTCATCAACGGTTTCTCCGACAATGTCATCGATATTCTGGCAAACATGGGTTTTTTCAATCAGATCGACCGCATGAATGATGCCGGCGTATTATACCAGGTCATCAGCGACTTCTGCGAGGAGAACGCGGACATGAGCCCCAATAAAATCTCTGCCATAGATATGGGCTATGTATTTGAAAACCTTGTTCAGAGGTTCTCCGAGAGCTATGACGAGGAAGCCGGAGCCCACTTCACCAGCCGCGACATCATTTATCTGATGTGTGATATGCTGACGATGGAAGCCGACTTCTCCGACCCGGAAGCACCCGCAAAAACCGTGTACGACATGGCCATGGGTACAAGCCAAATGCTCACCTGCATGGAAGAACGGATTAAGGCTCTGGACGCCGAAGCAGAGATCATCTGCTACGGTCAGGAAATCAACCCTTTCACCTTTGGTATCGCAAAGGCGGATATGCTCATCCGCGGCGGCGATCCAGACAATATGCAGTTTGGAAATACTCTGAACGATGATAAATTCACGGGATACACTTTCGACTACTGCATCTCCAATCCGCCCTTCGGTATCGACTGGAAACGCGAGGCTGCGGATGTGGAGAAAGAGCATAAGAAAGGTGATGCCGGTCGTTTTGGCGTTGGTCTTCCTGCAAAGTCTGACGGTCAGATGCTCTTCATGCTGAACGGTATCGCCAAGCTGAAGGATACCGGCCGCATGGCAATCATCCAGAACGGCTCATCCCTCTTTACGGGAGACGCCGGAAGCGGCCAGAGTGAAATAAGAAGATACATCATAGAAAATGACTGGCTGGATGCCATCGTCCAGTTGCCGAACGACAGCTTTTACAACACGGGCATTGCCACCTATGTGTGGCTCATCACGAAGGACAAGCCCGTGTCACATCGTGAACACGTTCTGCTAATCGATGCCAGCGGTTGCTTTGAGCAGCGCAGAAAGCCTATAGGCAACAAGCGTGTGGACATCACAGAGACTTGCCGCAATCTCATTATTGAGGCTTACGGTGATTATGACAGCAAGACCTATGAAAAGAAAATCGGCGATGGAAAGACCATCGTTGTAAAGAGTAAGCGCATGGAATCCATCGCGCTCGGCTACAACAAAATCACGGTGGAAAGTCCCGTGCTCGGCGAGGATGGAGAGCCTATTCTTAAGAAGGGCAAGCCGACCGCCGACACTTCCAAGAGGGATACCGAAACCGTTCCGCTGGACGAGGATATGGATGCCTACTTCGAGCAAGAGGTGCTTCCGTACCGTCCCGGTGCATGGATTGATAAATTCAAGACGAAGGTCGGCTATGAGATTCCGTTCACAAAGACCTTTTATGAGTATTTGGAAATGGAGCCAGCCGATGATATCGCCAAGAGAATTGAGATTCGCAAGGAACGTCTAATTGGAAAATTACACACCCTGTTTGGAGGTGAAAGAAATGAGTAAAACAGCTTATTACGCAGATATGAAGGATAGCGGAATTAAGTGGATTGGCCATGTTCCTTCTCACTGGCATTTGCATACTCTTTACCAGTTGGTATATCAAGTAAAAAACAAGAACAGTGATCTTCAAGAAACAAATCTTCTCTCACTTAGCTATGGAAAAATTAAGCGCAAGGACATCAACACCAATGATGGTCTTCTGCCTGCAACCTTTGACGGGTATAACATCATTGAATCTGGAGACATTGTGCTGCGTCTGACCGACCTGCAGAATGACCATACAAGTCTGCGTGTCGGGCATGCAACGGAGCGCGGCATCATCACATCGGCATACACCACGCTGCGCCCGATTAATCCTGCACATTCCAGATATCTTTATTATTTGATTCACGCCTTCGACCTTAAGAAAGGCTTTTATGGCATGGGCTCGGGAGTCAGACAAGGTTTAAACTATGATGAGGTAAAGGAGCTTCGAATAATTCTCCCGCCTCAGGAGGAGCAAAACACCATAGTAGCATTTCTCGATGAGCAGTTTGCAAAAATTGATGCTATTGTTGAAGACTGTTGCGGAACAAACCAATTCATTAAAGAATACCATTCTTTAATAGGAGATCTTGAACTTTACAAACGCTCTATCGCTTATGAAACCGTAACAGGAAAGCGAAAGGTGGTATGACCCATGAACGAAAGCGAAAAAACATTTGAGGAATTCATCGAGTCCTACCTCATTTCGGAGGATGGCGGATGGGCGAAGGCAACGGATGAAGGACTGCGCAGCGAAGAAAGTCGCGGAATGAATCTGGACATCGTAACGCTGACGGACTTTGTAAAAAGCACCCAGCCCATGGCGTGGAGGCGCTTCGAGCGGATGTGTACCATCAACCCGGTGCGTCAGTTCTATAAGTCTTTTGAGAACGCTGTGACCCAGGATGGACTGATTTCCGTTCTCCGCTACGGTTTCAAGCATCGCGGCATCAATTTCCGTGTATGCTATTTCAAGCCGGAGTCCGAACTGAATGACTTGGCAGTTGAAAACTACAAGAAAAATGTGTGCCAATGCATCAGGCAGTGGCACTATTCGGAGCAAAATACAAACAGCATCGATATGCTGCTTGCACTCAACGGTATCCCGGTCATCGCTATTGAACTGAAGAATCAGCTGACAGGACAGTCCGTGGACGATGCGAAAAAGCAGTGGGCATATAACCGCAATCCCAAGGAACCGGTGTTCGGCTTTAACAAGCGCATCCTGGCTTACTTCGCCTGCGACCTATACGATGTTTATATGACCACGAGACTTGACGGCCCCATGACAAACTTCCTGCCCTTCAACCAGGGTAGCAACGGCGCAGGCAGAGACGGCGGAGCGGGCAACCCTCCGAATCCGACAGGCGGCTATGTGACTTCGTACTTCTGGGAGAACGTGTTGCAGAAGGATAATCTGATGGATATTCTTCAGAAGTTCATCAGCTATGAGAAGACAGAGAAAAAGGAAGTTATGCCGGACGGCTCTACCAACATAAAGAAAACCGAGAAGATCATCTTCCCGCGTTACCACCAGCTTGATGTCGTTCGGGAACTGGTGCGCCATGTCCGCGAGAACGGTCCCGGACACAACTATCTCATCCAGCACAGCGCGGGCTCCGGCAAATCAAACTCCATCGCCTGGACAGCCTACCGTATGGCAAGCCTTCACGACAGCAACAACGAGGCCGTGTACGACAGCGTGATTGTGGTCACCGACCGCCGCGTATTGGATCAGCAGTTGCAGGCAACCATCTCCAGCTTTGACCATACCCTCGGCAGCGTAGAGACCATTGACGATAAGAAAAGCTCGAAAGACCTGCTGAACGCCATCAACAAGGGCAAGCGCGTCATCGTCACCACCCTGCAGAAGTTCCCTGTGATTTACGAGCAGGTACAGTCTGCTGTTGGAAAGCACTACGCCATCATAGTGGATGAAGCGCACAGCAGCCAGACCGGGCAGTCCGCCATGAAGCTGAAAGCCGCCCTTGCTGATGTTTCGGACGCTCTTGAAGAATATGCAGAACTGGAGCAGAAGGCGGTTGATGAGATTGAGGCAAAGGACATCCTTGTGCAGGATATGCTCAGTCAGGGCAAGCACAAGAATTTGAGCTTCTTCGCTTTCACGGCCACACCAAAGGGCAAGACCCTCGAAATTTTTGGTGAACCGCAGCCGGACGGCTCTTTCCATCCTTTCCACATCTATTCAATGCGGCAGGCTATTGAGGAAGGCTTTATCCTGGATGTGCTGGCGAACTATACCACCTATAAGATGTGCTATCAGATTGCAAAGAACGTACCGGACAACCCGGATGTTCCGACTTCCAAAGCCGTGCGTACCATTCGCCGCTACGAGGAGCTGCACCCACATAATCTCGCACAGAAAGCGGCCATCATCGTGGAAACCTTCCGCGATGTTACCAAGCACAAGATCGGCGGCCTCGGAAAGATGATGGTTGTCACCGCATCCCGTCTTGCGGCTGTCCGTTACTACCATGAAATCAAGCGGTATCTGGAGCAGAACGATTATGACGATATCGAGATTATGATTGCGTTCAGCGGAAGCCTGAAAGACCCGGATGACCCCAACAGCCCGGAATACACCGAAAGCTCCATGAACGTGGACAGCAACGGAAACCGCGTCAAAGAGAGCCAGACAAAGAGCGTATTCCACGATGAAGGCGATATCCTTATCGTTGCCGAGAAGTATCAGACGGGTTTTGATGAGCCTCTCCTGCACACCATGATCGTGGATAAGGAACTGCGCGATGTAAAAGCCGTTCAGACATTGAGCCGTCTGAACAGAACTTATCCCGGCAAGGTGGATACCTATGTCCTTGACTTCGTGAATGATGTTGACCGCATCCGCGAGGCGTTTCAGCAGTTCTATCAGGAAACGAGCCTTGACGAAGAAATCAACTTTGACCTTATTTACACCACGCAGAAAATCCTGCGCGACTTTAAAGTTTATACGGATGCTGATATTGAAGCGGTATCACAGATTTACTTCGATCCCGATGTCCGTAAGGCGAATGCGACACAGGGCAAAATCTCCAATATCCTCAAACCTGTCGCGGACAAGTACAATCAGCTTAATCAGGAACAGCGGTATCAGTTCCGCAGAGAAGTCCGTGCATTCGTGAAATGGTATAACTACATTTCGCAGATTACAAGGATGTTCGATAAGGAACTTCATAAGGAATACATTCTCTGCTCTTACCTTGCCAAGCTGCTCCCGTCCGACAAGACGCAGCCGTTTGACCTCGACAACCGCGTGAAACTGGAATACTACCGCCTTGAAAAGACTTATGAAGGAGCGATTGAGCTGGAGGCTACTCCCGGCTCCTGGAAGCCAACTCAACCGAAACGCGCCGGAGGACAGAAAGACAGACTTAGTCCGCTCGATGAGATCATTGCCAGAATCAACGAAGAATTCTTTGGTGACTTCACAGATGCTGACCGCGTTATGGTGGATACTCTTTATACAAAAATGCGCCAGGATGCAAAAGTCAAAAAAGCTGCTAAAAGCAATGATCGGCAAGTTTATGAGCGAAGTATTTTCCCCGGTATCTTTGACACAACCGCACAGCAGGCTTATATGGAAAACACGGAGGCTTATGAGCAGTTGTTCCTTGATGCCGAGAAATATCGCATCATCCAGCAGGCGCTTGCCGAGCGGCTCTATCGCGAACTGCACGGAGACTCAAAATAACGGAGGTGCAGCATGACAATCACAGGTTAAAAATCCATGCGAACACAACCTGTGATGCTGTTTTTGCCCCCCAAATGAAACTATGCGAATAGAGGTTGTGAGTGTTTTGATTTTTTAATTCCCTTCTAATTCAACGATTATCCCTGCAATTTAACGAATGCCTCTGTGATTTAACGATTACCTCAGCCGTTTAACGATTACAACGGCATAGAAGTCCACGAACCCTATAAAACGCACGAAACCCCGCCGCAGAATTGCTCTGCAGCGGGGTTCGCTTATGTGCGGAATAGCCGAAAAGCCTTATTTCAAGCGGTTTTCGGGCATAGAAAAAGTCCACCGTAATTCTATCAAAAATACGGTGGACTTATGGCGGAGAAGAGGAGACTCGAACTCCTGCGCCGGTTTCCCGACCTACGCCCTTAGCAGGGGCGCCTCGTCACCAACTTGAGTACTTCTCCGTATGGTAACAATGTTATTGTATTAAAAAATGGCGGAGAGAGTGGGATTCGAACCCACGGTACCCGTAAAGGTACGACGGTTTTCAAGACCGTTCCGTTATGACCGCTTCGGTATCTCTCCTCAGGCTCTGTTATTTTAGCACACGCGAAAACTATTGTCAAGCGTAATATTTGATTTTTGTAAAATTCCGAATTTTCGATGAAAAAATCCCTATACGAGGTACATAGTGTCGTGCGTTTTACTTCTCCGAAACCGTTTCTTGCTTTGTTTTGCAGTCCATGAACCGCAAAACAGAGAAAATGCAGGATGGAAAATTTCGAAAAGTAAGAAAAATCAGACACGCGTTACAATAAATGTATAATAATTTTTTACGGTAAAATAAATATTGCAAAATCCCTTGATTTTGGGAATAAATCGTGCTACAATAACCTTGGTTTTCAAATATGCGAAACGCAGGTTTTTCTGCCGTGAGCATAGCTTACAAAGAACCGTAAGCGTGAAAATAATGTATCATTATGTCCGTTTGTCTTTTGACAAAAGACGGTGTGTGCCGTTTCGGATTTGTGATAAAAAAGTAAATAACAACACGGAGGTGTTTTTAATGGTAAGTTGGTTCCTGAAAATGTTCCTTAAAATTCTTAAACCTTTCGGTAAAATAGGCTTTATGCTTGTTATCATTAAGGCTATCGAGGACATGCTCAAGGGCGATAACGGCGGAAATGAGGACAATACCGATCCTGCTGTTCCCGAGGCGTAAGCAAACACGAGTCCCGTCGGTTTATCCGGCGGGCAATTTTTATGTAAGGAGAAACAATGGGATATTTTTACAACAGGTTCGATAATGACAGCCTGAATAAAGCGTACGAGCTTCTTGAAAACTGCACTCCGCTGAAATTTGATTGCGGTGCTCTCTGCGGCGGCAAATGCTGCAAGGGCGGCGACAACGACGGGATGATTCTGTTCCCGGGCGAAGAAAAGTATTACGCCGGAAAAAGCGGCTTCACCGTTAAAAAAAACCTTGCGACAGGTTGTCTGTCGGTTGTATGCAGCGGTGAGTGCAGCAGAACGGAGCGTCCGCTTTCTTGCAGAATTTTTCCGTTTTTCTTTTATGCGGCGGAAAAAGACGGCAAAATCCGTATCAGACCCGGTGAAGATATACGGGCGAGGGGAGTCTGCCCGCTCGTCGGCAGCGAGGACGGTTACAACAGGGAATTCGAACGGAAAATGAGAATTGCCGCGTCTTTTTTAGAACAGGACGCCGAGATGTGTCGTTTTTTGAACGGTATTACAAAAAAAATCACGGATTTTGGTGCTTTTTCGCTTCCTCGGACGCGATAATAAGTAAATACCTGTTGATTTATTCGGTCGTACCGATTATAATATATCTGCTAACCCCTAAATTTATAAGGAGATGTAATTTCTATGAGTTACGATGTTGCAATTATCGGCGCCGGCGTTATCGGTGCTTTAACTGCACGGGAACTTTCAAAGTATCGCCTTAATGTTGCCCTTCTTGAAGCGACAAACGATGTTGCCATGGGCGCAAGCAAGGCGAACAGCGGAATCGTTCATGCAGGATTTGACGCAAAACCCGGGACGCTTAAAGCGGAGCTTAATGTAAAAGGCTGCGCAATGATGCCCGGACTGTGCGAAACGCTCAGCGTACCCTACAAGAACAACGGTTCGCTTGTCGTTGCCTTTTCCGAGGAGGAAATGGAAACTGTTAAAGAACTCTATGACAGAGGAATTGCCAACGGCGTTCCTCAGATGAAAATAATAGGCAAGGACGAGCTTAAAGCGCTCGAACCCAATCTTGCCGATAATGTCTGCGGCGCTCTTGACGCTCAAAGCGCAGGCATTGTATGCCCGTATGAGCTTACTATCGCAGCTACCGAGAATGCCGTTACAAACGGTGTTGAATTTAAGAGAAACTGCAAGGTCGAGGCTATTTCCTTCGCGGACGGCGAATTCACTCTCTCCACAACGGCAGGTGAAGTTAAAGCAAAATATATCGTTGACGCTGCCGGTGCGCATTCCGACGAGATAGCTAAGATGATAGGCGACGAGAGTGTTGAGCTTATCATCAGACGGGGTGAATATTTCATTCTCGACAAGGCTGTCGGCAATACCGTTTCACATACTATCTTCCAGTGCCCCACCAAGATGGGCAAGGGCATTCTTGTTTCACCCACCGTTGACGGCAACCTTCTTATAGGACCTACGGCTGAGGACATTGACGACAAGGACGATACCTCCACCACTCCCGAAGGACTTAACACCGTTAAAACATTCTCGGTCAAGAGCTGTCCGTCCGTTTCTACGAGAAATGCCATTACCTCCTTCTCGGGACTTCGCGCCCACCCCGTGAGCGACGACTTTATTCTCGGACCGAGCAAGGTAAACGCTCAGTTTATTCATGCCTCCGGTATTGAGTCTCCCGGTCTTTCCTCCGCTCCCGCAATTGCCGAATATCTTGCGGATATCATAACAAAGGCTATCGGCGGTGTTGAAAAGAACGAGAAGTTCAACGGCGTAAGACATGATGTTTTCCGTTTCCGTCACGCTACCGACGAGGAAAAGGAAGCTGCTATTGCCAAGAATCCCGCTTACGGCAGAATCATTTGCAGATGCGAAACCATCACCGAGGGTGAAATAATTGACGCTATCCACGCTCCTGCCGGTGCAAGAGATGTCGACGGTGTAAAACGCCGTACAAGAGCCGGCATGGGACGCTGCCAGGGCGGCTTCTGCGGTTCGAAGGTCGTTGAGATACTTGCACGCGAGCTTGGCACGGAAGTTAATACGATAACAAAGTTCGGCGGAAAATCGAACATTCTTTTCGATAAAACGAAATAAGGGGGAGAAAGCTATGTTGAATTATGATCTTGTTGTAGTAGGCGGCGGTCCTGCCGGCATGGCAGCTGCCCTTAAAGCCAAAGAGTGCGGCGTTGAGAAAATAATAATTCTCGAAAGAGCAGAAACTCTCGGCGGTATCCTCGAACAGTGCATACATACCGGCTTCGGACTTCATTATTTTGGTGAAGAGCTTTCCGGTCCCGAATATGCGGCAAAGTTCATTGCTCAGGTTGCCGAAACCGATATTGATGTCAAAACCGACACGATGGTTCTTGATATCAGCGACGAAAATCTTGTCACGGCCGTAAACAAAGCGGACGGACTTCTTAAAATTCAGGCAAAAGCCATTGTTCTTGCAATGGGCTGCCGTGAGCGTCCCCGCGGTGCGCTTGAAATCGCAGGCACCCGTGCTTCCGGTATCATGACTGCCGGTACGGCGCAGAAATATGTTAACATCGACGGCTATATGCCCGGTAAGAAGGTCGTCATTCTCGGTTCCGGTGATATAGGACTTATCATGGCGAGAAGAATGACGCTCGAAGGCGCAGAGGTTAAAGTTGTCTGCGAGCTTATGCCTTACTCGGGCGGTCTTACCCGTAATATCGTCCAGTGCCTTAACGACTTCAATATTCCGCTTCGTCTTTCCACCACCGTTGTGGAAACTCACGGTAAAGACAGACTTGAAGGCGTTACCATTGCTCAGGTCGATGAACATCTTCGTCCCATTGAATCGACGAAGGAATATATTGAATGCGATACCCTTATGCTCTCCGTCGGTCTTATTCCCGAAAACGAGCTTACAAAAAATGTCGGCATCGGCATAGACAGAATCACAAACGGTGCTGTTGTTGATGAAATGCGCATGACGGATCACCCCGGCGTTTTCGCCTGCGGAAATGTTCTTCATGTTCACGACCTCGTTGACTATGTTACACTTGAAAGCCAGATCGCCGGTGAAGGCGCAGCCGAATATATACTCGGCAAAGGCAGCTGCGAAAAGGTATATGTCAATACTACTACCGGAAACGGCGTAAGATATCTTGTTCCGCAGAGAGTAAATATCAAGAACGAAAATGATGTTAAGCTCTATTTCCGTGTCGGCAGAATCTTCAAGAATGCAAAGGTCGTTCTTGAATGCGACGGCGAGATCATTTCGTCCAAGAAGAAAGTTAAGCTTGCCCCCGGCGAAATGGAAAATGTCGTAATTCCGGCTGCAACGCTTGCGAAAATGACTAAGGACAGCACAATAGTTGTTAGAGTGGAGGAATAAGCAATGAAAAGAGAACTTACTTGTGTTGCATGCCCTCTCGGCTGCTCGATAACCGTTGAATATGAAGGCACAGAGGTTTTCTCCGTAACGGGAAACACCTGCAAACGCGGTGACGCTTATGCGAGAACGGAGGTCGTTAACCCCACGCGTTCGCTTACTTCGAGCGTTAAGGTAAACGGCGGAGTTCATCCCGTAGTTCCCGTTAAATCGAGCTGTGCTGTTCCCAAGACAATGCTTTTTGATTGCATGAAGGAGATAAACTCCGTGTCCGTTGACGCTCCCGTCAAGCTCGGACAGGTCATAATCAAAAACATCCTCGGAACGGGTGCCGATATCGTGGCGACAAATAACGACTGAAAGGACACCGACAAATGTTAAAGCCATTTGAGCTTGCAAGCGAAGCAAAACCCTCTCTGCGTCAGATAAAATGGCAGGAAACCGAGTTTTACGCACTTATAAGCTATGGCTTGCCGGTGTTTACCGGGAAACAATACGGCGACGGTTTTACACCGCCTGCCGTATTTTGGCCTGAGGAAATGGATACCGACAGCTGGTGCGAAACCGTAAAAAACGCCGGTATGAACGGCGTTGTGTATAATTGTAAGGACTATGACGGGTTTTGCCTTTGGCAGACTCAAATGACCGGTTACAGTCTTAAAAAATCGAATTGGCTCGACGGTACAGGCGACATGGTAAAGCTAATTTCACAGTCCTGCAAAAAGTACGGGCTTAAATTCGGTATAAGCATAGCCCCGTGGGACAGACATGAACAGCTTTTCGGCTCGGGTGAAGCGTATGACGAGTGGTTCTGCGGTCTGCTTACGGAGCTTCTCACGAATTACGGCGACATTTTTTATGTCCGTCTTGACGGTGTGAGCGGTCCATCTCACGGTAAAACGCAAAATTACGACTGGGGCAGATATTATTCTGTGATACGCAGGTTGATGCCCGACGCGGTAATAGCATTCCGAGGACCCGATGTGCGCTGGTACGGCAACGACAGGGGAGTGACGCGTCCCGAAGAATGGAGCAGCGTTCCTGCGTGGCACGGTGTTTACGATGACGGAACAAGCGTTCCTTCGCCGAAAGGCCGAAGCTCGTCCGTTATGGAGCTGGACATCGGCAGCAGGAAAGCGATAAAGCATGAAAAGGACTTTATCTGGTATCCGTGCGAGGTTTTTGTTCCCATGCGAAAGCACCTCTATTTTGACGAGGAAGATAAATATTCGAGCAAAACGAAGGATAAGTTACTGTCGCTTTATTATAACACGGTCGGCAATAATTCCTGTCTGATGCTCGGTATTGCGCCGAATAAGCGCGGAGTGCTTGACGAGATGGACAGTCAGATACTCAACTCGCTCGGTTATGACCTGAAAGTGATGTTTTGGCATAATCTGCTGCAACAGGCAGAGGTGACCGCGTCAAGCGGGCTGAGTGCGCTTTATGCGGCGGAAAACTCGGTTAAAAATGAGCGCCATCTGTTTTGGCGTCCGGCGGAAAACGATAAATGTCCCGAAATCATATTTAAACTTCCGAAAAAAGAGATATTCGATAAGCTTGTTTTATGCGAAAACATTTCCAACGGACAGCATATTGAAGCCTTCTCCGTTTTCCTTAAAAACGAAAAGGGAAAATGGAAAGAAGTTTACTCCGGTTCCGCCGTCGGATACAAGCATATTTGCTGCCTGAAAGCAGCCGAAGCGGACGAGATTAAAATCTCTTTCCCCGAGTTCCGAAAGTTTATGGAGCTGAGCTATGTTGCATTAAACTGACGGCTTTGCGATTCATTACAAAAAATAAATCTCAATAATTCGCCTGCGGTGTTTTTCTGACACTCAAATGCGGATCATTGAGATTTTTTATTTTTCCTTCGTTTGCCGTCCGGGCGTGCTGCCCGTTTCTTGTTATTCATCTCGTTACAGGCGTGCCGCTCGTTTTTATTTTTTACTCAACCGGCAGGAGCATTAAGTCCTGCCGATTGAGTATATTCGTTAAGCGTCGAGATGTACGGAATTGTCGAGAGTTTTAATCGAGTGCTCATGCAGTACTTTTTCCGCACGCTCACTGTCGTCCACGCGCATTACCGTCCATGCCTTGCCCTCTGTTTTTCCCATGAAAGCGTACATATACTCGATGTTGATTTTTTCGTTTGTCAAGGTATCGAGAATGGACGAGAGTCCGCCGGGACAGTCATCCATTGCCGCGGCGATTACCTCGGTGCATTTTACCGTTACACCGTGTTCCGTCAATGCAACGGCAGCGTCCTCGGGCTTATCAACAACAAGTCGTAAAATACCGAAATCGGAGGTATCGGCGAGTGAAAGAGCGTTGATGTCGATGTTGTTTTTTGCCAGCACCTCGGTTACGGCGGCAAGTCTGCCGAATTTATTCTCTACAAAAACAGATAACTGCTTTATCATGATAAATCAAACCTTTCTTTTGTCTATTACGCGTTTTGCTTTACCTTCGCTTCTCTCAATGCTCTTGGGGTTAACGAGGTGAACCTTTGCACCTATTCCGAGCGTATCGCGGAGCATTGCGGTTATGCTGCGTTCGATTTTTTCGATGGATTTAACATCATCGGCGAAGAGTGCAGCGCTCATTTCAACATTTATGTCGAATGTATCGGTGTTATTAACGCGGTCAACGATAATCTGGTAATTGGGTGTGATGCTGCCGCCGCTTGCTTTCAGAAGAACTTCTTCAATCTGCGACGGGAACACATTGACGCCCCTTATAATGAGCATATCGTCGCTTCTGCCCTGAGGCTTGTTCATTCTGACATGAGTTCTGCCGCACTTGCATTTTTCGTAGTTGAGCGAACAGATATCGCGCGTACGATAGCGTATAAGGGGGAAGCCCTCTTTGGTGAGAGTGGTGAAAACAAGTTCACCGGTGGAGCCTTCGGGCAGCACTTCGAGCGTATTGGGGTCGATAATCTCGGGGATGAACATATCCTCCCATACATGCATTCCGCATTGATATTCACATTCACCGGCAACTCCCGGACCCATTATTTCCGACAGACCGTAGATGTCATATGCTTTAATATGGAGTTTGTTTTCGATTTGACGGCGCATATCTTCGCTCCACGGCTCGGCACCGAAAACACCGGCTTTAAGTTTCAGCTTGTCCGTGAGTCCGGCTTCTTCTGCGGCTTCGCCGAGGTACATTGCGTAGCTCGGGGTGCAGCACAGAACGGTTGAACCGAAATCGACCATTGTTTGCAGCTGATTTGCAGTGTTTCCTGCTGAGGTCGGGATGACCGTCGCCCCAATCGTTTCTGCACCGTTGTGTGCGCCAAGACCGCCTGTGAAAAGTCCGTAGCCGTATGAAATCTGTACAAAATCGTTCGCGTCCGCCCCTATTGCGGTAAACATTCTTGCGACGCAGTTGCCCCAATCAACAAGGTCTTTCTTTGTGTAGCCGACAACTATCTTTTTCCCGGTCGTACCGCTTGACGCGTGTACACGGACGATGTTTTTCATCGGCTCGGCAAAAAGCCCGTAAGGGTAGTAGTCTCTCAAATCCTTTTTGTAGGAAAACGGGAGCTTCGACAGATCATCGACTCCGTGAATGTCATCGGGAGTCAAGCCCAGTTCGTCCATTCTTTTGCGGAAAAGCTCAACACGCTCGTACATTCTCTTGACCTGCTTTACGAGTCTTTCGCTTTGAAGCTCTTTGAGCTTTTCTCGCGGCATAGTTTCAATTTCCGGTTGCCACATTTTGTATTTCCTCCATTTGTTGTGCGGTGTTGTGCGGAAAATAAAAAAAATCCTCCGCAGAATTGCAGAGGACGGATAAACCGTGATACCACCTCATATTCGGTTTTACCTCGCGATAAAACCCTCGTTGAGTACAAATATACTCCCTCGCGATAACGGGCGAACCCGATACAGCCTACTGTTGTTTCAGCCGATTGCTCTCGGAATGAACTCGGCGCGTGCGGAAGTTGTGCCTTGCACCAAACGGCATTTCTCTGAAAACACCGCGACGCGTCTACCTGTTTCCGGTCATTGCATTTGATGACATTACTTTAACACTGTTTTTTGTCCGTGTCAAGAGCGGATAGCAAAAACAGCTTAGAATATCGACTCGCATTTGTAATTATGTATTTTAGTTTTTTTATTAAAAAATGTTTTAATCTTTTTTATTAAAATAAGGCTTGACAAAACCCGCATGAAAATATATAATATTCAAGCAATCGATTAACGGACCATTAGCTCAGTTGGTTAGAGCAACCGGCTCATAACCGGTCGGTCCGGGGTTCGAGTCCCTGATGGTCCACCATTGATCGGTTGCATTATAGGGGTATAGCTCAGTTGGTAGAGCAGCGGTCTCCAAAACCGCGTGCCGAGGGTCCGAGTCCTTCTGCCCCTGCCAAACAAAAAAGGGGAGTCAACTTGAAAAATGCAAGTCAGATGCAAGTCAAAATACAGATCGTTTTTTATAGACCGTTCATAAAAACAGACATTAAAAAACACATCATCTATACAGCGAAAGCGATACAACGGGAGTGTTGTATTTTTCCCGATTTGAATGGGAATGCTTTGTTGCAGATGATGTGTTTTTTGTGTGCTTGTTTATAAAGCTTATTTGTAAATGGGATATTTACCGCAGAGCGCACGAACCTCGGCAGTTACGCTTTCGGCTGAATTTTCGTAATCGAAAGCGGTAAGGTGTATAAGCTCGGCAAGCTTTTTCATATCGTCCGTATTAAGTCCGCGAGTGGTCACGGAGGGCGTGCCGATTCTTATTCCTCCCGTGACGGTGGGCTTGAACGGGTCGTTAGGAACGGAGTTCTTGTTGACGGTGATATGCACACAATCAAGACGGGTTTCAAGCTCTTTTCCGGTTATTCCGCTTTCGGTGAGGTCGATCAAAATAAGGTGGTTGTCTGTTCCGTCCGAAACGAGCTTAAATCCCTTGTTTTTAAGCTCGTCTGCAAGAACGGACGCATTTTCTACTACTTTTCTTTGATATTCGATGAAATCGGATCGGAGCGCTTCTCCGAAGCAAACAGCCTTAGCTGCAATTATGTGCTCGAGCGGACCTCCCTGAGTCCCCGGAAAGACAGCCTTGTCAATACGGGCGGCAAGCTCTTCCTTGCAGAGGATAAGTCCGCCGCGCGGCCCGCGCAGAGTTTTGTGGGTGGTGCTTGTCACGACATCGGCATACGGGATGGGTGACGGATGCAGTCCGGCTGCGACAAGTCCGGCGATATGCGCCATGTCGACCATTAAATACGCGCCGACGCTTTTGGCTATTTCGGACATTTTTTCAAAGTCGATGATTCTCGGATATGCAGACGCACCGGCTATTATGAGCTTCGGTTTGTTTTCCTGCGCAATGCGGTAAACCTCATCGTAGTCTATAAAGCCATTGCTGCCGACACCGTAGGAAACGGTATTGAAATACTTGCCCGAAAAATTTACCGGACTGCCGTGTGTAAGGTGACCGCCCTCGGAAAGCTTCATGCCCATAATGGTGTCGCCGGGGGAAAGGAGTGCGAGAAAAACGGCTGTGTTTGCCTGTGCGCCGGAATGCGGCTGTACATTTGCGTGCTGAGCGCCGAACAGCTTTTTCACGCGCTCGATTGCAAGATTTTCAACCTCGTCCACAGCGTAGCAGCCGCCGTAGTAGCGTTTGCCGGGATAGCCCTCGGCATATTTATTGGTCATGGGGTTTGCCATTGCGAGCATAACGGCTTCCGAAACCAGATTTTCACTTGCGATAAGCTCCAAGCCGTCCTCCTGCCGCGTGAATTCGTTTTTGATAGCGTTCGCCGTTTCGGGATCGTATCGGGCGATATAATCCGCAATTTCTCTGATCATGTTTAATTATCTCCTTTAATTTGAATATCTGTAAATAAGTACGGCACAGGAAGAAACGATAAGCCGTGTCGTTTTGTAGAGAGAGTCCATGTCAAAATTGGACAGGTTATCATCTCTTGTATGAATTATCGAGGGGGATGTGAGTGAATGGTCATTTCCCGCACCGCGCACGGAATCAATTTCACGCCACGAGAGTGTCAGCGACGGTCTGCCCGCCTTCCTGAACGGAACGATGTCGTGTTTTCCGGCGGCGACAGGCGCGTGAAAACCGTTTGCGCCGCAGCTGCCGGTATATTCGACAGCTTTTTTCACCGCATTGCTTCCTATATTATCGAAAGCCTGTTTCTTTACCGCGGAATATGTTTCGGTGACAGGCTCGGTGCTTACGCACAGATAATTTTTACCGCCCTTAGGGTGTCCTGCCATATCGATATTGAAGAATATCTTGTGACGGTCGGCTTCATTTCCGGAAAGGGAATAGTAGTATTTGTATGCTCCGTAGTAGCCGTTTTCTTCTCCGGAGAAAAACGCAAGCCTTATTTCACACCCGTAGTCCGTTTTTGTCTGTTTGAGAATTCGCGCAAGCTCCAACAACGCGCTCACGCCCGAGCCGTTGTCAATCGCGCCTACGCTTAAATGACTGCAATCATAATGAGTGCAGAATAGGAAAATATCGGGATTTGACTTCTTCGTCGGAATTGTCACGACTACGTTTTCGGCATAGAGCCTGCGGTTGCCGACAAAGAAGCTCTGTGTTTTCGGTTTATATCCGTAGCTTTCGAGCTTGCTTATTATCTTTTGCCTTGCGGCAGGTTCCGTCTTTGAACCGACATAACGCGTGCCTATCTCATTGCAGAGTGTTTTCATGAAGGATGAGAGATTATCATTCCTAACTTTTCCTGCCAGTTCTGCCGCGAATTCTTTTTGCGTCGGTGCGACGGGAGTTTCCGGGCGTACATAGTCGATAGGCAGTCCCACTGCAACTCTGATTGCGGCGCGTGCGTCATTGACATCTATAACGCCGTCCTTCTTTATGTCCCACAGCTCGAGCTTTCCTGCGGGGAGCTTATCAATCTTTACAGCCACACGCAAGAGTTTTCGCGCGTCGTTGACTGTAACTTTGCCGTCCTCGTCGGTGTCGCCCTTCGGCAGATCTTTTACCGGGGCGGTCGTCGGCTCCTCATGCTTTGTTGTAGGCTCTTCCGGCTTTACCGTTGTCGGCTCATCTTTTCTTGTTGTCGGCTCGTCTTTTACCGTCGTCGTTTCGCCCGTCGGAAGAGTCGTTACGGTGGTTTCGGGCGCGGTTTCTCCGCCGGGAACAGCCGAAGCGGTTTCCGTATCGCCTCCGGACGGTTCTGTTTGCCCTGTTTCGTTTGTTTCGGCAAAGTTACCCGCGTTTTCGGCGTGAACAACAGAGGGAGTATTCAAAAAACAGCAGCTTGCCGTGATACCTGCACACAACAAGACTGCAATATAAGATGATATTTTCTTCATATCTTTTTCCGCCTTATTATTTTTTCTCCCCATGAAATAATTCTATCATACCT
>ERZ1034928.255-NODE-255-length-31366-cov-43.505094_pt1 | contig 31366 bp, 47 predicted proteins | sample MGYA00520627_ERZ1034928 | MGnify/ENA primary metagenome ERZ1034928 (study PRJEB33766, sample SAMN09781755) | gut metagenome | biome: gut microbiome | host: Homo sapiens | place: Madagascar | study: EMG produced TPA metagenomics assembly of the PRJNA485056 data... | reverse complement strand
AATTGCCGCTGGTGCCTGCCGTGCTGTAATTGCCGCTGGTGACTGCCGTGCTGTAATAGCCGCTGGTGACTGCCGTGCTGTAATCGCCGCTGGTGACTGCCGTGCTGGAATAGCCGCTGGTGCCTGCCGTGCTGTAATTGCCGCTGGTGCCTGCCGTGCTGGAATAGCCGCTGGTGCCTGCCGTGCTGTAATCGCCGCTGAAAAACGGCTCTTTGCCCTTCACGCGGTCAAAAACAACTTGCACGGTCGTCTTGACCAGTCCAGCAAAATTCAGCTCGCCCTTGACAGTCAATTCCGTACACGCCAGCTTGCTGTCTCCGTCAGACTTGGAGATGTCGCCGCTGCACTCGACCTCAAAGAATCGGTTCTTTCCGTCGGGCTTGTAGTAGTGGAACACATCCAGCGGGTTTTCGCAGGCGTGCATACCAGCGTGGCAGCAGTCTGCCTTGTCCTCGGTGTAGGTCTTGCCGATCTCGTACTGCTTGCCACGGCAGCACATATTCTTGTCCATGCCCTTATAGGCGATGATCTTGTCACTCATTGTTGTTCTCCTCAATGACCCATGCGGTCAGCGTCTTGGCGACTCCGTTCTTCTTGATTTCGTCGATCTCAAAGTCCAGAACCTTCAAGTCTCCGAAATCCTTGGTGCAGCCGTCGTTCCAAAGGCCTGTATAGATCCTCTCTCCGGTGCTTTTGACAACTTTGATTTTTGTCGCGCCCGGAAAAACGTTGTAACAGGCGAAAGAGAATCGTGAGAATCGGAAATTGACGATTATCTCAATCGTTGTTGGGATTGTTGCTGCAATCTTTGGCGGTGCTTCGTTTGTCGTGTCACTTATAGCATTGCTCCGCTGAGTCTCAAGACCGCAATTACAATGGCGACCACTTGCAATGCCAGCACAACGAACTGAGCGCAAATTGCAAGTTTCATCAGCTCGGTCGTTGCCTTCCTGTATTTGCGTTCGCGTGCTCTCCATTCGTCGTCTCGCCGAGCTGCTTCTTCAATCTCCTTGCGAAATTCCCGAAGCTGGTATGCCAGCTCCTCCCGGCCTTCCTCTTCCACAGGATCGCCGGGATTTCTGTTGTCGGTCATGTGTGCCTCCTCATTTTAGGGTTTGGAAGATGATAGCGGCCGCCTGCAAAATCAAGCAGATGCGAAGAACATTGATGCTTCGTCTGAGGTCTTGAATCTCGTTCTTCATCTCTGTCCAGCGTCGTTCCCGGCGATATTGCTCTATCTGGTCGCTCGGCTTTTTGCCGTTGGTCATGGGTTTAACCTCCTTACGCCACGCCGTCATGCTCGGCGGAAAGCGTTTTTTTTGTGCTCCTTGCCTGTATTGCTCCCATTCTTTGACAACGTGACGATTGTCGATGATTGCGCTTGCGTAGATCCATATCAGCTCGAGGCTATGCAGATCGGCTCTTTTTAGCATCTCGCAAATCACTTCAACGTATCGGTCATGGTTAACTTGTGTATAATTATTCATCGGCTCACTCTCCCACTCAAAACATACTTGTCTGACCGTTGGTCTGCTGAATGAGCATCACGGTGTTGGTGCTGGGCTTCCAGCGACCGATGTACTCCACAGCTTCGTCGAATCTCTTCTTGGGGATATTGCCGACGCTGTTCACCCGGAACCAGTCCTGCACGTCGTGGTTACACTCGCTGTAGACCTTGCTGCGTACATGGTTATCAATGTAGGCGGGTGCATTCTCACCGCCTAGAGCCTGTATGACCACCCGGCTGATGCTCTTGCGGAGCAACCGCTGCTGGTCGTAATCAACTGTCATGGTGTTCTCAAGTGCCGTGATCCGCTGCTCTTGCTTCTGGGTGCGGTCATCCAAAAGGAACAATGCCTGCATCTCCTTGCTCAGCTTTGGCATCATGTAGCCGCCGGTCTTGCGGATGCTGGGGATGATTTCATCGGCTACCAACGCCTGAAACTTCTCGGCGGTCTCATTCTTTGCCTTCATCGCCAGACGATAGAAGATGTTCTCGGGAATGAAATCGGGAAGACTGCCATCGCAACAAGTTGCGACGCCCAAATCGCTGAGATGTTTGCGAACAGTGCGCCAGCGCACGCACTCGTTGCCACTTGCAGCAACTTCGGTGAACCCCAAACCTCTGGCGACATCCTCGAGCTTGAGGTATGCCGTGCCGTCCTGCTCGTAGCAGGAGACGCCGGAGATCAATACAGGGGTAAGATTTTTGTCGTTCATGCTGTTCATCTCCTTATTAAATTGTTGGGGAGTCGATGTTCAGGATTTTGCGGATGCTCTGCAAGATCCCGGGAGTCTCGATTTCTCCCGTCTTGACCTTGTGCAGATATGACCGGTCGAAATACCGTCCAGTGTCCTCTTTGACCTGCTCAATCAACCAATCATTGCGCTTGTCCATCTGGATCAGCGCAATCTCGATTTGCTTGCCAAATTCACAAAGAGGCTTTTTTTCTGTCATTTTTTCACCTCCAAACTATTGATTTTTACGCATAAGTGTAATATAATGAAATTGCTAGAAATCATGTATTACGTCTTCGCGGTATGGTCTTAGTATAATACGCTTTCGCGTAAAATGCAAGGACTTTTTAAGCGTTCGCGTAATTTCGGCAAAACTCATAATTTGAGGTTTGAAATTATGGCTAACTTGTACAACAATATCGAAAAGCTCTGCACAAAGCGTGGCATCAATGTGACCACTATGTGCAGAGAGTCCGGTGCAAGTCGTGGCTCTTTGACGGATTTGAAGTCCGGACGAAAGCAGACCTTAAAATATGAAACACTTGAAAAAATCGCAAATTATTTTGAAATAAGCGTTGAATCATTGGTTTCTGGCGATGAACGGCAAAAAGAAAAGCCCAGCGGATTACCCGCCGGGCTGGATGCTGCACAATATACGCCGGAGCAGCTGGAAGTTTTGAACGCCGTCACCGAAAAGATCCAGACGGAAGAAGGTTGTCAGGATATGTACAACCTCCTCAAGGCGATGCACATCTTATAAAAAAATCCCGCCGGGAAGGGCGGGAAGAAAGAGGTCTCATGGTTCTTAATAAGGATTGTATGCGTGCTGTATTGCTTCAGATTGAAAATCTGTCTATTGAGCATGATACAAATACCCTTGAACTTAATACAAAACTTCCGGATTTTACAAAAAATGATGTCGTATACTCTTGCATTATGCTTAAAGATGCTGGATATATAGAGGCTAATGTTACATATGCTGCAAGGGGCGTTCCAACAGTTATCGTTCGCAGGATGACGTTTCAGGGGCATGAGTTTTTGGACACGATTAGAGATAACGATATTTGGGCAAAGACAAAAACAGTCGCCCAGAAAGCTGGTGCGACTGCCGTAAGTGCTTTTGCGGAAATTGCAAAAGCACTTATAAAAGATGCTGTTACAGCAACCCTTTCTCATTGAGCCTTTTTACGATTTTGTTCATGTTGATGTCAACTTCTCCGTCAACATCAAATTCGAGTTTGACGGTTGCGCAATATTCGTCCGGGTTCTGGACAACAGAATAACCACGGATAAGGTTGATTTGTGCGCCGTTTACAGACACTTCCGCGTGGCCGTTTCCTTCCGGAATGTGGATTCTGATATTATTAAGTGCCATTGTGTTCTCCTTTCGAGGTGTTGTTGAGAAGCTTGAGAAGGGAGTCCTTGAATGCAGGGTTCGTCTTATACGCTTCTATTATACGATGATAGACTTCGGCTGTAAAGATGATATCCTGCATTTTGTTTTCCTCCTGCGAAAATTTGGGTTGTTATCTTTGGTTCGTTGTTGTGTTTGGCTACATTATACAACTATTTGTGGTTAGATGCAATAGGAATAATAAAATTATGTTGTGAGGTGCTATCTATTATGAGAAAAAGACTGTTCGCTATGGCTCTATCAGTTGCGGCCATGCTGATCCTTTCAACAGCAGCATTTGCGGCATCTCCACCGATTGAAATCATGAACACATCAATCAGTACAAACTCAGCTGGTGGCGTATCCCCAACTGTATATTTTCGGAACAATACAGGAAAAACGATTAAGTATATTGATTTTACGCTGGTTCCGATCAATGCCGTAAATGATGTTGTTCGTTGCGATATTAGGGGATATTCTTCGGCTGTTTGTCAAATAACAGGGCCAATTGAACCGTTCTCAATGAACTTATCTACGGATTCAACTTGGACGTCTTTGTCCGGAAAAACAGATTCTCCATTTCAAACTACCTTATCGTTATCAAGTCTGTACTATGTAAGCGATGGTTCATATGTTTTGCGGGTGAGCGAACTTGACAAGTATGGAAACCCATTTATTGAAAGAACGACTGATAATATCAATGAGGTTGGTCATACGCAAGCATATTTGACCGATGATGAAATTCAGAACGCAAGCTATGGACATGGTTATTCTTGGGATTGCGTATGGTACAACTGGTCAATTCAGAGTATTGTTGTAACGAAAGCGTCCGTAACATTTATGGACGGAACGAAACAAACATACTCTCAAAAAACGCTGTATTCTGGTCATTATCGCACTAAGTTTACAAATGATACTTACGAAAACATCTTGAAAAAGTATAATTTGGTGTACGATTACAATTATTATAAAGAAAATAACGCTGACTTGGTTGCTTCTTTGGGCGATAACCAGTGGAAGTATCTTGAACACTTTATCACCAACGGCATGAAGGAAGGACGTCGTGGCAATTCCGACTTTGACCTTGCTGCATATAAGGCAAACAATCCTGATCTGGTCTCTATCTTTGGTGATGACAACACCAAATACTACGAGCATTACATTTCCAGCGGTAAGGCAGAAGGCCGGAAAGCTGCTTAACTAATTCAGCTGCTTCAATTTTGTAAGCAACTCTCCCGCCAGCTCCCCGCCTGGGGTATCCGCCGCGGTGCGCATGAGGTCGAGGGCGGCGAGCTTTTTGGTGGTGTAGAGCCGGGCGAGGGTCTGCTGATCGGGCGTCATATCGACGTAGCAGGCCAGCATAGCCCGGGTGTGATCGCAGAAAAGTCTCATCTTGTCCATCGTCATTCCTCCCACGGCTTCCGGATGCGGTCTTGCCCTTCAAGGACGCTGGCGGGCATACCGTCGATCAATATCATATCTTTACCGTTTCTTTGCTCTAAATCCATTTTATTTTCCTCCTGTTTTTGTGCATTTTAACGTTCTATAATCCGAATTTTACCAAATTTGAGGAAAAACGAAAAGGTCAAGCATTTTGTCGAGTGGCACGGAGTTTTTCCGTGCCATTTTTTGGCGAAAGTGCATCGTGAATTTTGGCGAGGTGGTGAATATGAGCTATTTCAGCGCGGAAAAAATCGGAGCTGCACTTGCAAAAGCCCGGGTCGATGCCGGATTGAGTCAGCACGACATGGCGAGGTGCATCGGAAAGGGCAGGACGACGATCCAGAGTTGGGAAAACGGCGAGTCCAGCCCGACCGCCGACAAGATTATGGACTGGTTTGAAGCGTGCGGATGCTCCCCGCTGGCGGTGATGCAGGAAATGCTGCATCCTGCAATGTACCGCGGCGAGATCTCGAGCAAGACGGACGACCAATTGAATGCAGAGCTTTCGGCGTACCTGGAAACCGCACCCCGGCGGGTGAAGGAAATGCTGCTCTTCCTGCTGCTGGGAGATCATGGCAGCTACCCGCCTGCGGTGATTGCGGAAATGTGCGCCAACTTGCACACGCCGCTCCAAAACCGGGTGTCCGTCTGCGGCCAGATCATCGACAACTACAACATGGCGCAGGCTGCACGCACAGACCCCGCTCCGAACGCCGTACAGCCGCCGATAGAGGATTTGGAGCAAACGTACCTGTCCGGACGAAAGGCCGCGCTGAAAGGCTCTCAGGCCTATATCGCAAAGAGGGTGAAATGATGGAGTGCATTTCTTGTCGGCGCGAGATCCCGGAGGGGGCAAGCTTCTGCCCGTGGTGCGGCCGTCGTCAGGTCGCCGCCACACCGGTGCAGCGCAAAAAACGCCGCCGCCCAAAGGGGAGCGGCAGCGTGTACAAGCTGAAAGGAACCAGAGCACGCCCGTGGGTGGCGATGACCGGTGAAAAGAAGGTGCTGGGAACTTACAGCACCTCCGGCGAGGCTGTGAAAGCCCTCGACGCTTATGTGGCGCAAAACACCCCATCGGAAATTTTGAAATGCACTTTTTCGGACGCATACACCCGATGGAAGGAGCTGCCACGGTTTGCGAAACTGAGCCGCGATATGAAAATGGGCTACGAGCTGGCATACACCCGGGCGGAATCCCTCTATAACAGGCAGCTGCGAGACATCAAGACCGACGATTATCAACACATCATAGATCAGATGGTGGAAAAGGGGCTTTCCCGCAGCTCTTGCGAGAAGCAGCGCACGCTCTTTTCGCAGCTCTGCGAGTGGGGCATGGCTCAAGATATCGTCAACAAGAACTATGCGCTGCTGCTGGAACTCCCTGCATCCGCAAGCAAGGCAGAGCGCACGCTTACAGCTGCGGAAATCGAAAAGATATCTGAATACGTTGAGGACAAGAAATACGGCCAGATCGCGCAGATCGCGCTTGTGCTGCTGTATACTGGTATGCGTATTGATGAGCTGCTCTCCATGCGGTGCGAAGATGTGTATCTGCAAGAGAGGTATATGCGCGGCGGCGAAAAAACAGAGGCCGGAAAAAACAGGATCATTCCGATTCTTGACCCGATCTACAAGATCATCGTGTTCTGGATGCTGAATAGCGGGTGTGAGCTGCTGATTCCGTCCAAAACCGGCACAAAGCTGGACAAGCGCAATATTGCCACGAGATTTCGCGTGCTGATGAACGAGTGCGGCATAGAAGGGGTTCACCCGCACACCTTGCGGCACACAGCAAGCAGCAAGATGGTGGAATGTGGCCTAGAGAAGACCGCAGTGCAGGCGATCCTCGGGCACAAGAGCTTTTCCACGACTGCGAACAAGTATATATCTCATAATGACCCTGCCTATTTGTTGCAGGAAATGCAAAAAATGAAGTATTAAGTCGAAATTAACACACTGACAACAAACGAACAAAACGCAAATAATGAACGTATTTGCGAATATTAAATTTGATTTGTAATCAGTGGGTTGCAGGTTCAACTCCTGTCACCAGCTCCAAAAAAGAACCCTAGAACGTTCAAGTTCTAGGGTTCTTTTTTGCGAAAACATTAAAAAATACTCAAAATCAACTCGAAAACACAAAAGAAAACGAAATAAACTAACAAATAAGCAAACAGACACATTGACTCCGTTGTATGGAGGTGTGTGTCACTTAACGTAAGCCGTGCGCTGCTTCAAAACTGCATCATGGAGTCCGGAGACAAGCTCTTCCGCCATGCTCCACATATTGCGAAGTTCGGATGCGGCTGCTGCGTCGTCCGTCTCGACCATTGAGATGATCTTCTGGCCGATCCGGGCGTTGACATCCGCGTGCTCAATTTCGTCTCCGGAGAGCTTGTACCATTCGGAGGCGGCAGACGGGCAGACGCTCTTGTACTCAACCGCGAAATCTGCGTAGCTCATCGCGTCGCTGTACTCTTCGGCCATCTGCTTCGCGGCCTGAATCAATGCGGCCTTGTATCCGCAAAGCTTGCGCTCATCCATAGCCATGGTGATTCCTCCTTACAGCTTCTCGACGGTAACGGCCAGATTGGACAGGGTAGCGTCTGCTCCGGTCAGGACGAAGGACAGGATCGAGCTGCTGCAGCCGCAAATATTCAGCACGATGAAATCAAGGTTGAGGTTGGTAGCGGTCGAGACAGCGGCCACGGTCGCGGATGCGGTAGCCCCAACGACGGCAACGCCGTCCTTCTGGCCGGTCACTGTGACAGTGCCAGCGGCGGCAGGAATCAGGGTCGCAGATGCGTTGACGTGGTAATAACCATCGCCCAGCAGAATGATGGTGTTTCCATCCTGCCGGATGAACTTCCCGAACCGCCGGTTGGTGGAACCCACAGGAATGATACTGCCAGCGGTAAGAGCTTGGGCGGACGTATTTGTGGTATAGATCGCACAACGTGCCATAATGATAACTCCTTTCAAAAATCAAAAGCGGGGCAGCTGCTGCCGCCCCGCATATCCTCGCCGAACAGGGCGTGTGATGCTGTTGTTAGATGTTTCCGCAGACATTGTTGCAGCCACAGAACGGAGACTGCCCCGCGCTGTAGGTGTAGCCGTTTGGATAGCGGACAACACCGTACATCTGGGAAGCAAGCTCAAGCTGATTGATCCGCTGGTTCTGAGCCGCGATGGTCTGCTCGTACTGCTGTTTCTGGATCTCCGCGAACTTGGCGTCAATGTTGGAGTTGATCGCGCAGGTCTGCTTGTCCATCTGAGCGGCCAGATTTGCGGTTGCCAGCCGGTTCTCGCAGCAGCAGTCAGAAATCTGCCGCTGGACGTTATTGCTGGTTCCCATCACGGTCTGGATGATGTTTGACTGCCCCAGCACGTTCTCTTTGGACAGGTCGCCAAAGTCGCGGGCATTGCGATAGCCAATATCGCAGATGCCGTTGCCGATGTTGGTCAGGCGGTCGTTCAGCTGGCTGAAGTGCTGGCCGTACAGGATTTCCTGCTGCGTCGCTGCGGTGGCATACTGGCCGTATTCACCGTTGTTCCGGTTTCCCCACAGACCGCCGCCGCCCATGAAGACGAAAAGGAAGAGGATGATGATCCACCACGCGCCGTTGCCATAGCCGAAGCCGTCGGTGTTGTTCCGGGTTACGGCAGCAATGTCGCTGAGAGACATATTGCTACTATCCATAGTTGATTTCCTTTCTTGCAAATGATGAGAATATTTCAAATCGTGCGCACGACTTGTCGATTACTTGAGAAGGGGCATGATCTGATTTGCCATTGCCTCGAGCTGCTGATACTGTGCATCCGTCATTTTACCGGATTTGCGCAACTGCTCGACCTGCTGTTTTGCGTCGCCCTGAAAGCTGTTTCGGAACTCGTTGAACTGCTGCAACAGCTGCATCATGTTTCCAAACTGAGGCGGTAAGCCCATAGCCCCGCCGCCCATGAACTGCATAAGCGGATTTTGCATAATTTAACTCTCCTTTGCCCTTGCGGTCTTGTTTGCGGGAACGGATTGCAACTGAGTCACAATTTGAGATGCAAAATTGTTGAGCTTTTCGTCTAACTGTGCCGCTGTAATATACTCGGTTCCACTCGAAACGGGCTGCTGTACAGTCGTTGGTTTAAACTCTGCAAGCTTGTAATATTTTGTGTTGGAGTAGCCGATAGCATCTGCGGTTTTTACCGCAATTGCATAATCATTTTGAATCATGAACCATTTCGTTTCGTTTGCTTGAACAACAACTTTTTCTACGTCGTATACGCTAGGAACGACGATAAAAGGATTAGAACCGACGGCTTGAGCTTGGCATGGATTTTGCCAATTTCTTCCGTTTTGGGGTTGATCGTTATAAGGTAACATCATGATTTTGCCCTCCTTGCACCCCCATCCTACCACTCGCCGTGGAAGCAAGAGACAACGAACGCACAACGAAGGACAAAAAAGAAAAGCACCCACACGGCATAACACCGCGTGAGCGCTTATTTTTTACGGATAATAAATATTTTGAAAAAGTCATTGACATTTTGTAGCAACAAATATATAATAATTGTAGCGACAGAAAAAGCGAGGTGATTTAGATGTCGCCTAAGACTGGTAGACCAAAGGCAGAAAACCCGAAAGACACCATGCTCCGCGTCAGACTGGACGAAGAATATTGCAGGAAGTTGGACAAGTGCGCCGAATCCATGAATGTGAGCAAAAGCGAAATCGTGCGTAAGGGAATCGACCTTGTTGAACAGTCCATCAAATAAAAAAATCCCTGCGCTGGAAAGTTTGGCGACCAACAGCACAGAGATTCACATCCAAACACAAGCGGTTTGATAAATTTATTATACCACGACCTCTAGTGTTTTACAAACATTTTTGAGGTATTTACAATGCAACTGACCAAAATTTCGACTGTTGACGTAGACGATTTGGACTTTCTGGCTGGGGAGCTGGAACACGCCCTTGATTTGCTGACTGTATTTTCCAACTGGTTTGAAATGTCGCACAAGACGGACGACAAGCCGAGGGAGCGCACGGACAAGGATTTGGAACAGGCGTGGATTGAGGCACCTATGTATATGTCCGTACTTCGTTCTGCGGTCGGCTCTGTCAACGGTGTAATCAACAATTTGGATTCTACCATCAATGAAGAGCTGGGAACGGAGGTGAGCGCATGAGTGACATTATCCTTTCTACCCAGAACGGTGAACCGGTAGCATCCAGCCGCCAGATTGCAGAAAACTTTGGCAAGCGTCACACTCACGTTTTGGATGGTATTCAGTCCATTATTCACTCAGCCGAAAAATCGGCTCAGTGGTTTTACGAATCCGAGTACAAAGATGCAAGCGGAAAATCGAACAAAATGTACTATATGAATCGGCAGGGATTTTCGCTTGTTGTCATGGGATTCACCGGCGATAAGGCTTTGGAGTGGAAAATCAAGTATATTGAAGCGTTTGAAGCAATGGCTAAGAAGCTGACCACGCCTGAACCGGAACCGTCAGAACTGGCACTCTCCAAAGCACTTGTCATGGCGCAGGGCATCATTGCCCGCGAACAGGAGCGCTCCAAACAGCTTGAAAAGGAAAACACCAAACTCAAGCCCGCTGCCGAGTACGCCCACAATATGCTTTTGAGTGACGAGACGCTTACAGTGACGCAGATTGCGTTAAACTTTGGCATGACCGCCAACAAACTCAACAAGCTGCTGGAAGAATGGGGCATCCAAAAGAAGGTAAACAAGCAGTGGATACCAAAACGCAAGTACATCGACAAGGGTTATACAGTGAGTATTCCTGTCGAGGTAGGCAACGGCGAGACCAAAGAGAATACCCGCTGGAACCGCACCGGACAGGCGTTTATCTACAAGCAGATGCATGACCACGGCTATTTGACAGTGAAGGAACAGGCAGAGCAGAAAGCGAAGGAACGAAAGGTGATTCCCGCCCCTGCTGAGCAGTCCGCATAAACAAAAAATCCCCCGCTTTGCCTACAACGTACCCCGCGTGGAACGCAGGGCTTCGGCAAAGCAGGGGATTTTTACATTTTCAGCATTTTTTCAATGGCTTTTAGCCGGTAGCCTATCGCCGTCCGGCTGTAATGTGTCTGTGCTGCAATGTCCGGCAGCGGAAGCCGCTCAACGTACCGCAGTAAGGCTATCTTACGGTCTACCCTCCCAAGCGGTGCGCTTTTGATGGCGGCGGTCATCTGCTGGCGGTCAAGTCCTTGCAGCGCAGGGGGCAGTACCACACGAGCCGCCGCCACAGGCAGCACCGAGCCAGAAAGGTTCGGGCAGCTGTCCGGCGTTGCGCACCATAGTGCCAAGCGCGGCAAACCGGTGACAAAACGTCACCATTTTGCCAACGTCGGCAGAATGTTTTTGTGTGGCGTACATATCGCTGACGTCACAGATATGGTGGAATGTAGTGCTGCTCATAGTGGTCTCCTTACTCCTTGCCCTGCATCTGATTGAGGACGTGATCAGCGTGGATGGCGGCAGACGTGAAGGAGTTGTTCTCCCACCACGCCACGAGGGAAGCGACGACGGTGATGCCGGTTGTGATGATCTGTTCCAGCTGCTCCGACTCGATGGGGAGCGGGGAATGGCCGGTTGCGCTGAGGATCTGATTGGTCAGTGCCAGCGCGAGGACAGCGGTGCGTGCGATGGTTCCGGTGGAAATCTTGTTTTTAGTCATGGTGTATCTCCTCTCAATTGTCGTGGATCGGCAGCGACTTAGCCCGGTTGTAAAGCTCCGTGCCGGTGCCGTTGCCGCCAAGTTTGTGATAGCTGCTGTATAAATACTCGATGTTTTTCAGGCCGGTCGTGTCGATCCGGCCTTGCTCGATGTAGTGCTGGCACGCCTGATACAGCCGGTCATGCAGGATGGCAAGCAAGCCCTCCTTGATGGCCTTGCGTTCGGCGTCGTCTGCCTTGACTCGCTTCGCCAGCCGTCGATACCAGGCCACAAGCCCCGCGCTGATAAGCCCGAAAAGCCATGTCGCCCAGTAGTCGAGGGCGGTCTTGAGCAGCTGTTCCATCGGTATCACCCCTCCCGGAGCCTGTCCAGCCCCTTTTTTGCGATAATGGCGGCGTAGTCCTTGTAGGCGTGGGAAAGGTCTGCGTTGCCCGTGATGCCCGGCACGCTGGCGGTGCTGGTATACTGCCACATCCCAAAAGACCATGCTGGGGTCGGCTTGTTGGCACGGTAGGCTGACACCCATACGTCGTACTTGCGCAACGCCGCGCCGCCCATATACAGCTGGGTCTCACCGAAATTAAGCCCAACATAGAGCAGGGCATAGAAGCCCCACCGCTCGATGGTCGCCAGCGCATACGCGGTCAGGTCGGTCAACGCCTGCTTGCCAAGCTTGCGGAGTTTGTCGTCCTCCACGTCCACGCAGATCGGCAGCTCGAAGGTTTTCCCGGTCAGCGCAGTCTTGAGCAGAGCCTGCTCTGCGTCTGCACTGGTATGCGAGACGGCGTAGGTGTAGTAGTACACGCCCACCGGGATCCCCAGCCGCTTGCACTCGGCATAGTTGCGCTCAAAGGTCGGGTCAATGTACAGCCCGTCCTTGCGCTTGCTCAGCTTGCGGTTGGTGGACACCGTCTTGAGCATCACACCGTCGATCTTTCCGCTTGCCTTGACCGCATCCCAGTCAATCTCGCCCTGCCAGCGGGAAACGTCTAAAATTGTTTTCGGCATTGTGTCACGTCCTTTCCGTTTTTGCAGGATTAGTTGGCCGAAGCCCCATAATCAATTATGGTAGCTAGGGTATACGACATTATATTCTGTCGGGTTATCTTGCGCAAAACTCAATACCTCGTTATATATGTAATTTGCAAAGTGCATATATCCGATTGAATTCATGTGTGCATCTCCTATTTTTCTGTAGGAGGTGTCATATATATTACCAGTCAAGCAACTCATTCCATCAATCAATTTTGCACCATACCGTTTTGCAATTTTCTGAAGAACCACAATCGTTGTATCGAAATACCATGCGTCTCTGTTCCACGGCGTAATTATGAATATTTTCATTTTTGGGTTGTCAGCTCGCAATTTATTTAATATTTTTAAATAATTCCCGGTGTCGGTATCAACTGTTGCGCCATCATCAATCGTATCTGTCAAACCATTGTTCGTTCCTAAAAATACGATTGCAGTGTCAAATTGGCTAAAATCGTCGTGCTGGTGATTTTTCCACCACACTGTAGTTGATACACCACTCATTCCTTTATTTTCACAAGTCCAATTTGTAAGTTTGCTTAAAAAATATGGATAATTCCAAGGTGTGATATAAGAATCAAAGTCTGGCCCTTGTGCTCCTTCGGTTAAACTGTCCCCAATACACACAATATTATTAAAGCATCCTATAAGTGCTCTATCAAAATAATATCGTTTTTGATTGTTTTCTACAATGTACGCATAACAATTTATTTCTATATTTGTTTTCTCACAAATAAAATAACTACTTAATGCAACATAGGTATCGAAGGGTGCAGTATATTCATAATTTTTACTAATATCATTTTCATTATTTGATGCAACTGCTGGATAATAATTATTCCCATTTGAATCGCATAAAGCAATCATAGCGAAAAAGTCCATGTAACCCATTCCATGAAATACAATTTTTTTACCAGCTTTCAACTTAATTGGTGCACTATATTGGCATGCTGAATGACTTTCTAGCAATCTAGTTCTTTGATTAACAAAAGCCCCCTTTGTCCAAGTAATTTCTAAAAGCTTTAAATTTTCAGTTTCATCTTTGTACAAATCGCCGTCAAAATAAATTCTATATGTGCAAGAATCTCCGTTAGTACCAATAAAATACGATATTAATACATATGTATCTTTTTCGGCTTTATACACGTATTCATGCTTATCACTGTCTAAAGACAATGCAGCAACTTTTATATTCGTCCCGTATTGTTCACAAGTTGAGATTATAGAAACCAATCTTAAATAACCATAAGTAGTAACAGCGATTGTTTGTCCTTTTAATAATTTTATAGGCTTTGAAAGTCTCGTGTTGTCGTTATTTTCTACTACCCCTTCATTGTTTACAAACGACTTCCTGTAGAAGGTAACATCTGGAATATAAGATGATTTTTTCTTCAGCTGCCCAACCGCTTTCGCATCTGCCGCCTTTCCCTCGACGGAGAGGGTGGGGTCGGTGACGAACTTTGCCGCTGCATCCTCTGCCCGCTTCTGGGCGTCCTGACAGGCGGTGACGTAGGCCGTCCACTGCTCCGACGTAAGGCCGGTGACGTAGAAATACGACCGCACGGACACGGGGTCAACGTAGGGCGCACCGGTGACGCGGCAGATGATCGGAAAGGTATTGAGCTTGTACCCGGTGTTGTTGACCACGCAGAGAGAGACCTCCACCTTGCCGTTGACGCGCAAGGCCTGCTCTGCCAGCTCGAGGGTGACGACGTTGGGGCTGCTGCTGGACACCACGACGGCCTTGCGGGTGCCGCTGGGCAGCTGGATGGTGTCATACCAGCCGGTATTGTTGGCACCCTGGCCGTGATACTCCACGGTATAGACCGCGCCGCTGGGCGCGGAGTACGGCACGCCGCCGTCGTAGAGCGTGAGGCCGATGAACCGGCTCTGCGCGTCGGACTGCATGACAGGAACGACCGGCGGGGTGCTCTGACTCTGGAAATCCATTTTAATTGTCTGCATATACAGTCTCCTTTGCTTCTTCTTCTGCCTGTGCCGCTTTTTGGTCGGTGTACTCGATGACGTCACCGGAGTATTTCTCCGTCTTTTTCGAGATCGTTCCGGCGACCGTGTTCAGCTGGACTTGGTTCTTTTCGGGGTAGTAGGGGTAGATGGTCTTTTGGACGATCTGTAGATTGGAGGCGGTGCCAGAGTATTGGTCGATCAGGGTGACAACCTCGTACATGGACGCCGAAAAATTGCGGTACTTGTCGCTGTTGTGGGCGTACAGATCTATGATGTTGCAGCTGTACGAGCGGGTGGGGAAAGCGGCTGCGTTGACCATGGCCGTTGCCTTGACTTTGAGGGCTTTCTTGTCGCTGATCGAGCTGTCCGTTTCGGTGTGCCAGATCACCCGGCTGTCGTAGGTGTTGTTTTTGACATCCACGTAGATATCATCCTTGCCGTACAGCCGGAGGGCGGTGTAGTAGCCGTCGCCTGAGACGGCCTTGCCTTTGTAGGCAGGCCGCTCCCGGAGATTGATCTCGTCGGAGAAGAACGTGCCGCTGGGGGTCATGATGGATGGATTTTGCACGTCGATATACTTTGCGGTTTTGCTGACCGTAAAGCGTACCGGGTAGTTTTTCCAAACGTCCACGATCTTCTTGATGAGCTCGAGGGGCGTGCCGGTGAACTTTTCAATGGCAAACTTCTCGGTTTCGATGCCATAGCGAAAGCCCCATCCGTCGATGCCGCTCACCGCCCGCTTGAGGGTGTCCATCATGGTTTGCGCACCCTTGCTGAACAGGCCGGTTGCAACGTAATTGTTCCAGTTGGTCAGCAGCTTGCCTTGCAGGTCGTCAAGGTCAAGCTCTGCCTCATACGAGGTGTCGGTCTTGCCGTTGCTGATGCTGGTAATTGCATAGATCTGGTTCCGCGTGGTTTCCCACAGCCGGGTGCGCTCGCTCAAGAGATACGCCTGCGGGTGATTCAGGGGCAGCGTGAATTTCAGCTTGTCCTCCCACCCGTTGGCGTTTTGCACGATGCAGTACCCGTCATAGTCAATGGGGATCTCCTGCTTATCGCTCAACATGATTGCAAGCAATTGAATCCCCCCTTAGATGTAGATTGGATAATACTCGATGGCGATCTGCGAAAACGCCGCGCCGCTGCTGGGCTGCGCGATGGTCAGGGTGTTTTCGCCGGGCTTGACTTTCGGCCAGCCGCCCGCGATGGTGTCCAGCAGGTAGAACCCATTGGAGCCGTTGACGTATACGCCCTTTTCAATGCCGTCGATCACAATGGTGTCGCCGCTCTTCACGGCGGTCTTGGGAAACCGGCAGCCGGTGGTTGCGAACTTGTTCGGGTAGGGCACATACACCTTGTCGTTGACATAGCTGCCGACGGTGGCGGTGATACGGCATTCCATCTGTTCCGCCGTTCCAGCCGCCCAGAAGGACACGCTGGACGCAGCCCCCGACACGACAAGCGTCTCGAGTGCGCCGTGCTTATAGCCTACGAGGGCGTAGGTGCAGCTGATGATCTTGCCGTCTCGGTCGTTTTCCTCCATCTTGCCGCCGTCTGTCAGCAGGCAGGTGTACAACCCGCCGTCCGGTAACGCCAGCTCCACCGTTCGTTTCGCAAGGGCAGCGGTCAGGTGACTTCGCTTGTCGGCTGCGTCTTCAGGGCTGTCGCCAAAGATATCCACCGGCAGGGTGATGCTCCGCAGGCCGTACCGGGTGCCGCCGGGTGTGATCCGGCTGCCGGTGGATGCCACAACGTAGTCTTGCGAGATGGTTGGAGCACCGATGGAGTAGTCTGCCACCAGCACCGCGCCAAACTCCGAACTCCCGTGGTCATCCACCCAAAAACAATTTTCCATGTTGTCCATGTGCTACTCCTTACGACCGGAATGAAAGCTCTTCGTCCATATACGGGGCGGTAGTGCGGGCGACCTCTCTGCCGTCGATGTTGAGGACGGTGGTGGAAGATCCGCTCCAACTGGCGTTGAGCTGTGCGGCCGCTGCGCTGCCGGTGCTGTTCTGCACGCTGCTCAAGTTCTGCTGATTAGCCGCTGCAGCTGCCTGTGATGCCTGTACCAGCTTGGCGGCGGTGATGCTGTCGCTCTGCTTATAGTTGGAGGCGGGCGCGGCGGTGGGGCTATCTTCCCAAAGGCCGCTCCACCATCCGCTGATCTCCTTGCCGTGCTTCTTCCAGATGTACACGCCGAGGGCGGTGATTCCGGCGACGATGGCAAGGATAGCGAAGATCTCAGGGTTTGCCGCGATCACGGCGACAAGCTTCGTCGCCAGCCCGCTCAGTGCTGTGCCGACGCTGCCGATGTTCCCGGCCAGACTGCTGAATCCGGCTCCCAGCTTGGTGACAAGGCTTCCCAGTACCTCACCCATGCCGCCGCTTGCGGTCAGGTCGGAAATGATCTTGCTGAAGGAATCAAGGGTCGTTGCTCCCTGTTCGGTGTTCAGCACCAAGTTGCCGCCGGACAGCAGCGTTTTGAGGGTGTTTCCAACGCCGGACAGCCCGCCGCTTGCGTATTCGTCGTTGATGACCTTGAGGACATTGCCCGCCCACGCTGTGATGTGCGTGCGTTGTTCCGCGTCAACCTCGCCCCAGATCAGCTTGACGACGTCGAGCGCAATGCCGCCCCAGTCCTGATTCTTGATGTTGGAAATGCCATCTTTGAGGATCCCGAGAATACCCTCCGATGTTTCGCTTGTGAAGCTTTGCTTCAGCTCTTTCTCGACCTCACGGAGAGACTTTACAGCCTGCTCTTCAATGTCCGTGATCTCTTTTTGAACGGTGGTCGAAGTCTCTTTTGCAACGGTCGCGGCTTCGTTTGCAAATTCATCGACTTTGGTCGTTACGGTGGTAACGTTGCGCTCGACCCCATTCACCATTTCCTTCCCGGCTTTGGTTGTGGTCGTCGTTACCTGCTTTGTGCCATCGTTAAAGAGTTTTGTGACGGTTTTGATGCTGCCATCAATGGTCTTTTGGGTGTCGGTGACGGTATCTGTTACTTGCCGGGCTTTCTCCTTTGTGGAGCTGCTGCCGGGGGAGCCGCCGCTTCCGCCGGTGGAGGAGGGGATAGAACTTTCGACTATTCCGGAGCCGGTGCCGCCGGAGGTTCCGGAACCCCCGCTAGAAACGGTTCTTCGGTCTTGGTTGGTGTTTCTTCTTGCGTGCCCGCCCTCTTTTTGCTTCTTATCCTTGAGATATTCATCATAATTGGAATACTGGGAAACAGCGTTTTTCCCGAGAACCTTGTTCATCGCAAAGCTTGCGCGATCAAGCAGGGAAAGCAGGTTTTTTACCAACGAAATAGCCGGGGAGATGAACTTTTGGGCTGCGGTTTTTACGGCTTGAAATGCATTGCTTACCCCCTTGCGGAAGGTCTCGCTTGTGGTATAGGCCGTGACAAATGCGCCAGCCAGCGCACCAAGCAGCGACACCACAATGCCGATGGGGTTTGCGTTCATCGCGGCGTTGAGCAGGTTTTGTGCGACGGTTGAGGCGGTGGTGTAGGTCTTGTAGGTAAGCAGCGCACCGGCCACAGCCCCCAGAATGGAAAACATTCCCTCAAAGTTGATCGTGCCGTTCTGGATACCCTCGTTCAGGTCGATCACGGTCTGATTCAGGCTTTGCATCCACTCGCCGAGACCGCTGGAAAGCCCTTCGGTGACGGTTCCGAGCAGCTGGGAAACGTTGTCTTTGAGGGTGGAGAGTGAGCCTTTGAACGTCTCGCTCTGCGTTTCCATGCTGTTATAGTAGCGTCCGCCCTCTTCGGCTGCGGCCTGCAGCGATTTCGTCAACAGGTCGTAAGAGATGGTCATATCCTGCACGTCCTGAATGGACTTGCCGGTATAATCTGCAAGAACCTGATAGATGTTGATGCCCGCAAACGCAAACTGCTTGATATCCACGCTGGACGCCTTGCCAACGTTGGCGACCTGCTGCAAGTTCTGCGCCATGCGTTCCAGCTCGACAGATGTGCCGCCGGTGGCCGAAACCGCGTCGCCAAGCGCAAGGATGGTCTTGCGGCTGTAGGCGGCGTTTTCACCTGCACCGATAAGGTACTGGTTCGCCTTAACGAGAGAAGCTGTATCAAAGGGCGTTCGGGCGGCATCCTGCTTGATGTTTTCAAGGGCAGTGTTGGCTTTTTCCGCGTCGCCCAGCATATTGGTCAGGCCGGTGCGGTAGGTCTCGATCTGGGCGTTGTAGGCAACACCCTGCTCAATCAGCCCCTTGCCTGCGCTGGCGATTTTGGTGACCAACCCGGATATGATGTTTCCGATGGCAACGGAACCGGCTAAAAATGCTGTCTTGGCCTTTTGGACGCTATCTTGTGCAGAGTCGCCCAGATCCTCAACGGAAACACCCATCGACTCGAGAGACTTTCGGACTTGCTCTTGCTTTTTGCGCTGCTCCTCCAGCTTCTGGGTGTACTTCTGGGCTGCTTCTGATGTGTTGCCGTATTCCTCGGTTGCTTTGTTCAGTGCGCTCTGATATCCGCCAATCGAAGAAGAAAGGCTCTTATACTCTTCTTTGAGTTCTTCTACGGTTTTTTCGGTCTTGGCCTGCGTATCGGCCAGTGTCTTTTTGAACTCTGAATTGTCGGCAGTGACTCCGATTTTTACTTCCGCGTCATAGCCTTGCGCCATTTATACCCCTCCCCGTGGGAGCACCGGCACAAAGGCACACGCTCAGATTTTTATCTCAAATTCCCGCTTGCACGCGGGGTTCTTGCATTTGACCCACAGCCCGCCTGCATGGGCGTTTTCGTCCGCCCAGACGGAACTTGCCTTGCTGCAAAAAGGGCAGCGCACAGGGCTTCTATTGGCCGTTTCTGGGCTTGTGGTCAAGCGCGTTGTGCCGCGCAATGGCAGCGGCCTTGCGTTCCGCGAAACTTGCATACCGGCGGGTCTCACCTCCTGCGGTCTCCGGCAGGGCGTACACCCGGCGGAGCTTGTCGTACTGCGCCTTGGTCTCCTTGGGCATATCGGAGGTGTCGGCGGTGCGGTACTCCATGATCTTGCAGATGCGGCATTCGTCGGGCAGCCCACGGAACAGAGCCATGAACTCCCACCAATGCAGCTCGACGTGGTTGAGGTCGATGCCGTAGGCCTGCCAGAACGCCGCGTAGATGAGCTGACCATCCACCGCGAAGTCGTAGCTTCTGGCCTTGCTGCCGAACACCTGCCTGGTCTTTTCCTCGGTCTGGATCTGGTTTTCGCCGCACCGGTAGAAGTTGAGGAACGCGGGCAGGTCGTCGTCGCGGATCTTGCGCCCGGCAAGCACCTCTTCGGCGTACCGGGTTACGGCGGCCTGCTCTTCCGGCGTTTTTGCGGCGTTGGAGATAAGCTCATAGCGGATCCATGCCCGGAAATCCGGATTGAATCCGCCGGGCAGCTCGTCCGTGAAAAAACAGGTCGGTTTCATCAATGCTCCCGGTGTGCCCGGCGTTCTGCCCGCCGCTGCTCACGGTTGACCGGGGCAGGGGAGGCGGTGGTGTTTTCGCCCTTCTTCGGCAGGCTTGCCATAGCTTTTGCCACCATGTCGTCGGCGAATGCTTTGGTCGTCTGCTGGAACTCGCTGTACAGCGGCATCATCTCGTCAAGATCTTCGGTGTCCACGCCCAGCTTGTCGGCGTAGTCGTCGCCCAGAACGTCGCAGAAATAGTCGTCATACAGATTGCACATTGCCAGAATTGCGGCACCTGCGCCCAGCTTCTCCACGTTCAGGCTGCCCCAGCTCTTGCCGAGCGTCTTGTCGGCGTTGTCCATCCGTTCGGCGTCGCTTGCGCGGGTGGGTTTGAAATCGAACTTAATACCACGAAACTCCATGTTGTTGCTCCTTTCAGTGCGCCTTTGCCGGTGCTGCCCCGGCCTTGTCTGTTAAGGCGTCAAAAACCGCCCGGCGGTGTGCCGGACGGCTGCGGATGGGTTAGCCTGCTGCGGAATAGGTGAACTCCGTGGGCTTGTTGATGCCGGAGACGGTCACGGTGTAGCCTGCAACGTTGCCTGCGCCGTTGGTCGCGTCTGCGGTAACGTTGACGGTGGCGCGGCCTTTCTCGCCCTTGCCGGTGAACATATTGAAGTACACATAGTCGGCGATCACGTCCGAACCAACGCCGTGAACCATCTTGAACGAGCTGATCCAGTCGAAGAACGCGGTCTTTTCGTCGTGGTAGCGGTCGGCGTTGATCGTAAACACCCGCTGCGTGTTGGTCTTGATTGTGACCTGACCCTGCCGGATGTAGTTTTTGTCCACCGTGCTGGAATTGACAGCGGCGGAATGTTCCTCCACCATCGACTCACATACGATGTAGTCGCCCTCTTTGTTCTGCGTATCCGCAGTTTTGAACGCCAGAATGAAGTCGTCGGCCATCTGGAAACCGGCGGTGTCTGCACTCGGTGTGATGCCATTCATGGCTTCGGTAACAGTCATGTGGTAGCAACTCCTTTCGGTTGAAAATATACGAGCTGTAATTGGATTTGCGCCCTGCACCGGCCATCCTCGGCAGTGATGATGTAGCCGGTGGTCGTGACGGCAACGCTGATGGGAATGCGGCCATCCTCCAGCACGGGCAGCTTCTTGCCCCGGCTCTGGGCTTCCACCCACGCGGTGAGGTCATCCCAGAACCCGGAGCGTTCTGCCTGATGCTCCACGTCGGAGTTGTATTCTTCGCGGGAGGACAAGGCGAACACCTTCTGCCGGAGCGTTCCATTGATCCGCTTGGCGAGAATTGGCTGCGTGGGAACGTCCTCGATGGAGTATTCATCCACGTCCGGACTCAGCCATGAGACCCGGAATGCAACGCCCTCGTCTTGAGCGGATGCCACCAGCGGGCAGGTTTTGAGCCATTCCTGCATAGACTTGATAACAGGTTTCATCGCTTACTTACTCTCCTTCTTCATCAACTCATGGGCGGTGGTTTCCCAGCTTGCCATGTTTGCGCCCTTGCTGCGCTGCCCCCAGTAGGATCCTCGCAAGCCGGTGTCTCCGTGCAGGTCGGTGCCCTGCGGATGCAGGTAATACTGGCGGCGTGCGTATGGCGTGGAGTAGACAATCAAGCCGTTGTCGTAATCGCTGGCGATCTGTGCGGTGGTCTTGAGCATTCCGGTCTGGAACGGCACAAATTTGTCCGTATCGCGGGCGACCACCTGCGTCAGCTTGGCAAGGGTGGTGCTTCCTGCCCGGTTCATCCGGGTTGCAAAGGCCGGGTTCCATTCGATCTGCGTCGTCACGGATCCGTTGCGATGCTTGACGGAAATGACACGGCCTTTGGGCGTGCTGACTTGCAGCAGGCCGTTTTTGCCTTTTTTCCACTCGGTCATGGTCAGCCTCCGTAGATGTGCCAGTGTGGGAGAAACTGCTCCCGGTTGTCCGCCCACTCCTTGATGGTGGTGCAGTCATGGCTCTGCTTGAGCTTGTTGTACTGGCCTGTCGTCATGGATGGGATTGCCCCCTTGACGATCATCCACCCGTTTTTGAGCGTCCATGCCTTTTCCTTGGCTTCTGCGGGCAGGGCATACCACTCATACGCGGGCAGGTAGGGCGGCTCTCCCATGCGTGCCATGATGCGGACGTGTACGGTCTTGGCCGGGTCTTTGACCGTACCGTTTCCGCTTGAGCCGTAAGTCTCCCGCCACGTCGCGTGCTGGAACACCCAGCAAACCGGCGTGTCCTTGTCCGTGGCGGTGTCATGGATCAGATTGACGATGGTGACAGGGGTATTCATCCGCACACCCCCCGATAGAGCAGGTCATGCGGGTCATGCCCGAGACAGCCTCGCACGATCTGAGCGGCCTCTACCTGCGTGGTGGCGGTCATGCTGTCGGCACTGGAATAGTTGACCGTATACCCGTCGTTTGACACGCTTGACACGCCGGGAGCGTAGCCGTTGGCCGTGACAGCGTTTTGCGCTGCGGCCAAAAGCTGTATGATCTGCACGCAAGCGTCCGACAGCGCGTCTCTGCACCGGTCACACTCGTCCACGTGGGTTTCGGCTCGCCCGAAGGTGATGCCGTCGATCAGCCGGGAAGCCCGGGCAGCAAAAACGCCGAAGGATGCTTCATCGAGCTGTCCTCCGGCGGCTTGATACTCGCTGAACGTGCAGTAGATCATGGCTCGGTCTCCTTAGATGTTGATGCCGCGCAGGACGGCTGCAGAGCGGGTGGCCTTGAGAGCCATTGCCGCCACCATCTCGACTTCGCCGGTCTTGACTGCGCCCGGCTCAGAGAAATTCGGCAGATAGGTCTTGACAAGACCGCTGCCGCTCGGACTGACCGCGTGGACGCCATCCAGACCGATGCGGACGAAGTAGATGTCGTTGGTGGAGATGATGCTGTCAGAAGAGCCGGGTTTGTCGCCGATGTCCATCAGGGTGGTGTTACCGTATTTCAGGATGGTGTCGCCCAGATCGCTGCGCGTGGCGGTGTAGCCGGTGGATTCATCCGCAACCGACTGCATGACAGCAAACATATCGCGAGACATGATTGCCAGAGTGGGCGAACCATCCATCTTGGCCATAACCTTTCGGATGTGGTAGCGCAGGGCTGCCGCATTCTCCTTGATCTTGACCGGAGTGGACAGGTCAAGGCCTTCGTCTGCGATGGTGTAGTCGGTAGAGCTGCTCTTGATGGCCTTGTCCAGACCGTCAAACTGGTTCGTGCTGCCGGTAGAGTTGCCGTTGATGAACTGATCGCAGAACAGCGCACGGGTCGCCTTGGTCTTCTGCGCAAGCTGGAACTGTACCAGATCCGAAATGACCTGCTTTTCGTGCTCGGCAATAACGCGGTCAATCTGGAAGGAACCGCCGAAAACGGCGAGGTTGACCGTGATCTGCTTGGTCTTTGCTTCCTGCGGGGTGTACTCGCTGTTGATTGCGCGGGTCGCCGCGGTCGGCAGGGTGGACACGCGGTTGTAGACATACGCCATAGACTGGCCGCCCTGCGGCTTCACGGTGTTGTCGAACACCATTGCGTCCAGAAGCGGACTCTTTCGGAACTCGTCGATGACATAGTTGGTCAGCTTGTCCTGACTGAGAGACTTGACGTCTGCAAGGGTAAGAGGCATATATTAGCCCTCCTTATAAGCCCATAGCGGAGAGAATCGTTTCGCTAAGCGATTTTTCCCCGCTGTTGTTGGTTCCGCCGTGCTCTGCACCGCTGCTCATGGAGCCGGATGCTGCGGCGGATTCGGAAGATTCAAAAGCCCACGGATCGCTTTCTTTTGCGGAGGCAAGGGCTTTCTGAATGTCGGTCGTGCGGTCTTTGGAGCCTTTCAGCGTGTCCACGTCGAGCAACGCCCGGATTGCCTTGACGTTTCGACCGCGTGCGTCGCGAATCGCACCGTCGAGAGCATTGTCGAAAGCGAAGCTGTCGGCCTGCTCCTGCATATCGGCCTTGAGCTTGTTCAGCTCGGCCTCGTACTCATCCGGTTTCTTCTTGCCGTCAAAGGCTGCAAGGCCGTCCTGAGCCGTTTTTAGCTGGGCTTTGGTGTTATCCAGCTCGGTCTGAACCGCTGCTTTGGCGGTCTTTTCCCGGTTGATGTCGTTGCCGTTCTCGGTCATGATCCAGTCTAGCTGCTCATCGGTGATTCCGGGAATCTTGCTCTTTACGTCTTCACGCTTCATAATCGTTCTCCTGTCTGTGTATCTACTGGTTTTTAACGAGGTTCCAGCCTCATGATTTTGGCAGGGTACGCACTGCCTCTGCGTGGTGCTGCTTGGGGGAATCTAACCCTCATGAGCCCGGTTATGAGCCGGGAGCCTTAACCGATTAGGCGAAAGCAACAAAAAAGCATTGTGCAAAATTTGCACAATGCTGAAAATCCAAAAAGGGGTTACGGTTTAACTTCGATATTCGGCAGGATGTCGGTATGGAAGTAGAGTTTGTAGTGGTACGGGTCGGTGTGCGTTCCTGTGATATCCTCGACCACATACATGGTGTAATCGTTCAGGTAGATGTAATTCTTACGGTAGGTATTGGGGGCGATTTTCACCGTGCAGACCAGCTCGTTGTTGGAGTTGTTGGAGATGGACATATATCCCTCGGCTTCCAGAATAACCTTATCTGTGCGGGCGTTGTAAACGGTGATCTTGCGCTCACTCTCGAAATAGTCTGCCTGCTTTGAGATGTTGGCATTGGCCTTGTCAGCCTCCGAACAGCCGCACAGCAGGATGGATGCGGCCAGTGCAAGGGCAAGAAGAATCTTTTTCATGAAATGCTCCTCTCAGCAGTGTCGATTGATTTTCGTTTTGTATCCTTTGTGGGTCAGCTTACTGTTTTTGTATGTCGGCCTCAAGTTCTTGTGCTTGATATAACCGCACGGAGAGGAAGCAAACAAGCTGAAAATACAGGCTTCTACAAAACCCTCAACTTTAATAATTCTGAATTTTTTGTTTGTCATTTCTTCTCCTTTTTGGCTTGTGCTGTAGCTCTCGCAGCCTGAGAGCGGCCAAATCCGGAAACCATGGTGCGGGCACTGTCGAGCTGCCCGCCGGTATCCCGTGTGAATTGCTTGAGGCTGTCGCGTGCAGCCTTGAGACGGACAGCTGCCGCCGTGGTGTCGCTGCCTGCTGCATCCTCTGCCAGATACCGCCGTTTCCACTTGCGCACATTGCGCTCCCGGGCACGCTGCATCTGGGAGATCTCATATTGGGTGTACATCTGCCCGTTGTACTCGACGTTGCGGGCGTTGAGCTGCTCGAGGCTTTCCTGCGTCCATGACGGCGGGTCTCCCAGCTCTGGAAAACAGGGAAAAAAGCTGTGTCTGCCTAGCAGTTCCAACCACACAAGCCTCCACCTGTTCCATAGCCTGTGCTGGCTACAAAATCGGGATAGTTGAAATTGTCAGAACTCATTGAATCACCCCCCTACAACAAAAAGAGCACCCTCTCGGATGCTCTTTCGTTTATTTAGTTTTGTTTGCCCCAGTATTTAACTTCGGCTTCTTTGCGAGCTATTACAGCATCATCAAAATTTGTATAAGTTCCAAGGCTTATATTTTTTCCATCGACCATGATGCTGGCTCTCCACGAACCTCCATCGCCAGAACGAGCTTTGCGCCAGACGACGCCAGTTACACCGCTTTTGTTTAGACGTTTGACCCCTCTGTTTCTTGAATTCGTCTTGTGGTCAACCCAACGACAATTTTCAGGGCAGTAGTTTCCATTGCTGTCGATGCGGTCAATTTCAGAGTTTGCTTCGTATCCGTGAGAAATAGCCCATTCTGCAAAGGATTGAAAGTCGTTTTTCCAGTCTTCACATACGCGGATGCCTTTTCCTCCATAGTCTTCCCAATGGGAAGACTTTTGATGTGTGCAACGGTAGTTCATGCCAGCCCAAATATTATAGAGCCGGTTCTTGTGGCCTTTGAGAAAAAGTGGGTTTACGTCAGGCGATAGCCGACGCAGGCATCCACAAGACTTTTGACCTGCTCTTAAGACCCCAGACCGTAATGTAACGATATTGCCACATGAACACTCGCACACCCATGCAGGGCGATTGTCGATGTTTTTATCTGCTCTACATAAAACCGTGAGCATCCCTATCTTCTGTCCGGTATAATCTCTGATTACATCCTCACCTTCTTTCCTTCTTCTACGCCTTCATCATGGGCAATGTTGATGAGCTTGCAAATTTGCCCTAAAAGGAATTTCTGGCGTTCGTTAAGCTCTTCGCCAGACGCAATTGTAAAGGTGGCGGGTGTTACAGGATACTGCATTTTATTTTCCTCTTATTCTCTTGTAAGAGAAAAAGCCTTGTGGTATACTAGATTTGCCAAAGGTTTTCCTCTGGTTGTTTGAATCTCTGTGCTGTACGACCGCCAAGAAGTAGCAGCACGGAGATTTTTTATTGAGTAGCTTGAGCGAGCGACAACCACCAGCTCCGCTGGTGGAGAAGAAAATGCTTTAGCTATAAGATTCGAGCGAAGCGAGATGACAAAGAAATTGTCATCCTAGAAGATGCACTTTATGATACTGCTCGTTAGAGCAGTAGGGCAAGTAATGCAGATGAAAGATGCTTGCTCGTGGCCCCTTGCAGGGGCTTTGCTAGTAAGGAGCCCTTCTAGGGCTTACTCAAGCCACCGGCTAAGCCGGTGGTTTTGACTTTTCGTGACGTTCCAAAAATTCTACAACAGCTTCTCGCATAGTGTTTGCACGCTGTTTTCCGTTTTTTTCACAGTAAGCGTCTAACCGCTCAATTTCAGAATCATTCATACGGACACTGATTTGATGCTGTTTAGGGTCATTCGACTTTGGTCGTCCTGTTCTCGGAGACATATAATCACCTCACTTCTTGAACTCCGATAAATACAGTATAATTGTTGGATGTCAAAAAGTCAAGTGTTTTTTAGCTTGAATCCATTTAGTGCATATATTTTTCCTTGCCACTCTGCATGGCTGGGTCGTGCGCCACCGTGGGCTGTTACTTGAACGTGGCGAATTCCCATTTCTTCCATTCGTGCAAGTTGCAACTTCGCGCACGTTTGATTCACACCTGTCAAAATGCACCGGCGTGCAGCTACTTCCAGCGTGTCCGTGTGGCCGGTGGGGTAGGTGATGTAGGGCATATCATCTGCAAGCGTGTCCACCGCCGTCTTGACCGCGCTCTTGTAATCAAACGCCCCAGTGCTGACCTTGAGCCATGCTTCATCCAACACGCGCTCAAAAGCCCCTGTGACGGTGTTTGCGGTGGTGGCCGTTAAATTGCTCCATGTGCCGCTTGTCTGCCTGTAACCAGAGTTCAGCAGGTTTTGCAGGGGCACGGATTCCGCGAACGGCGTCGGGGTCTTGCCGTAGTGGTAATAGATCTCATCGTCTGCTTCCAGCGCGGCGGTGCAGGCTTCTTGCAGGATGCGCCGGATCTCGAGCTCGCTCTTGCCGCTGTACTTAGCCAGAAGCTTGACGACCTCTTCCCGGACGGCCTCGACCTGCTGGTATCGCCACAACTGCCAATTGGCCGTCTGCGTCATACCATCCATCTTGCCGATTCTCCGGGCTACGTCGCGCAAAATATCATCCTCGACCTGCTGCCAGAGCTGTACAAGCTCATCCGGCGCATGGTCAAGATAGTCAGGCTGCAGCATTAAGCATCACCGCCAAATTTGAGCGTTTCCTGTGGCTGCGCGGCCGCCTGCGCTTCTGTCGCCCACTGTCGAGCCTCTTCCTCGCTGATTCCGTACCGTGCTGACAGATACTTATATTTGGGGATAAGCCCGCCAAGTGCATCTGCCCGCATTTGAGTCATCCGGGTTTCTGCGTCGGTGATGTAGCTGTCATCCCAGTTGATAGAGATGGATGTATCCGGGTCTACGTCCTTCCCCAGCATATTTTTTGCCGTCCAGAGAATTGCCCGGACGATGCCGACAAGCGCAGCCTCGATTTGGGTCTGATTTTTGTTTGCACTTGCAATTAGGTCTTGACGGCTACCGACGTACTCCGTGGCGGTCGAAACATTGCCGTAATCGAAACGGTAGTATTTACAGCCCAGACCGATTTTGAATGAAAAATAATCGAGCGCGTCCTGTACCGCTTGGTGGTTTTCCTGCACGCGCAGGTCGGGGTTGTACTCGTGCCACTCGCTCGCAGCGTCAAGGCTTCCTTCTTTTTTGGGGAGGGAATAGAACTGCTGCCGCCGGGTCATATCCGGGGTCAATGTGTGTTCCTTGTTGTCCGTGCCTATGTACTTCTCGCAGATATCACGGTCGTAGAAGATCTTCTTGCCGCCCAAGATGATATCCTGCCGGTAGTTGTCAAACGCATAATCAACCGCCTGCATCTCATCCAGAGCCTCCGAAAAGACGCTCATGCCAAGACCTGCACCGCCGTCAATGTTTTTTGTTGCTCCCGGGGAGAAGATGGAAAACCACCGCGGCGAATCCTTACGGATCGTCAGATTTTCGACCATGCCGGGCGGTCGTTCCCGGGGCGTAAAGGTCGGCGTTCCGCTGGATCCGTCGGTCGTCTGGAAAAACTCGTTGCGGATCTCGATTCCGTTTTGCGCCTCAGTATAGGTCTGCAAATAGACGCAAGGCTTGCCGTCTATGTAGATTTCTGACGCAAAGGCCGCGTCCTTGACGATGCCGCGCTCAACGCGAATCGGAAGGATCCCGCTTGCAGGGTCGTAGTCCAAAACGATTTTTGCGTCTGCGTTTTGGCTCGGGAGAATGGCTCCGGTGCTGTCCATCTTGAAGTTTTCCAGCCCCAAAACAAAGGCTCCCGTTCCGCTCCAGAATGCCTGCTCGACAAGCTTGTTTGCGTTCGGCCAGAAGTTCAGCTCTCGCAGGAGTCCTCCTGTCTGCTGCTCATTGTCGCCCAGCAGATAGGTCTCGGTCTTTTTGTCGCCGATCTGTAAGGTCGTCCGGTCATTCAACAACAGATTCGCCCAGTCCTCACAGCCTTTTTTTGCCATGCGAAGAGATGCCATTTTCCGTTTGAGCGTGTTCCCGGATCCGTTGCTCTCGATGACCTCATGGACTTTTGGAACATATCCTTCCCACCACTGCCGCCACTTCTCGATGTTGGAGTAGTATGAAGCGTCGATATGATAATTTTTTTCGCGGTTGATATACTCGATGAAAGCAACGATGTTGAAGCTCATACTAACTCCTTACGAACTCATGATAGAAACGCTCTATGGTGTACTCGAAAGCGTCCAGACTGTCGATGTCGGTCGTTCCGTCGTCCAAACGCTCATCGACTCCGGGGTGCTTCTGGCTCCACAATGCTTCCGCCAGTGCATCCCGGAGGGTTACTGCCTGCTCGGTGTACCAGAAACGTCCGCTTCCCATCAGGATAGAGGTCAGGCGGATGCGCTCGATGATCTCAATTTTTGCGCTGTTTTCTACGCGGCTCCCAAGCCACGAATACGCGCACTTGGAAAGCTTGCTCCTCAGATGGGAAATCAGTGTTTGCTCGGCAGAATCGCAAAAAATGTACTGGATCTCTCCGTACCGCAGAAAAAACTCGGTACAGAAATCAATCAGCGCATTTGCCAGAAAATCGGCGTCCTTGCCGTATGGTTCGACTCGGCGCGATGCAATGGCGACAACGCCAGACCATCCCGGCAGGATCCCAACGGCCACAAATGCGTGCTTTGAACCGTTTCCGCCAAAGTCCACGCCCACAAATATCCGCCACGGTCGAAGCTCTTTTTCGAGAGGCCAGAGATACCGCTTATCGTTGCTCTCAACGCTGGCGGCAAAATCTTGATAGATAATGCCCTCGGCTGCGACCCAACGGCCTAGAACGTACCGCTGGTAGAAAACTCCGGTAAACGCTGTCTCGTACTTGTGAATGGTCTCGTCTGATAATCCCGGATTATCCCGGAGAACGAAATGCAGATGCTCTGCGTTGATCTCGCCCTTGTCCGCCTTGAGAACCCAATCTTGGTAGAACCAGTGGGATGGTGCAGCCGGGTTGCAGGAAAACCAGATTTTCGAGCCGGTGACAGAGCATCGGATAACCGCTTGGTCAACGAAAGACTTGGGCTGCAGCACCACCTCGTCGATCAGGCAGCCTGCCAGCGTGCGGCCTTGAATCAGCATATAGCTGCTCTCGTCCTTGCCGCCGAACACCTCAAAGATGTTGGTCACGCCGCCCTTGGTGATGGTCAGGATCTTTCCGCTGCGGCTCCACTTGATCTGATAGCTCTGTTGTGCGTACCGCATGGAGATGTACGGCTCGATGACGTTTTTGATCGCGCTGTCCACGGTCTTGCCGCAGATGCCGAACCGCTGGGCGTTGAACCGCTCCATTGCATCATCGACGAAACCAACCATCATGAGGGAGGTCTTGCCTGAACGCACTGCGCCGTCACAGATCAGATAGCTGTAAGATGTCCGCCGGAATCGCAGGATCTCAAGTTGCTTCTGACCCAGTGGCATTTTCTCCGCCCTCGCTTATCTCAAACAGTGCCTTGCTCAACTCGTCCGCCGGGGTGTCGCCCTCAACGGAATCGCCCTTCCTGCGATCATCAATGACCGTCCACTTGTCAATCAGAGTGCCCAGTGCCGTGGTGATCTGCTGCAGGGTCGCCCCTTCCAGCTTCTCCGGGTCGGTCAGGACACCGAGATAAACGTCTATGATCTCCTGAACGCGCTCTTTCTTGCTGTCCATGTAGTCCAGCATCTCAAGTGTGTTCTGCTCTTTTTTTTGCTCAACTTTTTTCAACACTTCGGACGGAGCCGTTGAAATCAGCCGCTTTACCGTCGTGTCAGATACTCCGTTGAGCTTAGCGGTCTTGGTGTAGTTCTGCAGCTGCACATAGTCCGCAATGATCTTCTTTTTCTGCTTGTCTGTCAACCGCTGCGCACCCACTGCCACCACCTTCCTAAATCAAGACATAATAAAACCCCGCCCCGATGTGGGGCAGGGTCGGGTTATTCGTTTAGGCGAACATCTTGGTTTGACCGTTGACGTTCTGGATCATCATTGCTGTGTTTGTGCTTGGCTTCCATCGGTTGACGTACTCAATGGCTTCATCGAACCGCTTGCGGGGGATATTGTTTCGGGCGTTGACCCTGAACCAGTTCTGCAAGTCCTTGTTGCACTCACAGAACACGCGTCCACGAACATGAACATCTTCGTATGCG
>ERZ1034928.253-NODE-253-length-31598-cov-70.244016_pt1 | contig 31598 bp, 34 predicted proteins | sample MGYA00520627_ERZ1034928 | MGnify/ENA primary metagenome ERZ1034928 (study PRJEB33766, sample SAMN09781755) | gut metagenome | biome: gut microbiome | host: Homo sapiens | place: Madagascar | study: EMG produced TPA metagenomics assembly of the PRJNA485056 data... | reverse complement strand
ATGCCTATCTGGGCAAGGACGCCGAGGGCAAGCGGATCCAGCGCTCCGTCACCCGCCCCACCAAGGCCGAAGCCCGCGCCGCCGCCGTGGAGCTGGAGCAATCCGCCCCCGCCCCGGAGAACCCCGCCGCCTCTGAAATGACCCTCGCCCAGGCCACGGAGGATTATGTTCGCTCCCGGGCGAATGTATTCAGCCCCAGCACGGCCCGAAGCTATCGCAGCATCTGCAGGAATTATTTTGGCCCGCTGGCGGAGGTGCCAGTCACAAAGCTGACCAGAACGCAGGTGCAGCTGCTGATCAATCAGCTTTCCGCGCGGTTATCTCCAAAAACCATAAAAAATATTTATTCTGTGATCACGGCCGTTGCCGGGACCTATGCGCCGGAGCTGAAGCTGACGGTGGACATCAAAAAGGCCCAGCGTACGGAGATCGTCATTCCTTCCCGCGAAGAGATCGAAAGGCTTGTGCAGGCGGCAGACGATGCGAAGAACAAGGATCTTGCCCTCGCCCTTGTGATCGGCTACCAGCTGGGTCTTCGTCTGGGCGAGATCTGCGCCCTGACCTTTGCCGATGTGCAGGACGGTATGGTCCGTGTTAACAAAAGCACCGTAAAGCAGCAGGATAATACCTGGGGCGTGAAGTCGCCTAAAACCCCTGCCGGAACGCGGACGATCAAGCAGACCACAGAGGTGGCAAGGCGGCTCTCCTGCCGCACCGGCCCGCCGCAGGAGCGGATCCTCTCCATGCAGTACGGCCAGCTGGAGGATGCCTTCCAGCGCCTGAAGAAAAAAACAGGCGTCAGCTTCCGCTTTCATGACCTCCGCCACTATAATGCATCGCTCATGATCCTGGTGGGCGCTCCAAACTTTTATATGTATCGCCGCCTTGGCCACGATAGCGCCCGAATGATCGAGCGCGTTTATGGGCACATAATGCAGCGCCAAATGGACGATATCAGCGACCGCATTGACGCTGCACTTTCTGAAAAATCTGTATGAAAATCTGTACGAAACAGAAGAAACCCAGTAAAATCAATGGTTTACGGGTGCTTTATCAAGGGTTCAAATCCCTTCTTCTCCGCCAAGGCAAAAAGCCCGGAAACATCAGTGTTTCCGGGCTTTTCCTTTATTTCCAAGGGTTTGCGGTCTTTTCAGCCGCTGAAATATCCGTTTATAAAACGATATTTCAGCAGAAAAAACGGGTTTATACAGAAAGAAATCTGTATGAAAATCTGTACGGATTTTTACATCGACAGGATCTGCCGGAGCGTGGCCGTTTTTTCGACATATTCCGCATGGCACTTTTCCCATGCCTCCTGCATGGAGACCGGAGGCTGATACACCCTTCTCAGCTCCTCGATCTCCGCCAAGGCCATATCATGCAAAAACATGGCGTGCTTCAGCTCGTCGTTTGCCATCTCCCGGTATCTGTTCGCGTTTCCGCTGTTGCCCCGGGCCTTCCATTCCACATATTTTTCCCCATAATGCTGTGCATCGCGAAGCTCCTCAGAGATTCTGTCCACATAGCGCTTGATGATCTGCATGGGTTATTCCTTTTCCACGCGGACGGAAACGGCGGCAGCCGTGGCATCTCCGCCGCTCAGGCGCACGGTAAGCACGCTCTGGCACTGCCGGCAGAACATCCGGACAGCACTGGAGGGCAGCGTCAGCGTTACCGCATCGCCCGCGGCGGCAGCCGCAGCGGAGACCGTCGCGCCGGGAACGGCAGTACCGTCCTGATATAGCGTGGCCGTCAGCGTTCCGGCAGCGGCGGCCGTGGCAACCACCGTCGCGTCCACCGCATAAAAGCCCTCCTTCAAAAGAGAAACTGCGTTGTTCTCCAGATTCAGGCTGCAAGCACCGTAGCGCCGGACAATGCTTCCGTTGTTGCCCAGCGGGATGGCGGAGCCTGCGGCCACAGCGCCGGCTGCGGGATTATAGACATACAAAAGCGCCTTGCTCATCAATAAAACTCCTTTCTTATTTTACACAAAGCGGCGGAGCTGTTGCCCCGCCGCTGATCTTCCCGGCCATCAGGGGCCAACGGTTCGGGATTCCCGAACGGTTCAGATGTTGCCGTTCCCGCAGCCGCAGCCGCAGCCGGCGGGTGCAAATTGAGGCACGATGCCGTAGCCATAGGGGCTGATGCGGGGAACGCCGCAGAACATCTGCTGCATCTCCAGCTGGTTGATGCGCTGGGCCTGCGCAGCCTCCCGGTCGGCGCACATCTTGTCCAGAATACGCTGCACCTGGGCCGTGGTGTTGGCGTTGATGCTGGCAGTATTCAAGGCGCCGTTATAGTTGACGCCATCAATGGCCCGCAGGGTCTCACAGCAGCACTCCTGCTGCCGTGCAAAGCCGGAAGCGGTGGCCGCCTGCACATCCCGGAGCTCGCCCAGGATGCCATAGGCATTGTCCTTGATCGCGCTCGTCACATCATAAGCCGCCTGACGGGTCGCCGCGACGCCCTCGTTGTTCTGCCGCTCCAGGGCGGCAAAATCCTGACTGCGCTGGATGTCGCCCACGGTGGCCGCGCGTTCGCCGGTGCTTCGGCCAAAGAGACCGCCGCCGCCAAACATAAAGATGATGGCGAAGAGGATGATCATCACCCATGCACCGGAGCCGCCAAAGCAGCCGCCCTCACGATTCCCGAGCATTGCGCCCACATCCGCAAGAGAAAAATTAGAATCCATAGCTCTGATCCTTTCAAAGTATTTACAAAGCGCGTTGGCCACCCGCGCAATGCATCAAAACAGGCTCAGGAAGGACTGGAAGCCTTCCGCGTCAATGCCGTATTCCTGCAATACATCGTTCAGCGGCCTGCTGGCGTTTTTATCCCAGAAAGCGGCAAACTGCGGGTTGGTTTTTGCAAGAACCTGTGCCACCTGCGCGGGATCCTTGCCAGAGATCAGCTTCCTGATCTGCCCGACCGTAGACATGGCCCGCGCCATGTCCCGGATGCCCTTCAGGCTCTTCCCTGCGTTAAACAGTGGGTTCATGTTCCGGCTCCTTTCTTTGGCTCAGCGCGGAAGAAAGCCGCTGGCTGAGGATGCTCTCCAGCTCATCCCGGGTGACAAACTGCGCCGTCCTGGCCGCCTCCTCCGCGCTGGGATCAAATCGTTCAAACCGATAATAATCCGTGGTTGTCATGCCCAGGCTGTCCGCAGCCTTCACGGCAAACTGCGGCTGATCCTGGGCCATGATCCAGGCCTTTCCGCCGGGCGGGACGGTGATATTTGCCGCATCCCTGATGCAGGGGACAAACATCCAATCCGGCCCGCTTTGACGCGCCTGCTCCTGCCTGGGAGAATAGGTCTGCCGAAAGCCGGGCGGCTGCGCATAGCCGTAGCCGTAAGGATCATGAAACATAAGCGCTTCCTCCTCATATTTTCTGCTTTCAGTTTACCGTTTTCCTGCATTCCAAAACAGCAACAGAGCGGCTATCCTTCGGCTATCTTTTGGATATTGGATATAAAAACGCTGCCGAGGATCCTTCCTCGGCAGCGTTCTTTCTTCTGTTGGCCGCAATTACAGCCCCGCCATGCTCCGGCCCTTTCGGAGGATGCGCTTTACATTCTGCGGGCTCATGTCAAACTCTTCCGCCAGCATTTCGATGGTTATCCCGTCATTCAGGCGGCGCTTCAAAATCGCCCTGTCTCTGGCGCAGTGGGTATAGCCGACCAATGCGCCGTCAATGATCGCATCAAACCGGCTCATGCCTCACCCCTGCTTCTCCAGCAGATAATACCTGGGGCTCCTGCCGATGCAGTCCGCGTCCAGCGTCTCCGGTGCGGCAAAGATCAGATCTCCGGAGACGGAGACCCTCTGCCGCCGCGCTCCTTTGCTGAACTTGCCGGAGTAAAGGCCGGGATCCGCAATACAGAGCTTGCCGTCCAGAAGGCCCAAAACGGCCATATAATGCCCGCCCGTGCTGAACATGCCCCGCCCCGCCACATTGCAGATGGCAGCGCCGCCGGTCTTCAAGTGGGCCAAAAGCAGCTGCACGCTGCTGGTGGTGGTGTAGCGCATGCCATACCGGCTGCACACCTGGGCGATCAGCGTCCGCATATTGGTGCCGCCGGGCACTCTGGCCCCGCAGGCAATGGAAAGGTTGCGCAGCTCCAAAACGGAGACCTGCTTTCCGGTGACCGCGCCGATGGCGTTTACACAGGCGCACACGCCGCAGCCGCTGCTTTTGATGGTGGCCCGCTCATAGCCCCTTGCAGGGTAGCTCAGGGCAGGATAGGCGTTCTGGTTGCAAAGAAAGCCGGAAAGGCTCCGCACCCAGCGGGTCTTCCCGCCGCTTTTGGTAGGATAAGTCACGGGGAAAAGCCCGCCCAGCGTCTTCCCACCGATGCTGCACCAGTCTCCTGCGGCAATGTAGCTGCCGGGATCTGCCGTGCCGTTGGCGTTCAAAACGGAGATTTTCCGAAAGGCAAGCGCCCTCATGCGGAAGCACCGCCCTCCTCGCTGTATTCCGCAGCCTGGCTCGCGTCCTCCTCAGGCTCCGGCGTCTCCGGCGTTCCGGGCTCGTTCCGGATGCCAAAGCCGTAGTTAAACTCGCTGACGCAGGCCTCGATCAGCGCGTTCATCTCCAGCTCGGAGATGGAGATCCCCTTCTCCTCCAGCATCTGCCGGATGCCCTCCTGCGCCTTGCGCAGCTTCTCGGGGCCGTCCAGGTCGTGGTAAAGCTGCTCCGCCGCCTTGACACAGGTTCGGACAACCGCCTCCTTCGTCTTGTCGTTCACATACTTTTCGTAGAGCTTCTTCAGCTGCATGCCCAGAAAGCCCGCCAGCGCGGTCAACACCGCATAAATGATGGTGCTGCCGTAGGTCGCGATAAACTCCTTCATGATACTTCCTCCGTTCATTTGTGATAAGCCTCCAGATCGCTGATTCTGTGATTGACGACCCTGATCTGCTCCTCCACCACGGGCATCCTTCGTGCAAAGTTATTGTGCTTCGAGACCTCATCCGCCAGCGTATCGAGCTTGGTCTCCAAAACCGCCTGATGCACCTGCAGGTTCTGCTGTACCCGGCTCATGGTGGCGCGGCAGGTGACGACCGTCCCGGCCAGCGCAAAGATCCCCGTAATGATCGCAACGATGATCGCGTCCATCATCCGTCTTTTTCCCTCCTTTCTCCCATTCTGTCCAGAGCGTAGCATAAGAAAGCGCTGTGCCGCACCCCATGTTTTCGGATTATTTTCGCAGCCGCCCCGAAGGGCGGCCGCGCTATGTTATCCGCGCATTTTAAGCAGCGCGCCGCGCACCTGCTCCGAGGTGTAGCCGCGCACCTTTTTCCCGATGCCGAGATAGCCCAGCAGCGCCTCCCGAAGCTCGCCGGAAAGCCCATCCAGCGTTCCGGAGGTATAAAGCTGCTCCAGTTTCAAAAGGCTCTCGCTGTTGGCGATCGTCTCTCCGTCCTCATCTCTCAGGCCCTCCAAGACCGGCTTGACCGCGGCGCGGGCCTCCAGATAAAGCGTTGTGCTGATGCCGTCCTCTCGGGCCTTCAGCGCATTCTTTGTCCAGCTGCCTGGCTGATAATCGGGCGCCACCGCTTTTTTCGCCTGTGCGTTGGCCAGCGCGTATGCGTCGGCCAGCGCCTCCGCCTTTTCCTCGTCGGAAAGGCGCTTATAAGCCCTGGAATCGATCAGCGCCTGCACATATTCCCGGCTCCACTTGCCTTTCTTTCTGGCATAATCCAGATATTCCCGCTGGTTCAGGTATCGGTTCTCGCCGTTGACCTTAAAGGAGGCTTCCGCTCTGCTGGGGAAGCAGCCGCCGTCTCCGGTTTTTTTGTAAACGCGCATCAGCTCCTTTTCCAGCGGCCCCTCCTTGATTTTGGAGGTGTAGGCCGGGTTCAGGAAGTTATGCCCTGCCCGCTTTAGAAGCGTGCCGCTTTCCTCCTCCCTGCCCCATGCGTCAATGTAAGGCACCTGGTTATAGTCCCAGCCCGGAATCTTGGAGGAAGCCTTGCTCACGGTGCGCTGGAGATCCGTGCTCAAAAAATCCGTTTTGTCAATGAACGGCGTATAGCGCCGGTCCTCGCTGACCCGTTCGATCTGGCCAAACAGCGTGGGAAGCGCCTGCGTCACATAAGAGGTCGCCGCGCTTTTCAAAATCGCCGCCAAAACGCTTTCATCCTGATTCTTCGCATAGGCGGTGCTCTGGATCACATCCGCCACGCCGGAAAGCATGCTCATTTCCACCATGGGATCCGAAAGCTGCGTGATGGCCTTGATATAGTCCTTCATCTGCGGGCCGTTTTCCCAGTCCCCGTTTTTCATGCTGCTGGCGATCTCATAAAGATTCGCTCCCGCAAACACCGGCAGCGCCTCCGGCGCCACCCAGTCCAGCGTAACGGAAACGCCGCCTGCCTCCAGCGAATACGCCTGGTGTCCGTTTGCCTCCTCCTGCCGGCGCTCCTTGTCGTCGTCCGAGCCGTGGCCGCGCAGCCAGCCCTGCCCCGCCATCAAAAAGCCCAGCGCCATCAGACCCGTTCCGGTCAGTCCGGCGGAAAGCCCGTCCATCAGCTTGATGCCGGCCGCCTGCCGCTCGTCCACGGTAATGCCGCTGCGGCGCACCTCCTTTGCATAAGCCGCGATGCTGGTCAAAAAGCCCAGCGGACTGTATTCCACGCCCCGCGCCAGAATGTTTGCCGGCGTTTTTTTGAAGGGAAGGACGCCCTGCATCAAAAGATTTCCCGCCCTTGCAAAGGCGTTTTTGCTGTTTCGTCCGGCGTTGCCGATGCCTGTGACCATCTGGGAAAAGGCGTTTACATCCCGGTAGGTCCCGCGCTGCGCCTCCCGGATGGCATAGGCCCGCGCCGCCGCCAGCCCGTCCCCGTTCTGAACGATCATTTCCGCGCTGATGCCGTTTTTCTTTGCATAGCTGGCCAGCGCGTTGGCATAATACCGCTTGCAGAACCAGGCGTCCTCCGCATCCAGCAGGCGTCCGTTTGCCTTGCGGAAGGCCTCCAGCGCCTTCAGGTGCTTAAAGACCACCTGTCCCTTTTGGATGCTTTTGTTCATGCGGGCCGCGTCGCTGAGCTTCTGGCCATCCATGATGACATTTTCCATATTTCCAAAGTCTGCAAAAGCCGCCCGGTAAAGCGCCCGGTCGCCTTTGCTGAGGCCCACGATGGCCTTGCTCCGCCCCGTCTTGCCTCCGCTGATCTGATAAGCCGCCGCCTCCATAGCGGCCCCCACCCGGTTTTTCGCAAATACCACCGGTGCAAAAAATGCGTTGCCCAGAATGTTCCGGACATGGGTCCTTGGGTTGCCCAGCATGGAAAGATACCGCCATGCGTTCCACCTGTCCGCAAGGCTGGAGGGCAGCTGCGAGCCGATATCCTGATAGATCTTATCCAGCGCCGCCTCCCGCGCCTGCTGGGTCGCGGCCTGCATATAATCCTCCGCCAGCGCTTCGCTGATCTTCAGCTGCGGGGCCTTGTCCCCGTAGCGCTGGGTGATCTCCCGCTGCAGGCTGTCGATGCTGCGCTGCGCCGCATAAAGCTGTGCCTCCGGCGAAAGCGTTTTCAATATGCGGGTCGCCTGGGTGGCCTGTGCCGCGGTCCGCTGGCTCATGACAAGGTTCCGGAGGATGTCCATCGCCGCCTGCGTTTCGCCGCTGTTTACGGCGTTGTTGTAGAGCACAAAGCCCATTGCCGTATTCGCTTTGTTGTAAACGCCCTTGTCCATATCCTTCGACCACCTGGCATAGGTGTTGCTCCAGCCTTCGCTTTCCAGCTGTGCGTTGGCGTTTTCCACGACGGTATTGTCCCCCAGCGCCTCATAGCTGAATGCGCCCTCCGCCACCAGCTGCTTGATGCCCGGCAGCGCAAGCTCCGGCGTCGCTTTTCCCTCCAGGATCGTCCGCACCGTGCGGGAGACCTTGGTTTTCCCGTCCGTCCTGCGGGGCAAGGTGATCTCTCTGGCGGGCTTTTCGCCCGGCTGCATCCTGCCGTATTCCTCCGCCTGCCGCGCCAGCAGCCGATCCACGGCCTCCTCCCGAAGCCGGTCCGCCTGCTCCTCCGTGAGCTCGCCGGCCTCCAGCTGCTCCCGGATGGAGGCAAAGTCTTTTTCCAGCGCCGCGTCCCGCTTGAGGGAATACCGAATGTCCGGGTTCTCCCGGTCAAAGGTGCCGATGTTGTCCGTGGCGGATTTGATCTGCGTGGGGTCAAACACCACATAAAGCGTAGATTTTTCTCCCTTTACGATGATTCCGTCACAGCCCTGCCTCTCCGCTTCGTTAAGATATTCCGAACGATGATCGTCATACTTTTCGGCGGGCGCCTGCACATAATCGCCATAAGCTGTGACCTCATAGGGGTTTCGGATAGACAGATACGCCTCAACAACGCGGCCTTTCCCATCCTTATCGTGCAATGCCGCATAATTTTCTGCGCTCTTCCTGCTTGTCGTGAAGAAAAAGCCTCCTTCGCCCTGTGGATAGTTTTCGCCCTGCCGTAAAGGGTCAAATGCGTTAAAATTGCTTCCCGTCCCGTGATACACCACCTTCGGCGTCCCGTCCTCGTTGACCACTTTGCTGGCGTTCTCCGGGTGGTTCTGCCAGTCGCCAAACCACCGCTTGAATTGTTGCGATTGTGTTACATTCTCCAGCTTCGGGTTGACAGGCGACCCCGCTTCGCGTATACTGTGTACAAAGCCATCCGGCGAGCTTTGAGGCATCTTGGGCATTGGGACCCTTGCTACCTCAAATAGCCGGGCGGCTTTTTCTTTGTTTACATAGTAGACCGAAAAAGCCTTCCCGTTCGCTTCGGCCTCCAACGCATTTTTCAGCACCTTACTGATGGAAAAGTTTTTCCCATATACGCTTGTAATTGCGTTGCTGTCGATCTGCATCCAGTTTAGCGTCCCATATCCATCGATCGCGACGGGGACGACCACCTGTTTCCCGTTCTGGCGGATCTCCAGCATGGCGACCAGGCTCGATCCATTTTTCGTCTTGGAAGAAAGGATCGCCACAGGGCTTTCCAGCGCCTTCGGCAGCTGTCGCAGCCCCTCCGCGCCCAGTGCATGGTCAAAGTCCTTCGTCCCGTGCAGCGCATATTCAATGTGCTGCTGGTTGATTGTGACCGGGAGATCAGTCATGCCGATTTTCTGGAACACCTCCGGCGTTTTTCCCACAAGCAAGGTGTCGTTTTTTGGTATCTTCCCCGCCTCATAGTCCGCGATCTGTTCCGCGAAAGACTTAGAGTAGTCATACACATTGGTCGGCTTGACCTGCGGAACCTTCTTGAGGGAATACCGAACGCCCTCACGCTCCGCGCCGTTCTTCCTCTCCGCCTTCACCGCCGCCGCATAGGCCTTTTCCAGGGCTGCGGCGGCGTTTTCTGCCTGGGTCCGCTGCTGCCCCGTGAGCTTGCCCTTCAGCTTCTGCGCCAGCTCCCGGAAGATCTGCCCCAGCCGCTGCAGCAGCGTGGGGTTATGCTGATTTTTGGCGATAAAGGTCTCCAGCGTCTGGGGCTTGTCCATCAGCATCCCGGCGTAGTCCGCCGCCACATCCTCGATGGCGATCGGCTCGGAATACTGCTCGTCCGCCCTCCGTCCCAGCGCGAGCATCTCCGCCACCTTGCCGGAAAAGTCCGGATCCGCCGCCTTTACCGCCTGAACAAACCGGTCAAACTCCTTCGGCGCAAGGGCCCGGAGCCGGTGGGCGATCTCGTGACCGAAGAGCTGCCGCAGGGGGCTTTCCGCGTCCCGCTGCAGGGTGATAGCCCTGCCCACGATCTGGCCCTCCGCCAGCCCATGGTTTATTTCGCCCGCAAAGCTGACGGTCACGCCCAGCTGCCGGGCAGCGGCATCCAGCACCGTCATGTCCCGCCGGTCCAGCGTGTCGGTATATTCATCCTGCAAAAGGCCGCCGCCGCTCTTCCGGGCCACCTCCGCGCTCATGGCGTAGCGCTCCGCGTCCGCCTGCGCCTCTGTCTCCTCCAGAATGCGGTTCTGGGTCTGCACGGCCTGCAGATATTCCTGCTCCCGCCGGGCTGCCTCCTGCTCCCGCAGGGCCCGGTTTTGCCGCGCCTCCTCCCGGGCCATGTCCCCGGCCAGCGCGTTCAAGATCGCCTCGCCGTCCTGCGCCTGCTGCACCGGCTGCACCGACTGCTCCGGCGCCGCCTGCAGGGCAGGGGGCGCGTTTTCCGTTACAGGCTCGGTTACATTTTCAGTTACAAGCTCGGTTACAGGCCGGGCTGCAGGCTCCGTCTCCTGCACCAGCTGCGCCCGGGGATCCGTCATGCCCTGGCTCTGCCCCTCGTAGAGGAAGGCGTTTCGCGGGTCGTTCAGCCCTGTGATGTCGCCCATCACCCGGTTGGTAACAGCACCCGTGCCAAACCCCAGCGCGCCCATGCCGATGGCCACCTGTGCGCCGCCCTTGGCGCTCTCCATGATCTCCTGATGGTTCGGGTCGTCCCGCTTCAGGCCGTTCCAGAAGATTTTTGCCGCGTCGCCGGTGAGGCCGCCCACCTGCTGGAAAAAGTTTTCCTCCGCCGGGTCATAGCCCCGAAGATACCGTTCCCGGTTGGCGATGGAGACGGCCTGCTGCGTCCCCTCTTCAAGGCCCTCCTGGGCAATGTTGCCCAAAAAGCCCAGCGCCTTTCCCGCGCCGGAAGCGCCGAATTGCTTTGCCGCTTGCACCAGGCCGGCTTTTCCCACATTCGCCCCCAGCTTTCCCGCCGCCTTGCCAAAGCCAAACAGAGAAAGATCTGCAAAGGTGTCCGCCCACTCGATGAGGGACGAAAGAAACGCCTCGTTCGTTGCCATCTTCTTTGCCGTCTCATGATCTGCCCCCAGCTCCCGCAGGGCCTGATAGGCAGAGCCTGCCATGGTGCTTGCGGAATACAGCGCCGTGCCCAGGGAATAGCCAAGCTTTCCGCCGGTAGCGTCGCCCGCCATCAGCCCCAGCACAGCCGGCACGATGGAAGCGAAAAACTGCTCCTTTGCCTGGGGAAGGTATTGCACATTGGCGCCGATGGTCTCATCCGCCCATTTTCCCGCCTTCTGCAGCCATTCCGGCGCATCTTCCGAATAAAAGAGATGGTTTCCCGTGGAATCCAGCGCTTGCTGATTCCTCTGCGTATAGTCCTCGATCATGCTGTCCACATGCTGGGCATATTCCAGGTTTGCCGCCGTGGGGTTCCTCATGACGGCGCTCCAGGCGTGGGCCTGATCCTGCCCCAGCTGGCCGATGTCATACTGGGACTTGATATAGCCGCCATAGGTGTCCTCATGGTTCCGCTGGCCGTATTTGTCGATCAGGTCCAGCGTGGCCAGCCGCTTCCGCAGCTCCGCCTGCTGCCGGGCCTCCTCGATCTCCTCTGTACCTGCCGTGTTTTTCGCGCCCAGCTGCCGGGCATGCTGCCGCTGCTGAATGTCCCGCAGCTGGCGTTCATACCGCTGCCGCCGGGCGCCGCGCTCTGCGGCGGCGTCTCCGGTGCCCGTGTCTGCCACAGCGCGGGAAGTCCCCGCAAGGGAGGGCTTCGCCGCGGGCTTTTCCGCTGCTGCCGGCGCAGCCGCACTCTTTCCCAGCTCGCCGATCCTCCGCTGCGGTTCCGTATCGATTCGGACCAGCCGCCCCCTTTTGCCCGTGCCTGCGTTCAGGTCGCCGAGCCTCCGCTCCGGCTCCTTTTCGAGCTTCACCAGTCTTCCCATGCTCAATCCCCCTCATATTCATACTGCACGCTGTAAAGCGCCAGCAGCTCCTGCAGCTTCTGCTTCTGCTCCGCAGAAAGCTTGGGCCACAGCCGATCCAGCGCGCCCGGAAGGCGATCCAGCGCTCCCTGCCGCAGGGCAGTGTTGATGCTGGACAAGGCCGCGTTGAAATAGGAGCTGTTATAGGCCGTCTTCTGATTCTCCTGCTGCGCCCTTTCCCCGTCCACGCGCTGCTTTTGCTGATAGACCTTCCAGGCGGAAATAGCCGTGCTCTTGCTGGAATAGCCCAGGGCCTTGTAGTTTGCCCCGATGTAGTCCTCCGCGTCGCCGCCGTAGTCGCTCACATAGGCCTCCACCTGGCTCCAGTCTGTGCCGGAGGGCGTTGCCTTTGTCTGCTTTCCGCCGGAAGAGCCGCCGCTGCCCTTGGCCGCCGCTGCCGCCCCCTGCTGCTGATAAGCCCGGCTTGCCGCCGCCACCTGCTCCGGCGTCCAGCCTGCCTCCAAAAAGCCGCTGTAGTCCCCCGTCAGCTCCGCATACTGCTGTGCCAGCTGCAGCCGCCGGGTGTAGTCCTCCTGCGCCCGGCTGTAGTCCCATTGCTGCTGCCACTGGCTGTCCGAGGCCGCGTCCCGCTGCTGCTGGTAGTCAAAGCTCTTGGCCCACTGATCGTCCGCCACCTGGTCCCGGTAGGCGTTGTAGTCAAAGCTCCGGTCCCCGCTCCAGCGGTTATAATCCACATCGTCCAGCCCCAGCAGCATGGAGAGGTCGGCCCGCTTGCCGGAGAGCTCGTCCTGATACCGCTGGTAGGCCAGCTGCTGCAGCTCCGGGATCTTATCCGCCAGCGCCGCCATGTAGTTGTCATAGGTCTGCTGGGCCGCGCTCTCCGCGTAGGAGCTGGCCAGCCCGCCGGTGCGCAGCGCCATCTGCCCCAGGGTGTCCTGCATGGCCCGCTGGCCGCCCCGGGTATAGCTCTGCTTGTACTGGCCATAGAGCGGGTCGCTTGCCGCGTCGTAGGAAAAGGGCTCCCGGCTCAGAATCGCCTGATAAAGCGCCTGGATCTGCGGGTCATACCGGCTGGAAAAGCCCGGGTAGCCGTAGCCGCCGCGCCCGCTGCCGCCTTCGCCGCTGTCCTCTTCCACATAGCCCTCGCTCTTAAACATCAGCGGCAGGTATTCGCTTCCGTCCGCCCCGCCGCTGTAGCCATAGCCCGCCCGGATGGCCTCCGCCGCCGCGTGGGCCGCGTCCATGCCCGCCTGGTCTCCTGCGTCATAGGCGGTTTTCCAGTCCGCCTTGGCCTGCTGGACGGCGTTCCAGTTCTCATCTCCCATGTGGGCGTTGTCCGCGCCGCCCCAGCTGCCCCGGTGCTTCACCTGCTCCGGGTCCTGCAGCTGACCGGAATAGCCCACATAGCTGTAGCCCTTGGGCAGCCGCACATTATACTTGCTGCCGTCCTCCCTGGTGCCCACCGGCGCCGCCTGCACCGTGTCCCAGAGCCCAGCCTCCTGGATGTCCTTCACATCCGCCGTGTCCCCCTGCAGCCGCAGAGTCTTGTTTCGCTTGCTCGCCATCCTTATTTCCCCTTTCTCAAAGCCTCCAAATCCTTGTTGATCACCGTGATCTGAAATTGTACCTCCTCCGTCAGCTGCCTTGCCCAGGCAAAGAGCCGGCGCAGGTTTCCCTCCGTGTCCCCCTGCCGGTATTCCGGCGGGGCGATGTTGATCGTCCGCATGGCGCGTTCCTCCTTCTCAATATTCGCTGCCCAGGGTATAGTCCCGGGTCAGCGACCGCAGCATAACATTTCCCTCGCCGGAGAGCCGGATCCGGAACCGGTCGCACCGCCGGGGCAGCAGCGGGATCACCCTTGTCTGCCCGTGTCCCGCGCTCCATTGCCCCGCGGTCTGCCATGGGCCGCCGTCCATGGAGATCTCCGCCTTGAGCCAGCTCCCCGCCTCAAAGTCCGCCCGCAGCAGCAGCCGGGAATAGCTCTTCCGGTTGTGGACCACCTCGTCCATGGCGCAGAGCTCCGCACTCCAGGGCACCCTGGTCTCCTCGCTGTTGTCCTGCCCCGTGAGATAGACCTTTTTCGCCCCCCGGTCCAGCAGGTAGAACCGCCCGTTGCTCCAGGCGAAGCCCGCGTTCCGCTCGTCCTCCTGCAGCCAGAAGCCCCGCAGCGTGTCATAGACCCAAACGCCGTAGCCTCCGTCCTTCCCCTTCATGGAAATGTAATACCGCTGTCCGCAGCGCCCGGCCCAGGCGTTGGTATACTGCCGCAGGCCAAACGCACCGGAAACAAGCTCCGGCGCCGCCCCCGCATACCTCCAGACCCCCGCCGCGCCCTTGTAGTAGAGCACCTCGTTAATGTTTATCAGGCTCTCTGCCGAGCCCAGCTGCACGCCCGGGTAGTGGTAGGAATACAGGGTATATTCCGCCGGATAGCCCCCCAGGATCTTATAAACCATGTCCTCCTTGAAGAACAAAACCCCGCTGCCGTAGCCGCAGCAGGCGGTAAAGGGCTCGCCCCCCGCCACGGCCAGGGCATAGGAATCCGTGGAAAGCCCGTCAAAGGTCTCCCAGTTGCAGGGATCCCCCAGAGCGGAGGCATAAACCGTGCCGCCCGCCGCGCCCCAGAGCCGGTTCTGGCTCTCGCAGAGCACCTCCAGCTCCGGGATATACCGTTCAAAGCTCACCGCGCCTGCTTCCGTGCCTGCCTCCGTGCCGGGTTTGGGAAAGGCCCCGTCGGAAAAAACCAGCGTATAGGTCTCTCCGCTCTGCCGGATCTCCCGGATGGTGTGGGTGCCGTTGTTCTCCGGGAAGGTGGTGCAGCCGCGGATGCGAATGGTGTCTCCCGCCCGGAAGCCCATGGCCTCCCAGCCGCCGCTGTCTCCATAGCTTTGTCCGTTTACGGCGTACAGGTCGTACCGGATGCCAAAGTAAGGCTTCGGGCTTGGCCGCGGCGTGCCTCCCGGCGGTGTTATCGGGAGGGTTTGATAGGTCTTGCATTCCGTCACCACCGCATATTGCCCCGCCGGCAGCTGGGCAAAAAGCGTCTCCGGCGTGTATTCCCCGCCGGTCCATTTGGGCCGCTCCGCCTTCCGGAAGAGGGTTCCCGCCTGAATATTCTTCTTTGTGATATCGTTGTCGCTATTCACCTGCGCCAGGATCACGCTGCGCTCGTTGGCAAAGGTCAGCGCCCCGGTCTCCGCGTTCAGCGTATAGCTGTCCGCCACGGTAAAGGTATCGCTGCCCTCCAGCGTTCCCTTTTCCCCGATATATTCATGCTCGCCGTCCTCGTCCGTTTCATAGTGTGCCTCCCGGATGCCCAGCGTCCCCGTGCCGGTTTTTTCCACCCGGTAGCTGCCCAGGTGCGCCGTGACGGTCTTGCCGTCCGCGCCGAAGGAGATGCTGCCTGCCGGCGCGTTGTAGCTGGCAAAGAGCGTCCCTGCTTCCCCGGTTTTCATGTCATACCACTTCTTATCCGGAAAAATCACCAGCTTTGAATTGATGGCCGCCAGCTGCTTTTTCCCCGGCGTCAGGGTCAGCAGCGTGCTGTCTCCCAGCTTCAGCGCCCCGTTGTCCACGATGTAGAGGTTGCCTTCCGCCGCGAAGATCTGCTCCGGCGCGGTCAGCCCCGAGACGGCGGTCTTCCGCCCCGCCCTGGGGTGCAGGCAGGGAAAATGCTCCGCCGTCAGGTTCCTGCAGTCCGCCAGCTGCCCCTCCTGGGTGTTCTGCCCGTAGTTGATCCCCCCAAAGGTAATGATCTGCTGCTGCCGCCTTTGCTCCATGTTCGAAAGCGCCGGTAAATACATAATGCTCTCCTCCTCCTTTTCCCTGTTTTCCCGCAAAACAGGTTTTGCGGGGAACAAAAAAGCCGCCCTGTCATCCTTGACAAAGCGGCGGTTCTGGATATAATGAAATTAGAAGGGCGCTGTTGTAAGACGGTCAGCCCGAAGTCAGTCACATAGAAGATCTATGTTAGCCGTTCGGGGCCAGCCGGGCGGCTAACACGCTTTTGGGGATATGTAGACCATGATCGCCAGGATCATGAGAAAGCACACCGCGAAACGAAGGGCTCTCGCCCGTCGCCCGTTTCCCATCCGCATCACCTCCCCTCAAAGGGAAGTGGCTGACCGCCTGTATACAACAGCGCCTGTCCCATCATAGCACAGCGCGCCGCGCTTTGTCAATTTCCGCCCAACCGGGCGGCTTTTTTTATTCCTTTACCGTCCACCCCTGCGCATAGCTCTCCGGGGTATAGGCGTTGTTGTCCATGGCGCTGACATAGATCTTTCCGTCCGTCCACACCATACATTCGTCCTTCTGATAAAGGCCCCGGCTCCCGCTGGGGGCCTGATAGGGCTTGGCCTTGCCGGGATCCTTGGTGTGGCAGATGTCAAAGAGCGACACCGCGTCCCGGGGGTTCCATCCGGCGTTCCCCGTGCTGTCGTGGGCCTGCCAGACCTTATATACCTGTCCCTCATACCGCACCGGCGCGCCCACGGTCTGGTAAGGCCCCTGCCGCCAGGCGGGGATCTTATCCTCCTCCGCGATGATGGCCGTCCCGTCCAGGCTCTGCGCAATAGCCCGCGCCCGGAAGGCCTGCGCGTCCGCCGCCCCCTGGGCCTCCATGGCCCGCAGGGCCGTCTGTTTGTCAAACTGCGTCAATGCTGTTCACCCCCTCTGTGTATGCCGCGCTCAGGTCGTCCTTGAGCCCCTCCAGCTCATCCGAGAGCGCCTGATATTTTGTCTTTTCCTCCGGGGTGAGGGCCTCCAGCACCACCTGCTCCCCGTCCTGGTTCCGGGTCCACACCCCCCGTTCCGGGATCCAGAGATCCCCCATGGTGAGCCCATAGCCCGCCGCGTCCTCCAGCCGGGCACCCAGCGCCGTTTCCAGCTCCGCCTGCTGCCCCTCTGCGGCCACGATCAGGTTGGTCACCAGATCGCCCTTGATCACTGCAAATCGCATATTGATCCCTCCTCGTCAGTTATAAATACTCTGGTCCAGCGGGATGCGGATGTAGATGATTCCCTGGTAGCCGGAGCCGTCGGAGCCAAAACGAGAAGGCCCTGTGAGGTAATGCCTGCCTCCTCCTCCACCTCCTGAACCGTAAAATATCGCATTGGCTCCGTCCAAACCTGAGTAGTCCCCTATACCACCAGTACCGCCGCCATACGCGCCGCCTTCTCCACCGTACGTTTCTCCGTATTGGGGATCGCCGCCATTGTTTCCATTTGATCCTCCGTTGCCGCCACCAAAGAGGACCCCGTTCTCCTCGTCCTCGTCATTGTAGCCGCCTCCGCCGCCTCCGCCACAGTGCGGTTTGTCGGTGCCTGCTGCAATCACGCCCGTATTTCTCAATTTTGCGCCGCCCGCATCGGAAAATGGATACTTGCTAAGTCCATCCCCAGTTCCCGCAGGCTCTCCCCGGCTTGCCCCGCCTCCAGAGCCTCCGGCGCCGTTCTGCGCAGGGGTATTCGTTTCGGCGCCCGCAAAAGAGCTTTTACCGGCCGAAATACCTGCGGTGGTTCCGCCAGAGCCTACAACCGCCGCCATTGAGCCGCTTAAAACTGCAGCGCTGATTTGTTTGGTATATCCACCGCCGCCACCACATCGATTGCCGCTTGCGCCTCCGCTCACCATCCACACATCCCCCTTGCGCGCCTTGCTCAGGGTCAGCGTGCCGGAGGAGGTCAGCGTCAGCAGACGGTACGCTACATTGGACATGATCACGATCTGGTCGGTCATGGTCCCGGTGTAGGTGATGGTGTCGTCCTCCACGGAATCCGCCTCCGCCGCAAGGCCGAGGTCGCTGGCCATCTTCTTGCCGCCGCAGGAGAGGGTCTTGCTGCCGATGATCAGGTCGGAGCGCATATATTTCCCGCCGCAGCTCAGCGTCTTGCTCTCCCCGGCCGCCAGCGTGGCGATGGTGCTGCCGTGATACTGCACCGTCACCGGTGCCGTCTCCTCCGCCTCAGAGATCACGGCCCCGTTGTAGGTGATCGTCACCTTCCCCATCAGCTCACGCTCCCATCGTAGGTGGGCAGCGCCTCCAGCACATCCTGCACCATGGCGGCCTTGTCCGCTGCCGTCCAGTAGTCCGTCCCCTTCACCGGGGTATGACCCGCCGGCCCCGTGGCGCCGGTCGCGCCGGCAGCGCCCGTGTCCCCTTTCTCGCCCGCGGGTCCCTGCGGCCCGGTAGGACCTGTGGGGCCGGTTGCGCCGGTGTCGCCTTTATCGCCCTTCGCGCCCCGGGAAGGCTTGCCCGTGTCGGTAGTTCCCAGATACCAGTTTCCGTTGCTCCCGATGGTGGGAGTGATGCCATTGGAGCCGTCCGCGCCCTTGGGGCCTGTGGGACCTGTAGCGCCCGTCGGTCCCTGCGGCCCGGTGGCTCCGGTGGCCCCTGTGGCTCCAGGGTCTCCCTTGTCGCCTTTGGCTCCGGGGTCTCCCTTTTCCCCCTGCGCTCCTTTTTCGCCCTTTTCGCCGGTGGCGCCCTTGTCTCCTTTTTCGCCCTTCAGTGCTGCCAGCTGCGCGGCGGTAAAGTCGGCGTAGGTAAAGGGGTCTCCCTTGTCTCCCTTGGCCCCCTTGTCTCCGGTGGCTCCCGTAGCGCCCTTTTCTCCCGGGTCGCCCTTTTCGCCTTGTGGCCCCTGGGGCCCGGTGTCCCCCTTGGCTCCCTGCAGCGGACCGTTGTTGACCCAGCGCGCTCCAACGCCGTCATAGATGTAAATGTCATAGGGCTCTCCCGCCCCCACGCCGTAGGCGTCTCCCGCCGCAGGGCTCGTTACAGCCGCGCTCAGCGCCGCCGCCGTGGCATAATACCCCTTGACCAAAAAGCCCGCGCCCGTCTCTCCCTTGGCTCCCTGGGGCCCCACCGGGCCGATAGGCCCTCGCTCTCCCTGGGGGCCGGTCGGCCCCTGCGGGCCCGTGCCGCCGGGGTCTCCCTTCGGCCCCTTGGCTCCGGTGTCTCCTTTGTCGCCCTTCTCTCCCGGGTCGCCCTTGGCTCCGGTGTCGCCCTTGGGGCCGGTGTCTCCCTTCAGGCCCTGCGGTCCGGCGGGGCCGGTCGCGCCGGTATCTCCCTTGTCTCCCTTGGGGCCCTGAATGCCCTGGGGGCCCGCCGGGCCGGTCTCGCCTGTGGCTCCGGTCTCTCCCTTGTCGCCCTTGGCGCCCGGGTCACCCTTGGGCCCCTGGGGCCCGGTCTCCCCGGTGTCTCCCTTCGGCCCCGTGTCGCCGGTGTCGCCCTTGGGCCCCTGCGCGCCCTGGTCTCCCTTTGGCCCTGTTGGCCCTGTGGCTCCGGTCGGTCCTTTCGGCCCCTGGGGCCCAGTGATGTTCGTGCTTTCCGGTGCGGAAGCGTCGTTGCTCTCCAGCGCCCAGCTGAGGGTCCCCTCGGCGCTTACGGTGGGCCTCCAGCTCTTTCCCGCCTTTCCTGCGGCCGTCTCCGCCGCAGCCTGTGCCGCCTCTGCCTTTTTGGCGCTCTGCGCCACCTGCGCCACATATTGCTCCCAGAGCGTATCTGTGGGCGCTTGCCCCGCCGTGCCCTCCGGCGCTCCGGCAAAGATCTCCAGCCGCCGCGCCCACACCGTGGGATACCGCACGCCCTCCTTTACGCCGTAAATGCCAATATCCAGATACCCCGGCTGCTGCAGCGGCTCCCAGGGCACGGTGCAGCTGCCGTCGCTGCCGATGAGGACGGATTTTGTTGCCGCGTCCGAGCGGAACACGGCGTGCTTTTCCGTCATGCTCTCCCATTCCTCCGAAAAGAGGATCTTCAGGGTATAGGCCCCCGTGGTGCCGCTGACGGGCATCCATTTGTCCATGGGCAGCAGCCGCTGTCCACTTGCCATGTATTGGATCATGCTCCACCTTCCTTTTTTTGAAAAAAGGCACAGCAAAGATAAGGTCTCTTTGCTGTGCCGTGTCACAGTGCATTCAGGGTCTCGCGGAAGTCTTCAGTTTTAAGCCAGACCTTTGCAGGGCCCCGGCTGACGAGATGTCCCGTCAGTCACCCAGTTCCATCCGCTGCGATCTGCCGTCCAGGCTGGAGATCAGCTCCGCCGTGCTGGCATCCTGCTCCATGCTGTCCTGCAGGCACTGGGCAAACTTCTGCTTGACCTTTACCATCTTTCCCCGCTGGATCAGACAGTTTTCCCCGCCGTCCCGGTTGGAGACGGAGACATAAACATCGTCCTTGTACCGGCCGGAATCCTTAAACAGGGTAATGCTCACCGGCTCCTCGCCGGGGTTCTGTTTCTTCTCTGCCATGCAGTCCTCCTTTGTTTTATTGCTGCCGGGGCGGCGTCCGCCCCGGCATGGTCTTTTCTCAGTTGGCCGCAGCGTCGTTAAAGCTGGAGACGGACATGACGCGGATCATGTATTCCTCCACCAGCCGCACAGCCGTCTTGATGGATTTCCACACATCTGTTGCTTGATGACTTATCCTTTTTGTGCTATAATAGACCCATACAATCAATTTACAATTCGTTTATGGAGGTTCTATGAAGAAGCCCACCAAAGAACAACTTTTGCAAGACATCCTTTCTAATGCCACCTGGACTGAAATCTCAGAGAAGTACGGTTATTCAGACCCGCGATTCCTGCGAAAGCTTTCCGCTCGATACGGTCTTCCGAAACGCCGCACGATTCTGAAACCATCCGAAGCAGAGCTTCGGAAAATGATCCTCGTCGACCGGCTCCAACCGCATGAAATCGCTCAAAAACTGGGCTACGGAAGTAGTGGCTGGTCTAACATCTATGCCTACTGCAGGAAATACGGAATCGAAGTTGATTTTTCGAAAAACTATCTTCTCCATGATATTCCGTTTTCTCAGGAGCAAAAGGATGTTGCGATTGGGTCTCTTCTTGGTGACGCATATCTTCGTCCTTCCGGCAAATCAAAAAAGTCATTTGCTCTTTCTTTTGCCCATGGTGAAAAGCAGCTTGATTACCTTAAATGGAAACTTGGTGTTTTTTCCGCTTTTGTTTCCACGAAGGAGCTGTATCGCCGTGAATCCTCTTTTCGCGGGAATGCACCGTGCTACAGCTTCAGCACAATCAGCCACCCATACCTTGCTGCGCTTCACAAGCTTTGTTATCCAAACGGGAAAAAGCGTATTTCGCAGCAATGGCTTGATCTTTTGTCTCCGCAATCTCTCGCCGTCTGGTACTTGGATGACGGATCGCTGAATCGTCGATATGGCACCGTTGTTCTTTGTACGAATTGTTTCTCTCGCGTCGAACAGGATTTAATCATCCGTTACTTTCACGAGAGGTGGGGCATTGAAGCAAAACTGGAACCGCGCCGCAACAATCAATTCGTTGTCCGCATCAATGCCTCTCAGTCGAAAGCATTTCGTTCCATAATCGCTCCGTATGTCCCGGAATGTATGTCCTACAAACTTGGATAAGCGCCGGTTCATTTCTGCACCGGTCCCCGGTTTCTGAAAACGCTCCGTCAGGGGCGTTTTTGATTATTTCCGGGGTTCAGACTATCGCATCGCGATCTCTCGCGCCTCTTCATTTAGTCGTTCACGCTGGCATTACCCTTGCGCCTTGTTATCCGTCTCCGGAACTTCAAGTCCATTAGAAGAGGTTTTTCGTGGGCTGGATCGTACTTCAGGCCGCAACGGCCAGTGTGTAACCCACGGTCGCCCTCTGGTCCAGGGGATCCCCGGTGCCGGCAGAGCCCAGCTGCTTGATGATCATCTTCAGGCCGCCGCCGCTGACCTCGGTCACGCCATAAGCGTCCGCGCCCAGGATCAGGGTGGAATAAACATCCCAGCCTGCGGTGCTGCCATCGCCCGACACGGCGGTGCCGGAGCTTTTGTCCTTGGCGGCCTTCTTCCAGATCTTGGCCTCGGTGGTCTCCACAAAGCGGCAGCCGGCGATCTTTCCGATCTCGCCGGAATAGATGTTGTCTGTGTCCACATACTGATGGGGATATCTCCACTCGGGGTCGCTCATCAGGTCATAGGCCACATCGGGATGGATGATGGCCACATAGTCGCCGTTGATGGTGGGTGCATTCATGGCCTTCAGCTTGCGCACCGCCCGGCGGATGTCGTCCACGGTGAGGATGTTGTTGTCGCTGACCGTGGCGGAGCCGCCCACCAGGTTTGCCTTGTCGGTAACGCCGGATGCGCAGTAATACACATTGGTGCCGCCGTTGAGGACTTCCCGGGTGATGGTGTCCAGCGTCCGGCCCGCCTGGGAGGCCAGCAGCTTGCTTGCCTGCATGAGGTTGTTGTCAATGGCCGTCAGCTGCAGCACATCAGACAGCGCCACATAGCCGCCATACTGGGAGACGGTGGCCGTAATGTTGGTCACATTCAGCTTCTGGCCGTCGGGGGTAACGCCCTCGGTCAGCGCCGTCAGCGCCTTGGGCAGGCTGGAATACTTGCGGAACTCGATGGTCTTGCCGCCATTCTGAGGGATGGGCCGCTTCTGGCCGAACTGGTCATGCACCAGCGCAGGCTCCGCAAGATCGATCAGGTTCTTGTCGTAATAGGTCTTCATCTCCACGCTCAGGCTGGAGCCGGAGGTGGCCTGCGTGGTCACATTGGTGTTCAGATTGCCGGCGAAAAGATCCGCCAGCATGGGGAACAGTACGATTTCGGTGATGTTCATTGCTTCTCCTTTCCGCTTGGGTCAGAAAGAGATCTGCTCGCCTCTTTCCACCCGCTTCCGGATCTCGGCAAGGTCAGCCTTGCTCAGCTTGCCGGGATCGCTCTTTCTGATAAATCCGGATTGAGAAGAAGCTCCCGCCTCTGCAGGCCGCTGGCCGTTTGCGCGGACGCTGGCCGCCACATTGCGCTCCATCTGCTTTGCCGCCGCCTGCTGCGCCGCAGCCATCAGCTCCGCATGATGCACGGATTCATAGGCATTCTGCATGGGCACGCCCGCCCGCAGCATGGCCTGAAAGGCGGGGTTCTGCACCTCGGTCCTCAGGTCAAAGGCCCGATAGGTCTGCTTTACCTGCTCTGCCTCCTGCTGCCACTGCAAAAGCTGCTGCGTCTGCCGGCGCTGGCTCTCCTGCTGCTCCTGCCAGCGATGGTATACGGCCATCTGCCGGCGTGCCGTTTCCATCTGCCGGTATTGCTCGATGGAAACGCCCGCCTCGTCCGCTGCGGCGGTGAGGTATTTCGGGTCATTCTCCAGTGCCTGCAGCGCGCTTTTGGCGTCTGCGCCCTCCTGCAGGCCGTAGCGGCTTGCGATCAGGTCCAGCAGCGGCTGATAGGCCTGCAGCTGCTGCCGCAGACTTCCCGTCTCCTTGAAGCGGTCATTGATGATCCGCTGGCTCTCCTCCGTAAACTGATCCTTGTATTCTCCGCGGATCAGCTCCAGAAAGGCCCGCTTCTTCTCCTCCGGTGTCTGGGTCTGGGTGACGGTGCCCTCTGTCTCCTGCTGACCGGCGGCGTCAGCGCCCTGTCCCTCCGGCACGGCTGCGGCCGCAGCCTCTCTGCCGTAAAGAACCTTCTGTGTCTCGCCCGTTTTCTCCGGCCCGGTGCCGCCGGAGGCTGCCTGTGCCTCGCCGGGTGCTCCTGCCGCAGCGCCGGAGGCGCCGCCCTCTCCGTCAAAAAGGTTTTCCAGCATGGGCACGGTAAAAAGCTTGTGATCCATTCCGATCCTCCTTTGTCTCGCGGGGTATCGCCCCCGTGGGTCGGCTCGTTTTTCATGCTTCCTGCGGGATGCCGCGCAGGGAGGAAAATGAGCAAACCCCGTCTGCGCGGCCGACGCATTTTGCGTCCGTCCCGGGAGGACACTATCAGCGTAGCAGCTTCTCCCGTTCTTCCGCACCCCATATTTCAGACTTTTTTTATTTTTCCGGGAAAAAGTTTATCTCCTCCACCCGGATCAGCTTCGGATGCTGCCGCTCCAGCTGCATAAGGCCCAGCAGCACAAAGGCAAACGCCTGTTCTGTGTCCCTGCCGCCCTCTGCCTCAAGCAGCGCATAGCCCGGCCGGTCTGCGCTGACCTCACAGCGCAGCACGCGGCATTCCTCCGGATGATTGACCATCCATCCCGCCAGGGTACACACCAGGCCGGAGATCATATTGCATACTGCGGGGCTGCCCTCTGCGTGCCCCTCCAGCCGAAGGACGCACCGTCCGTCAATCAAGCGGGCCGTTACCTGCGTCACAGCAGCAAGCGCCTCCCCTCTGCGGCGTTTTTGGCATGTGCGTCCGGTGATATTGCCTGCGCCATTCCCCCATGCGCTGGGTGTAGGCGGCGGAGGAAACGCCATAGCTCCCCGCCTCCCGATTCATCAGATCCGCCTGCGCGTAAAGGTACAGATCATAGATATCATCCCAGGGTGCGGGGATCAGCAGCGCCTCCTCCTGATCCTCCGGAAAGGTCTCCGGCAGCGTCTCCGGCAGCGTCTCGCCCGCCGCCGGCTCATGCCGCAGGATCACCTCATGCCAGATCTCCCGGTTTAAGTCCAGGATCCATTTTGCCTTAAGCTCCTCCGGCCAGGCATCCGGCCTTGCTGCCTGCGCCCTGTCTAAAATCTCGCGTATCGTTGCCATGCCTTTCCCTCCTTATCCGTTGGGGCTCCCAGTGTCCATATCCGGGACAGAGCGTGCCGCCAGGCGCTGCTGATAGCCCGTCTGGTTTGCACGCAGGGCCTCTGCCGCTTTGGCGTCAACGCTTTTTTCCGGCGCCGGGCCGCTGCCCTGCTCCCGGTTTTGCTCTGCGTCCTGTGCCTGCCGGGCCGCCTGAACGCCCGTCTGTGCCGCCATCATAGCCGCCAGCTGCTGCACCTCCTGTGTCAGCTGCTGCACCACCCGCAAAAGGGTCTGCCCCTGCTGCACATAGGCCGTCACATCGTCCTTGCCCTCAAACTCCATCATGTTCAGCGCGCCCATGGCCGCCTGGGCGTTCTCCGGGGCGAAAAATCCGGCGGAATAAAGCTCCAGCGCCCGCTGGTTCTGCTCCATCCGGGAAAAGGGATTGCGCTTGTGCGCCTTGATCTTGATATCAAATACCGGCTTGCGGAAGAGCGGCTCCCCGCCGCTGCCCGTGCCGATGGGCTGATTGCGGATGCCGGCGTTGGAAAAATCAACAAACTGCTCCTGTCCGCCGTTTGCGGACAGAACCGCAGGCGATTCTCCCGTGATGCGGAAGGACCGGGAAACATCGTAAAACTGCCGCATCCGCTCGATCACCATGTCCACGATCCGGCTGTGCGCCCGGTAGGAGGCGGCGATCATGTCCCGGCTGGCCTTGTTTCCCGCCTCCTGCAGGGCGGATATGGCCGCAGCCGCGGTAATGCCGGAGCCTGTGCCGCCGGAGTTCACATCCCGGTTTGCAGCCGTGTCCTTCATTTCCTCGATCTTGAGCTGCAGGATATTGGCATAAATGGCGGGCATGGCCCCCATGGTCAGCTGCTGCAGCTTGCCGCTGTCCAGCTGCCCCTCCACATGGATCAGTGGCTTGTTCCAGTCCAGATATTCCTCCTCGTTGATGCCCGCATTGGCAGAAACAAAGGTTCTCGGCTTGCTCGCCTTTGTAGCATACTCCAAAATATTTCCAAACAGCTTATCGATATAGAGCTGCGGATCCTTACAGATGGAGACATACCCAAAGCCCACCGGCGTTCCCTTTTCCGGGAATAAACTGTCAAACACCACGGGATACCGCCCATCGGCATACCAGCCCTCCTGCTGATACTCCGGGTGGTTCTCACTGGCGTAAAGCAGCGTGTCCCCGCAGAACTTGGCATAATGCAGCACAGTCCTGCCGGAGACGGTGCGCCGCTTGTAGTACCAGTCCACCACCACCGCCTTGTCCGTGGTGTCCACCGTATCGTCATAGATATATTGCTTGATGTCCACCGCGCCGGAAACAGGCTTGCTGCCCAGCTGTGGATATTGCTGCCGCAGCAGCGCCTCGTCCACCAGTTCCACGATAAACAGGTTCCGGCTCCTCTGGATGTCCGTGATCCCCGGTTCCCAAAAGAGGTTCAAAAGATCGATCTTTTGGATGTCGATATCCCCCAGCCCGTTTTCCAGCGCCGGATTCCAGAATATTCCATAAACCGCCGTCCCGTGCTTGAGCTTTTCCCACCAGTCATCCGAATAGGTCTGCTCGAAGCCGTTTTGCTCCAGCACCACCGGAATGATCTCCTGCAGCGTCCTTGCGCTCTGCCGGTCGCCAGGCTCCCGGGGCAGGATCGCCGCCTCCGGATAATTGTCCATGGCGTCGGCGTGCTTGTTGAGGATGGCGTTAAACAGCCATGCGGAGGTAGGCTCCGCCCGCATGCCGGAGCAGCCGCATTTGTCTCTGCTCCGCCCCACGGCCTCCCAGTGCCGCAGCTCCCACCATAGCTCATCCTCCACCACCCGGGCCTCCAGGTTGGCCTTGCCGCTCTTGTATTTGCGCAAAAGCTCCTGCGCTCTGCGCACATCCTCCTCCCCGATGATCTCCTGCTGCTGCGCTGTCAGCAGCATCGCCGCGGTCTGTCCATCCAGCGGCGGATCCTTAGGCAGCGCGCCCACGCCAGGAAGCCCCAGCTTTTCCCGCGCTGCCTCCTCCGGGCGCTGCTGCGCCCGACCGAAAATCGCCATGTGAATATTACCCCCTCATGTAAAAGTCATATCGTCCCAGCCTGTGCGTCTCCTCCTCCAGAGGATTCCAAGCCTTAGGCTCTTTCTGCTCCGGCACCGCAGGCGCGATGGGGTTGGCCATGCACACATACCGGCATTGGTCATAGATGTGATCCTCACCCTCAGTGTTGATGTCCTCCACATCGGTCTCGTCATACACCAGGGCGGGCACCGTGCGGATAAAGTGCTTGCAGGTGGAGAAGACATACAGCATGGGGATCCCGTCCGCCATGGCCAGCCGGTGATGCAGCTGCATCTTGCCGGAGATCCGCGCATGGTCCCCCTTGTCAAAATGCACCCGCTCCCGGCTCATGAGATCCCCGATGCTCTCCGTCCCGTCGCTCATCCAGATGGCCGGGTCCCCGATGCGGTGGATCCTCTTGCCCCGGAGGTTGGGATCGTCGGCCTCGATCTGCCGGATCCGCCGGGCCACCTCCCCCGGCTCCAGCTTGACGCCCTGGTTTGGCGTCCCTGTGCAGCCGTAATACTCCCGGATGGCATACATCCGCCGCTCATGGTCCACGGCGTACCACCCCACGGAAAAGGGCCGGGCATAGCCCCAGTCCAGCCCGCACCAGATGCTCCAGCTCTCCGGCACGGCAAAGGGGTCGATCACATGGGTCCCGATCCGGTCCTGATAATGGGCCGGGTCGTTGCGCCACTCGGTAAACACCTGCCCCGTAAAGCTGTCCCAGTCTCCATACAGGAGGGCGTTGCGCTCTGCCTCCGGCATGGAGGCCAGCCGCTGGACATACATAGGGTCGTTTTGCATGAGGATCTGGTTGTCAAACACAGAGCTGGGCACAAAGATCCGGCTCTGCTCCCCCGTGTGGGCTTTCCCTGCCGGATCCACCCAGGATGCCTCCTCCCGGATGGTGGTCATGGGCGCGCTGGCCGTGATAAACCGGTCCTTGACCCATCCATGCCCCACGCCGCCCGGGTTGGCCGTCGCCCGCATATAGACCCGCGTCCCCGGCCCGTTTGGGCGGTTCCGGGATTTAAGATACTCATACTCCTCTTGGGTGAAATGCGTCAGCTCGTCAAAAGCGATGAAGTCATAGGCCTGGCCCTGATACTGGATCTTGTCCTGGGGCCGGTTGAGGCTCCCGAAGATCACCTGCGCCCCGGAGGGGAACCGCCAGGTGTGGCTGCTCCCGTTGTACTTGGCCTTGGGATAGACCCTCGGGTAATAGTTCAGCGTCTTGTCGATCAGCTCCCGCAGCTGAGGGAATGTTTTGCGCAATATCAGGGCCTTATACCAGGGGATATGCACCTGCCGCAGGGCTTCGATCACCAGCGCGTCGCTCTTGCCGCCCCCCGCCGCCCCGCCATAAAGGGCCTCATACTCTGGCCGCGCCATAAAGGCCGCTTGCCTTGGCTGTGGCCGCCATACCACCTTGGACACGCTCATCGCTTGTTCTCCGGCGCGACCTCCGGGATAAGCACCACGCCCCCGCCGCCGTCACTGTCCGCCCGGCCCATCTGCGTCCACTTGTCGATCAGCGTCCCGATGGCCGTGGTGATCTGCGCCGGGGTGGCCTCCCGGAGCTTTTCCGGATCGTTGAGCACCGTCAGCCCCTTGCCGATGATCTCGCACACCACCTGCCGCTGGCTGTCCATATATGCCAGCACATCTGCCTGAATCTCTTCTTTTTTCTCAGCGGCTTTTTGTTCAAAGTCATCGCTTGCTTCAACAACGCGCTTTACCGTGGTAGGGTTTACATTGTTTTTCCTTGCCGTGGCGCGGTAGCTGCCGCTCTCCAGAAAGTCCACAACGATCTTCTGCTTTTGCCGTTCCGTGAGCCTTGCCGCCATACGCGCCTCCTTTTCTTTGCGCCTTGCTCCCGCCCCTGCATACTCTGGCGCAACCTTTCCCCTCTGCGGGTCTTCTCCCGCGTTCCTGCATTTATCATCTCACAGGCCGTTTTCCCCCGCACCCCATGTTTTCGGAAAATTTTTATTTTTCGCCCGCCTGGGCGAGGCCCTTGCCGCCGTTCCGCTGGACGATTCCGCATCGCCCCGGTATTTGGCCGCTTTCGGCCCAGTCTCCGCGGTTTATCCCCTTCCCCGTGTGATTCATGTCCTGTACGCAAAAGCCGCGCCTGCGCCATTCTGAGCCAAAATATAGCGCAACAAAAAGCCGCCTGCTTTATGCAAGCGGCTTTTTCGCTGTTTTGTTATCGCTTTTTCCATTTTTTCCCGCAGGCGGCGTGCTCCTCCTCCAGTGTGGTCTGCTGCTGCATGGGATACCGCCCAAACCATGAGACGAACTCACGCGCCGGCACCTTTGCCTGCAGCCGCCGGTCCACATCCGCCCGGATGGCGTCCGATTCCGGATCCTCCGGCATATATCCCCGGCATACATAGGCCACATTCTGCGCCCACTCCCGGCAGAAGCGATCCATACGCTCCTGCCCCCAGGGGTCGTTTTTCATGCACTCTCCATAGCCCAGCGTCAGGATGATGGCATCCAGACACGCCTGATCGCACAGCTGCTTCATCAGCTCCAGCGCCCCCAGCGATTTTTCCTTCTGCCGCGCCGCATATGCCCGGAAACCGTTATTCTTCGCCATGAGCTTCACCGTCCAGGTTGGCCCCGCAAATTGGCTTGATGTACCCTGCCTTTATGTTTTCCGTAAAAATGCCCCACGGCTGATGATACACAACGCCGTCGATGTTTTCATATGCAACCGCAAAGTGGAGCCTTTTCATGATGCTTGGTTTTTCCGGGTAACTCATATCGAGCATTGATCCGCCCACTTTGCACGGCAGCACCACCAGCCGACCATCCTTGTCTGCCTCGGCAAGCTCGCGGAGGCGGGCATAGCTCCCCATGCTGTTCAAAACAGACATCATCGCGCACCATTCGATGGACATACTGTGAACCTCGACAGGCGTCAGCCCGTTATCTTCATAATCAGCAAGTTTTTCCAGCGCCTCTGCCAATTTCAGGTCAGTCAGCTGTGACACGCTACCATCACTGTTGCGTATTGTCATTCGCTCCATCACTCCACCTCCTGCATCCAGAACCCGCGGCGGCAATCGTCGCAATCTTTACTACAGCCATTATTCTTCGCCATGCTCATGTACCTCCGTGATCCAGATCTCCGTCCTTGGACTGTCCCGGTCCACCAGACAGCGGCTGCCGTCGTGGGAGGCCACGATCCTGTAGCAGTCGTCCGCCAGGATCCCATAAGCCACAAGGATGTCGTCCGCCGCCTCCTGCAGGTTGGTCAGGTCCCGCCGCCTGCGGTCCGGCAGATAAAACAGGTATTTCACCGTTACCGGCCGATCGATGGGCCTTGCGGGTGCAGGCCGCAAAAACGGCCCGCAGTCCCGCGCATACCTCCGGTATTGCTCCGAGGGGACAATAAACGGTCTCCCGCCCGCGCCCCGCCGGAGGATCTGCGCCGAGTTTTTTTTGGTCACAGGCGCCAGCGGGATCACATACCGCAGCATTCTGTTTCCTCCTCCAGTCTCTGCAAAACGCGCCGGATGACCTCGCCGCCGTAAGCATTTTTTGTCAGCTCCAAAAACTCATGCAGTGTCATGGTTCCGTCCTTTAAGTCGATCCCATGATCCTTTGCAAACGCTTTCCGTCCCATATCGCAGCTACCGGTCAGCCTGTGATGCCAGTCGTAAAAATACTGCGCCGGATAGGGCTTCTTCCGGTTGGTCTCCCGCAAAAATGCATCGATCCTCTCGTCCTCTGGCATATCCTCCATCAGCTTATCCCGCATCGCCTCCATTGCGCCGCGAAGCGTGTCTCCGTGGGCAAAAAAGCCGTCCTGCTTTACGATCCAACAATCACGCAGGGTAAGATCACTCTGCACGATCGCGCCGCGCGCCACATTTCCGCAGATACTGCGGATGATCGTTGGGACCTCATCGACAAGGACAACGATCTCTCCGTTCAGGCTTTTTACGCCGTCGCCGGAGCCGGAGCCGTCGCCGTCGCCGTAGCCGTAGCCGTCGCCGTAGCCGTAGCCGTCGCCGTAGCCGGAGCCGTCGCCGTAGCCGTAGCCGTCGCCGGAGCCGGAGCCGTCGCCGTAGCCGTCGCCGGAGCCGTCGCCGTAGCCGTCGCCGGAGCCGGAGCCGGAGCCGTCGCTTACAAAAAGAAACCGCTCGATCCTCTCCTGCAGGCAAGCCCTCACGCTCTCCATTCCGGCACCCTCTCGATCCGTGCGGCCGCCTCCTCCGTGCAGGGGATAATCTGGATCGGGCCCATGACCTCCATGCGGTCGATCACAACCGTAAACCTGCAGCCTCTCGGATTGCCTGGTCCCTCCTTTGCCAGCTGCTCCACAGCAGCTGCGCCAGACCACATCCAAAGCTTCCGCACCTTGTGCATGGAAACCACATTTCCCTCAACGCCCTCGATCTCTCCGTAAAAAACACCCGCCCGGTCGCACCGGACAATGTACTTGCCCTCATACTTTTTGCTCATTTTCTGTTTCCTCCTTGTTTTCAGCTTCCGCCGTTTTGCTTTCCTCCCGTCTGACCGCCCGGATCCGGTATCCATCCGCCTCCGGCAGCCGCACCGCGCGGACGGCATATTCCCGGTTCAGCTGCTGCGCATCCACACAGGATAGTGTCAGCTCAAAGCCATGTGTGGTGCCATCTGGATAAGAGAGCTTTGTGCCATAGAGCTGTCCCAGCCGGATCAGGATCGCATCCAGCAGCGCGGAAAGCTCCCGGCTGCCCTGTATCATCAGCCTTGCCTGCTCCTCCGCCTCCCGGCACTTCCTCCGTTCCAGCAGCAGCCGCTCCCGCAGGCTGTCTCGTTCCTTCTTCAGATCCTCCGCCCTTCCGCAGGCGCAGTCATGTTTCGTCATGTTTTCCCGTCCTTTCGTAATAGCTCTCCAGCGCCCTTGCCGTGGGGCAGTCCCTCCAGCCCTGGGCGCTGGCGCAAAAGGTTTTCGCGTGCTCGCATGCGGAGCGCCGGTCCGGAAGGATCACGCAGCTTCCGCATTCGCAGCGGATGGCAAAGGTCTTTCCGCCCTTTGCCGTGTAGTCCGCCACAAAATATGGGCATTGGTAAGCAAACAGCCGGATCATTCCGCTGGCCATGCGCCGCCTCCCTTCAAGTTTCGTTCCGCAGCTGCCGCAGCAGGCGCGCCTTCTTCGCGCCCTCCGTCTCATCCTCCTCCTCATGAGCGCTCGCATCCGTCTCCATGCGGCGTCCAGAATCATCAAAAGGAAAGAAAGAAACAGGCTCCCCCGGCGGGGGCTGGGGGGCGAAGGCTTCCGGAGTAGATGGTGCTGTGGAAAACTCTGTGGAAAACCCTGTGGAAAACTCACCCGAAAGCCCGTTTTCCTTCTTTCTTTCTTGT
>ERZ1034928.250-NODE-250-length-31829-cov-6.158998_pt1 | contig 31829 bp, 52 predicted proteins | sample MGYA00520627_ERZ1034928 | MGnify/ENA primary metagenome ERZ1034928 (study PRJEB33766, sample SAMN09781755) | gut metagenome | biome: gut microbiome | host: Homo sapiens | place: Madagascar | study: EMG produced TPA metagenomics assembly of the PRJNA485056 data set... | reverse complement strand
ATCATTATATATAGACTGGGCTTTTTGGCCCGGTACCCCGGGCTTTTTAGCCCGGTACGTACCGGGCTGTTTGTCCCGGTACCCATCGTCTTGCTCGACGATTGTCGGCTCTGCCAAAGCAGGGTATATGTAGCGGATAGAGCCGCCAGTTTTGCGGTTTGGCTCGACGCGCACACGGATGTGACCACCCTCGCTGAGAGACGAGAGCCAGCGCCGGATGATGTCCTCGGAGCAGTGCATGGCGGCGGCCAGCTGGGCGTTGCTGGGCCAGCAATAGCCCTCGCGCCGCATCAGCGACGACAGCACGCCGTAGAGGATCTTTGCATTTGCCTGCAGCTGCATGTCGTCTAAGACAGTCGCGGGGATGACCGACCAAAAGGCCCGGAAATCTTGCGTATCCAAAAAATCACCTCCCCCACACTTGCATTCGGCAGCAAACCATGATATACTAAATATGCCTTCATGGTGTCTTGTGACACCAACCCCGTGTAGTCGTTCGCAGCGGCTGCACGGGATTTTTTTGCGCTCTTTTGCATCTCGTACACCTCAAATCATGCTGTAGTTGGCGGCCAGCCACGGGTACATGACCGCGGCGACAAAAAATACGCCCCACATCAGCCGCTCGGCTGCTCTGTAAAACTTGTGCATAACTACTCTCCTTTGTTGTAGGCCACCGCAAGCGCAGACTGGACGATCTCGTCAAGCTTGGCCACGATCCGGTTAAACTCGGGCCGCTCCATCTCGTCGATCACGCCGTCCTTTGCAATGGCAATCAGGCGGCGGTCTTCGCGCGCGTCGGCAAAGTCATAAATCTGGTCGATCAGCCGCAGCACTGCCTCCGGCAGGTCGCACTCTCGCACGTCCGGGATAAGCCGCTGGGCGATCTCGCTCGTCTGGCGCAGGTGCTGGTAGCACAGATACTGCGCGTCGTAAATTTCCGCCATGCGGACGACAGTCTCCGCGGGCGGAATCCTTGCGCCGCTCTCATAATCCGCCAAGCTCCGCACGGAGCATGGGATCGCGTCGGCGGCGCGCTCCTGGGTGATGCCCTTGGCAATGCGGGCAGCCTGATAGATATTGCGCATAGGTTTGTCCTCCAATCCGGCAGCACATCTGCAAGCCGCCATTGCCTTCCGGCAGGTTTGTCTCGTGGTAAGCTCTAGCATAATTTGCTATGATTTCCGCGTCAGCCAACGGGCAAGCTCCGTCAGTGGGATCGTGTACTTGTTGCCGATCTTACGCGCGGGGAACTCCCGGTCGGCCAAAAGCGTCCGCCGGTCAAGCCCCAGCACCGCCTGACATTCTGTGACCGTAATCGCCGCCCGTGCCGGGAACATGTCCGTCAAAAGCTCCAGCTGCGGCCGGTACCCTTCTGTCTCACGCATTTTCTCCCCGCCCCTTTCTGAGCCATTCCGCGATCCTTGCACAGCGCTCGCGGTCCTTGCAATAAACGACCGTGTCCGTGTCTGTCAAAAAACTGTTGCCGTACATTTCGGCGCCTACTTTGTCGGTCTTCGGCTCAAAATCCGGGCATTTGCTACAGTACGGTTCTGCAACAAGTTTGATCATCGTTGCTTCCTCCTCAAGCAGATTCTTCCGGCGGCTGATAGAGCTCGTCGATGGTGCAGTGCAGCGCAGCCGCCAGCTCCGGCAGCTGAGAGGCGTTTGGATAACCTTCACCGCGTTCCCACTTGCCAACAGCCTGCGGGCTGACCTTCATCGCTGCAGCCAAGGCAGCCTGCGTCAAGCCAGCAGCGGAGCGGCGTTCTTTTAAACCTTTCGTAGTGGTCACCTCCGTTCGCAACATTAGGTTGTAACTGCATTATAACGCTACTTTTAGTTGTTGTCAAGCCCTTTTTATTGCAATGTACAACTTTGCGTTGTATTATTTTTTTAGGTGATGTCTTATGTTTTCTTCAAACCTTCGGGCCGCCCGCGAGAAAAGCGGCCTAAGTCAGCGCGATGTCGCACAAAAACTTTTTGTCTCGGCGCAGGCTGTTGGCAAATGGGAGCGAGGCGAGTCCACGCCGAGTCCGGAATCTATCGCAGAGATGGCGGTCTTGTTTGGCACTACGGCAGACGCGCTGCTTGGCGTGGACACAAAAAAGAGCCTCGCTGATACAACCAGCGAGGCAAAGCGCAAAATGATTGATTTAGTTGATCGGCTATCCGATGAGCAGGTTAGCAAGCTTATTCAGATAGCAAACGCTGTACTTGAGCTATAAACCGCTGGATCTGCTCGTCGGTCATAGCCGCAATTTTCTCTTTCAGTTCGTCTCTTCTATCTTCCATCCAACGGCGTCCTTTCTTTCGTGTGGTACACGCTTATTTTAGAACAGCTGTTCGAAACTTACAATAGGCATACTTGCCAAAATGTAGCATGCAACTTTTGGAGCACAAGGACTTTGACAGTCCAAATTATTGTACCGGAGGTATGATATGGGACGCAAAAGATCTGTTATCCCTGGATTTAGCCTAAACCGGGCGCTTGGCATTACATCGGCCAAGCAAAAGATCGCACGCGCGACCGGAATCCCGACCACCAAGCAGGGCCGCAAACGGAAAATGCAGAGCCACCTCTGGACGGCTGCCACTGTTGGGATTGCAGCTGCCTGCAGCACGCCGCGAAACACATCTCAGGCGGATGGCTCTGGCGGAGCAAATGGCTCATCATGCTATGACGGCGGATATAATCGCAAGCCGCCTACGCCAAAGCCGTTTTATAAAAAATGGTGGTTTTGGGTGCTGGCCGTTATCCTGATCAGCAACCTCACGACAAAAATCCCCGAGATTATGCGCGAGAAAAATCAGCAGGAGGCGGCAAGAATCCTTACCGAGCGGAGCCAGCAGACGCAGGACGTGCCAGCGGTGGAGCCGGAAGAAGAAATCGAATACACCGAAGAGGAGCAGGCAGCCGCGGCGAAAGAGTACTACGAAAAGATTGGGTATGATCCGACGCAGGAAGAGCCGGTGCAAGAGGTCCCGGACGATGGAATTTCTTATATAGAGCCGGTCGGTCAGGACGCAGGCGATAGTTACAGCGGAGGCAGTTACAGCACTGCAGCAGATGACGACCCTGTCTATACTCAGACATATGTACTCAACACAAACACACACAAGTTCCACCGGCCCGGATGCTCCAGCGTCGGGGATATCAAGCCGGAGAACTACTCAACATATACAGGCACGCGCGACTCCGTGGTAGCTATGGGGTATCAACCTTGTGGGCGTTGTGATCCTTAGTTTTGTTCGCCCCACCGTCGTGCCACGGACGGTGGGGCTTTGGTTTGCTGCAAGCAGTGTGGGAGCCGCCTGTGAGTATAGCTTACAATGCGGCAAGCGGTAATGTCGAGAAAGAATCATTGTAAATTGTACACGGAATCGCATTATTTAGGAAAGGAATCTTGCTGAGAATGTCGGAATTGTACGAAATCTGTCGAGAAAAAAAGGAAAACACGGCGCCGCGTATCACAAACCAGGATCTTGCCGAAGCAATCGGCAAATCAACAACCACTGTTGCGCAGTTCCTGCGCGGAGATGCCCCAAACGCGTCCTACGACACAGTGCTTGCGCTGTGCCGTGAGCTTGGGGTGTCAGTAGACGAATACAATGGACTGCCGCATGAGGTTCCGGACCCGAACCCCGCGCTGCTGGAGCGGATACACAGTCTGGAGTCAGAGCGCAAGGCATTGGCCGACGCGTTAGAACGGATGAATGAGCATCTGGCGACTTGCAAGAAATCGCTGAAAATGCACCGTTTCGTAACAACTGTCCTGCTGGCCATGTTTTGCCTTGTGCTTATCGCTCTGATCGTCGATCTGCTGGACCCGAGTGCCGGCTGGATTCGCCATGCCCTCGGCATTGGCATGTTTTGGGGCAGACGCGTATAACGGTGTCCAAGTCTGACACGGGAGGTAGGTATGGCAATCCCCAAATACTACGTGCGCCCCGACGGGCTGCACGAGACAATCATCAAGATCAATGGCAAGCGCAAGGCCTTCCGAGGCCGGACTGACCGAGAGGTCTGGCAGAAGGTTAAGGACTACCGCGCCGACGTCGCCGCGAGCAAGACTGAGACCTTTGCAAACGTCGCCCACGCCTGGTGGAACGAGATTGAGCCGACGCTGGCCGACAACAGCTGCAAAAATTACAAACCGGCCTACAACCGGGCGGTTACAGAATTTGGCAAAGCAGACGTCTCGACGATCACCGCGAAGGATGTGGAGAGGTATATCAACCGCTTTGCCAAGACCTACGCCAAAAAGACCGTTACCACGCAGCGCCAGATCATCCGGCAGATCCTCAACAAGGCGCAGCGCGAAGGATATATCGCCTACAATCCGGCAGACGCTGTCCTGCTGCCCAAAAATCTTCCGCAGGCAAAGCGCCGCGCGCCCGGCCCTGCGCAGATCCATCTCATCAAAAAGAGCCTGGATAAGACCTTCGGGCTCTTTGCATATCTGATCTATTACACCGGCTGCCGGCGCGGAGAGGCACTGGCACTGCGCTATGAGGACATCGACCGGGCCGCAAAAAAAGTCCGGATCAACAAATCCGCCTACTACATCGGCGCGCGGCCATACATCAAGACCCCAAAGACAGAAGCTGGCAACCGTGTCGTGCCGCTTCTGTCGGCACTGGCCTCGGCGTTGCCCGACAAAAAGCGTGGGTACATTTTTTCTGACGACAGCGGCGAGAGCCCGCTGCCAAATCATCGCGTCACAAAATTATATGCTGCCTACCAGACAGAGAGTGGCGTCACGGTCACGCCGCACGAGATCCGGCACGGTTACGCAACCGCTCTGCACGAGGCGGGCGTGGACTACAAGACGGCCCAAAAGCTCCTTGGTCACGCCCAGCTGTCGACCACGATGGACATATATACCGACGTGCTGGACAATACCATTGATGAGGCCGCAGCCAAAATGGACAGCAAATTTTGACTGTGTTTTTGCTGTGTCCGCAGGTGTGTATTTTTGTGCTAGCATATGCTATGTTTTGCTAGGCTGATGTGAGCCAAAAATAAAAACATTTTCCGTGTAAAATTCCGTGTGCGGTATGCAAAACTCCAGAATATGCAAACAAAAGCACCCAAGAATCATTTTCTTGGGTGCTTTTGTTTTGGCGCGGAAGGAGAGATTCGAAGCATATAAATATACAGTTATACCAGTATAAAATTAAATTGCTATGTCTATACTGTGTCCAAAGCTACTCAAAATGCGGATCGACAATGCCGTGATAATACCCGGCGATCTTGGCCTCCGGGCCGCCTCCGTCCTTGTCGAGCAAAAACGCTTTGGCCAGGTCGGCGTAGTATTCCGGTCGGTCGAGGCCGTACTTCTGTGCAACCTCAAAGTTGTCAGAGTACTCCATATTGAGGGCCGCATACCAGACCCACGGGTCAACGTGCACGCCGATGCTGTTAGCCACAGCGGTCGTCTGCGCCAGCGTCCAGTGCGGGCCGGTCGAGCCGTCGTCATTCTCCATGTGCTCGGTCCAGCGGCGGGCGTCGGCCTCTGTAAACTCCATCGCGCCATCGTGGCTGTGCTTGTCCTGCAGTTTGCCGAGCGCGCAGATCGCGTCAGCGTATATCGTGATCTCTTCGGCCCGCCCGAGCGTTACCTTTTGCTCCATGAGCACAGCAACCTCGTCGTGCAGCCGTTGGATGTATTTGCTCTTATCCATACTCAAGCCTCCTGTATGTACTTGTACAGTTCGTCAAGATCGTTGGTGTCAAATCGCAGCTCGCCGATCAGCGGCAGCGTGACCGGGAGCTTCTGTCCGTCAAGCCTGGGCCTGGCGGCGTTATAGAGCCGGTCAAGGTCAATGTTGCCGCTCTCATCCATGACGCCCATTGTCTTAATCAAGGGGTTTTCGCGCAGCGCCAGCAGCTGCTGCTTGCCGCCCTCAGCGATCAGAGACAGCGCCACGCCCAGGCCGATTGCTTTGCCCGTCGGCAGGTGCGGTCCGATCTCTGTATCCGCAAAGCGCATCACGCCGCGCATTACCTGGTCCATCGTCACCATAAGATTTCCTCCTCAAAGGGCGGGGCGGCTATTGCCGCCCCTTTCGATTAGTTCTTGCAACACCCGCACTTCGGGAGCGGATTGTAGAGCGTCTGCGCTGTGGTTGCGGTGCCGGTGGTGACGTCTGCGACCTGTTTCGGGTAAAAGGTCGCGTTTGCGTAGGTGACAATCGAGTTGTCGCCGCAGCAGCGACGCTCGGCCTCCATCTCGATCTCACGGTGCAGCTCGGACTTGACCGACGCGATGTCCTGGCGTGCCAGCACAAAGCTGTCCTCCGTGCGCTGGTTGTGCACAGCCTGATCGCACAGCGTCTTGCGGATGTCCTTGAGCTGACCGTCGATGTAGGCGTACAGCTCCAGAGACTTCTGGTCGTTGTACGCGTTGGCCTTGAGCAGCGCAATCTCGCTGTCCTTTGCGGCCAGCTGCTGCTCGCGGTCGAGCTCATAGCGCGTGACAGGGGTGTTTTCGCTGCAGGCCGCGCCCGCAGCCATCGCTGCTGCTGTCGGGTTGAGGCCCCAGCCTCCGCCCAGCAGGTTGCCGAGCAGCGTCGCGCCGAAGCCTGCCGTGCCGATGATGCCCGTAGTCAGCGCAGCATTGGCTTTGCCATTGCTTGCATACTCCATATAATGATCTCCTTTGCACAATAGTAAGCTGGCCAGCTCCTATGCTCAGTGTACCGGAGATCCAATTTTTGAGGGTGGCGCGAGTGTGATTGTGCGTGATTTTATGTGCAAAATAATTTGGATTTTTTTAAAATAACGCTTGACTTATACGGTCATACCGTATATAATAAGACCATAGAGATAAACCAATTACAAATTGGAGGACACAAAAATGAAACTTACATCCGAAATGATCAAGAAGATCAACGAAAAGGTTGAGGAGCTGGAGCTGGAAGAAACCTACGCTTACATTGGCGTCCGCGTGCAGGAAGTCCCCTTTGAGCTTGGCCAGATCGACCACTGCTCCAAGGTGTGGGTTGACGGCGAAGAGACCGAAGAAGAGCTTGACGGCGTTTGTGCGACGAAGCTTGACAAACTGACTGCTAACGAATACTTTGGCGACTATGTTGCCATCCTTTGTGGCAACTCCGCAGAGTACGGCGAGGACGCCGGTGAGATCATCATCTCTGACGCTATTGTCGCATCTATCATTTGCTGATTAGGAGGACATAACAATGACTAAGACATTTGAGCAGAGGGTAAAAACTGAAGGCTACGTTGACACCAATACTTACCGTTACGTCTACACACAGTTTGCCGACCACGCTGAGATCCAGCGCATCGACATCAAAGCAATCGGCACCACGGCTGCGATTGACAGCTGGGAGACCGTTAAGGTGTACCGCTGATGCCGACCGAAGCGCAAAAGCGCACACGCGACAAGTGGGACGCAGAAAACATGTCCGTGATCTCCTGCAAGCTCAAGCGGGAGATCGCGGAAACCTTTAAAGCCACGGCGAAGGCCAACGGCACCACACCAAACGGACTGATACGCGGCTGGATTGCCGAATATTTGGAGGAGCACCATGCGGCCGATTGATCTGACTGGCCGGGATTTTGGCGACTGGCACGTGCTGGGCCCTGCTGGCAAGGACGCCAACAGGCGGCTGCTTTGGCTGTGCCGATGCTCCTGCGGCGTGGAGCGTGCCGTCTCAGCCTCCAATCTCCGGGACGGCAAGTCTACGTCCTGCGGGCACGATAGAGGCGTATCGCGCCGGTCGGACATTATTGGCCAATGTTTCGGGCGGCTGGTTGCCCTTGAGCGTGTCGGGAGCCGAACCAATCAGGCGCTGTGGCGCTGCCGGTGCGACTGCGGGAACACGGTCGTCGTCGGCATGAGCAATCTCAAGACCGGTCATACCACTTCCTGCGGCTGTGCACTTCAGGCTGCGCAGCAGACACCGGGTCCGCGGCTGGCAGCAAAGGCGCAATCTCCGTTGACAGGCCGCTTTGACACAAACGTCGCAGCCAGATCATTCCGGCTACGCTTTGGCCCCAGGACATACGATGTGCGCAATCTCCGCAATTTTGTACGCACGCATCCGGAACTATTTGACATCAACGCAGACGATGCTGCTGTCAATGCCGTCAGCAAAGCGCTCTATGACGCAGCGGCCCGCGGCTACTCCTGGCACGGCTGGACGGTCGAGCGGTTGCCCGACGAGCCATAAAAACCCCCGGTGTCAGACTTTGACACCGGGGGTCTGCTATATCATGTTAAGCCTCTCAGCTGTCTGCCGCGCCCTGGTATAGATTCCGGGCAGGCGCCTTGACAGTGTGCTGCGCTCGATGCACAGATCGACGGCGACATCGATCTGCGGCGTCTTGGCAATGATGTACTTGCGCACGATCTCCGCGTCCTGCTGACTGTATCCGGCCTCCCGGATCACGCGCTCCCACTCGCTTTGCAGCAACCCGGCCAGATCTGCGGGTATGTTGACTCTCGCGCTCGCCAATGGCGTCCCTCCCTTCGGGCGGGCGCGGCAGGCAGCTTATTTGGTCTTAATAATCGGCGTAGCGCCGGAGTTACTGACCTCAAATCCCAGCGCCTCGCAGACGGCGCGCAGGGGGACTGGGTCTGTGTCCTTGAGGCCGCAAGCGCTCATCAGATCGCCCAGCAGCACACGGTTTGCGCCGTCCACCAGCTGGCCGCGCATGGTGACGGTCTTGCCGTCGACGATTGCGCGGATGGTGTTGTCCTGACCGGCCTTGAGGCCGTTACTGAGGACCATGACGGTGTGGCGGCTCTCGTTGACAAGCACGTCTCCTCGGCGCAGGAAGGCGTCCGAGGTCAGATACTTGCTGTCTGTGTACATGTCAAAGGCCCCCGTCTTAGCCCACTGGACGCGCATCTGGAAGGTTGCGGGGGCATTGCCTGCCGTGTATGCCTTGTCCATGCTGACGCCTGCAGCCTCCGCGCAGACCGCCATGAAGGCACTGCAGTCCGTCTCGCAGCCGTCCTTGATCTTGCTCAAGTCCCAACCAGCAAGACGGGCGTACTCTCTGAGGGTGTTGCGCTGGCTCTGATCGTAGCCAATGTTGCGGTTGGCCACGCCCGCCTCGCAGGCTTTGGCCATCTTTTCGGCGACCGCCGGGTCCTTGGCCCGGATGAGCAGCGTCCAGCCGTTGGCGTACCAGCTGCGCTTATTGAGCTCGCGGCCGGACTGGTTGCCCGCCTGGCCGCCGGTGATCTTGCCGCGCTCGTCAATGGACGCCTGTCCAATCATTACAGCCATCACTTGCCCTCCGTCGTGCCGTCAAGCACATCCTGCGTCTTCTGGGACTGGGTCCCAAAATAAAACGCTATAATGACGGCGTAGATCGTCATAAAGTCCTGCGAGATCTTACCGGCCACAGACATATAAGCAAATACGCCCGTCAGGACCAGCGTGACCAGAGATTTGACGCTCAGAAGATTTCCGAGCCTTTTCTTGATATTATCCATATGTACCTCCATCGTCATTTGGTTTTGCAAATACTCTCTTGCACAGCAGGAGCAGCAACTCCCCGCCGAACGCCGCCGCCGCGAAGATCAGCACGTCGGAGAGGTCGGACGGGCGGTCGAGGATGACCGCAACCGTCTTGATGACCACCGCCCACGCGAGCGTTAGCGTCAGCGCGTAGATGCAGTAGTAGACCAGTTCCCGCGCCATGCGCCCCTTTGTCTTCCGCTGCGGCTTTTTCTGTTCGTCCGCCATACTAGCCTCCCAGGCCCGCCAGGGCCAGCGCGTAGCCGACCAGCCCCGCGACGATCGCTGTCACGGCTGCCTTGATAAGCCCCTCCCAGCGGCTCGCTGGGACGCTCTGGAGGCGTTTGACGGCGGCGTCCATGCTGTCGACTTTGCTGCTCATCTGCTTCATCTGCTCTGCCATGACTGCCACGGACGTTGATAAGTCCAGCAAAGCCTTGTTGTCGGACTCCAAGTCCCCGATGCGCCGTTCATTGCCCTTCGCGAGCTTTTCAACGGCAGTGATGCGGTGCTCCATTTCTAGCTCATTCATGCATGCTCCTTTCCTGCCATTGGCAGTCCGTTATTCCTCAACTTCCCAGTCCGCCGGATAATCCTTTGGGCTGAAATTGGTATCCCGTTTGCTCTTATACGCCTTGCCCTCGAAGATGCACCACTCGCCGACATGGTAAATATCGACCGTGCCCGCCTGCGGCTGCAAAAACGCTCTGGCCGTCTCGCGCGTTGTTCCGTGAAGCGGCTTATTGAACGTGTACCACGCAGTGTTTCCGGGCGCGATGTCTGGGTATACGGCGTTGTCGTAGCTCTGATGAACTTTCCACGGGTCGCCGCCCACGGTGAAGATCTCATCGACCGTGTGCTTGCCAGGCTCCCACTCCTCCCAGAGCGCCGAGCACATGATGATCTCGTCTGCCGTTGTAGGCTTCTGGTCGACCATCAGGAGCTTAACCGCGAAAGCCGTAGACATGTTGAGATCATAGGTCACAGGTTCCGCCACGACCGGCTGCGGGGTTGGCAGCGGGATATTCGTCAGCAGCCAGCTGCCGTCCTTGATCTCCTGCCGCAGAAAGTCACTCGGCGTGATGGTCTGCATCTCAAAATCATTGTCGGCATAGATTGTAACCGGCCCGGTCAGCTCCGAAAGACCTGTCAGGCTCTCGCCCACAAACCGGGCAGACGTGCTGGTACTCAGCACCCGGATATCCTGGTATGTTTGATCGTTGTAAATCAGATACATAGTGCCTCCTTATGCAATAAGCATGTCGTCGCCGACAATCGTAGTGGACGGGAGCGTAAATGCGGGGCGGATGCCGTTCGAGCCGTATGCGTAGTAGTGGTAGTAGTTGCCGTTGGAGCGAACGAGCCACGCGGAGTCGGTGTAGCTAGTGTACGGGGAGCGGAGCCACCAGTAGACGGCAGCGCCGTTCAGCTTCGCAATACGCTTGCTGTTGGCGGACGTGCCGGTCCCAGACTCAAAGTAGGACAGCTTCGCACCGTCTACCGGGAAGTATGGGTTGTCACTGGTCGTCCAGCCGACTTCGTAACCGGACAGCAGGAAGATCTTCGCAGACAGACCGTTCGCACCGCTCTGGGCCGTGCCTCCGGAGCCGCCACCGCTACGGTACGGGATCTTGACCTGCTTGATGGCATCTTTGATGTTGCTGTCGAACAGATTCAGGAACGTGCTGTTCAGGTAGCTGTGAATGTCGCTGTGCTCATACTTGTTTACGGCTGAGCTGTGCCACGGACGGTTCTCGTAGCAGTCCTTCATCAACAGCCAAGTGCCATTACAGCTAGTGTCATACAGGCTGGACGGCAGCCCCTGATGCACCACCAAAAACTCCCGCGGTGTACCATTGACGTTGATTTTTACGGTCGAGCCAACTTCTAGATCTCCCAGCCGCGTCCCATGTGTCGCTTCACCGCGCCTTAAAAACATTCCCATAGCAAACCCCCTAGAAGCAAAAGCCGAAGGCCACGCCAAGAACACCACTGGCGTAGTTAGAGAGTGCTGCGCCGCTGTTGTCGACCACGCAGAAAATCGTGGAATATTTGGGATACGGCGAGCGCTCCCACCAGATGACTGCAGAGTTGTACCATTTTTTGGTTCTCCGACTGACCACCTTGTAGTAGTCGTACTGCGTGCCTTCGCCTGCCGCCGAATGACTGTAGTTCCCGAATATTTCAACCTCGCTGAGCAAAAACAGCTTATCCGATACCGTCTCGATCGTCGAGCTTGCGCCGCCCACGGACGTCTTCTTATTCACCTCGCGGATGCCACTTCTCACCTCCGTCGGCATCAGCGCCAGAATCGCAGGCAGATGTGTCGTGCGCATCGCGCTGTCCTTCCATCCGCCATAGTTCGTGTCCGAGCTGTTCATGTTTTTCTTCTCGCTGTAGCAGTCATGCAGTTGGAAGGTCAGTGGTGCCGTACCACCTGCGGTGTAGGTGTCGTGGTTCTTGCCGATGATGTCCACCTGATAGCTTTTACCATTGATAGTCATGTTCTTATTGTCGCCAACTGCCCATGTCTCCGGGACGGTGCCACGTTGGCAGGCTGCAATGATCTGCGCCCAGGTGTTGTCCGCAAAATTTGCCTCATATGGATATTTAATCCCCGTAAACCATCTTGGACTCCTGCCGCTCATCCAAACACCACCACCTTAACCGGGATGTTGACCGTCGGGGCCGCTCCGATGCACTGGGCAGTCAGGCTATTCGTCCCCGTCTTGTAGTTGTGGATAAGGGCAAAGCCCTCCAAAAGCGCCGCGTCCGCGTCCGGGTCCGTGCCAGAGAGAGCAACGTCCCATTGCGGGTCTACGTCGTAGCTCGCTTTGAGCCCCGTGATCGTGATCGTCTGCGCCTGGTACCCGTGCGAATCCGCAGCCCAGCCCGAGGCAAGCAGTGTGCCGGTGTATTGTGTGGGGCCGCTGCCTGCGCCTGCGACGGAATCGTCGACGTATTTTTTGGTTGCCGCTTCCATGTCTTCCGTCGGCGCGCCTGAGAGTTTCAGCTTGCCGGTCAGCGTGCCGCCGGTGAGCGGCAGATACTTCGCGATCAGTGGCTTGATTTTGTTTGTCCAGAGGTAACTCAGGCCGTCGTTATCCAGATAGGCCATAGCTGCACCTCCTTACGTGTCCGCAGTGATCGTGTCAATCTCGCCGTTCGTGATCGAGTTGATCTCAAAAGTTGCGCCCAGCGCGTCCCACGCGGTGCCGGTCCAGGCGTAGTTCATGCCGGTGTCCTCGATATTCCACACATCGCCTGCCACATTGCCGGACGTAGGAAGAGCCGAGAACGTCGCCTTGCTGCCCTTGTACTTGTAAAGGCCGGAAATGTCCGTCTTTTTGGCGTAGTCGCTCGCGTCGCTAAAACCGGAAAGCTTTGTGTAGTCCGCCGCGGACATGAGACCGGGCGACGTGGCCGAAGCCGCCTCATAGGTCGTGTCAGTAAACACTGCGTCTCCCGGCACGTTCTTTGCCACCGTGTAGCCGCCCACCTTTTCGGCGTTGTCTACAATGCCGTTGCCGTTCTTGTCGTACACGCTTTTCAGCATGTCGCCGCCGCCCGCGCTCGCGACGGAATCGTCGACGTATTTCTTGGTTGCCGCGTCCATGTCTTCTGTCGGCGCGCCGGAGAGTTTCAGTTTGCCGGTCAGCGTACCGCCGGTGAGCGGCAGATACTTCGCAACCAGAGGCTTAATTTTGCTGTTCCAGAGGTACAGCAGACCATCGTTATCCAGGTATTTACTCATTTCAGCATCTCCTCTATTTCCGTATTTGTGATCTTCTCCGACGCCGGAGGAATTGTGTCCAGCTTTGATTGCAGGCCCGTAATGGCCTTAATCGGGTGCTGGTCATCCGCGTCCCGGTTTAAGAGCTTTGTGTGGTCATTTGTGCCGCCTCCGCCGCCCTCATGCACCACCCTTGCAGGGTCGATCTTCATTTTGATCTCCGGCTGGGAGACCGTCATTTTAATCATAGCCAGCCTCCTTGAGTAGGTCCTTGACCGGCGCCGAGACAATATCTGCCGCCTGCGGATTGCCGTCCGCGTCCGTCAGCGCCAGCTGGAGCCGTGCGCTTTTGCCGGGGTCTAGCTGCATCGCGTCGGCAAAGGGGATGATGACAAGCAAATGAGTCTGGTCTACGACCTGCGGCGCGTACTCAAAAAACAGCTCGCCCTGCTTGAGCCAGAACTGGAGCTTCGTTGCCTTCGTCAGATCCGCGCCCGTCACTTCCACCGAAAGCGCATTTTGAATTTTTTCGCGCATAGTATCACCTCACTTTGGATTGCCCACGACGTACTCAACGACGCAGGTGCCGCTGATGCGGCAGATTTTTACGCGGTCGCCCGCCTTAAATGTGATGTTGGTATTGCACTTGTAGTGCTTGGCCGAGGCCTGCGTCTGGCCGTCAAAGATCAGGCTCAGGCCGTCTGTGTATTTTGCGCCGACGGTAGCAAATTCCGCCGTTGCTGGCTCCGCAATCTGTGGATTGCTCATGCGATCACCGCCCTCTCTGCCGTGTGCGTCATCAGCTCGCCAGGACTCAGCCGCAGCTGCCAACCGGTCTCCTCGTAGATGCCGCCAAACTCCGGACAATCGATACTCAAAACATCGCCCACGCCGTGCCCGCCCTCCGGCAGGCTGTAAAATGTAATTGTCCGAGTCCCGATCTGCGACTGATAGCAAAGGTCGTCCACATAGGCCTGCAGCTCCGCCTGCGAGGCAATGTTGTTGACCTTGACCACCTGCGTGATGCGCTGCCCGCGCTTAAAAATGGAGATGGAGCTCGATGGGCTGTTGTTCTCGGCCCTGGCTACCAGCGGGGCCTCCAGATCCGGATTGCTGCAGATCGCAACAAACACGTTGGGTGCGTCAAAGATGTCTTGCTCCTGCGACATATCACGGGAGACAGGCGCGAGCAGCCGGATATCCGTGCTCGAGTAGCGCCAGCGGATGTTGGCCGCGTTTGCCGCGGCCTTTGGCTCCAGATGCCCGATGCCGTTGCCGTCAAACCAGACGGGCTTATAGTTGATCTCGCCCAGCAGCTGATTGCAGATCTTGAGATAGTCCGTACCCTCCTGCCAGTCCTCGCGGTCGGTTTGCAAGGTCTCGGTCGTCGGCGTCGCGATCACGAGGCCGATACCGGCCTGCGTCATCAACTGCTGCACAGCGGTAATGTAGTTTGTCCCGGCGGCAAGGTGGAGGATGCCCTCCGTCTTGATCGTCTGGACCATCCAGCTGCGGTCATACGCGTCCAACCGGACAAAGTGGCCCTGGGCGCCGATAGAGTCCGTGTACGTCGTGATCCGGTACACACCCAGCGGGTACTCTTGCCCGTCGAGCTCCAGCACGGGCTGGAGCTCATCGGAAAGATACTCGATATCGGGGTTGTGCAAAAATGTGCCGCCGAGGCTTCCCATGATGTCGCCGGACGCGTCGACAAGGACATCGGGCGCGCTGTCTTTGAGCCAGCGCAGCTCCGAGAACTTCGCGCCGCGCCGGAGCACATCCACGCGGTAAGATACCTTGTGCGTCATAGCGTCACCTCGTCGTCATAGTCGATTTGCTCGACTGTGAAATTAAAGACGTTCAAAAAGCCGTCGTGCTGCTTCGGCAGGCTCGTGATGTAGCCGATGACCATGTCGCCCTGCGGCGTCTTTGCGCAGACAAGCTTGCCCACAAGTCCCATGAGCTGCCTGATCTCGCTCTCATCGAGCAACGCCGCCGTGATGCTGAGCGAGTCCGTGCCGGAGTCTACCTCAACCGCGACAGGGTAGAACGCGCCGGAGAGCTGCAAAAGCTCCACTTGCCGCGATACGGTCCGTGTGGTCTGCCGGTGCTGGCTGTCGGAGTAGGGAAGCCGCAGCGTCAGCCCGGTGTCCAAGTCTGACACCTGATGCACCTCCGCGCGAATGTCTACCGTGACCGCTGAAGACAGCCCATAATTGCTGGAACCGTCAAAGCAGCCGCGCACCTGGTACGTTGTGCTGCCGGAAGACAGCTCGTCGGTGTACTGCGTCTGTGTTAGCTTTGCAATGGGCTTGCCGTTGCGGTAAACCAGATAAAAGTCATAGCTTCCGGAGGTCTGCCAGCTTAAGCCCGCCACGCTAGACGCCTGCACGGTCAGCGTGATCGCCGCGCCCGGCGTGTTCGTCACAGGCAGCGCTGCCGTGCCCCAGTTTGACCACATGCCGTATTGATTTTGTACGCGCACGCGCACCGTGTGGCTGCCGTCCGCAAGATACGCCGGGCTTGTCCACGTTTTGTCCGTTCCGTAGTGCGTGCCGCCCGAGAGTTTGCCGTCCAGCTCTACCTGGTACGCCTCCTGCTCAGAGGTCTGCCAGCTGATGGATGGGCGCGGCCCCGTGCTCTTGATCTGGATACTTGGTGCTGTCGGCGCGGCAATCACGACGATCTGTGCCGCATCGCTCCATGCGCCCGCAATGCCGTCGGCGTTGTAGGTGCGCACGCGCCAGTATTTGATGCTGGATGTGAGCGTCCCCGCCGGGCACGTCCACTGCCGCGCCGAGCCATTCACGGTTGCAAGCGTCTGCCATGTGCTGCCGTCTGCGCTTTTTTGCAGGTCTGCCTTGCTCTGCGCCGTGCCGGTTGAGATCGAGTGCTGCCACCGGAACAGTACGTCCTTCGAGCCGTCGATCACCGTATCAACCGGGCTCAGAGGCGCGGCGGTCGGCGTCGCGTCTGCAGTCGATAGCGTCATCCAGTTGGACGTTGTGACCACACCGCTGTTAGCCGTGACCGCAACCTGCCACTGGATACTCGTCGTGCCCGCGAAGGTATTTGCCGGGACTGTGACGCTCTGCGTGCTGCCGGAGATACTGATCGTATGGATCGTGCCGCTTGTGCCGGAACGCCAGCGGAAGACAGCGGAGGCTTGCTCAATCTCTGCAAGGCAAAGCCCAGATTCAGATGTCGCCCAGGTGAATACGTTTGGTTTCGTTTTTATAACCGAACCATCGACCGGAGAGACAGAGTCAATGGACAGCCCTATTGTTAGTGTTTCGTCAATAGTAACTTGGTAATATGGTCTGTTTTCTCCTTTTGTTGCAACGCTGAACCACTTATCTGTATATCTCCGTTGGAGCGCAAAACCATTTCGCATAACCTTTTTGACGCCGTTTGTTGAGGTGTTCATCCACATAGGTACGTCTGTCGCGGCGATATAGCGGAATAGTGGGTTTTTCGGCCCAGCTGGCTTTGTCGCATAGGTTACAGTCTCGGCGTCAAAAGGCTCCTCTAATGCATAAGCAAAAAACACAGGGTCGTATGACGTTGATGTCGAATTTGTCCCCTGAAGATACGAACATATGAGCGGATCTGGATTCTGGCTAAAAACTTTTTTGAACTTGTTATCGCCGCTAGGTGGAGTAAACTTGAAGCACAGAATGTCCTGATTATCTAGCTTCGCTGGGTTTGACGTATGGTCGTTTACGCCCTGCTGCGCATATTTGAGGATTGCGAAGTCAGATGCGTATACTTTGATTTCGGTTGCCACCTCACGTCACCCCCATTCTGGCCACTCGTCTTTGGTTCTTCATGCGGCGGATGAAATCGTCGATTTCGCGGATCTCGTTCGCCTGCACGATAAAGTTGTAGGTATCGCCGCCGGAGAGGCTGCGGCCTTCCTGATTGGTGCCGATGCGCGAGCCCTGCGGCAGCCAGACAGGCTCCGGCCCGTTCTCTCCGACCCACGTCACGCCGCCAATAAAATTGTCCGTGCCGGCTGCATTTTGATGCCATTTGCCGTCGGCTCCCATGTAGCCGCCCGTGCCGGTGTAACCGACGCCGGAGACGTAGCTCTGGCCGCTGGACAGTGCGCCCTTGTACTGGAGCTGCTGCATGTTGCTTAACTGCCCGCTGGACATGTTAAGACCCAGCGCCGTTTTGATCTTGTCGCCGTTAAACGTCAGCAAGCCGACAAGCAGATTTGTCGTGTCCGCGATCAGCGCCATCGTCGTTGCAATCGGTTTGAGCGCCGCGTCCAGTGCCGGGAGCACAGCGACCGTCAGATCGCCCAGAGGCTCCAGTATCTGCGTCGCAGAGGTCAGGATACTGCCAAACTTGTCCACAATGCCGGAGTCTACAAACGCCTTGCCGATTTTTTGGATAAAATCTGCCGTGTCGCCCAGGGCCTCGGTCATATACGGCGCGTATTCGGCGGAGATCTGCTTGGTGACGGCCTCTTGTGTCTTGAGTAGTTTTTGCTGCGCCGCGTCTGTCTCGTTGAGGGCCTTAATAGCCTCGTTGTCCAGCACATAGCCCAGCTCGTGCGCCTCGTCGGCGTATTGCTTGAGCCCGTCGCTGCCAACCTCAATCAGAGGGTTAAGCTCCTGCGCCGACTCGGACATCAGGTCCATAGCCAGCGCGTCGCGCTGCGCCTGGTTCTGCATGTCCCCGAGCGAATCAATGACGTCATAAAAGACAGCGTCGGCGCTGCGCAGGTTGCCATCTGTGCCCTCGATCTTGACGCCGAGCGTCTCAAACGCCTTTGCCGTGTCCTCCGAGCCGTTCTGTGCCTCCTGCATTTTGTTGGTGATCTCCTTGAGAGAGTCCTTCACACGGTCGTAGGTCACGCCCAGCATATCAGAGGCGTACTGCCATTCCTGCACTTCCTCTACGCTCTGGCCTGTCACGCTCGCCAGCGTCTTGACCTCCTTCGCGTACTCGGCGGACTCCTTGGTGATGCTCATCAGCTGCTTTTCGACCTTTACGACTGCCGCAACCAGGGCGGCAAAACCGCCGACTGCCGCCGCCGTTCCGGCGTTGATGCCATTGAGAGAGTTCAGTGCCTTTGACGCACCGTCTGGGAGATTGATACCGAGCTTATCAGCCGCGCCGCCGATCGCGTCGCCAAGACCGACCGCTTTGCCCTTGCTGCCCGCAAAGGATTCCTTGAGATTGGCAAAAACGCCCTTCGCGCCCGTACCTTCCTCTTTCGCCTTTGCGACGGAGTCCTTGACCTTCTCCATCGCCTGCTGAAATTTAGAACCGCTCGCGCCCGCCTTATCGAGCTCGGCGTTATTATCCTCCAGTGCCTGCTCCATCTGCTTGAGCTTGGTCTCGGCGTCAATGAGGCTCGTTGACCAGTCAATCGTGCGCTTGTCGGCCTCGCCGTAGGTCTCGCCTGCGTGCTGGAGGACCTCGCGCAGCGCGTCAACCTTTTCCTGCTGCGTCTGGATTTGCCGAGTCAGGACATCGCCCTTTGCGGTCAGCGCCTCTACGCTGTCAGCGTTGTCGGCAAAATCCTGCTCCGTGGCGCGCATCTCTGCGCCTAAGTTTTTAAGACCCGCGTTGATCTGGGCCAGGGCGGCGCGGTACTCCTTCTCGCCGTCCATTTTGACTTTGGTGTTAATGCCGGGCGTTGCCATCAGCCGCCACCTCCCATCAGATACTGTGCCAGCGACAAGCGCGCAGGCTGCTCCGGCGCATCATGCGCACACCGGCCCGGTGCGGCCATGGAGATATACTCTCTGTAGATAGCCATGCACCGCGCCGGTGTCATCCTACGCCAAAAGACGGTCTCGTCGTTTTTTAGCACATTTATCCAGATATTCAAATACCAGGCGAAGTTGATACCGTCGCTTCTTCCTGCCTGGTCTCCGCGTTTTTTTCGTCTGCCGGGGCTGCTTCGCCGTCCGTCCGTTGGACTGCGAGGATTGTCATGCGCATAATATCCGGCGCAAGCCGCCGCTGCGTGGCAAAAGAGATCCGGCGGCCGAGCTGCTTTTCCGTGTACTTGAGGGCAAAGCCCTCTGCGTCCATCCAGCCTTGCTCATCAGCGTAGTCGTTGAGCATCGCGGCCAGCAGCTGCAGCACAGACTTCATCGTCCGTTCGTGCGCGATGATCGGGGTGAGCTCACCGCCGTTGATCATCTGCACCTCGGCCAGTACGTTGTTGTTGCAGCGCAGCACCCAGTCCCGGCCGTCAAAGCGCCATTTTACCTCGTGTGGTCTGATGTCCTCCATCCTTAGCCTCCAGATACGTCCGTGGCGTCCGTCGTAAATACTGCGTCGCACCACGCCTTAGCCTCCGCCTCGGTGTCAAGCGTCGCGACCTCCAGCAGATCGCCCAGATCGTCGACCAGGAATTCGCCGGTTGTCGTCGGGGTCTGGAACGTGATGCTGTCGCCCAGCGTCTGGCCATTTGTGGCGGGCGGCCCGAAAAGGACCTTGCGGACAAAGACCGCCGTGAATTTCTCCGCGCCGTCGATCATATCCGGCATGTAAAAGCTCCAACCGACGTATTGGCCGGTCGAGGTCTTGCCGTAAGTCACGCTCTTAACAGCGGAGCCGGACACGGTGCGCTGCTTCTCGTAAGCTCTAAACATGAGCTTCTGCGCGTCCAGCGGGATATACTTGACGCCGGCTGTTGCCGTGCCGCCGGTGGCCTTTTTCATGTATTCTGCGAGGGCAGATTCGGCATAGAGCCGACCCTCGGCAAAGCGCATGTCGAGCGCGACGGTCATCGCGTCGCCCATGGAGACGGCGGCGCCGTATTCCGTTCCGCCGCCGCTCTTCTTTTTGTACTCTGCGACCTGCAGGTACCTAAGATCAAATGCAGGCATGTTTGCCTCCTTTCATCGCGCGTTGTTGATAACTTCTGCGGCTTTGTCCGTCATCGCCTGATTGACGGAGTCCCAGGCGGCCTGCACGGCGTTGGACCAGTAATAGTCCGCCTTGATCTTGCCGCCGGTACGCCGTCCATAGTTGAGGACAAAGCCCTTTGTTGCGTATTTTTGGTCTCTGGAGTCCTTGCCGGAGATTGTGACGTACATATACGGCACGCCGCGCTTGTCGCGGGAAACCTTGCGAGCCTTTGTAAAGTGCCGCAGCGTCTCTCCGGTGCGGCGCGGCTTGGTGTTGTCGTGTCCGGCCTTGATGTAGGCGGAGCGGACACTGTTGTACATCTGCTCCACACCGACCGACAAGATGGCCTTGAGGTTGTCGTCCGTAAACAGATCCGCCTTTTGCAGCTGCCGGATTGTCTCCTGGATGCCGTCCATTGCGATATTGGTATCAAGCTGTGCCATCAAATCACCTCGCACGGGATGTCCGAGTAGTAGGTCATCGTCTCCTGGTCAAAGGACTGCTCGCTTTGGCCGATGGCGATGTGCGCATCGGCCAGCGCCTGCAGCACCTCGCCTGTCAGTGTGTCGCCCTCCGTCTGCGTGGCCACGGTCACGACGCACAGGCCGACCGTCGCAAACGGCTTGCCGTCTGCGGTCACGGCCCGCGTCCCCGTCGGCGTCCAGACCAGATAGCGGGTCAGCGGCGTGCCGTCCGGCGCGTGCTCCGGCGCCTGGACCTTGTACACAGCGCCGGGAAGAACCGACTCAAGCGCCTGCTCAATCTTGGAGTATCTCATATTTGCCCTCCGGCTCTGCGAGCGATAGCGTTGTGATCGGCAGGCCGTCGGAGTCATAGCCGCGCTGCGCCTGGTCGATGCGGTAGATGTGATCGTCCTCCAGCACGACAAACTGCTCGGCCTTGATGTCCTCGCCGCCGAAGACGCGGGGGATGCTGACCATCCGGGTAAGCTGCACACCGGCTTGCTTCCCGGCATAAAATCTGGCCGCGTAGACCTCGCGCTCGCAGTAAAAATGGCTTGAGGCAATCCGCAGCTTGCGCTGCAGAGGAGAGGACGCCGGGAGCAGATCGCAGACGGTGCAAATCTTGTCATAGATCATCCCGTGCCGCCTCCCATCTTTTGCTGCATCAGCTTGTTGTTGAGCATCCGGCGCAGGTACGTCGGCAGCTGCTTCTCCTCGGCGTTGGCCCGGGCCTTGTACATCCAGCCTGCAATCATCGACGTCAGCATATCGTCTGCGTCGTTGTCCGGCTGGAGCACAATGCCCTGCGTCCTGATATAATCAGCGGCCTGTGTCAGCAGACCCCGCAGATACGTCTCCTGCTGCTCGGTGGCGCGCAGGATACCGAGATCCACCATCATATAGGCCAGCTGAGCGTCTGCTGACATAGGTCACGCCTCCTCTCTTAACCAGCCTTGGCCGTCACGCTGCCGGAGCCGACTGCAATCGCGTGGCCGGAGCTATCAACCTCAACCACGGTGATGGTCTCGCCGGTCGTGCCGTCAATGGTCTTGTTAGTGGGCATATCCGTCCAGCCCTTGCCCAGCGTCTCGCCGTTTGCAACGGCGACGGCCTGGCCGCCGGTCTGGTACTTGAGCGTGCCGGAGCCGTTACCGGCCACCGTCACGACGCTCTTGCCGTTGGCGGAGCCCGCAGCGGTGGTCACGATCAGGGTGCCGATCTGCGTGTTGGCAAGATCCTTGCCAAAGGTCGTGGTCGTGGTGGGCTCGGTGTTGCCGTAGTTGACCAGCACAAACGCCTCGCCAAGCGCCGGCTTGCCGTCGCGGCGCTGCAGGCCCTTGAAGCAGGTCTGATTCTGCAGCCAGCGCACGTTGGTGTTGGACTCAATCACGGTGCCCTCGCGCTCGACCGAGCGGTACAGACTCATAAAGCCGCCCGCGATCTCGTTGTCCGGCATGATCTCCCACTCTACGATTTCGCCGCCGACGACCGGCATGACATCGCCGACGCCCGGGGTCATCGCTGCAGCGGAGTTGTAGGCCAGCGCGCGGGACTTGATGTCCATGTGGGTCTTCCGGTTCATCGTCCAAATGACGGTACCGCTGGAGTAATCGGGCTTCGCCACCGCCAGTGCAGCGACCAGCGGCTGGAAGAACTCGGTACTTGCCTTAGCTGCGAGGTCGAGCTTGAGGATGTGGCTCGTGTGCAGATCTGTAAATTCGCCCTGCTGCGCGCCCCACCATGCCGGCTTGGTCTGCGCGGCCAGGCGGGTGATAATGCCGACAGGCATCTTCTCGCCGGTGCCGAACCAGATGGACTTATCAATCGCCTTGGCAAGCGATGCGGCCAGCGCCTGGAGGATCGTCGTTGCGAGCTGCAGGTCACTGTCGTCCATCAGGATGGAGTTGGGGACGGCCATGTAACCGCCGACCATGTAACCGTCCATGGTGAGCTGCCAGAAGTTGATGTCGAGTTCGTTGAGCGCGTCGGTCATCTCCGTCCAGATTGCCTCCGGCGCGATACCGGCGACGTTCTGGCGGGTCGTGCCGCGGAAAGTCGTGGTGAAGCAGTAGCGCAGGAACTTGGACTCCTGGTACGTGAGATCGCGGAGGATCGGCAGGAAGCCGTCCGGGATACCCAGCTCACCGCCAGTGACGCTGCGCTGCTGCGTTCTGGCCTCGCGGACATTCTGGAGGAAGGTGCGGACCTGCTCGGTCTGCATGAGCGCATCGCGCTCGGCGTATGTGAGGCCGAACCAGCGGCGCTCGGTGGTGTTGTTCATGGGTACAAAGCTCCTTTCGTTGTTCTGGTTGCCGGTGTCAGAGTTGGACACCGCGGGGTTGCTCGCCGGGGGCGGCGTCTGCTCGCGCTCCAGGCGGGTAATCTCTTCGCTGCGGGTGTCGATCTCGCCCTGGATGCGGGCGATCTCTGCTGCGTTGTTGCTGCGCTCCTGCTCAAAGGTGTCAATCGCGGCGGACACGGCGCTGCGCTCTTCATCGGTCGTTGCCTCGCCGATGGCTTGCTCCAGCTCTGCCTCTCTTACGCCAAAGCCGGCGCGGATGGTCTCCAGCGGCGCCAGCTGCGCGCGGAGCGCCGCGATCTCGTGATTGAGCATGATGACTCTCAATGCCATTACTTTTTGCCTCCTAACTTCTGTTTCATTTCTGCGCGCCAGGTCTCCAGGCGTCGCTTTTCGATTTCCTCAAAATCCCGCCTCCGGGCGCTGACGGAAGTCTCCGTGTACGCCGGGAAGGTGCAGACGCTGACCTCATACAGCGGGTCTACCTCTTCGATCTCCCAGCGATATTTGCCATTGCCGAGGTCGCGGAATGTCTCCGACTTGATGGCAAAGCCAAAAGAGCACTGGTCGACGTCGCCGCGCTGGACCCTCGCGTAGAGGTTCATCGCGTCCACGTCGTCGCGGTTGATCCGCACGCTGCCCCAGAGGCCGCGCTCGTCCTGCTTGAGCGAGAGCGTGCCGGGCTTCGTCCGGCCGAGGACTAAGCTCGTGTCGTGGTTAATGAGCGCGCGGATGTCGCCCGAAATCGAGTTTGTAAATGCGCCGGGCTTGATGATCTCGCTCACGTCGTCCCACAAGGGGTATTCCGAGTTAAATACTGCGAAGTAGCCCTCGATGTAAAGGTCGCTCTCCGCCTCGCGCGTCTGGAATGCCTGCGGGATGCAGCGCACCTGACGCTGCTGTCTATCAATTCCCATCGTCTCCACCTCCTCCTTGTGTAAGCTTTTTTTGATCTGCAATCATGCTGCGCGGGATGTAGTTCTCCAGGATCACGAGCTCATCAAGCCCGTCGCGCGGACTGAGCTCCACCCAATCGCGCACCTCGTTGCCGGTCATCAGACCGCGCACATAGAGGTTAGACGCGACGTCCGCCAGCTCCTTTGTGCTGTAGCTGTAGAGCCGGCGTGTGGACATTGTAAAGTAGAGGTCGGATGCGTAGAGCAGCTTGCGCGTCAGCTCCTGGCAAATGATGTTGGCGATTGTCGTCGCCGTGGTTTTGACCATGTGGTTGTGCTCCGCATCGGAGTAGCTGCCGACGCCCACCATGTACGGTGTCACGCCGACCAGCGCAGCGACCGACCGTTTGTCCAACTCCACGCCGTCCTTGATCGCAAGGTCGGACAGGCTGAGCGGCTTGACCTGCTGCACGTCCATGAGGTCAGCCGGGATGATCCAGGGCTCGCCCGCATTGCTGCCGGTGATGTACTCGTCGATCAGACGGCTGCGCCCCTCGGGGCCGGAAAACTCGTCGGACAGCGCGTCCACCTTGACAATGACGCTGGGCTTCCACTTGTCGGACATAAAGCCCTTCTTCGTGGCCTGCTCCTGGCGCAGGCTGTTGACAACGTCAAGCAGGCTCATCCGCAGGCCCAGTCCCTGCCAGGGGCGGCCCGGGTCGATCCAGCGTCTAAACTGCAGGACGGCTGCCGGGTCGTACTGCTTGCCGCGCCAGCTGATATATACCGTCTGACCCTCGTCCGGGCTGATCGCCTGCGCGCCGGGCATCGGGATAAGATCCTGCAGCAGCCCGCCCTGCGAGACCGGCAGGAAAAATGCTGTGCCGTTGTAGTCCGTGAGCATGGCCCACACAATGGCGCTGACAAGATCTTTGCGTGTGCCGAGGCTCCAGGGCGAGATATCCATAAACCGGGCCAGCGCGTTGCGCTCTCGCACGTCGCCGGATGGCGTGTTGCGCATCAGTTGGATTGTCGCGTTTGACACGACATCGGCAATGCCGCCGACCGCTTCCAGCACATCCGGGCTGTCAATGAGCCGATGGTAGCCAGGCACCGCCAGCGTGTCCTGGTCAACAGCTCCGATCAAAAATTGCTGCAGCGCGTTGTCCTGCGCGGATCTGCGCTGCACTTTTACTCTCAATTCACACCACCTCCAAACAGCGACATTTGAGCTGTGTACGCAGCAAAGCGCGCCTCTTGTTTGTCAAAATATTCCTTGTCGATTTCGCAGCCCACAAAGTCGAGACCCGCGTCATATGCTGCAATTCGGCTGCTGCCGCTGCCAAGATGCGTGTCGAGAATTTTATCCCCTGGCCGTGCATATTGTGCAAAAATCCAGGCGTACAGGGCGACGGGCTTTTGCGTGGGATGGATACGGGCGTCATCTGCATGCACCGTCCCAAAGTACGCATAGTCAAAACACTTTGCGGTCTTCTCAAAGCTTGTGTACGCAAGCTCTCCGTCCGCATAGGTATCAACAGGCTGGTGTTTATACCAAAAGATAAACTCTTTCGTCGTTGGGAGCATATCTGACAAATGGTTGTACCCCCACACAATCTGGTTTCGGCTGACGCGCCGCAGCTCGTCAAAGTATGCTTGCGTAGGCTTTGCGTCGTTTACGGTCCTCAGTTGTCCGTATTTTGCAATCCGCGAGGTGGTCTGAAAGGCTTTCGCGATCCCATATGGAGGATCGACGACAGCAAGATCGAAAAATTTATCTGGGAGTGTCCGCATGTACTCCATGCAGTCCATGTTGTATGCGACGTTCATGCTTTTGCCTCCTCCCGGTTCTCATACCAGCCCGCGCCCTTGGCGCTGGCGGTTAGATCCTCCAGATATGCGCACGCCGCGAAGACCGAGCAGTCAAACACGTCAATGCGCAGGTTTGGAGCTATTTTCTCGTACATCACCATATCGTCGGCCTTCTCAATGCCGGCCACGTTCTGCACGCAGTATTCATACGGCTCGGCGTGCAGGTAATAGAGCGTGCCCTGTTTGGCGCTTTTCTCCAAATACCGGAAACCCTCAGACTTGAGGGTGAAACGCTGAATTTGCGCCTTGATGGGGAAGCGCTCCTTTTGCATCTCCACAAAATACTCGCGGCAAAATTTGGGGTCGTGGCCGACGCGGCGGATTTTGAAGCCCTGGGCCCGGCGCTGCTTGAACCAGCGCACGACGTCGGAGTAGTTCGTGACCTTGTCGTTGGTCATATCCAGCCAGCCGTCCTCCTGCCAACCAAACAGCGGGATCTGATCCTGCGTCGCCTTGACCATCGCGGCCGGCCGCGGGAACCAGCAGTGCGGGATGATGATATCCACACCCTTGTAGTGCCCAAACAGGCAGCAGGCCGTGAGGTCGTGCATCTTGGAGAGATCCGCGCCGCCGTACCAGCGGATCGGGAGCTTTGCAAGCTCGTCAATCGTCCAGTTGTACTTCTCATCGGACCGCCGGAATTCCTGGATGTCGAACCACGCCTTGACGGCGTTCGTCGTGACGTTGAGGCTCTTGTTGAGATATTCCGGCCGGAGCATCGGATTCTCGGCCGCGATGGCTGCGTCGTTGATCATGTCCTGCGGCCGGATGGAGTAGCCCCAGCCAGGGCTCGCCGCCTTGAGGACCGCCGGGTCGTGCAGGTCAACGTCGCCGTTTTCCATCGTCGGCGCAGAGCACAAAAAACAAAAGATCGTATCCGCATAGTCGCCGGTAACGGTGCCGCGCAGAATTTTCCGGCAGAGTTCCAGGTGGCCGAGCAAGAAGCCGCGCGCGTTGGGGCCATTGGACGAGATGACGATCATCAGCTTGTTCGTGAAGGCCTTCATCGCGTCCTTCAGAATCTGATACTGCTGCGGGCTCTTGTAGGTGTGTGCTTCGTCTGCGATGACGATGTTGCAGTTGAAAGAGTCCTGCTTGTCGGGGTTGGCTGCCAGGGCGTTGATGGAGATCATGCCGTCGCCGATGTCGCCGGAAATCGAGCGCTCCATATTGTTGTCAATAATGCGCAGCCCCGTCTCTGGGTCGTCCTTCACGGTGATCCCGAGGCGGTTGATGTTGTACTTGAGAAAGTCAAAGCCTTCAAGCGCCTGCTTGAGTGCGCCGCCAACCTCGTACACCTTCGCGCCCGAAGCTCTCTCATAGAGCGCCAGCGCAAAGGCCAGCGCGGCTGCGAAGGTCGTTTTGACATTCTTTCGGGGGATAAAGTCCACGGCCTCCTTGAAGCGGCGGATCTTCGTGCCGGGGAGGTAGAACCCCATGATGTTGTAGACAATGAACTTGTGGTACGGCAGGAGCAGAAACGGTGTGCCGCGCAGGGGCGTCGCGTCCAGGAACTCGCCCTTTTGGTGGCAGATCATCGTCTCGATGATGGCAATAATCTCATTCGCGGGGCCCGTCCGGAACTCCCACTTGCCGGTGTCCAAGTCTGACACATAGCGTTTACACGCCAGCACCGCATCCTCGCAAAGCCCGTTCTCGCCGGAGAGCGTGGCCTCGACAAATCCGTCGACCTCGCGCTGGTACTGTGCCGCGTGCTCTTCGGCGTGGCTCTTCGCCTCGGCCAGCAGCTGCTCAAGTTTGCTCGTGCCGCCCATCGGGACGCTCTTGGCGCGCGCCTTGTTGAGCCCCGTCGGCGTGAGGCCCAGCTGATTGCGCAGGCCCTGCACCGTTGCGCGAAGATCTTCGACCGCCGTCCAATACGGGCTCTTGGCTGTGTACTCCGCGCCGGTCTTGTTGACCATCGTGCAGATCCGCTGCCCACCCTGCTTTTTCCATTCTTTCTCGGCACGGGAGAGCTCGCGCTCCGTCTTGGCCAGCTGCTTGATCGTCGGCTCGAATATTGCGTTGTACGTGCCGACAAGCTGCATGTCCTGCCGGATCATGTCCTCTCGCGCCATGTGGATAAAATCCTTTCTCTGAGACTCTGCCAGACGCAGCGCACAAACGCTGCGCCCGGTCAAATAGGAGGTAGACACAAGCTGTCCCGGGCACCGGCAGCTGTCCCCAATTCTGCCGGTCTGTCTGCGCCCGGCAGAGCCTCAGATCGTTTTCGCTTTGCGCGCGCCCGCGTCGTTTGCGCCCGCGTCGCGCGATTCCTGTCCGCGCGCCCGCATGCGCGCCTGGCGGTCTTGCTTTACCCCCTCCCCGGATTTTCCCGCCGTCGGAAAGAGGGCCCCACCCCGGTGCTCCGGTCAGAAGGGCGGCGGCGCATTTCGAGGGGGGGATACTCGCCGCTGCCACGCGAGTCCGCGCTCGGTCAGTTTGCCGGTCGCGCGGTCGTGGAAACTGTTGTGCGCCTCCTGGCTCACGGCGATCAGGTTCCAGCGGCACCACTGCCAGCCCGGGAAATCCTCGACCGGGTAAACATGATGCGCGACCGTCGCCTCGACCCGCTTGCCGTAGCGCAGTGCGTCCTGGCAGAGCGGCTGCTCGCGCAGCACGCGAGCTCTCAGGTGTTGCCACCGTTTGCTTTTGTAATCCATGGGCAAAACAAAAAACGCCGGGCCTCCCAGCATGGGAGACTCGGCGCAATGCCGTCCGGCTATCACCTCGGATGTAAAACAAAAAGCGCCGATCAACTCCCACACTGTGAGATGTCAATCGGCGCTGACTCTGGCTCTGGCCTCGCGGCTCTGGCTCTGGTTCTGGCTCATATTCACGATCGTTTCACGCCTGCAATGCTTGCAGTACAGAGGGAAATCGACAAGCGCGGTCGTTGGTAAGATCTTGACCTGCGTCGCGTGCCCGCATTTCGGACAAACGATCTTGTCACCCTGTAAGTCAAGTTTAGCACAAGGCCGTCCGGTATGCAACTGTTTTTGCAAAAAAAGTTCGCCCCTCTCTTAAGATATAGTATAGACCCAAGTTATTAAAGGCTCACGCCTTCCGTTTTTCTTTGTTTCGCCACGGGAGCTTATAATCTACATAGTAGTAGCTCCCGAACTTATTCTCTTTGAGCTCCGGGTCTACGTCAAACGCCTCTTTCGGTGGCACAGGCCGGTAGTTGTCCGGGACTTTCTCGACGGTGATCTTCGGCTTCTCAAGGTTCCGCGACGGTGTCCAAAGCCGATCTCCAACATATTCCCGGCCATGCTGCAGCGGCTCCTTGGTCAAATACTTTGCCAGACCCACAAAGCCGAGCTTGCCGACCGGCTCCCAGTTGACGTCACCGTCTGGCCAAAGCCTGCGGTACACCTCAGACTCGCCTGGGTAATGGTTGAGCACGATGTGGTGGTGCAGCCGCTTGTCTCCGTGCCGGCCCTCTGTGGTGTAGATGTATTTATACGGCCGACCAAACGCTTTGCGGCTCTCGCGCAGCTGGCGGTTAAAAAGCTTCACCCGCTTTTGTGCGGCATAGGTGTTCGGCGGGAGATGATCCTCATCATACGTGAGCGTGAGCAGCCAGTCCGAGTATGTAAAATTTGACGCGATCAAAAAGGCCAGGCGCTCATACGCATGCCGGATGTTGAGCTTTTCGCGGATTGTCGTCTGCGGCAGCGACTTCGGCGCCCGCCCTCGTCGTTTGGCCAAGGGCTCCGAGAATACGCACTCGCGGCAGAGTACTGAGGTTTTCATCGAGACAAGATAACTCATTCAGCGCCTCCTTGCATATGCTTGAGCTCCAGCTCCAGCACCATGCGCAGCCCATGCTCAGACTCGGACATTGCGGCGGAGAGAATTTCGGCCACCGTCAACCGGCCCGTCTGGACCCTGCCGCGGTCGACCTCCTGGAACACAATCAAATCACCGCGAGCCGGCGATCCGCCAGGCAGCAAGCATACGTAGCGCAGATACTTTGAGTCCAGCATCTTGCGGAACAATTCTTCTTTCGCAAATTTTTGGTATACCATATAACCTCCTTGTCGTCAGGGGCCCGTCGCCGGGCCCCTATATCCTCCCGGCTTCCCCGCGCGGCCTGTCATGGCAGCGGGCCGCGCCAAATGTCCATATCATTTTTTATAGCGCCGGGTTGATACCTTTTTGTAATTAAACTCTTTGATATGCGGGTTGCGCTCGCGGAACGGCTGGAAATTCTCGCCGCAGGCTTTGCGGAGGATCGCGTCCAGACGCTCCTGGAGCCAGTCCGCCTCCGGCCCGCAGCCATATGCGCCATCGAACTCAGCGCCCAGCTCAGACGCGCGCTGCACGACCCGTGCCAGCCGGTCCGGGCCGAAGCCCTCCAGCGCCAGCGCCGCCTGAAACAGATCCGCAGCCTTTTGCATCCCCGCGTCCACGCCGATCTCCAACGATGCCCGGCTCAAAACCTCCATCTGATCAACGTATCGCATCCAGTGCCTCCACAAGGTCGGCCATGGCACAACTCATCGCGCGGAATGCTATTTCTGCTGCAATAATAGCTGCCTCGGTTCGCTCGATTGCATACACCGACTCGCGCTTTCTTGCAATGCGGTTCGCTTCGTTCCGCGACATACCGAGCCTGCCCATGCAGAGCTTGACAAATCGCTTGCGTGTCATAGCAACACGTCCTTTCCGCTCGAATCATCACTTGGCATAGGGGTAACGCTTATCCAAGGCTGGAAATACGGCTTGCACTTATCCGCCGCCATCCAGACCCATTCATTGTTCCGCCAAATCAAAAATGCGCTATTCTGCGGGTATACAGCGTATACCCAGAAAATTCCGCCAGATAAAAGCTCAATCTGAAACATTGTCATTGCCTCCTTCCCTCCGTTCTTTGTAGCTGCAAAAATCCGTTTCCTTCCGCCAGAAGCCGTCTTTTGTTCTCAGGCAGACCATAGCGCCGTTTGACTTGCTGTCGTAGTCTCCGTATTTGCAGTCCTTGCAGCGCGTCACGATCACGGCGTCCTCTACGGTCGGCGCTTCGTCAATTAACTTGCAAGTCATATCTTCGGCGCATGCTGTACATGTGCAGCAGCAGCCTGGGCATTCCCGCCGGTGGAATTCTTTGTAAGCGTCCGCGTCAGTCAGTCGCATCGTTGTCATCTCCTTATATAGCAAACCCTGACCAAGGCTGGACATACGGCTTACACTTATCCGCCACCATCCAAACCCAGTGGTCGTCTTTCCAAATCAAAAACGCGCTATTCTGCGGGTATACGGCATATACCCAGAAAACGCCGCCGGATAAAAGCTCAATCTGAAACATTGTCGTTACCTCCTTCCCTCCGTTCTCCGCAGCTGCAAAATGTGGAAACGAACTTCTTATTGGCCCATTCACTCACCTTGAGGTAATACGGCTTGCACTTTTCCATTCCAATCCAGTTCCACTGGGAATCTCGGTAGATCAAAAACATATTCTCCGCTATGTCGACGGCGTATACCCAGAAAACGCCGCCCGTCAAAAGCTCAATCTGAAACATTGTCGTTCCCCCCGTCCATCCGCGCGCCACACTTCGGGCAGTATGGAGCATTCCAAAAGCTGATTCCGGGGATATAATAGCCGCAGACAGAGCACACGGGCCCGTAAACGCCGCCTTTCGCTTCGCTCGCCCACTTCCCATGCACCACCTCCGCAACGTCAGCGGCGGGCAGTCTCTTGATAACGTCCATCGCTGAGTAAGCATAGTCGTTGTAGAGAGCTTTCAACGCATCCTCGCGCCGGATATAATCAGTCATATGCGCTTTGGTTATGTGCTTAGCCATTACCACTTCACCCATCCTCTCACCAGATATCCAATCCAAAACCCTACAAAAAGAATGTGGAGTATCTGTAACCAATGTACCTCAACCATCTTTCCTCGCCTCCAATGCCTTTTCGGCTTCCTCGCGGCTCAAAAATACAGTTTTGCCAATGCTACCTGGGCTAAATGTAAAATTAAACGTTAGCCCTGTTTCTTTGTCGACGTGCTTGCTGCGAACCTGCGAGATACCTGCTTCCCCCATCTCGTACCCTGTGACCGTATACTGGAGGATAGGATTGGCGCGGGCGAAATAAATCGTATCGCCCACCTTGCACGGCAGCACCACCACGCGCCCGTCCTTGTCGGCTTTCATCAGCTCCACCATTCGTGAGATGGAGTAATCAC